>LFIK01004532.1_pt1 | contig 11252 bp, 6 predicted proteins | sample 643401 | NCBI WGS metagenome assembly LFIK01 (sample SAMN03777447, study PRJNA286221) | soda lake metagenome | biome: soda lake; feature: Kulunda steppe; material: water; isolation source: sample T5-Br brine of Lake Tanatar-5 | place: Russia: Kulunda steppe | collected 2010-07
GGATGGCCTCGCCGGAGAGACCGACAAGGTATAAGCCCTCGCGCCGGAACGCCTCTAGGATCCAAGGGTTTTGAGTCATATGCCGGAATACCATGCCGAAGGCGGGGCTCTCGGGATCGAAGGAGACCTCAGGGGTCCTACCCCATAGCTGCTGACGCATCTGAAAAGCTTCATCATGGAAAGCAGGAGGTGTCCGATGGGACCGAAGAGACGACAGTACAGCCGAGAGCTCAAAGAGGAAGCGGTCGAGCTCGCGAGTCGGCCTGACGTGACGATCAAAGAGGTTGCACATGATCTGGGCATCTATCGCTCGGTGCTTGAGCGTTGGTGTCGGGCGCTCAATACCGTGGGCGGGGAGCTGTTCCCCGGAAAAGGCCAGCCACGAGACGAAGAGGTCGCCCGGCTGCGGCAAGGGCTGGCTGTATTTGGCTGCGGTCATTGACCTCTACAACAACGGGGTCATCGGCTGGTCGATATCTCCAGCATGAGCGCCGTTGGCCACTGTGGCGATAACGCCGCGGCAGAAGGGTTCTTCGGTCTCCTCAAGCGTGATCGGGTCCGCCGCCGGCGCTATCTGACGCAGGCCGAGGCGCGCAGTGATCTCTTTAATCATATTGCGCGATTCCACAAACCAAGAAAGCCTCGGCGGATTGAGCAACCGATGGATCAGAAACGACGCTTAACGAAACCGTCCGTGGTGGTGGGGTAGAACACCAGGGGCCAGCTGCTCAATTCCGCTCGCGGTGCCATCCAGCGGGATTGCGGCAAGCGTTAGCGTGGCTCCGGTGCTCTCGACGGTCATCTTTTCGTGCTGGCCAATTCGGAGGTGCGCCTGCTCCGGGTATAGCAGGACCACCGACCCACAGTTGTAGGCGCTGGCATAGGCAGCCATTTGGTATAGATCCGTCGCGGACAGTTTAGCCATCGGGCCGAGCTCATCGATGCGCTTCCACTTGGCATCAAGGATGACTAAGGGGCGTCTGGACTCATCCAGCAGGCTGATATCCGGCCTCATCAGGAGTCTACCGCGGCCACTCTCCTCGTGACCGAGATGGCGCCGAGGACCCTGCACCATCAGCTTGAGCCCGTGGCGACGAGCCAGCGGGCGCAGGCGGCTGGCGGTGTAGCGCTCGAAGAGGCGGTTCATGTCGAAGAGCAGGCTGAATGCCTGCTGGCGCCCGGAGCGGGCATCCAGGAACTGGCCGTCTAGGAAGAGGTTGGCCAGCGCCACCAGCGGGGCGTAGCGGCTCTGCATCCGGTTGAGCTGCTCGGCCGTCGGACCGCGCTCGTGGGGCGCCAGGGTGCCGACCTCGCCGAAGCGCATGCGCAGGGCGTGGAGCTGCCGGGCGAGCATGGGGCTGGTGGCGAGCGAGATCACCAGCCGAAGCGCAGAGTGCAGCAGCCGGTTGACCGGGATGTCGGCGACCAGCTCGCTGTAGCGGCAGGCCAGGCGCTGGGGCTTGAAGAGGTTTTCGCGCTGCTGGCGCACCAGGTCGATGCGGCCGCGCACCTGGTCCAAGGTGTCGTCGATGTCTCGGTAGTCGCGCAACAGCCCCTGCTGCAGCTGTCGCTCAAGGAGGTGGGCGAAGTGCCGGATGAAGAGATCCAGCAGAGTGGTTCGGCTGGTGGCAAGCCCGGCGCCGAGCCTCTCAACGCCCTCCAGGTCCCCGGCGCAGTCCAGCATGGCCAGCAGGGTGTCGCGCTGCTGGGCTTCGGTCTGGTAGGGAGTGAGCTTGGGCAGAACCTCCACCTGCAGGCCATCCACCTGCACCACGCCGCAGAACTGGGTGAACTTGACTCGCCGGTGACCCCACTGCAGGCAGCCTGGAGGTAGGACGTCCTTGGCGGCGGCTAGGGCCTCCGCTTCGTGTGATGCCAGGTCATGACCCTCGCCGACCTCCAGCCAGCCATGCTCATAGCCGGTAAGCTGCCTCATGCATCGCCTTCCAGCGACTCGTAGATCTTCCTGATGGCGTCGGCGCTGATCTCGGCGGGCGACTTGACGAGGTAGTCGGGGCGCTCAGGCAGCAGGTCGTCACTACCGGGGAAGAGGCGGGCAGGGTCGAGCGTATCGACAGTGATCAGCTGCTGCTCACCGTCAGCGCCTTCGTCGGCCAACACGCGGCGAATCTGTCGCCAGTCGTCGTAGAAGTACTCCGCGAGCATCGGGATGATGTCGTAGACCATTACCCGGCGCAGGGCCTCGAGATCCTTCACCTCGGTAAAGTAGGCGTGGCCGAAGGTCTGGTCCCGGTGCAGCAGGTAGCGCAGGCGCAGGTTGATCGCCTCCAGCAGGGCACGCAGGTTGAGCAACCCACCTTCGCCGTCGGGGATGTAGCCGTGCCCCTGGCTGCCGGGAATCCGCTTGGGCTCCGGCATCAGCTCCTGGAAGTGAAAGCGCCGGCGCAGGGCCGCATCCATCAAGGCGATGGAGCGGTCGGCGGTGTTCATGGTGGCGTAGATATCGAGGTTCTTGGGCACACCGAAGCGCTCGCCGGAGTAGGGCAGCACCAGCTCGATGCCTTTGACCAGCTGGCCGTCTTCGTCCCACCAGGCGCGCTTGTCAGCCTCGATCAAGGTGATCAGCTCGCCGAAGATCCGTGAGATGTTGCCGCGGTTTATCTCGTCGATGAACAGGGCATAGCGCTGGTGGGGATCCTGGCTGGCACGTTGGCAGAACGCCTTGAAAAGGCCATCACGTACCTCATAACTGATGCCGCCGTCTTCGGTGGTTTGCGGGCGAATGCCCTCGACAAAGTCCTCGTAGCTGTAGGACTGGTGGAAGGTCACCGTCAGATGGCGCCTGATGCGGGCGTCGTCGCTGGCGGGCCCCTGCCTGAGCTGAGCGAGTTGCTCGCGTAGCCCCTCGCCGGCTTCCTCCCAGTCGCCGGTCAGGGTCCATCGGCCGCCATGTTGCTTGTCGAAGATCAGCGGTGTAATACGCTTCTCGGCCGCGGTCTTCACCGTTTCCGACTCCAGCACTGCATGCTGCTGAAGCGCACCCCAGCAGGTCTGGCGCAAGTGCGGGTTGTTCGTTCGCCCCTGCACCCGTGCCTTGGCCTTGAAGTAGGGATGGATTAGTAGGTCATTTACGGTGGCATTGCCGCCCAGGTCTGCCAGCGCGAGCGCAATGGCTTCCCACCAGGCGGTGTTAGCCAGCTGCTCCTCCAGCCATTCGCCTGTGGGCGCCTGCTTCGCCTCACTCTCATACTTGGGCCTCAGGTGGGTGCGCAGATGGTATGTCTTGCCGGTGCCGGGCGGGCCGTAGAAGATCGTGTTGACCGGGCGGGCAATCTGGATGGCCTGCTGTTTGGGAGACTCTGCCTTGGCGGTGGAGACCTGCACCGGCTGCAACTGCTCCCAGAGCTTGCTGATCAGCTTGGCTGAGAGCGACTTGATCTCGATGCCGGAGCCCTGGGGTGACCAGTTCTGCCCATCGGTGGTGCCGGCTAGGAGGTCGGCCATGCTGATGTAGGCGTCCGCGCCGGGGTCACGCAGGTCGGTCAGCATGATATCGACGAAACGGGCCGTCTCGCCGTTGGCGGCACGCTCGGCGTCGTAGTGATCATCCTCGTAGGGAGCCGAGGCGATATTGCCCCGGGCAACCAGGCCGCGAGGCTCCTGTCCCACCCGCATCAGATAGAAGGTGTCGCCCTCGCGAGGCTGAGTGGAGGCGGTACGCCAGGGCAGGGTGACGTTCTCTCCGCTGGCGATCTTCAGGCGGTCGTCCTGATAGGACTTCCAGGGCCAATGCTTCGGATTCCAGGCCATCAGCCAGGTGCCAGGGGAAGGGCGCCACTGCTCCAGCCAAGGAGAATCGTAGAAGTCCACCTCGGTGCCGTGCTCCTCCTCTAAGCGCTGGCGCAAGGTCAATAGTGCCTGGTCGATCTCTTGCTCCGAGAGCTGGCGGAGCCGGTGCTTCGAGAGCCCCTCGAAGGCCTCCAGAATCTTTTCTTTGTCGAGACTGACGGAGATGTACTCGAAGCTGTCCGGGAAGAGCAGGTAGTTGAGTATGTGGGGCAGCTGACGGATGCCATCGCGGCGCACGGTGGCCATCCAGTCGGCGAAGGCCCAGGGATCTTGAAGCTGGCGCTGCTGTTGATCGGCAGGCATCGATTTGAAGGCACGCAGCAGGTCGATCAGAAAGACCAGTTCGCGCCAGCGGTGAGTGTTGAAGCCGGTGCCGGTACTGCCCACACCGCCAAGGCTTCGATCGTCGAGGCAAGGAGCTGATTCGGGGAGGGCCTCGCCGCTTATCTCCCAGACCTCCTTCACCATGCGCCGCTTGGTGTCGGGCTTGATATTGCTCGAGAAGAGCAGCAGTAGCCAGTTGAGCTCCGCCATCAGCTGGATGGCCTCGGCGGAGCTGTCGGCCAGCTGCATCGAGAGCTTGTGAACGTAGCTGTCGCCGCCTTCGATGGGGTTCTGGGTGAAGCGGCGGTCCAGCTCCTCGAGGTTGGCTAGCGTCCAGAGCTGCTTGTCACTGAAGACGCTGCCGTCCTGAAGCAGGCAGGTCTCCTTCCAGTGCTGAGCGGCTGCGAGCAGGTGCGTGGTTTCGTGCGTGTGGCTATAGCGGCTCATGCGAAGGCTTCCTTGTCGTTCGCAAACTGGTCGGCCAGCGCATCAAATGCCTCGAGTACCCGGCGCTGGGTCAGGTACTCGCCGTGCTCGGCGATCTCCTTGCGTTTGAGACCCGGGAAGGTGACCGAGGGGTAGTCGGGGCCCATGACGTCGGCAGGGTCGAGGATATAGCGCAGCTCGTCGCGGGTGAGGCCGTAGAGGTGGGCGTAGTAGGCATCGAGCTCGCAACCTAGCCGGTGGCGGCGATCAGGGTTCCAGCCGAAGGGCGCGCCTTCGTAGCCCAGGTCACGGGCGAAGGGCGCCAGGTCATGGCTGGTGTAGGTCAGCTCCAGTACCCGAGGGACGATATAGTCGAGGGCTTCTTCCTCGTAGGCATCTGGTGGCAGCACAGGCAGCTGCCTGATGATGAAGAAATTCATGTGTGTGCCGCCTACCTTGTGGCGGGCAACGAAATCGAATACCAGCGAGGTCAGGTTGGCTTGCAAGGCAGCCGTCAATCGAGCGCCGGTCGCAACTGGCAGAATGCACAACGGAAGGTTGTTGCCCACCGCTGATAGCGGCAGGAGGCTATCGATCGTGGTGCGCTCGTTTGTTGCATTCGTAATATCCCGGAAGCCCAGCAGGTAATGGGGGCATCGACTGGGCAGCAGATCTTCCACCAGGGTATAGCGATCTTCTCCGCCCTCGAAGCGTCCTATCCACTCTCTCAGCTGATCATCCCCCATCGGGTGGGCTTCGGCCAGCTGGCGTGCTTCGAGCCCGGCCCTTGTTTCCTCGGCTTGGTCGAAGAGGCTGGCGGTAGAGCCCTGCTTGATAACCTGCTGGCCCAGCAGGCGCGAGGCATGGTCGGTCTCTCCGCGCACCATCAACAGACCGGCAAGCCAGGTTCGCAGAGCCTTGCTCAGTTTGTCGGCGTCTTCCTTCTTCAGGCCCTTGAGCAGGTCCTGGGGCACATCTGCGGTGCGCAGTACCACCTCCAACTCATTGACCCAGTAGCGGGGCAGGGGAGCGAAGTTGGTGTCGTCTTTCTCCTCCGCCGTGACGTCGCGGACCTCCTCGCCGTCGGTATCGTAGGTGGCAAAGCGATGGTCGTAGTGGTGGACCATCTTGGCTTCGTATAGCGGCAGGTAGCGTTGGCTGCCAAGATGAAACTGATTGCCGTCTAGTTGAGCACCTGCCGTGACCATCTTGTCATATCTGACAAAGAGATGACTGGCAGAGGTCATATTGAACAGCCCCTGTTTGAAGGTGACGTTCCACGGGTTGTTGTCCGGTTCTCGCTCGCGAACGAATACCGGGACGCGCTTGTAGATGCTGCGTGTGATCTGGGCATCCCTATCGGCTCGGAAGGTCGGCGTAGTCAGGGTGTTGGGGTTGATCCTCAGTAAATCCTCAGGCTCGAGATGTATGCGGCGTGATTGGTCTATGAGGTCGGCTTCATTGGTGGCATAAAATAGGAGCTCAGCACTATCAACACCATTTGCTAGCGTCAGCAGGCAGAAATTGAAGCTGCGATGGACTCGTTTGAATAGTCCTTCACTGTTCTCGATATCCAGCAGAGATGCTAAGCGCTTATCTTCGATTAAGGCTTGGAAGTAGCGCTTGTTGGAATCGTCCGTAGCAATACCCCGCTGCACCACGATGCCAGCTCGCCCATACTGGCTATAAAGACCAAGGGCCAGCTCAGAAAAAAGTGGGTAGAGGTTTAGCTTGCCGTGTGCTGTAAGAGCAAAGCGCCCACTTCCGCGATAGAAGCGATTGGCGGCGGCAAGGGCGAATTTTTCCTTTTCATACTTTGCATAAAGTTTGGGGTTGCTGTCCTTCAGTGCCTGGATGGCCTGCTTGCGGGTGTCTCCGGCTAGGCTTGCCACATCCGGGTCACGGGCGGCAAAGAACTCTTCTTCGGAGAGTTGAGAGACTTCCCAAGGTGGATTACCCAGCACCACATCGAAGCCCGGCGATTCGCGGTCGAAGACCTCCGGGAACTGCAGTCGCCAGTGGAAGAAGCGGTTCTGCTCGGCGCGCAGGCGCACCTCGGCCTCGATCTGTGGGTCGAGCTCGTCACGGTTGGCCGCCATCAGCGCCTCGTTGGTGACGATGCGCGCCTTGTGGCCTTCGGTCTTGGGAATGAAGAAGGCGGCGGTCCAGAGGTCCTGCAGCAGCCGTGCGCGGCGGGCTTCGGGGCTCTCCTGAGCGGCCTCCCACTGTTGGCGCTTCTCGGCGATCTCCTCCAGCGACTCCTCGGGGAGCTCTTCCACCGCGGTGAGCTGGCTAGCATTGATACGCAGGTCCACGGCAATGCTGTCGGCCATGGCCTTGTTGCGCTTGCGCAGCCCCTTGAGCAGCTCCTTGTCGTCCCCCTCGATGGCATCGAAGGCCTCTTGAGGGATGCCGTTCTCCAGCACCGTGGGGTCGAACACCCCGATCAGGGCGTTGCCGGGCTGGATATGGCTGTCCAAGAAGGTGAGCGGCTTGCCGGGCTCCAGGGCCTCCATCCACAGCGCGGTGCGGCAGAGCTCCACCGCCATGGGGTTCACATCCACCCCGAAGATACAGTGCTGGGCCACCTCGCGCAGGGCGTGCTGGAACTGTTCCGGGGTGGGCTCGTTGTCCTCGGCGTCCAGGCGCGCGATCTCGCGGGCCAGGGTGCGGGTCGCGGCTAGCAGGAAGTGGCCGGAGCCACAGGCCGGGTCAACGATGCGAAGTGACAGCAGGGCCTGACGGGGTCGCTCACGGTGTCCCTCCAGGCGCTGGCGGATCACTGGCTTCAGGGCAGTGCCGATCAGCGACTGCACCAGCACGTCCGGGGTGTAGTAGGAGCCGGTTAGCTTGCGCAGGTTGCCGGCGGTGCTGTCGCCGTCATCCAGGCCCACAAAGCGGAACTGCCACGGGATCTGGCTGACGGCGGGCACCAGCTCAAGCAGGGCTTCATAGACGCTGCCCAGCTCTTCGGCGTCCATGTTGGCGTAGTCGGTGGCGACCAGGCCACGGCGGGCGTCGCTGCGATGCCAAGTGAGGGCGCGCATGGCAGTGAGCAGCGAGCGGTTGTCGATCAGGGCGGCGTCCAGATTGGGGCACTGCGTATCATCGAAGAGCCCGCCCAGCGCCGGCAGCGCCAGCAGTGGCTGCCCGCTCGCCAGGCCGCTGAGGGTCTGCTGAAGCGTCAGCCAGAGATCATGATGGCGCGGTTCGAAGCGGTGAGGCTTGCGCCCCGCCTGACGCAGCAGCTCCAGGCTGTAGCCCTCGCGGTAGCGCTCACGGGCCAGCGGATCGCTACCGGCCGGGTGGAGCAGGCCGCGGGCCTCGGCACGCAGCAGGAACAGCAGCCGGTAGACCAGGCGCACGAGCTCTTGATAGTAGGCGTGGGCGTCCAGCTTGCCATCGGTGAAGCGCTGGCGCAGAGCGTCGTTCTCGGGGTGGGCCAGGAAGCCATCGCCGAGAGCCTTGAGGGCTTCGGTGACACCCAGGCGCAGCTTGTCGAGCAGGCGCTCGCCTTGTTCCTCAGCCTCCTCTCGCCACTGCTCAAGCCAGCAGGAGGGTCTCCCTTCCAGATCCTGCGGTTCGAAGCGGCTGGCATGGAGCAGCAGCCATAAACGGCGGAACTCGGGCAGGCGCTCCTCGCTGAACAGACCGGCCAGGTCGATCTCGACGAAGGCCGGCCGGGTCATGGAGGGGTTATCGCGTAGGATGCGCAGGCGCTGGCCATCACTGACCAAGCCCCAGTGGGCCTCGTCGCTGGCGTTGAGGTACTCCTGCAGCAACCCTGTGGGGCTGCGTCGGCGCCCTTCCTGGCCGAAGCGCGGCAGTCGCTCGTCCAGGGCACCCCGGCCAGGGGCGCAGAGCACCAATGGCACGGCACCGGCGAAGGCGTGATGGGTGACGGGGAAGTGACGCTCGCCGACCATTCGAGCGTCGCCGTCTGCGGTGAGGTCCGTAAAGCCGAGCACCTGGGTAAGCAGGTCCTCCATCCAGCGCTGGGCGGTGGCGGTGGGGTCGGCGAGATCCTCGCGCTGGCGCTTGGCGTCGAAACTGGCCCATTGGGCCTGGGCGATACGCCAGTAGCGGCCGATCTCGTCGCGTAGCGAAAGCCCCTTGGGGATGGCGTAGTCGCTTGGCTGCTGGCCAGGGAGCTGAAGCGCATCGAGCTGGTTGAGAAGATCGGCGGGCAGTAGCCCACCCTCCAGGCGGAAGAGTGTGTCCTGAGCGGCGTCCCTGCGGCTCATTGATTCAGGCTCCAAGCGCGGCATAACGTGAGCTCACAGTCCTCGGGCCACTCCTCTCCCAGCTGCCAGGCTGGTGACGAATCCGGGGTTACTTTTCTGGCCCCGGGCCGTATCCTTTCCTGCATCAAAACCTTGCCTCCGGCATCAGCACATAGACCCCCAGCACGTCGGCGGGAAGCTGCGGCTTGACCTCGAAGGTGCCGCGGCCGTTGCGCTCGGAGTCGCGCACCCGGCGGTGGTCCTGCAGCAGCTTGCGGCCGTGCTCGCGGTTGATCTCGTCCAGTACCTCCTGGTGGCTCGCCAGGCGTTCCAGCGCCGTTTGCAAGGCACGCTCGCGTACCTCGGGGGAGGTGTTCTGGGTAGCTTCATGGATGAACCAGCCCACCGCTTCCTGGGTAGAGAGGGCGCGCGGTGGCTGGTTGCCCTCCAGCACGACGGTGACGGCCTCCTCGGCGAGCATCTCACGACGGTTGCCTTCACGCACCAGGGTGAGATTGGTGCGCAGGCGCAGCAGGGCGACGATCACACGCTGGGAGACGGCAGAGGTCGTGATAGCGCCAGCCCGGCGAGCGGGGCGGTCCGCCTCGCTGCAGTTCTCGTCGAGAGCGCGTTCGGCCAGTTCGTCGGCTAGCACGGTGACCAGCGGGTGGCTGCGATGGATGTAGCTGACGCCGCGGGGCAGCGGCAACACGAATCCGACGGTGACCAGGCGCTGGATACCGTGGCTCTCCAGGCGCTCGCGGATGGAGCGGGGGAGCGCGTCCCAGCTCAGGCGCTGATGATTGCCGCGGGTTTCGAGTGGGGCGCTCAGGGCGGCCAGAGCCTGGGTAACGAACCGCTCCACATCCTGCTGGCTGCCGAGTACCTCGTGCATGCGCTGCCACTCCGGCAGCACCGCTTCGGGACGGATGGCCTGCTGGGCGAAGATGGTGCGGTTACGACGAGCCTTATCGCGGGCGCTTTCCCAGGCGACCTCGACGCGGTTGTCCAGATCCTCGAGGCTTTCTATCGGCTCTTCCAGGGCGAGGCCCATCTGGCTCATGCCACTGCTGGCGCCTCGGGTTAGCAATACGGTCTGCATGATGGCCTGGGTGACGCGGTTCTCGTCTTCCGGCATGGGGACACTGACGCCCAGCGCCTTACGGATCGCCTCGGCCTTACGGAGGATCACCCGCAGCACGGCGCCATCCACCGGGTTATTGTCGCCGTAGAGCATCAGCGCCTTGACCTTGGGGGAGCGCTGGCCGAAGCGGTCGACGCGCCCCTCACGCTGCTCATGACGGGTGGGGTTCCAGGCCAGGTCATAGTGGACGACGGCGTCGAAGGCTTCCTGGAGGTTGATGCCCTCCGAGAGGCAGTCGGTAGCCACCAGGATAGGGGGCTCGGGCTGATCGGCCAGGACCTCTACCTGCTCTTCGCGCTCCGCCGGGTGAAGCTCCCCGGTGACGCAGGCCACGCGATGCTCCTTGAAGGCCTTCTGCAGCGCCTCGGCCACGTATTGGGCCGTGGCGATATAGCGGCAGAACACTACTGGGCGATGCCCCTCTGCCAGCACGGGCTTGAGCGTGGTGATCAGCTGCTTGAGCTTGGGGTCCTCGGTCGGGCCATGGAGCTTTCGGGCACGCTCGATCAGGCTCTCCAGCAGCGGGCGGTCCTCAAGGTGTGCGCCGGGCTCCAGGTCATCCTGGGTGTCGTCGCTGCTGTCGAGGATGGTGCGGCTTGCCTGGTCGTCCAGTTCGGCCTCGCTGACCTGCTGTTTTTCGGCATTGTGGATGCGGTTCTGCAGGGTCCGCACGGCCGCAGCCGGTGAGGAGGAGATGCAGCGCAGCAGCGCCAGGGCGGCCCACCAGTGCAGACGCTGGCTAAAGTGGTCCAGAGATTCGGCGCGGTCGACCAGCTCCCGGGCATAGTCCACTACACCCTGAAACAGAGACTGCCATTCGCCCTGCATGCGGTAAGCGGTTTCGCCCACTTCACGATCGGGGAACTGGGTATTGTCTCGCCACTCGGCAATGTCCTGGCGGCGGCGCTGAACCATGTGGTGGGCGAGGCGCTGGCGCAGGGGGTTCTGGGTGTCGTCGAGCCGCTCCAGCTTGGCGAAGTCAGGATCGAGCAGCCCTAGAAGGTTGCGGAAGGCCTCCTCGTCGCCGCTGTGTGGCGTTGCGGTTAGCAGCAGCAAATGGCGGTCGGCATCTTCCGCCAGGCCGCGCAGCAAGGTGTAGCGCTGGTGGCGTGACTGAGCACTGCTCTGCACGCAGGTGTGGGCCTCATCGACGATGACGAAGTCCGGACAGCTGTTGAAGAACTCGTCGCGGCGGCGGTCGGACTTTATGTAGTCAAGGCTGACCACGGTGTAGGGGTAGCGCTGGAAGATCGACTCGCTCTGCAGGAGGTCGCGCTCGAGACGAGCAGCGCTGTGGCGGCTGACGATCTCGGGTCTCAGGTGGA
>LFIK01004535.1_pt1 | contig 11248 bp, 13 predicted proteins | sample 643401 | NCBI WGS metagenome assembly LFIK01 (sample SAMN03777447, study PRJNA286221) | soda lake metagenome | biome: soda lake; feature: Kulunda steppe; material: water; isolation source: sample T5-Br brine of Lake Tanatar-5 | place: Russia: Kulunda steppe | collected 2010-07
ATCGGCAATCCCCTCACCCTCCAGGCGCACCGCCTCTCCCCCTCCCCCACCACCCAACGTACCACCTGCTCCTTCTCCTCCTCCTGCTGCCCCTGCTGCTGCCCCTGCTGCTGCTCCTGCTCCTGCTGCCCCTGCTGCTCCCACTGCTCCTTCTCCTCCTCCTGCTGCCCCTGCTGCTCCTGCTGCCCCTGCTGCTCCTGCTGCTGCCCCTGCTCCTGCTCCTGCTGCTGCCGCTGCTGCTGCCGCTGCTGCTGCTGCCCCTGCTGCTGCTGTGCCCCGGGGCCTGACAACAGCCCCCCTCCCTGCCGCACGCAGCGCGCCGCCGCCCCCCGCGCCCTTGCTGGGGCGCCCAGCTCCGCCCGCTGCACCTGCACCAACGCCAGGCGCGAGCGTGCCCTGATGGGATGCTGGTCCGCCCGTGCGTGCAGCCGGCAAAGGGACCAGCCCTGTGCGCACGAGGTCTTGGGCACACCAGCAGCAGCGCCGGCGCCAGCCGCACCATCGCCGTGCGGACCATCACCCACGGCTCCACGGCGCCGCCAGCAGCAGCTCGTCTGACAGCAGCACCCGCACCCACAGCGCCACCAGCTGCAGCTCGTCTGACAGCAGCACCCGCACCCACACTATGACCCGCACCTGTGCTGCGCCTCGGGCCCCCCCCGCCCGCCTTTGCGCCCTTTGTGCCCGCGCGCACTGCACCGTTGCGCGCCCCTGCAAGCGAAAGGCATGCAGAGTGGCAAGTGAGAGGGCGTACTCAATGGGCGTACCTACCCCACCCCCCTTCCGGGCTTTGGCGCAGGCGACGGAACCATGGCTGATACACCTGCGCTGCTCTGCGGCCCGCGCCTGCTCTGGCGTGCCTGCCTGCCTGCTCCCTGCCCTGTTCGTCACTGCCGCCCTCCTCACTGCTGCACCTGTCCCCCTGCTGTTGCCCCGCCCCTGCTGACGCCCCTCTCCCTCCTAGCCTCACCTGCACCAGCCGGCTTGCCAGCTGCGGCTGTGTCTGCCGCTGCTGCTGCGGCGCCGACCGGCGCACGCTCCTCCTCCTCCTCCCCCTCCTCCTCTGACCCCCCCTGGCTGCCAGAGTCGTCATCTTGCTGCTGCTGCTGCTGCTGCTGCTGCTGCCCGCCCAACTTTGGCTTTTTCGCGGCCTGTGGGTCAGGGGCCTCTGCCGGCTTTGCACGCTTCCTGCGCGGCCGCACAAACAGTGCAAAGTGAGAAGAGCTTGAGGAATGCAGAGGGGGTGGCGGGGGTGTAGGTTGTTGCTATCACTGCGCGCGTTGTCTTTTTCCTGTTCTGAAGGAGCGCGCAAGGGCAGCCAGGGGTGGTCCACACGCAGAGTAGATGCAGGCAGAGTGTGAGGCATGGAAGTAGGCCCGCTCCCTGCAGCAGCGGGAACAGGCAAAGGCATGCTCAATCTCATGAGAGAGGCAACCGTACATGCACACACACGCACACATGCGCCCACACTAGCAGTTTCCCCCACACGCATGCACAAACACACACACACACACGTGCAAACACACACACACACGCACGTGCAAATACACACACACACACACACACACACAACCCACGCGGACCTGCCGTACGGCGCCTGCATCTTGCGGTTGCGCCTGAACGCATCCGCCAGCTGCGCCTCGGCGCAGGCCACAATGTCTGGGTACCTGCTGCTGCAGTTGCGGATGTAGGCCTGCGCATGGATGGGTTTGGTGTAGAGATGAGTGCTGGCTGCAGCCTCTGCACCACTCAAGCGCTCCTGCTTCACTCCAAGGGATGCGCAACGCACAAGTAAAACACATGTTCCATGCCGCAGCGATGGGAGGACAGGTTGCGCACGGCACAACCCTGATTGATGCACAGGAGCGACCATCCACAGCAGCACACAATGACTTGCTCGCGCGCACATGCAGCTACTCAGGCACACACACACACACACAAGCACACACACGCACCTCTAGCTGATGCTCCTGGTGCTCGAGCGGGGTGCGGAACAGGACCAGCGCCGCGCACTCCTCCTCCTCCAGCCAGTGCGTCTGCTTGCGCTGGGCCGCGTACAGGAGGCAGCCCACACAGATGCGCCTGCATGAGGGCGTGTGTCGGTGTGTGGTGCGCACGCATACTTGTGCTGGGCGGATGGGAGGAGGCAGCCCTGGTGCTTTGCAGACGTGGGTGCTGCATGCGTGAGCGAGTGTGTGCACACATGCGCAACCCTGGGCTTGGTGTGCAGGCAGGTGTGTGGGGGCCAGCGGTGCAGGTGGTAGGCAAGCATCCCCGCTTCCACCCACGCTGCACACTGCACAAAAACGAAGGTGGACACACACACAGACTGGGGCAGACCAAACGGAGGCGGACACAGCTGAGGTGGGCGCTTTCACCTCCAACACCTGCCGAGCTCCCACACCCCCCACCTCGCGCGCGAGTTGATGGGCAGGGCGCGCTCCTTGCGCTCGTCCCAGTGCCGCAGCGCGTCATACATCCGGTCCTGCTCGGCACCCTGCTGCCGCCGCCGCTGCTGCTGCTGCTGCTGCGCCTGCTGGCTGGGTGGGGGCTGCTCATCGGCTGGCTCCCCGTGCATGGAGGCCACGACCTGGAGCGGGTGGCCCGGGGGCAGCAGCGCCACGTGCTGCGTGGGAGGGCAGGAAGGGCGGCACACTTGCAGCGGGCCCCCAGATCACAAAGGCAGGCTTGGCCAGCGGTGCCTGCCTGCACAAGGAGGCGTGGCCCTGCTGCGCACGTGGGCAGGTGGTGCGGGCTGCTCCTGCTGTGCTGTGTGTGCCTGCCTGCACAAGGAGGCGTGGCCCTGCTGCGCACGTGGGCAGGTGGTGCGGGCTGCTCCTGCTGTGCTGTGTGCGCCTGCCTGCACCTTGGGGCTTGGGTGGCGCGGGCCAACCTTGCTGGGGCGCTCCTTTCAGGCAGGCTAGGTAAAAGTGCATGAGGCTCTGGCAGGTCCAAGCCAAGCCACACCGGCATGGACCCAGGCTTGAGAGTGCACAGCCCTCCAGGGCCCGGCATGCTTATGCTGACGCTCATCCACCCTCCCGCCCACTCCCACCCTCGCACACAGCACACACCCCCACAGCATACCCACATGCACAGCTCTCACACACTCGCACACGGACATGCACTCACACCTGCACCTCCAGGTCATCGCTGCATACACATACACACACACATGCACAGCTCTCACACAAGCGCACAAGCACATGCATCTCCAGGTCATCGCTGCATACACACGCGCATGCACACGCACCTGTAGCTCCAGGTCATCGCCGCATATGTCGCACTGGTGGTCCTTGCAGGCCAGCCAGAAGGACGCCGCCGTGATGGGGCGCATGGTGGGGTCGCACCCAGGAAAATGCGCCCCCAAGCTCGGCGGCACGCACACCAGGCGGGGAGCCCACGCGCAGGCCGCCTCAACCACGCCCGCGCCGCCCTCTGGCCTGCTTGCAGGCGCGGGTGGTGGTGGTGCCGGTGGTGGTGGCGGTGCTGCTGCTGGCGCTGCCCCAGCCGCACCCGGACCGCCCTCTGGCCTGCTTGCAGGGGCACCTGCGGGAGCTGCTCCAGGCGCAGGCGCTGGGGCTGGGGCTGGTGCAGGGGCCGCTGCTGCTGCTGCTGCTGCTGCTGCTGCCGCCTCCAGCGGTTGTGCGCCCGCCCCTGGCTGCGCTTGTGCTGCAGGCAGGCTTGGGGCTGCCCCTGGAGCACCTGCTCCTCCCACCCCTGCTGCCGGCGCTGCTGCTGGCCCTGGTGCCAGCGCACCCTCTGCCGCTGCCCCCAACTCCCGCACTGCTCCCGGCCTCTGCGCCTGGCTTGGCAGCCCCTGCTGCCGCATGCCAGCTGGCGCTGCTGCCCCTGGGTCCCGTGCCGCTGCATGCTGGCCCTGCGCTGCAGCCTGCTGCAGCTGCTCCTGCCCCAGGTTCGGCAGCACCTGCTCCTCAGCCTGCGCAGCCGCCTCCTGCAGCGGCTGCTGCTGCTGCAGCTGCTGCTGCTGCTGGCCCTGGCCTGGCAGCCCCTGCTCCTCAGGCTGCGCCGCTGCCTCCCGCTGCTGCTGCTGCTGCTGCTGCTGCTGCTGTTGCTGCTGCTGCTGCTGGCCCTGGCCTGGCATCCCCTGCTGCTGCATGCCAGCGCCAGCCGGGGCTGCCTCTGGCTTCTGCGCCGCCGCCTGCTGCTGCGCGCGCGCCAGGATGGCCGCAAAGCGCTGGGGCAGTGGGGCTTGCGTGGGCTGTGCCAGCGCCTGCACTGCCGCGCGGCTGCATGCACCAAGGGGGGGGATTCGGAGGGCAAAGGGATGACAGCGTTGGCGAGCAGGACTGGGCCTCCCTGAGTGCCACCTGAGATTAGTCTGGTCAGCCTGGTTTGGTGTTTACGGTTGGGAGTATAGTCAGCTAGGTAGTTGCTGGGCCTCCCTGAGTGCCACCTGCGACACACACAGGGCAGTGCCTGCTCCCATGCTACTGCTGCCGCCCCACCTGCCACCTCTCAGAGCAAGCCCTCGACACACGTTTCCTCACCGCCCACTCACATGCTGCTGCGGCTGCCGCCCACCCTCCTGCTGCAGGCGGCCAGCAGCCGCTGCAGGTCCTGCTGCTGGCTGCGCACGCTCCCCAGTAGGAAGACCTGCAGCCCCACAAAGCTAGCCTGCAGCGGGGAGGGGGAGGAGGGCAGCGCACGTCAGCTGCAGCTGAGGGAGCATCATGCCGAGAGGTGCTCTGTCCGGAGCCGGCGTGAGGTGTGGGCGGGCGCACGCACTCCTGCGCACACCCACTCAAGCGCACGCCCGCGCGCACGTGCAGCGCTACCGCACGAAGCCCCCGCACTTGCAAGGGCCACGGCAGCCCGACCCCGCCCACCGTCTCCTCCTTTGTGCTGAAGGTGGGCCCACTTGACAGCGCCCGGCGCGCGCAGTTGACCAGCAGCAGCGAGGAGCCTAGCTGCCGCACCCAGGCCTCCTTGGTGTGGTCGTGGTAGGAGTGGAAGGCCTGCACGGTTGGAGCAGGCAGGGAATAGAGCGTGAGGAATGCGCCCACATACACGTGCATGCACACGCAACGCGCACTTATGCGAACGTTCGCGCGCACGTGCGCGCGTGCGCACACACACACACACAATCTCACACACACACGTACGCACACACACACATGCACGCACGCACGCATGCACGCAAGCATGCACGCATGCGTACACACACATACGCACACGTACACGCACACGCGCGCGCGTGCTCACCATGCGCTGCTCGTCCATGAGCGCCGGCTTGTAGTTCACCAACCGGTCCAGCAGGTGCCGGGGCGTGGCATAGTTGCAGCTGATGCGGCAGAATCCGCCCGCCACCACCACCGCGTGCCCCAGGGACCCCATTACCACATCGCCCTTGGCCTCTGTGGAAGAGGAGTGGGCAGCACGAGGGGGTGAGCGTGGGAAGGTTGGGAGGAGCATGCCCCATGATCACCCCCCTCTCTGCCTCTAGGCAATGGGCAGGGTTGGCAGCACTGGAAGCTCAGCATGAGAGGAGTGGTTGGCATGGGAGGAACGATTACGGAGAGGGGTGATCGCGACTTCAGCTGGTTGCTCAGCAATCCACCGAACGGGTACCTGAGGGCTCAGGGGCATCCACGGGCGTCTGCTTGATCAGGAAGCCCTTTGCGTTGCGCCTCTTCTCGTACCCCTGCGTCCATGCGCCGGTAGGCCCAAGGAGCTCATGTTGGTGCCGGTGGTCTCCTGAGCAGTGCATGCCTGCACTATTGTGCCAACACCAAACGCTGTTGGCGGTTAAAGCGCTGCTCGAGGCCTTTTTGCAGAGCGTCGTGCAGGCGCGCTCCAACCTTGTAAGCAGACAATGCCCCAGCTTGCTTTGCCTTCAGACCACGCGCGGTGAGCGGCAGCTCCGCAGCAAGCAGCGTGGCTGCGGGAGTCGTGCTCTGTGCAGCCGCTTGCACCAGTGCACACCTCGGGGATGCAGCGCACAGGTTGGCCTGGACGCACTGCTCGCCCCCACTTGACGGACAGCACGCTCAACAGGACAGCGGAAGCAACACGGCGGACGCGCGCTTTCTTGACACTGTTCCCGCACGGATGCGCGCTCGCACAGGCCTCCACCACCCCGACTGCACCCGAGCTCACCTTGGGGATGTAGCGCTTGCCGTGGTGCGCGATGTGCATCTTGAGCGCCTCCCCACTGCAGGTTGTTGGGTGGGTGGGCGGGTGATAAGGTGAGTGGGGTGGGCGGGTGAGTGGTTGGTAGGTGGGTGAATGGGTGGGTAAGTGGGTGGGTGTGGTAAGCAGGGGGTGAGGGATCAAGTTTAAGGGGGGTAACAAAGTCAGGGCATGAGCTGTGGGTGCCTTGCGCTCCTCACACATGACCACTCAGCCCGCCACCCCCACCCCACCCCTTCACACATAGTAGCATCTCAATTGCAACCACTCCACGCTCGCACGACCTACTTGCTGGCGTGCAGCATTGTGGGCGCCTTGCTCTTCAGGAACTTGGCCGAGTCCTGCGAGTCCATGAACCTGCCGGGGTGGAGAGCGCAAACACGACTTTAGGCTACACAAAATCATGCGTTCATTGCAACCATAGGACTGCACTAACATGGCAGTGGGCTTGGGCAATCCAAGGCGTAAGTCGTAAGTGGAGGGGTAATGGGCACGGCCTCTGAGGAGACACCACCCCACCAAGCTAGGAGACCTACGGAGGGAGGAGCACTCCACACATTGCGCGCCCCCCCCTCGAGCAACTCACCACTCCACAAGGTTGGGGTACCTCCCCACGATTTCCTTTATGGGGAGGACCAGGTTGAAGAACTGGAGGCCGTCGTCCTCTGCAGACGCGCATGGTTCACAGCGGTTAGATTCACTTCATGCCAGCGGGAGGCAAACTTGTGGAGTACACAAAACTTGTGACATGGCTTCAAATCCCAAAGACTTCCCCACCAAGTAAGTCCCTTTGAGGATGGAACAGGGTTGGACAGCACTGCGCCCGCCACCGACGCCGCGCCGGCCAGCACTGCTCACTGCCCTCCTTCACCACTCATCGCCCACCTGCGTGCCACCCCACGGCGGCGGCCAATCACTTGCCATGCCTGCCTGCGGGCAGGGAGAGCGCAAGACTCACGCATCGCCCACCTGCGTGCCGCCCCACGCCCCCCATCAGGCCCATCAGGTACAGGATGGGGCGGGTGAGGGTGACGCCCAGCAGCGGCTGGTGGAAGCGCAGCATGTCGTCCGGGCACATGGCGGCCAGCAGCGACTCCACGGACGCCCTGCGTGGGAGCAGGGGGGGGGGCGGCCGTCTGGCGGTGCCAGATGCTGTGTGCAAAGTGTGGCACAGTGTGCTCGCAGCTTGCAGCCAGCAGGGCCCACGTCCTTGTGGCAGGAGTCATAGTGCACGTGGCAACACCTGATCACACCCCTCCTCCACGCCCACACACTGCCTGGCTTGGCCTGGTTCAAGCCCTTAATCCTCAACCCCAACCATACCCAACCCCCATACCTAATTCCAACCTTACTTGACCCACTTATTAAATCTAATGCTAACCCAGCGCACCTGACTTGCGGGATCCACTGCAGCTCCGCCAGCAGGTCCACATCCTTCTGGTAGAAGCCGCAGTGCACGGCCGCGCCCAGCGAGCGCGCGCGCGTGGCCTTCTTCAGCATGTAGCTGAGCACTGAGCCGCCGCCTGCGGGTGGGGGGGCACGGGCCACGCACAGCAGAGGCAACTCCAATGTCTGGTGATTCAAAGTAAGAAGGGCACGCGTGGCGGTGCGAGCTGCACTGCAGCTTTGGAGCCAGTCGGCTTGTGCCCCTGTGCCACACCTGAGAGGCGTCGCCGGCACGCGCACTGCTCACCCGCCCTCCCACCCGCCAGGCATGCGCCCAGGGCATCTGCTGCTGGCTGCAGCTCTTGCAGCCGCCAATTTGGCTGTGCAGCACCACTCGGCCCCCACCCACCTGCCAGGTGCGCGTTCAGGGCGTCCACCGCAGGCTGCGGGTCGTACAGGACCCTAACCTTTACCCAAGTCCTAACCCTAACCCTAACCCTAGCCCTAGTTATAACCACCACCCACCTGCCAGGTGCGCGTTCAGGGCGTCCACCGCTGGCTGCAGGTTGTACAGGACCCTGACCCTAGCCCTGGTCCCAACCCTAATCCTAACCCTATAACCACCACCCACCGGCCAGGTGTGCGTTCAGGGCGTCCACCGCTGGCTGCAGGTCGTACAGGAGCTCCTCCGCGCTGTAGGGGTGGTCCATGGGCCTGTGTGGGTGGGGTTGAGGTGCGGGGTTTGCTCTCCCGGTGATTTTGCAGCGTCCTGCTCCAGGCATGCCATTGCCTCTCCTTTGGCTTCCTAACTCACGCTGGCAAGCCCCCGGCTGCGCCGGAGCGCCTGCACGCGCAGCTCCTCTGATGAAACCTTTGTGGCCCTCTGGACTCTGACCCCTATCCCATACATCCCCAACGTGCCAGCTGCAGCCACCAACCTGTAGTCAAACTTGAGCTGGTCGTGCTCAGTGTAGATATGCGTCTCGAATGCCGTGATGGGCTTGTTAAGGAAGATCCTGAACAGGGCCTGCAGCATGCAGAGAGGAGGGGGCGCCAATCTGAATGCACGTGCCTGCTGCTTGCAGCCAGGAAGGCAGTGGGCCGGGCCTGCTAGGCTGCTAGGCCCCTCCCTCCCACCGTGCGGGCCTGGTACAGGCTGCAAAGGATGCACACGCTTGCACGCCCATCGATCCACACACTCGCAGCACTCCCCCGGCCCTTTGATTGCAGGATGCCCCCCCCCCACACACCTGACCCAGCTCCGGCAGCCGTGGGTGCGACAGGTGTTTGTGGTGCGTGGGGTGCGAGCCTGGCACGGGCTGGATGCGCAGCGTGCCCTGGAACTCAATGGGCCCCGCAGGCAGGAGCGTAGAAAGGAGAGGGGCGCCAAACGCGCCGCCGGCCTCAAGGGTGGGGGCCAGCATGCCAGCGGGCGCGGGAATCTGCCGCTGCCGCTGCTGCTGCTGCTGCTGCTGCTGCTGCTGCTGCTGCTGCCGCTGCCGCTGCCGCTGCTGCTGCTGCTGCTGCTGCTGGTGCAGCGCAAAGCTGGCGCTTCTCACAGCGGGCGTGGGGGGGGGGCTGCTGCTGCTGCTTGTGTGGCCGTTGGCCCCTGGGACGGACTCGCTCCCCTCCTGCTGTAAGCTGCCTGCTGCACTCTGGGCAACCCAGGGGCTGCTTGCCTGGCCGCTCTGGGCCGGCCGGCGGAAGGCCTGAGGCGCGCAGCCTGTGGCAGGGCGCTGCTGCTGCACCTTGGCTGGCGCTGGCGAGCGGAAGATGTGGGGCTGCTGCTGCTGCCGCTGCCGCTGCTGCTGCCGCTGCTGCTGCTGCTGCTGCTGCTGCTGCTGCTGCTGCTGCTGCTGCTGCTCCTTGGCCACCTGCTCCTTGGCCACCTGCTCCCTCGCGTGCATCTGTTCCTCAGCCCGCTGCTGCTCCTTAGCCCTCTGCTCCAGCGCCCGCCTCTGCTCCTCAGCCAGCTGCTGCTCCCTCTGCTGCTGCTCCTTGACCAGCTGCTCCCTCGCCAGCCTCTGCTCCTCAGCCCACCGCTGCTCCTTAACTCGCTGCTCCACGTGCTGCTGCCCCTCCGTATAATTCTGCTTCCCTTTCGCCCTACCCCCCTCCTTGCTGCTTGCCTGCACCTCGCTCCTGCTCCTGCTCCTGCTCCTGCTCCTGCTGCTGCTGCTGCTGCTGCTGCTGCTGCTGCTGCTGCTGCTGCTGCTGCTGCTGCTCCTCCTCCTGCTCCTGCTGCTCCCCCTGCTGCGCTGCCTGGCCTGCATTGGAGAGCTGCGCAGCCTGCGTGGCGTGCTGCTCCTGCCACCCCTGAGCCTCTCGCCCTGCTTGCTGCTGCTGGGCCGCTTGTGCGGGCTGCACTGCTTGGCTTGCCTGTGCTGCGCGCCCTTCTCCCTGCTGCGCCTGCTCCTGCTGCGCAGCCTGCTCTGGCTTCTGCCCCTGTAACCCCTGCCCTGCTTGAACATGCTGAACTGCCTGCCCTGGATCCTGCTCCTGTGCCGCACATCCACCCGCCTGCTGCTGCTGCTGCTGCGCCGTCCACTGGTGATGCGCGGACGGCTCTTGATCTGCATCCTGCTGGGCCACCTGTACCCGCCCGTACCCTCTCCGCTCCTGAGGTGTATAGGATGTCCATGCCTGTCCCTGCTGCTGCCGCGCCGGGCACCCCTTCCATCTCTGCCACTGCTGTGCTGCACGTCACATTTGTCCCTGCCGCTGCTGCGCCCACGGCTGTCGCCCTGACCTCGGTGCCGCTCCTCAGCGCCATGGGCCTCTGACCGCTGCTTGTGTGCCTCCTGCTTCTCCCTGCCAGGCTGCAGGGAGTGCTCCTGCTTCTGGGGCGGCGGCTGCGGCTGCTGCAGCTGCTGGTAGGGATGCTGGTGGGGCTGCTGCTGCTGCTGCGGCTGCTGGGGCTGCTGCTGCTGGGGCCGCTGCTGCTGCTGCTGCTGCTGCTGCTGGTGCTGCTGGTGCTGCTGCTGCTGTTTAGGCGCACCCGTGGTGGCCATGTGCACCCTCAGCGCAGCACCCTCCAGCTCCTGGCGTGGTAGCAGGGGCGGCGGGGTGGCAGCAGCACCACCTGCACCTCCACTTGCTGACTGCTTTTGCTGCTGGTTGGAGGATGTGTGGCTGCCATTGGGCAGGGCACTAGGCAGCGGCTGCTGCTGCTGCTGCTGCTGCTCAAGCCCACCCTCAGCTGCCAGTGCTTGCAGCTTGCCTGGCAGCCCCTGGTGCACGGGGGCAGCAGGGGCACCACCAGCTTTGCCCACGGGCTGCTCTGGCTGCTGCTGTCCGTGCTGCTGGTTGCACTTGTGGGGGCAGTGCACACTGCTTGGCAGGGCATCAGGTTGCTGCTGCTCCTGCTGCTCCTGCTGCTGCTGCTGCTCCTGCTGCTCCTGCTGCTGCAGCCTACCCATCCACGGCAGGGCAGCGACCGCAGGCAGCCCATCATCAGCCGCGCTCGCCGCCCAGGGCTCCTCCCACTCCCCCGCGGCAAACGCTTGCCTTGCCGCCCTGACTGCATCCGCGCCCCGCATGGACGATGCCATGGGGGCTGCAGCTGCCCTCAGTTGCCGAGCCCTGCATGGGCGTGTGCGTGTGCGTGTGCGTGCGTGTGTGTGTGTGTGTGTGTGTGTGTGTGTGTGTGTGCGTATGCGTGCGTGCGTGCGTGTGTGTGTGTGTGTGTGTGTGTGTGTGTGTGTGTGTG
>LFIK01004536.1_pt1 | contig 11246 bp, 9 predicted proteins | sample 643401 | NCBI WGS metagenome assembly LFIK01 (sample SAMN03777447, study PRJNA286221) | soda lake metagenome | biome: soda lake; feature: Kulunda steppe; material: water; isolation source: sample T5-Br brine of Lake Tanatar-5 | place: Russia: Kulunda steppe | collected 2010-07
CAATCCCTGCCCAGGGATTTTTCCATTTTCGGGGCAGGGATGTGGGAGCGGTCACACCTGCCGCATCCCTCGCGGAAAATAAAATGCAGGGATGTGGGCAGGGATGCCATCAGGTGTGACTGGCCCCTGAACTTGATGTTGCATGTACGTACCTTGAGCGGTAGGTGCCTGGTGTAAACACCCAGCAAGTTGGCCTTAGTCCTCCTGCACTTTAAGTCGACTTGTGAGCTGACAATACACGTCTGGGCAACTCGGCTAGTAAAACATGATGCTGACATGGTAATTTTGTACCAACAAAGTGACCACACTTCAAAAATTCACTTCACTTCCATGCAGAGCATGTGCACGTGCCCAAAAATCTAGGTGACATTTTGATGTGATTCGCAAGAGTTAATTTTCCCCTTCTGCACTCTTGGCAAGAACCTGCCTGCTGTGAGAAAATATGTACGACCTATGTGTGTCCCTTTCCTAAATTAATGCGGGTGTTGTTCAATTGCCTGCGTAGTTTTTCTATCTTTCTATGTGTTGTTGCACAGCCAGCCATATGATTCAACGATTAGCCCTCACCAGCCATTGGATATGATGACATATTTTTTGTTTTTATTACAAAGAAGTTCGCGAAATCTATGTTGCGTGCACTGCGTCAGGGCATCAACGTTTGAAAGCTTACATTGCTGCATTCCGCATTTTCCGATTATGTGCTTGAAATCCTTTATGCGGTATGACTTTGTCATTCTGCTCTTCTTGGCTGTCACTGCGTTCTCGAGCCCACCATTGGCGCAGCAGGACCAGCAACAGCAGCAGCAGCAACAGCAGAAAGGAAGAGGGCAGCCGCAAGCCATGCGGCCAATGGTCGGTGCAAGTTGTGACTGGCGCAATGGCGATGTCGATTGCCCAGTGCAGTTCAGCTGCATTCCAGATCCAGGAGCTGTGTCGGCAGGTGAGGCACGGCACGGATCAAACATGAGGCGGGTGGAGATTAAACTTTGAATCATATCCATTCAAAAGGTACCCATTTGTTCGGAAAAAGGTGCCAAGCAGCCATGTTGGCAAGAGCCCAGGGCCCAAGAGCATGCTAGGGCTCGCTGTGCTGTGTCTGTCGGTTAACGTAACTGAAGACCCGTAACCATGTGTGCCAAAACTTTGCAGGCTTGTGTGTCTCCAATCCGCCAGGCGGTCACAACCTGCCGATAGGGATTGGCAAGCCGATCTTTTATTTTCCTCTCACTAATGGCAGCCTCTCGTCATGGCCATGGGCCACGCGCACGGGCACTGCTGTAAAGGCAGGCAAATAGACCAGGGTGTTGATCCTGAAGTGCGATAGCCTGAAGACCAGTGACCGCTATGTCAGCTTAGTTTATCAGACGCGCAGGTGTCATGCATCTTTGCTGTTATTTCATACACCCATGTTCAATGGGGAGACAAGCACCGCTAATTTGTCCTATATAATCCGTGTGTTAACAGGGCTTTCCTACTTGGTCTGGACCACCACCTGCAAGAGGGCCTGATTACTTTCCTGGCTCAATGAGATGCAGTGGTGGGGGTATGCATGTCCATATCGATGATCTTCGCTACGGAAGGTGTGGGCCTAGTTTGAAGCAACTTATATGCATGCAATTTGGCAAGGTTATTTGTGCTTAACAATAAGCTTGTTATTATTTGTGCTTATGGTCATGACGATAAGTTTTGGTTAGGGTTTAGTTGGTGTCCCTTTTCCTTTGGCCAGCCTATTTGACTGGCATTTTTGTTTGTGCTGCAGGCGGGGGCCATTTGCCTTGAACTTCTGGATCAGGGCTGACACTCATCAGCCTGTTGGCAGGGTTGGGCCTGCTGGCAACGAGCCTGGTGGCAGAATTTTTCAATATATTCTATCTCAAGCTGAAGCTGTGCTTCTCAACAGCACAACACCTGCATCTTTCTCAGTCTTTGACCAAAATCAGGTGAGCTTTAGTATCTGCAAGAGCGCCTTAGCGCCAAATTCCATTATCATAGCTCTACACCCAAGTTGCAAAAGCCATGTATTTATCATGGCAATCACATAGAGCACAAATGTGTGTTAAAAATCTTGTATTGAGTGAGGATGAGAGGAAGCTCTGTTCGGACGCAGGTAAATGTATATCTGCCTGCCCCTGGACGCCCTTTGTACGGGATTGCTCGAGCTGCAGTGAAAGACTCTAATGATGGTGACTCGAGCATGTTCCTAGACAGTGATGGGGCAATAAACAACAATCTGCGCAGGTCAGTGTTAGCTAGCTTTCCTTAAGCAAAAATATAAGGTGTGTGCAGTGTGCCAGGGCACTCATAAATGGAGTCCTGATCAAAAGGCTGTAAGGTTAATCTCCCAACAAGCATATGTTACAATGTTCTTAGTTTTAAATGTATAATGCATCTTTCAGCTACACATATGGAGTACCATGACTCTGTCTGCAGGGCCCCACTCCCCTCTGCTGTTAACATTACAGATGGTGCATGGCACATGCTGACCCTCACAACCCACCCAGATGGCACCCGTGGCTTCCAGCTATTTGTGGATGGAAGACTGTCTGCGCAGCTTCCCTCTGCTTTCACTGGTGAGGTTGACGAAGCAACTGGGATCATTACTGTGAGGGCATGCATCGAAAATGCATGAATAAGCATTGACCATTTAATCCAGAACATCCATGTTGATAGACTGCACCAAGAGAGTTTTGACAATTTGCCGCCGCTCTATTGAAATGTGATGAAGCCCTTTTGTATCTATAGTGGGGCTTAACATAAAAAATAGCTTGATTATTCTGTGTAATCATAGATCAACTTGTATGTATAACAAAGTTTGGGATGGCATGGACCCTATGGGCCCTGATAGGGCCTAGCTGAGTGTTCAGCTATCAATCTGGCCTGTATTGGTGTAGCTTGGTCCGCCATAATCTACCCATTAACGTTTCCACCTCCAAAACTCTACTTTAACACTTTCCTATTATTTAAGATAATATCTATAATTTCCCATTATTGATAATTTCTTATTTAAGATTGTCCTAAAATGTATTTCCTATTGTTTTAGATAGTCCTAAAATGTAGCCCGAAATTTGTTTGTACCAACGGAAATGCTTTTCTAGTCTGTCGATTGCGTCGGGGTACCAAGTGTGCTTGACGCTAGACTAGGACCTTTCCTTATAGCATGCTGTCAATCATCTAGCAATATTCAATTTTTGTCCTATCATAAAACCTCACAACTAAATGGATCTTACCTGGGATCTTACTGCACAATTTTCATACAAATGTTATTGCAAAACAAATGAATTGATGAGCGATCTCATCAGAGTAAACAATTCAAAATTGTGATCTGGGTGATCTGCTGAAAGAAGTTGTGAATCTCACAAACTTTCATGTTGCATCATGATCTCCCCAGCCGGCCGATCAAGTGTCACCTTATGAATTTTGGGATATAATATTTAACACTCTCTTCTAAATTTTAAAAGATGCAAGTTGTGGATACCCTTTGTATGCAGCGTACGCTTTTCTCTTTGAGATAATATGCAAGAATATGCAACGTACGCTATTTTCTTCAAGAGAAGTTCTCTTTAACAGAAGATGCAAGAATATGCAGCGTAGGCTATTCTCTTCAAGAGAAGTTCTCCCTTGTCTCTTAAAAGGAATTATCATCACATTTCTTAACAAATAGTGCTCATTCCATCACCTGGCTTGCTACCTCATATCTAAGCATGCGTGTACGTAATAACATAAATCATGAGCCTCGGATTATCCCCTCTGGGAAAAGGGGGATGTCAATTGCCAGGTATCTGCTAATCCACCACAAACAGCTTCCTCTGTACGTTCATGAAGACTCTACAAGCTTGTGATTCAGTTTGTTGGTTGCACCTTGCATGGAAATGGTGGCAATAAATAGCTTTGCTAAAAGCTTTTGGATTTTAGTTGCTACTTCTGGAAACAATGTAAGACAATCATAAGGACCTGCAAACTTCATGAAGTAGCAATAATCTTTGAGCATAAACATGTCTGCTGTTTTCTGTTATGCATGGTCAGAGGTATGGTCAGAGGCAGATGGTGGTGACCCGATCCTGCTTACTGGGCCTCTTTCTCTATGCAACAGAGCCGACGGGGACCCAAGCCGCTCATTCAATGGGTATGTTGAACAGTTTGTCAAGAGCTCTGGGTCAGGAAGGATGCTTTGTGGCATTGATTCATTCAAGTGTTTCATGCAAAAAGTGTGAATGAGACTCTCAAGGTACGGCTGCCCATTTGCAGGTTTCTATCCCAGCTGACAATCGTTGATGCAGCCCTTGAGCCAGAGGACATCAAGGTGACGATTGCCTACTGTAGACAATCCCCAGCCTGGCTGTGTTGTGCTTGTGGCAGCCATCATGCTCGCTGACAAGTTGCACAATCACCCAGCAACATGCGGACTGGACACTCAGATGATGCGGTGCTCTCAATGATCTGCAGGCCTTGCAGTTTTTTACTTTCTTTCTTTTCTCTCTTGCAGGCCTTGTATGATGTTGTTGCTGACGAGGGGGACACAGCCATGGGGACTGCCACCGTGCGTGTGGATCCTCCCAGACGCTCTTCCAACGCAGCACCCTTTGCGCAAGATCAGCCGATGTCAGGCTTCAGGGTGGTGCAGCCGACACTGTATGATGCCACATCCCTGCCCACGTGAGCATCTTGTTACAGCAAACCATTCAAAGCAGAATGGCGAAAACCGGCTGTTGTGCAGTCGGCGTCAGGCATCTATCACTTAAGAGCTGCTATTGCACTCTACACCAGACTGAGTGCAAAGATGGCTTGTCGATGTCCAAACAAAATTGCTGCTGTCACCTCTCTTTGACAAACCTCTCGTGCCCAGGTCAACTACCCCAGACACTGTGTATCAAGAAAATGAAACATCCAGCAGCAGCAGCAGCAGCAGCAGCAGCAGCAGCAGCAGCGACAATGACCTCAGTGTTGCTACCTACAACGTCAGTGAAGGAAAATACTGTACCTTGTAAGTACACTTTCCAATCTGCACAAACAAAATATGAGGGGGGACTGTAGAGGTTCCAAAAGACAAAAATGATTTTGAAGCATGTTGAAGCATTCAACATGATATAACCCTGCACGCTAGACAAAAGCAAGGCACTTTCACAATTTATCCCCAATGCAAGCTTATCCAAACCGATCTGATTGTATGAAACCGAATGAAGCATGAATCTGACATGAAAGCTTTGCACGAACTCAAAAATGAAAATTTTGACGCAATTGCTGTGTGCAGAGACCTAGCCCTCCCAGCTGGGTTGGCATTCTGTGCAAAAGATCTGGTAGGGTTCAGTAGGTTGATTAGGTTTAACTGGGCAAGATGCTTAATGTTTGCCTGGGCAGTGTAATTAAAATCTTCCTAAGAATAAGGTTAGAGGATTCCGGATGTTGAAGAAGATGTTGAAGGTCTTTGAAGTTTGTTTCACAGCTAGCCCTCATTTTGGTCCCTTGGATTACCTTCATGCTTGTATTTAACATAATTTAAAAAGAAAGATGTTGAAAATCAAGTGGGAACAGCAAATTCAAAATCCCCCAAAAGGCATTTGGGAAACATTGTAATTTACCATGCAGATTTGTGTACCCAAGCGGCTGTGGACGAGCAGGAATGGACAACCAGGATCGGCAGCATGTATGTTGTGATATTTCCTTTTCCATTACTATGATGTTACTCATTATCAGCACACTCTGCTCTTGAGCAGCCATGAGTGCTATTGTGGATTACATTATCATTATAAAAAGCATTCTGTGCTCCAAAAACACATAATTTCTTTCAGATACCTCACCCTCTTTTTTTTCCTTCCAGATCCACCTGGAGTCTGTAAAAGGCCTGTACCAGGAGCCCTGCTCCCAGAGACATTTCCTCCTAAGGTGCCCGCACCCCTGGCCTACTTTCCGCTCTCAACGTCAAACTTTGGTGCGTTCATGTGCAATTTCATTCATTCTTTAGTAAGAATACGTAAGAATACGTAACCTAGAGATCACTTGCCATTGTATGATGCATTTAGGCTGGCCTATCCAATGAATATCAGACATCTAAGTTCTTCATGGATAACTAGAACATAAGTGGATGGGTTATTGCCAGTCAGTACTTGTGTAATGCCCATTCGGGCTCATGCATCCTATAAATCTATGCATTAAGCCCAGTGCAGGAAATTATACCTGATGGGCCGCGTGGTTGTGTCAAAAAGGCTGTACCAGAGCTATGGTTCAATGGGCATCAATTGTCGTGGTTTGCATAAGAGTTCAGGCTTGGAATAGAATGATATTCTGCAAAACGACTGCAGAACTTATGCATTGTATGTGCCCTTTCCCGCAGCTTCTTACCCAGATGGTTTGTTAAAATCCCAAGTCTCCAACGTCAATTTGACTGATGATACACGTTTTGGGAAGGCATTGCAATGCAACAGGGTAAGGGCTTAAGTATCAGGTGCTATTTTGTGCAATTTGTTGTGCTCTTTCCATAGCAAATCTGGTCCATTGCCTTAGTTGGTAAGTGAGAACCATATTTGAATTGCTTGCAGACACAATCTCCAAGCTTTGTGAAGCTTGACCCCGTGGCATATGCTTCAAATGGAAGCTTTGCAATTAATGTGAGTGAAAACCTTTCCATTGAAAATTAAGTTCATCAGTGCAGAGCCTATCAGGTTTAGATTTAAGCATAATCTGTTTCCGCTTGCACGTCTTAATCTTTTGTTCTCTATTACATGCACACAAGATATCTGACCAGGGTAGCAATGAGAGAACATCATCCTTGTGTGAGGCAGTTCTAGAGGCCCTGACTTAGAAAAAAATGCATCCAATTAAGGAGGTCACACTGGCATGCCAGGTCATCGTATGTATAAGAAAGCTACATTATTTTAACAACGTGCTGGCACCTGCTGCTGATGATGGAAGAAAGCCATGTCAGAGATTGTCCAACACCACTAGCAAGATGTTTAATTGGTTGTTGGTAGATCCTTGAAGATTTTACAATCTAAGTATAAACATAAGGCAGCTCCAAGCTCCAAATTCCCATCAAGATCCTCTGCATGACTTCATGGGATAGATTTGCCATCTAACTTTTATTTCTAATCACTCATAATAATGTGCAGGATAACTAATCTCTCATGGACAATTTCAATGCCTGAAATGTATCCTGAGCAATTGCAGATATTTGTTAAAGTCCAGCAAGGGGACCTTCAGTCCTCCCTATTTTCATACCTTTTCTCTCACTCAGACGAGAATCACACAGATATGAGCACAGGCCCAAACAAGGTACGGACTGGCTGTGTGTGCAATTCACAAAGTAGAACTTTAATTCTTGCAAATGAGTCTGGCTTACATCAGTCCGTTATCACAGCACCCCACAAGGACCCTCTAGGCATATTAGCTCACACAACATATTATACCATTGCTTTGGATGCTTGGGAAGAAGGTAAGATAGATAGTTTTATCGCGCCAAGCAATTTATTCTTGCCACCAATGACATGAATTTGCAGGTTCACCTTTTCATACCAGGGAAACGATCTGCATTCTATGGTGTAAGCATCCGCGCCATTTTACGTGACCGTATCGACAAAAATCTTGGGAGATCATCGCAGGTAATTTGGCATCATGGAGAACTTCTATCCTCAGTCTCACTATGAGCCTTAGCCTTCCACTACAGGCTGGAAAGAATTTCCACTCCTGCTCAAACTTGCAGCTCGCTCCACGGCACAATATCAGCTTGCACACCTGTATGAAGCAAATGTTGATGCTGTATTCAAGCAGTGATAATATTACGCCTGCACTTAAAAGGTATGGGTGGACACTTCTGGTGATGTGGGAAACGATCAGCGCGGAGGCCTGCTTGAGGATGGAGTGGTAAGACACCCGTCGTTCTAGAGTTTTCCGTAAGCACAGAGCCACTAGCTTAGCGGAATTAGATGCAATCATGGCTTTGGTACCTCATGCCTTGCCTTTCTGTCATTAGTCTTGCTGATTGCTGCGCTAATGCGCCTTCCATACCAAAGCTCTTGGCAACTATTCATATGCCCACACATCCACAGACTGTTGATGATGGCGAGTGGCACATGGTCACTCTGTCAACGTTGCCTAACCGACCAGCAGGCCCTCAGGCTGGTCAGACCTCCAATGTAGCCGCATCTTCAGGTGAGCAGTGCCTGAGCATTTATGTGCGTGACTCCGTTTATCTTGCCATGTTTGTTGGAGCCCTTGAATTTCAAAGCAGCTCTGGGTACATTAAAGACATGCACCATGCCCGCTAGTGCGTGATGATGTGTCCTGTCTTTAAGTAGGGACTAAAGCTTAAACTTTGCCTTCCGCACTCACAGGCCATGCCTTGTACCTTGACGGCATCCTGAGAGCGGTTCTCAGGCCTGGCGTGAAGCGGACAACTGCAAATGAGAGTGATGCTGCCGTGCAGGTGCGCCCCAGAAACCGCTTCAGCTAACTCAGGGTTTAGGGCTTAGTTTTTGGTTAAGGTCACGAGGGTGAGGGCCTAGGGTTAAGGGTTAGTTGGCACTAAGCAAACTCACTGAGCCTGGCATTCTGCACAGTTGCATGACCTCCCTCTTCATGCAGATTACAGGAGGTGCTCCTGCAGATCTTACTGGGCCGATCACACTGTGCGGGCGCTCCGACCTGTCAGCTGAGCACTTTTTCACTGGGCAATTGTCAAACTTGATGGTTTTTGATACTGCCTTGAGTGAGGACCAGGTGAGCATTGCACCTTTGTAATGCCTGTTCTTAGGGCCACGTGACCACGGCTTGCTTCAAAGGGGAAGAACTGGGCTTGGAGGAGAGACTGAAAAATTGAGTTGCCCACAAAAATCACTAAGACATACAAGATACGAATGTTCCAAAGATACTCTGGTATTTCACTGTAAAATTTCATCATTCAGATGCTAATTAAGAGTGTTTTCACTCTCGTAACTTATGAGCAAAGCTCATTGCTTATAACTTGATTTTAAGCTTGGCATGTATAAAAGAAGAGATTCATGAGTTTAGCAAATGAATTGTCTGGGGCCTTACTTCCATGAAACCATTGCGATTGTGGGCAGGGCTAGACAGAAGAATATAATCTCACACTGGCTGTGCCTATCATGCTGCTTAGAAGCCTGATCAATTGTTTATTACCTATCATATTGTATATCATGGCTTCATACGTCCTTGAATTCTGATAAAAATCTACAACTTCGCACGCAGGCAGCAGCAAATTGCCTTTTGATTTTGCATCCGTGGTGATTTCTTCACTACCATGTAAACTGTTTCCAGGTTGCTGAGCTGTATGCCGCTTATTCAAGGCAATCCGTCCACTATCCAGCAGGAGACCTGTCAGGTGAGTGCAAGCATGAACCTGGAGGTGTCATTGCAGAAACTTCAACGCGCCTTGCCACTTGAATACAATGCGTTCACTGTCATTGGATGAAAAATACAAGGAGCTTATCGGCCCTCAAATGAAATTTAGAGCCAAGCAACATTTCCAGAAAAATTCATTTTTATCCTAGGAATTCTTGGCATTTATAGATACAATCCTCTTTCTATGGCTTTTTATTACCATCTTGCAGCTGCTATGTACAAAAGCGGCAAGGAATGCGTTTTGCCTTTTGCACTTGGAGGCCAGCTCCATTACAATCCTGTGTACATGAAAGGCATTTTATCGTGTCCAATTGAGGTATGTTAACAGGTTTGCAGCAAGGCCTACAAGCAGAGATAAGTTTTGGTTTTGGCTTTCATGACTAGTAATGTCGTTATCTTTGAGCACAGCTTCAAGCAAAGAGCTGCTTTGCCTTGATGTGCTCACATAGCTAAGCCCGATGGATGGTCTGCATTGAAGGCTGCAAAAACTAATTGTCTCGTCTGGTTTCATATTCAGGGCAACAATAGCTGGTCTGCAATTGAGCCTGACAACCTCCCCAAGGAGGTGAGTTGCCAGACAAAACGTGACATGTGAGCAAAAGCATGCACCCTCATTGGTTAATTTACGAGCTAGCAAGTGAGCAAGTGGACTTATACATGGTGCATCATGCACTCACACACAGGCTTCATCGGAGATGTTAATAAGTGCTTGCTATTGCAGGTCCTGAACCTCACATCTTATGGCATAGCTGATGGATCAAGCTTGGTTCCTGCAACTCATACACTGCCTAGAGTTACGACAAGTGGCCAGGTATGAGTTAGTTGTGTTTCATGTTAACAGGCTTATATATGCACATGTGTGGAATTAATCAAGCTATTACAAAGGCAAATACGTGAAGCGAGCACTCCTCTGGCAGATCTGAAGGCTTTCACATCCATACAGCCAGTAAAGAATTTACACGTTCAGAAGCCAGAAAAATGGAACTTGCAAATAAATTACTTTTGCAAATAAATTACTTGACTTGTAGAATGCATGGTATCCTTCTTTCAGACAAAAAATCTTCTACTTTCTGTATGCAGATTTGCATTCTGCCTTTCAAGCACAAAGATGGGAACACCTATGCTGACTGCCTTCAAACAGAAGGCACAGAGAAGTGCCCCGTGGCAGGGGGCTTTATGCAGGTCGGCCTGTTGTTTGTGTATGAGCAATTTGAGACCAGGGCTTTGGTCACTGTACATAAAATACTGAATTTAAGCAGCTAAGTCTTGGATTTGTACGTATGACATTGTTGTGGTGGATGGTTCTGCTTCAAATCATGTCATGCATACGCAAATTGGAAAGTAAGATGAATTTCCAATTTTCCGTTCTGCCTCATCGTTTCAGGAGTGTGCACCCATCATCCATCTCAACAGCAACACTACACGCTGCGTCAATCCTTCTATCCAACAAGCCAGGAAGTTTTCTGGAAGGTTGGATAGAGTTAAGCCACTCTCCAAATGTGTAAGCATCAAGGTAGGTAGGGACTGCATGCATTTACTCAAGCAAGCCTGTTTTACAAAGCTTTGTCATTCTGAAATAGCCTAAGCACCTTATGCGCCAGCAATGTGCAATGACTTGAGTGCATCCAACTCACTGGTGTGGTAAAAGTCTGATGACATTGTGCATTTTTATGTGTCCATTGAACAAGTGTACCTGATGAATTAGAGTTTATCTAGCCTTTAAACTGACTTGAGGATAAGTTTGTATTCCAGCACCTCCTATTTCTTACCTGTTAGTTTTTATACAGGCCTCTAACAAAGTGCAAAATTTCAAGTATGTGGATAGGCAATCAAGCAAGCCGTGCGCAGAGAGAGAGAGGGAGAGAGAGAGAGAGAGAGAGAGAGAGAGAGAGAGA
>LFIK01004537.1_pt1 | contig 11246 bp, 14 predicted proteins | sample 643401 | NCBI WGS metagenome assembly LFIK01 (sample SAMN03777447, study PRJNA286221) | soda lake metagenome | biome: soda lake; feature: Kulunda steppe; material: water; isolation source: sample T5-Br brine of Lake Tanatar-5 | place: Russia: Kulunda steppe | collected 2010-07
AGGCATGTGCTTTGTAACATTGCTCGTTTTCGCTTGCGTGCCCATACCCTGGAGTTGAGACTGGCTGTTGGCAAATCCACAATAGGCTGTGTGACAAATGTGACTTGCAAATGTCCAGGATGAAAAACATGTCCTTTTTTATGCCCTTGCTTGGAAATGTGCTATTTGAGAATGTAATTCGGAGAGCAATCTGCTAATTTTACTGATTGATAGAATTTACATTGGAGACACTGGAGCTTTTGACTTTGACAACATCAGTGTTGAGGATGTAGAGTTGTTTTTCTTAAAGCAGACGTACAAATCACTTCTTTTTCTTTCTGAGACTATGGAAATTTCTTGTCTGGCTGGCAGCGCCCAGCAAGCCCAGCCATCAACCCATCTGAAGGTCTTAACCCATTGTAACTTCAACTGATGCAGGGAGTTTTTAGCTGCCTGCATGGTTTATTTCCTCTTATTTCTTTTCAGCAACAACAAATTTACGACTTATCAGTCTTGGTTGGCCTCTCACCTTTTCAATTTTCGATAAATTCGCATGGGGTTGCTCCTCTGTTGCCACTTTGCTATTCTTATGCTTGATATTCCTGAGCATCATGAATTATTGAGGAATGTGCGCAGGTTTCGTTGGCATTCACACAATCCAGCAGTGGAGTCCTCCCTTAAGTGCGGCGGAGATGGACATTGTGACAAGCGCTCTCGTGCTGCTGTACAACTTCTTTTACGAGTTGTAAAAAAAGTATTTGTTCCTTAACATTCTTTTTGCAAGGCTATTTTCGAGGAGGCCCTCCATCATTTGCATGCCTTGCCTAATCAGATCGTCGTTGATTTCCTTTCCTCGGCGGCATACAAACTTTGCTGTCCCATTTCACATCATGGACTACTATTTAGCTGGCGATGACCGGCTATAAAATTAACCTAAAAACCAGGCTGGCGGTGCACCCTTGTAAACTTGTACATCTATCTCAAGCTCGTGGCATTGTTAGGAATTGTGATGTTTGGAGCTGAGTTTCATTCTGAGACGTGAAGCCACAACCTAAAACTACAGGACACACATTCTTTTAATTATTGAATTCATTTCTATTCTTTTTTATATTAGATGATCTAATCTATCCAGATCCTCAAAGCACGACCTCAGCAGCTCAAGAACATAGAATTAAGTGTCTCAGTAAAGGATACGTCAAACTCAAAAAGAAAAGAAAAACTACAGAGGTAGTGAAACACTCACGTCAAACTCTAGACTTAATACAGCACATCTACCTCGAGAAGGAGCATGCGTAAATGAAGCCATAGGGATACATGTACAAGCATAGCGCGCTGGACAATCAAGTTGTCATTTAAAGCATCAACTTACGAAAAGAAAAAAATTACGTAGGCACTGGGAAATACATCCTACATAAATTAAGTTAAATTGGCTACCTAGGGCCGAGGATATGTGCAAATTCTCTACTGGATTACCACCTTTCCACCCTCATTTCTTACGGCAACCAACAGCTGCTATGCTCTGTCTTCTTAGTGCCTATATTCTTTGTCTGTATTCTCCATTAAGCCCCATAGGCCAGAAAATAAAACTAAGTAAACATCCTGAGAAATGCCACAAATATGAATTCCAAAGTACTGGCCTGCACTGTGCAATACAAACATGGTGCAGGGGCAAGTTTAATTCTAAAAACAGTCTTGCAAAAAAATTTGATCCAGCTACTTAAGCAAACCCAGCCCTTCAGGCTGGATCGGCTATCTTGCTAAGCTTATCACCTCAACACCCACTGAATAACAGGGTCGTGAAGCATCAGGGGTAAGCTGGAAGAACAGCGCCAGCTCAGCGCTTTCAAAGCCTCCACCATTGGTTGTGCCAGGGAATCGCCCTGTGTGCCCAGATGGCACATCAATTACTTTGTAATACTTAGATTTTGAATCAAAATATTTAAGATAGGAGGTGCATGGAAAAACTCCTCCTTCTGCGTACAACAAGCACGGCAGGGCATGGGTTTAAGCAGTTAAGGATGCTTGCATTCTTTGCGCTGGCAAGCCAAGGAGCCTCCTCCTTGCCACCTCTCGCAACTGGTCGTGTAAAATAAAAGGATACACCATCAGTTCGTAAGTACTACAGCAATGGTGAACAGCAGCTACTTGTACTAGGGCTTCAAGTGTTGCAGGGGGAGACTTGCAGATGACTTGTGCCTTACAGCAAATATGCCAGACCAAATGCAAACCATGCGCGATCGTTTGGATGCGTATGCCAAGTGGAAAGGATTAACCATCAATGTTGCTAAGTCTGAAGTTGTACATTTTACCTCACACGGCTTAAACGTCTCTGCTTTCAGTGTGTGGGGTGCTCTGCTAGCCAACAAGGACTCATTCAAATACCTAGGCATGGTTTTCCATAGGACCCATGACATTGCCAAATCCGCTGAACATATGCTTGGTCCTTTCATGGCTGGATGTCACAGAATTAGGCAATTTGCGCCAGAGCACCATTTGATGGACAGGCCGCATGCTCTCCTCCGCTTAGCTAAATGCTACGCTATTCCTGCCAGGACGTATGCTCGCCAGGTCTGGGGCACACGGTTCATGAAGAAGAGCAGAGAGTTTGACAGCCCCCTTCAAATTGCGCAAGTGTTTCCTCAAAGGTGTGCTTGGCGTGAATAGAACCACGCCTAAATGGGCTGTGTCGGAGAGCGTGGACAGGGGCCTTTGCAGTTTTATTGGCTCCGCGCTGCTGCCAAATTTTTAACTCTCTACTCTGCGGGAAAAGTGGCTTGCTCAAGAAGATTGTGCTTGCAGACATTTCTTAGTGCTTCTTACAAAAAGTGTTGGACTGGGGAGTTCGCAGAAGCGTGTGAGGGTCTGCGTGCGTCAGATAGGTACACCGATTGCGTGACAGCTGCTATCCCCCTTCCATTACAAGACTTCGCGGTCGATCTGCATGAGCGGTTGCGTGCGGTATGGATGGCAACTGGGTGGCGCAGACCCTAGGACACACGCTCACAAAAAGGCTACTTATTGTGCATGGATGGCCTCGCCTCTCAAGCCAAGCACTGCGTGGGACCCACCCCATTTGCTGCCTAGATACTTACAGCTGGAGCTGAGTAGGCATGTGCTTCGTAACATTGCTCGTTTTTGCTTGCGTGCCCATACCCTGAGAGTTGAGACTGGCTGTTGGCAAATCCACAATAGGCTGTGTGACAAATGTGACTTGCAAATGTCCAGGATAAAACACGTGTCCTTTTACGCCCTTGCTTTGGAAATGTGCTATTTGAGAGGAAATTTGCAGGACAATTTGCTGATTTTACTAGGAATTTTGCAGAGCGATTTGCTGATTTTACTGAGGGCTGATAGAATTTACATTGTAGACACGGGAGCTTTTGACTTTGACAACATCAGTGCTGAGGATGTGAATTGCTTCTCTTGACAGACGTGCAAATCACTTCTTTTTCTTTCTTAAACTATGGATATCTTTTGTCTGGCTGGCAGTGCCCAGCAAGCCCAGCAGTCAACCCATCTGGCTGAAGGTCTAAACCCATTGTAACTTGACAAGGGGAGACTTGCAGGATACATTGAGACCTTATTGCAGTGGGGTCGTTGGTTCCTTCCCCCCCCTCTCTTAGGCTGATGCATGGTCAATACATGCAATGTCTGTCATATTTCACCATATCATTTTTAGACAGTGAATATGGCAAATTATACTGCCCTGATCTTATTCAAAATACATGCTACGTTTACAGTCTGCAGTAGGCATTCTCTTGCAAACTAGTATAGTCTGCAAACATGCCAAACGCTTATAAAATTTATGCATACTTGTAAGGCACTTGTATGCGTGCACACATGGACATATACACTTACATGTGCGCACATGCATTCACTTGAGCATACATTCATTTGTACACGAATTTGACAAAATTAAAGAGAGTGAAACAATCCTTTTTCTTTGCCTCCAGGAAAAGGGACCTTGGTGTTGATCCTCAGAGAGCTACTAAGCTTGCTATGAAGCTCCACGCTCATTTGGTTCAGTATGCCTAAAAACTTGCTAGTACCAGACGTGCTCTTGATAAATTTATGTGACCTCTCATCATCAAGGTCAGGAATGGGGTGCTGCTAGTCACCCTCCTGATCCTCATTGACTTCTTTTGTTTCTGTCTTGCTGGTGGAGGGGTCATACGGTGCCTAGGCCCTAGGTGGCCCCTTTCCTTGATTGGTTGTAGGGAGTGGTTTTACTGCCTACGTAGTTATTTCGTTTTTCTTTTTGCTTGCTAAACCATTGGTTGATGCCCCATTCTGTCCCATAAAATTTATACCAGTAAGTCCAAACTCCAGACTTTGTCTAGCCTGCAGGCTTTGCAGCAAAATGCAAATGTCAAGCAAGAAAGCATCTTGAATCCAGGAAATTGGGGTAATTGGAGTAAATTTTAGGGACACATAGGGGAGGGACCCATTCCACCAAAATAGCACAAAGTGATGCTCAGTTGGCTGGCTAACAAATCATATTGCGCACAATGAGCCTTTTTCTTCTTAATTGTTTAGAACCAGACTGCTTAGGATGCATCATCAAGTAGCTGGTGAGGCTGTGGAACAGGTGGTGAGGCTGTGGAACAGGTGGTGAGGCTGGAACAGGTGGTGAGGCTGGAACAGGCGGTGAGGCTGTGGAACAGGCCAGCCAGGCTGTTTTGATATGGGTGATCAAGGACAATGTACTTCAAAGCACAGATATGCGTGGAACAAAACAAGAAAAATCTTAGAGCCTGTGCCCTGATAGAAGTTCCTGCCATGGAGCAAAGTCCAGGCCATCCTTGCAGACTCAAGGGCTTCACCTCAGATCTTGAAGTCTATTATCTTGTAACACTGCAAACACTGATCAGGGATTACCTTGACGCCCTCGGCCATAGATGAATGCCTCGAAGACGTCCATGTCGTCCCTGGGGTGATTATAACCTGGGCTAATTACAAGCCCATTCCTCCAGATAAAATTGGTTGTTTTTGAGCCCAATCTCAAAGCAACCTGCGCGTATGCAATGCAGTCCAGGCTACTCGGTCATCGGGACTTATTACCCACCTCTTGGTGCTCTTTACAAGAACATCTGGGCTAAGCGTGTTAAAATGCGGCACAATGACGTAGAAGGACAACAGGCCTCCTGCTTGGAAATTTCTTTTCTCTTTTTGTTAAATCAAGGCGTGCTGTGGGCCTTAAAAATTCAAAGATTGGAATTCAGCCGGCAAGTCTATGGCAGTAGGATGTGCGCATGCTCCTCCAGGACTGTGTGCCGCCTTAAATGATTGGTGAATATGGCCGTTGCATTCTCCAGATTAAGGAGCCTCAGAGGCTAGCCAATTGCAGCTAGCCAAGTGTACCACAGAGCCAGAAAGGCTTCAAAATCTGCACCACTGCCACTCGTCATTTACGTATGTATCAGGTCTCGTTTATGGCATGCAAATGGACTGTACATCTGACACATCAAGACAAGGGCCGTACCCTACTATTCTTCTTTGTTTTACTGTGTCAACAAATACTTGTATGAACTCGCACCCTCTCAAGACTCTGCATTGCATCACACCTGAGGTGGCTTAAAAGCTATGCATGATCTTACCCACCTCGCCTACACCAGCATAAGCTGAGCTGATGCGTGACACAGTGCTTGCCTTCGTCCGTAGCGATAATTGGACGTCATCAATTGATATCACACATTCATATGGCGTGTATTTGCCCTTCTCGGGGTCAGGGGCGGGTGCTGCATAGCTTTTTTTTGTTAAAAAGCGCATACTTGGACACCTGCACATTCAATCCAACCCAACACTGTTTCTGTTGGCAGCAGCAACTCCTGGGCAAAGCATTGTTGGTGGCTGTCTCGTAAATATCGTAGAATTCACTGCAAATGCTGCATCATTGACTCCACTGAGCAGTGGTGAAATACTCTTACAAGCATCGATGTAAATTTGCACAGATGAGTTGCGACCGCAGCAGCAATTTTTATTTTCAGACAAAATGATTCTAAGAAGAGGCATGAACAGATGTTGACTTGAAATATGGTAGAAATGGTAGTGATTGAAAACCACGTGAATATTAGCTTTGTGTATGTTTGCAAGATACTGATAGGAGTAGAGATTCACTTTTGCTGCAGGATGGTGGCCATAAACATTGGTATATGGTGTACAGGACCATTGCCATGCCGGGCAACATTAAGGTCCATGTATAGAAATAGCTGTAGGAACAACCAAACCAGATAAAGAAAAGCTCCCCCTACCCGTGTACATTGACTTAAAGCACTTCAAGCATCTGCACCCCAAAGGCTCACAAGGTACAGCTCTTGAAAGCAATTAAAGGAATTAACGGCTCATCTCATTTTGTGCCACGAGATCTGCCTGGGACCAGCTTGCAGCTTCCACCTGACGCTCCCAGCTGCACTGCACCACGCTCATGTAGCAAAGCACTCCTGCCCTCACTCTCACCGGCATAATGTCCCGGCACGTGAAGTTCTTTATGGTAAGGACGCATGTTGGCCTGTGGAACAAGTTGTCGGCGCCTGCAGCATGGGCTGCAATTGTCACATCAGACCTGTCAGTCTCTGGAGTGATCCATTTCACTCCTTGAGCATTGACCAGCGGCTCAATTAGCCTCCACTGTACGTCAACGGGCGCTGCCATGAGCAGGCGCTGCTCCTTCATGGTCCGCACAAACCTACATGCAGTTCCGGGGGTGTTCACTCTCAGGAGTTCCCTACACTTTGGAGCGACAAGATGAACCCTCTTTGACTCTCAAGAGTTTCTCAAATGTTGGTTCCATTTGATCCACAACTTAAAAAGGCTCTTGGACATTTTTGCGTGATGTGAAAAGGAAGGCCCTCGCAGATACTATGCAGGAAGCAAGCTTGCACCTGCGCATGCTCACCCACTCGCACACAGAGGCACACAGACATACACGCGCACGAAGGTGGAAGCAGGCCAGCACAGTGACCTTTTGGAAACTTTTTTCTTATGAGGACACGGTCCTTTGGCTTCTGTGCAACAATTTGGACCTCAGCATCATCCCCTTTGCTGTTGAGCATGAGCTTCCTTTCTCAAACAGAGAGGCTGGCAGTTAACAGCCTGGCAGCGAACAAACTTTCCAGCAGCTGACACGCAGGTGAAAATGTTGCGAAAGGTATGTCTGCTCCTGGCGTGAAAGGTCTGGCCCAAGACTTGTAACTTACCGGCGCTCAGCAACTAGGCTCTTGACATGCTCAACTGTTACGCCAGCTGGGAGTCGGAGCACCTGTGCACACAGAAAGAGGATGCAAGTCATGATGGTGCCAAGGGGACCAAATAAGCAGCCAGGTACAGACAGATCAATCACAACATTGTGAAGGAGACGCAGAACACTCTGCATGACAGATGCTTGCAGGCGACGCCTGTGTTCAAAGCCTAAAGCAGTATGCAGATTGAAATGCACACTCCAAACACGCTGAGCAGTCCAATTGATACGAATCTGAATCCAAAGTAGATATTCAATTGCAGGTTTAATTGCCCTAGTTAGGTACCAACCTGAGGCCTCTTTGCAGCTGCTTCAGCCATTTTTGCGTGCGCTTGCTCAATACTGATCTTTGGCATTTGCAGCGTTGCCTGGCGCTTGGCAGGCTGCTGTTGGCTTGCAGCAAGCATACGCTTGTGATCCTGCTGCTGTTGGCTTTGCTGTTGCGACTGCTGTGAGCACTGCTGCCGCTGCAGCTCTTGGCGCTGTTGGAGGCACTTGGTATGCGGTATCCGCCGCTGCTGGTACTGCTGGAGAAATTGCAGGGACGTACCAGATCGCTGCTGCTGCTGCTGCTGTTGCAGCCAACCTTGCCCTTGGGCATGTAGTATTAGCTGGCGGTGCTGTTGTGCATGCACCACTTGGTGTAAAGGCTGTTGCTGCTGCGACTGCACCTGCTGCTCCTGTAGCAAGCAGACGCAAGCAGTCAGTATGATGCTTTTTGGGTATTTTTTGGGTGCAAGGAGGCGAGGAGAAATGGTACAGAAATACACGGAAGATTGGGGGCATAGTCAAGTCTCAGTTTCAATTCAGGACAAGTACAAATCAGCACGCTTTGTGGCAGTTATCAGCCTAATTGCATCAAGCAGAAGTCTTAAATTTGTTTCGACTTAATGCAGCCCTAGTGAGTGCAGCCTTTTCCAGTTTCCCAGTGAGTGATTCATACATAGAAGGAAGAAGAACTTAACCAAACAGCTGTTCAGATACAAATTTAGGCATCAAGCAAGTACAGGGACCCATCCATCCGACGAATAAGGATGCTTTTAACAGATGGTCCTGCTTGCACATTGCTTACCTGGTAATAATTTGCAACAATAGCATCTATGTCAAGGTTGCAGTAAAATGCATCATCCTGCAGGCAATTACAGCAAGCAGCTCTCATTGAAAGGTGTCTGTCTGCACACAAGGACCCTACTGTTAAGCAAATGTTCTCCAGATGGCCTCAAGCGAAGACTCAATCCTTGTGGCTAAAACAAAAAAGTAAAATACATGGAGATGCGTAAGGAACCAATTTTGCAAGACTTTGCAGTTGCAGTTGTACGCATGTGTCGTGTCGTGTGTGTGTGTTTTGTGCTTGTGCTTGTGTGTGTATGTGTGGGTTTGGGGGGGCATGTGTGGGGTTGGGTGAACACGCGCGCGCATGCGTGTGTCAGTGTGGACATTGAAATGTTTTGCACGCGTGTACACACAAATGGGCATTATTCATGTACAATCAGCTGCCTGATTTAGAACGTGTACCCGAATGAGCATGAGTAAAGCAGGAGTGCCGGGCCCTACCTCCATTACGTCAGTTTGACCGTTGACCGGCACCTAACTCGTTGCTCTGCAAAAAATATATTGTATATTGTTTTATTTATTTCGTGCTCAGATGCCTCTGCCATTTGTCTGCTTGATCCATTTAAATGGTTGAGGATGTACACCCCTCGAGCATAAAGTTTTGCTCTTAAATTTCATTCTCTGGCATAAGAAGATGTTGCGCGCATTTTCACGCGCGCGCGTGCAAAGGTGCACACACACATGTGTGTGTACACACACACACACACACACACACACACACACACACACACAAATACACACGTACACTCATGGGTGATCATACATACACACATGTACATGCATGTGAACGGCCATACGCCACAGTATATACTGTGCATATATGTACCTATGGAATAAGATAAATACAACTAGTTGTACTATTTAAGGAATAACTGTGCTCAAGGTTGCATGCTATGGTGCTACAGTCACCATTTCATAGCGTAGCCGTGGCCGTAGTGGCCAGCCCGGGCCCCTGGCACCTCCCAAATATTTCCAAAATTGGTTTTACATTTACAATCATATCAAGCCGCCCCCTGCTCCAGACCAAGACCTGCATCTGGAGTTTTAAAGAGCGTATTTAGTTGTTGTCAGTTTGTGTGCATAAAGCACAGAATGGGCATGTAATTTTAGAGCTGTCTTATGGGCTTATTGTTTATCAAGGCCGAGCTCTTTATGATTACTTATAGTATGTGAGGTAAAGATTGAGCCTCCCACGCCAAGAAGAATGTTGTGAAGGATGACTTTCTTGGCCTTCAAGCACTTGTAAAGAACCTTGTGTTGTTTTCTTGAGGCCTCTTATTGGTGTCCAGGCTGTGTATCTTCACAGTACGGTATTCAACCTTAAAGAGGTGAATCTCCCTCTTGTTGACATTGATCAATGTCATGAGCTCTTGAACTCTGTGTACACCTCTGCTGGGTTGTCTTGGGTGTGGCACCTGGTGCAAATGAGGAGTGGTTGGCGATTTATTTCTTGCAATTGGTAGGTAAGGGAGTGACCAGAATGGCATCAGGGCGACTAGAGGTAAGTCAATCTCAAGCAGATAAACGAGCATCAAGAAGCTTAAGCCAGCTGGGTGTTGTCCTGTAATTAGCATGCTCAGGAAGTTATGTTGGACCAAACGTGTTGTGCTGCTGGCATCCAAATGGACCAAACAACCTGCCAGAGAGCCTTTGCTGATGGCTTTCATAATGAGCCTAGCCTACAAACCAATCCAAGAACGCTCTTCTCGTTTAACAAGAAAAGTCAAGAACGCTCTTCAGAACGAAAACAAGGTGGTGAAGAACGCTCATAAGTATGGAAAGAACGCTCATGAAGAACGTTCTGTGCAGTCTAAGAACGTTCGGCAAAAAAAGCGTTCTGCCGAACGAAGCCAGTTCAGGAACGGTCACGAAGAACGTTCTTCATTTGCATGCACTTCAAGAACGTTCTTTGCTACTTTAAGAACGTTCTTTGCAAGTGAAGAACAAACCCATTTACGTGAGTGCCTGCAGGCAACATTATGGCGATCAGTGATCATACTTGATGTAAGGGTAAGATCATTACTAACCGGTGCCAGCCGCGAGGGGCCAAAAGGGTTGGGGTGCAAGTCCCCCCGCTGCTTCAAAGGAGTAGGAAGGTGCCAAAGTGGCATCCACCACAGGAGTTGGTCGGACCCTTTTGGCCAGGTCTGTTAGACCGTTACATTTGAGATGATTGTATGTTGACACCCTGAGAGAACATGGAGAGCACTACTAGATAGTATCTACTTGCTGACAGAGTGGACACTCGAGGCTGGTGGACATTTTAAAGTGGACAGCGTGTTTCTGATATAGAAGGATGCCTGTGCGGTTGTGGAAGATAGTGTGCTTCATTTGGAGAGGGTTTGGACATGTATCGAAAAGCGTTCAACGCTTTTAACAAGTTGTTGTCACAACAATTCATAGTCAGTGATGAATCGTAGTCAAGCTGAAGTTGGTCAGTCAATTGCTTGTATTTCTGGCTGAGCAACATTGTCAATGCCGTTGTGGACGTGTGGAAGCAGACTCTGGTAATAAGAGTAGTATCCTCTTTTTGAGTTGGCATAATCCAGTTTATGGTCCGAGTGCATGTGGAATTTTAGCGCGGCATGGAGATTTGGAAGGTAAGCCAATCTGGTGCCGTGTCGGGGAGCTTTGGTGCCAGGTCCTTGCTGATAAACTTCTTTAACAGCTAATCTGCTAATATCAAAGAAGAGATTGCCACCAGGCCCTGCGGTGCGGATGGTTGTTTCAGCTGGGAGCTCTAATAAGAGCTATACCTTATAAGGTATCGTGGAAATGGTCAACATCCAATTGTAAATACAATATTTGTGTTTTTGTGCATCACACACCACGATGTCTAAGAGGAAAGGAGGGAAGACTTCGCACATCATGCATCACATTTGAGAAGGAAATCCAGACCAGGAAAGGTCATAACTTG
>LFIK01004538.1_pt1 | contig 11246 bp, 17 predicted proteins | sample 643401 | NCBI WGS metagenome assembly LFIK01 (sample SAMN03777447, study PRJNA286221) | soda lake metagenome | biome: soda lake; feature: Kulunda steppe; material: water; isolation source: sample T5-Br brine of Lake Tanatar-5 | place: Russia: Kulunda steppe | collected 2010-07
ACACCTGCCCGCTCGCTCACCCACACACTCACAGAACACAGTGCACAGCCAGGCACGCACCTCAGCCTCGACGTCGATGGTGCCAATCTCGGGCGCCTCGGACGCCCTCACCTCCAGGCTATACCACACATACTGGCCATCAGGCGCCTTGAAGTTGATGGACCCCAACAGCACGCCGCTCCGCACAGGGGCTGCCAGCAGCTGCGCACATGAGCCAAAAATGGCACTCAAATGCATGCAGCTGCTCACACAAGTGAACAGGACATGTGCGCAGCTACACAAACAAACAGAGGCACCCAAATGTGCGCAGCTGCCCACACAAACAAACAGGCACATGCACAGCTGCTCACACACGTGTAGCTTCTCACACAAGCAAGCAGAGGCACCCACATGCGTGCACCCACATGCACACACATGATTCACACTTGTGGGACGACGCGCACTTAAAGGCGCTTGCGTGACCGCAAAAAAAGTGCACGCAGGCGGATGCACCTCTGCACAAACATGCCCAGGCTGCAAGCACTTGCATATACACACATACACACTCACACACACAGCCCCCCCCCCCTCTCCTCCCGGCCACGCAAAGATTGCAACCGGGACTCCGACTTAAAGTGAAAGTCTAAGCGCGATGGATGCAGGCATAGGTCCACGTGTTGCTGGAGGCCTATCCCATGCGCAGCCCACTCTGCAGCTGGCCTATCTAATTAGAGCACATTTAATACCTCTCTCTCTGTCTCTCACACACACTCACAACCTCACTCTCCTTCTCTCTGGTAGGAGATGTGACCTACTTTGTAGCTGGAGGCCTGGGAGCTTGACATGTTGACTGTCTCTGGTCCGCTGACACAGTCCAGGTCACACATGACTTCATATGTGGTGGAGGAACCTGTGATGTTGGGCACCTGCCGCAAGCAAGCACACACAAACACGCGCAATGTGGAGAAGTAGGCAAGTGCATGCCTGCATGCTATGGTGGTACTGTAGTGCACCCTTTGCTGCTCAAGCTATGGTACTGTAGTGCACCCTTTGCTGCTCAAGCTATGGTACTGTAGTGCACCCTTTGCTACTCAAGCTATGGTACTGTAGTGCACCCTTTGCTGCTCAAGCTATGGTACTGTAGTGCACCCTTTGCTGCTCAAGCTATGGTACTGTCGTGCACCCTTTGCTGCTCTAGCTATGGTACTGTCGTGCACCCTTTGCTGCTCAAGCTCTCTGCTGCACGTGGAGGGGCAGGCGCGCGTGTGTGTATGTGCCTTGGTAGCAGGCGTGTGCGCATGTGCTTAAGTGGCAGGCAGCAGGCACGCGTTAATGTGCTTTGGTGGCACCAAGCAGCGCATGTTCCAGGGGCACTTGGCCAGCCTTACATAATCAGAAGCTCCAAATGCAGGCGCACGCCTGCTCTCCTGTCTATACCTATCCTTGTTATAAAGGCTTACAGGCTGTGGGCATGTCGGAGCACATGCACGTCCACACATGGACACGTGCACAGGCACTGGCATTTGCCAATATACACTCGCAGCTTAGCAAGCACTGGCATGTCCACACACTGATATTTGCAGCTTAATAAGGCATTCACACATGTACACTCGCAGCTTAACGGGGCATTCACGCATGTACACGCGCAGCTTTAAAGGGCATTCACACACACATACACACTTGCAGCTCAACAAGGCATGCACCCTCCGTCCTGCTCAAGCCGTCAAGCATATGTGTGTGCGTGCACGAGTGCATGTGGAGTATGTCTGTGCGCCTTGGCGTCCCCAGGTGTATGCCCTCACCGCAATGTTCTTGATGGCCGTTTTGCGGGCTTGGCACTCGATCACAATGTGCGCCTCAGCCACAGGGTCAGCCGCCTTGCCCAGCAGCGTGTACACGTTGCGCTCCCCGGTGGAGGGGATGCACAGCTCCAGCAGCGACTTGTGCTCGCCTACGTGAGAGAAGGGCCGGATGTAGAACACAGTGTGGGCCATAGAGCTTCAAAAGCATGTAGGGTTCCCGTCAAACGACTTCTGGGGGGCCATCAAACAACCAATGGGGAATCTCTGTGGGTCTTCCCTGTCAAATGACCATTGTGGGGATTTCCCATCACACAACCACTGGGGGACTTCTGTTGGCATCACAATTCTGTGCCACCTTCGAGGGGGTCCTTGACTGACCGGGCAGGCACTGACCTCCCAGGTGGACGCATACGTGCAGATTCAGAACGCTCACTCATCAAACTTTGAAGCGCTGAAGGATGCGCACACTGCGCGCGCGCATGCCTTGCGGTGAGCGGTGATGTGCATATTTGAGGTGCTGGGGGTGATCCCGCATAGCATGAGGATGCACACACGCAGCTGGTATGCACCTTGTGAAGATGCAGCTGATTTGCGCGCAGCTGGTTTGTACCTTGTGTAAAGTGTGTGGGGATGCAAACATGTGTCAGGTACAGATCACACACCTTGCAAGTGGGGCTTGGAGGTCAGAATGGAACCAGTAAGGTGCAGGTGTTGTGTGTGTGAAATGGGGCAGCCTACCTTGTGAAAGCGGCTTGAAGGTGAGGATGTAGGGCTGCGTGGCCCCAGGCGGCACATGCGCCTCCTTGTTCCCGGAGAAGGACTTGGAGGGTCCATGCAGGGTGGCCACTACAGTCATCGTCTGCTCCCCGGTGTTCAGCAGCGGAATCTCCTGCGTGCACGGGAGGGCAGAGCAGAGGCTGCATTGTTGGTGGACGGTGGTGGCGAGTGGTGGCTGCTGTGACCACACATGTTTGCTCCCCGCGCGCAGACCCTGCTGCACACAAGCCTTGTAATCATACCCATGCTCACGGCCACCATCCTCCTCTCCCTCTGTCATGCACCAGCCATGCCTGTGCTTGTCTTCATCCATCATGCACCAGCCATGCCTGTGCTTGTCTTCATCCATCATGTACCAGCCGTGCCCGTGCTTGTCTTCATCCATCATGCACCAGCCATGCCCGTGCTTGTCTTCATCCATCATGCACCAGCCATGCCTGTGCTTGTCTTCATCCATCATGCACCAGCCATGCCTGTGCTTGTCTTCATCCATCATGCACCAGCCATGCCCGTGCTTGTCTTCATCCGTCATGCCCATGCTCATAGCCACCACCCTCGTCTTCTTCCTTGTCATCAATATCACAAGGAGCATGGCCAGCGGTCGCCAATAGCGTTGTCTCCTGTCATCTTTGCTGATATTGCGCCTGTTGCAAACGTTGCTGTCATCATCATGGCAGCAGCTCTGGCCCCCATCTTACTCACGCCACCACCCTACCTGAGTGACAGTCTGCCTCATGGGCGCCTCGAACAGGGGCTCAAATTGCTGCAACATGACCTGAGCAGACAGCTCCACATCCACCACCTTACCTGAGTGACAGTCTGCCTGGTGGGCGCTTCAAACAGGAGCTCAAATTGCTGCAACATGACCTGGGCAGACAGCTCCACATCCACAACCCTGCGTGCCAACATCAGGCCAAAAGGCAGGTTAAGGGCAGCTCATACGCAGGTCATGGGCTGGCTACAGGCAGGCCGAAGGTGAAGCAAAGGCTGGCCAAGGCTTCACACTTTGGTAGATCAGCGCCAGCAGCTGCAGGCGAAAGACAGAGGCCCAGAGATGGTGGGAATGCTGCGGCATGCTCTATGTCAACAGCTGCGGCATGCTCTATGTCAACAGCTGCGTCATGCTCTGTGTCGACAGCTGCGGCATGCTCTGTGTCAACAGCTTCCAGCCCACCCGGACTCAGCTCGCTGAGTGGGTGCACACCCTGCCCCACAGCCTTTGACAGCTGTCTAGCCCATCTCCCCCCAATAGGCCTGCTCCACAGCCTTGCCAGCCAACCAAGCTCCCGTCCCCCTACCACCTCCAGGCGATGACAGGCACGTACTCTAGTGCGACGCCTTCCCAGCCAAGCACAGCCCTGCAGCTGGTCCATACAGCGTCCAGCCCCTCTCTTGCTCACCCACTCTGAATGCACACCCACCCCACCCTGGATGCACGCCCACCCAGAAGGGCCGGCGCGTGCCGCATTTGCTGATGGAGGCAGGCAGTACTGTGTGCGCCACAGCCCAGCCCTGCTTTTGTCGTATGCAAGGGGCATGGGCATACTGCATGCGGACCCTGTGGATCCTTTGGCACCCCCGCACCCTCTGGCGCACACCGCTGGCAGACACCCACATGAAAAACCGTTGGTGAGCGTGGCTTAGTTCTGAGCTTAGTTCTGAGCTGAGCAACGCTAGCGCCAGCACCAAGCCTGCGCCCAAGAGCCCAAGAGTCTCGCCTGGTGTCGAGCCCATCCAAACTGGTGAGCATGATGCGCACGGGGTAGATGCCTGTGCCCATGGGCTTCAGGGCGAGGCGCAGGCTGCAGGGCACACAGCGGGGGTGGCAGCAAGCAATGCTGCGTGAGTGCAGCAGGTATATTGCCGCATTGCTGGGTTGCAGGGCAGAAGGCACGTTGCCGGGTTGCAGGGGAGCAGGTGTGCTGCAGGATAGCAGGGCATAGGGCAGCAGGCATACTGCCGGGTTGCAGGGCAGTAGGTGTGTTGCAGGGTTGCAGGAATGCGTGGAGCCATGCTGCTGGGAAGGAATGGCGGGGGATGGCGAGCGAGGTGGTGGGTGCAGTGCAGAGAGGGGGCATGTGCACGAGCTAGGAGCTACCAGGCTTAGTTTAAGGAGGCCTCCATCTAGTCTGGTGCAGCACATCAGCACCTCCTGGCACCATCGTTGCCCTTCGGGTCATCCGTTGGGACAGGGGTGGCAGGGAGCATGTACACCGACGGAGGGGGGGGCGCAGGCGGTGGGGCGGCGATGCGTGCGCGACATGGGTATAGTGGAGGTTGGGGCAAGAAAGGGGTGGAGGGGCACGCACCAGTTGGGAGGCGCGGGGTCGGTGGCTTTGCCGGGGGCCACGGTCTTGGCATCAGGAGAAGGGGCGGCAGGCGTGGGGGCGGATGCGCTGAGCGTGATGCTGTTGGCGCAGCTGATCAGGCTGTTGGTCTGGCTCACCGCGTATTCCAGCTCGGCTGCGCGTGCAGAGGGGGGGGGGCGCACAGGCACCACACACACTGCGTGGCATGCATGTGTGGACGGCTGCAAGGAGGATCACACTGCGCTTGCATGTGCCTGCGCTGCCGTACAAGCTGCGGGCGTGGGGCTCTGGTTGCGCAGCTCCTGCCGCACGGCTGCAGCGGCCGGCAGCGTCTCGCGCTCGTGCACGGCACGACCAACGTGCAACCACGCAATGGGCAGGCAGGCCTGGCCTGAGACCCCATGGCTGCGCCAGAGGGACTCAGGTGCTTTGTTCTTTGATCCGATGGCTGCACACCCATCGCCGAGAGGGGGGGGGCAATGGCTGGGAGAGCAGCCTTTGCTGCTCGAACCGCGCCCAGCTGGATGCCAGCTAACACGCAGGCACACGCATGCAAGCAGGGGCGCTGCCCAGCGGCTCCTTGAGGATGGGATCCGTCCAGCAGCTACGCCCTTCTGTTCCTAGAAGATGCCACACAGCATTGTTGGCAGCTCGTGCGGTGTGCGCTGCCCGCACCCAGGCTTGCGCGGTGTGTGTCATCAGCGTGTGTGGTGTGTGCTGACAAGGCCAGTGCGGTGCGTGCCGTCCGCACCTAGGTTCTTTAGTTGGTCGGTCTTCACGAGCGCCGCCTGCTCCCTGTCCTTGGCTCCAGGATGCTTGTCCAGGAACGCGCGGCGGGCCAGGTCGAGCTGTGCACAGCACGTGGGTATGTGCGCACACCGAACACATGAGGACCATGAGTGTGGCAGATGCAGGTGTTGGCAGCGTAGTGCTGACACGACGCCGAGGCATGGCCTGGTTGTTATTTGCAGCAGGGCACGGCCTGGTTGTTATTTGCAGCAGGGCACTGCCTGGTCGTTGTTTGCAGCAGGGCACGGCCTGGTGTTGATTGCAGCAGGGCACGGCCTGGTGTTGATTGTGGCGGGGCACGGCTTGGTTGTCGTTAGTGCGGGGCATGGCCTGGTTGTTGTTTGCAGCGGGGCTCTGCCTGGTTGTTGTTTGCAGCAGGGTACGGCCTGGTTGTTGTTTGCAGCAGGGCACAGCCTGGTATTGATTGCAGCGGGGCACGGCCTGGTGTTGATTGCAGCGGGGCACGGCCTGGTTGTTGTTTGTGCGGGGCACGGCCTGGTTGTTGTTCGTGTTGGGCACTGCCTGGTTGTTGTTTGTGCGGGGCACAGCCGTGAGCAAAGGGTGGAGGCAGCGGCACAATCCGGCTGCGCACACTGCGTGTGCTGGATGCGTCACACCGGTGGGATCCTTGTGCTACGCAGGCGCAGGAGGAAAAGGCCACTGTGATGCAGCAAGAGGGGTGTGGGTCCTGCACCTACAGGGCAGGCGCAGCCGCGACATGCGCATGCTGGCCCCCTCACACATGCTCAGAGGAGTGCAGAAGCATACGCGGCACTGAATCTGGGTGCCAGCCTGCCTGCCCACCTTTCTGTCATGGCTGTTCTTTGGTAAGGAACTCCCTTGCCTGCCCACCTTTCTGTCATGGCTGTTCTTTGGTAAGGAACTCCCTTGCCTGCCCCCCTTTCTGTCATGGCCGTTCCTTTGTAAGGAATTCCCTTGCCTGCCACCCTCGCAGCCAACCAGAGCGCTGTTGAAGGTGGAAAACCCTCGCTGCCAACAAGGTGGTACAGGTGATGAAGCAAAGCATGCCAGAGAGCCTTGCAGCCTACCTGGGTATTGGCGAAGGGGAAGAACACGTCAAAGGTGTGATTGGGCCCCTCCAGGGGGACCACGCCCCGGCACTCCATCACGGGTGCAGGCAGCGTGGTCTCGCCCACAAGCTCATACACGAAGGCTCCCTGCATGTGTACATGTGTGCATGTGCATGTACTTGTGTATCCAGAAGGGTCTTGCATCCAGGCTCTTGTTTGAGCTTGTGTTTGTGTGTGTGTGTGTTTTGGGCATGAGCACGCGCACACGCACAAGTACACAAGTACGCCGATTGTGGACGCAGCGGCATTGTGCATGTGTAGCAACTGGTTTGCGTATGCCAACAGCAATTTTATACCTTCCAATGATTTACGCGTCAACAGGCAGGTTTGTCTTCCACGCGTGCAACAGGAAGCCTGCACCCTCAAGACCTCAAGTACTCCAGTGCAGCAACCCCATGTGCCGCCTCTCATTCCAATTCTTCACACCGGCCCATCTGTTGGCCCCTGTCAGCATCTGTCAGCCCCATGTGCCGCCTCTCATTCCAATTCTTCACACCGGCCCACCTGCTGGTGCCTGTCAGACCCCAAGCACTGCCCAACTGCCTCCCTATCTGTTAGCTCCTGTCAGATCCCAAGCACTGCCCAACTGCCTCCCCATCTGTTGGCACCTGTCAGCATCTGTCAGACCCCATGGCACTGCCCCTTTTCCTTCCACACCCAGTCCTTGGCATGAGCATACAAGCATGCAGCAGTGGAATGGCACCCTGAGGTCCTAACTGTTGAGCACCACGCTGCAGCTGCACAGTAGCACAGGGGCAGGCCGCGCGCACCTGGTCCTTGTCTTTGAAAACCACGGTGCAGTAGTGCGTGCCCAGTGTGAACGGCAGGCAGGAGGCCCGCACTTTCTCGCTGACATTCGCCTTCAGCCGCATGCGCGTGCGGTCCAGGCCAAACGCGGCGGGGAACATGCGGGGCTTATCCGGGCTCCCGGCGGGCTCTGCAGCAACACCACCGGCGCGCCGGCACACAAAAACAATGTGATGCCTGCTGCTTGCTGCTTGCGCGCACATTGTGTGCGCCCTCAGAGGCACATGCCCGCTGTGGGGCAGATGCGCCCTAATCCCTGCACACACTTCCTGAGGCGCGCGCCCACCCTGCAGGTGCGTGCAAGCCCTGCATGCAATAAGCAGAACTAGCTAGTCACTACCACATGGATTTGCTGACCCGTCCCAGACCATTCAAGCGTAGACGGGCAACTGCGTGTTCCTCATGCATCAACACCAGCCCTGCCTCTGCCCTACTCACTGCCGGCAGGCGCTGGCGGCGCCCCGGGCTTGCTGCCCTTCCGGCCAGCCTTGCCATCCTTCTTGTTGGCGACTTTTTGTGCCGGGGGCTCGGCGGGCTCATGCAGCAGCTGGATGAAGAAGTCGCAGTCTGCACAGGCGCAGGGGCGGTGGTGGTGGGGGAAGCGTGAGGCCAATGTTGAGACACGCAGATGCACAGGAAAGTGACCTACGTGGTGGAGGGAAGGTGGGGAGCGTGCGGGATGAAAGCCTAGCATTTTGCGCGCAGGCGCAGGCGCGCGGATGGGTGCAGGGTCAGTGCTGTGTTCCAGGTGTGTGTGTGTGTAGGTGCACATGTGAGATTTTTCTTCGCTGGCAGGCGGACGTCAAAGTAAGTGCAAGAGCACCCAACGGGGAGGGCTGATGTGCTCTCTCACTCTCGCTAAGAGATTGACACACACAGGTGAAGCGTTTGCATTTCCAGAAATGTGAACTACCTGCTGCAAACGGGTTGGTGACCGTGAACTCAAACTGCTGCATTTCGTACAGCGGTCCTTCGGTGCGGACGCACTTGAGTGGGGCACGTACATTCACCTGCGTGTGCAGCGAGTTTGCATGGGTGCAAATGCATTGCAGGGTGCCAGAAGGACAAAGAGCAATGCACTGGAATGGCCCAATGGATAAAAAACCGAAACCCCCCTCATGTGTGATCTTGTAGCACCGGAGTAGAGAGGGCTAAGGCATCAGCTATAGCGTGCCAGAAGTACAAAGTACGAGCAATGCGCTGGAATGGCCCAATGGATCAAAAACTGAAAGCCCCCTCGTGTGTGATCTTGTAGCACCAAAGTAGAGAGGGTTAAGGCATCAGCTATAGCATGCCAGAAGTACAAAGTATGGGCAATGCGCTGGAATGGCCCAACAGATCAAAAACCGAAAGCCGCCTCATGTGTGATCTTGTAGCACCAGAGTAGAGAGGGTTAAGGCATCAACCAAAACGTGCCAGAAGTACAAAGTACGAGCAATGCGCTGGAATGGCCCAATGGATCAAAAACTGAAAGCCCCCTTGTGTGTGATCTTGTAGCACCAAAGTAGAGAGGGTTAAGGCATCAGCTATAGCGGCGGCAGCAGCAGCGGCAGCGGCAAGACGGTGTTCAAAAGAGCAGTGGCTCAGGCACACAAGGCATGTGCTGGCGCAGCTGGAGAGAGCACGCCAAAGCATGAAGTCACACATGCACAAACTCGCACATGCACACACTCGCACGTGCACATACACGCAGACGATACATACACACACAACACACACAGGATCCAAAGAGGAGTCCCAAGGTACAACAAACACCTCACGTCAGAATGCCCACACCTGGCGGCTGCACCCACCTGGGACCTGAGAAGGAACACCAAGGTGGCGGCGTGTGCGCCCCCCCCATCCTGCTTGGACATCAGCACCAGCCTGCATGCGCAACGGCCGGCATGGCAGGCAGGCAACGCACCAGTGGTTAGTCAGGTAGGCAAAGGGTGCTGTGGTCATGGGCCAGTGTGCAGCAACTGCGGCCTCAAGCGGAGAGCCGTTGACTGTGTCACCAGACAGCAAGCAGCGCTTCCCATCAAAATCTCAGGGGGCCCCTGCCAGGTATGCCTGGTCCAGCTATGCAGGCAGGCCCAGGGCTGCATGGCACTGGCACACTCAAAGCAATGACACACTCAGGGCCTGGCTGCACGGCACAGGCACACTCCAGGTAAAAAATGACACTGTCCATGCCCTGCAGGTTCTGCAGGCGGCGTGTGCCTCTGTGTGCAAAGCCCCCTGTGCCTCTGTGAGCAGAACCCCCTGTGCCTCTGTGTGCAGAACCCCCTGTGCCTCTGTGTGCAGAACCCCCTGCGCCTCTGTGTGCAGAACCCCCTGTGCCGCATGGAGCCTTTGCAGAGCACTTGCGCAGCCTTTGCATAGCACTTGCTTGGCCCTGAGTACACAAGCTCACGCACCCCTGATGCACACATACACGCACTCATACATGTGCACACACAGCAAATGCAGCGGGGGCCCTGAGGGTCCGTTCAGAGTGTCCATGCCAATTGGCAGGGCATCTGCAGCATGCAGCATGCCTGAGCAGCTCCCCCCCCCCTGACCCGCACCTCGCTTCTTGGGGCATGCTCGTGGTGGGTGCGCACTTGAGGGGGAACTTCACAGTGCCCTGCAGGCAGGCAGGCAGGCAGGCAGGCAGCAGTCAGGCTGAAGTGTGCTCAGGGTGGGGTGGCATCAGCAGCAAAGCGCAGCATGCGGGACTCTGGGGGCGAGCTGCGGCACATGTGTCGGCAGGCAGCTGGGAGGACTTGGGCAGGCTAAAGTGTTTTGATGACTGATGCGCTCACAAGGATGGCAATGTGGGTGGCTGGCGCCAGCCTTGGAAATGGTCAACCAGCGTGCCAATGTCTCCATGGTATGCTGGCGCTTTGGTGGCGTGCTTGTGGCTTCATAGCATGCGTGTGCCTTCACGTCATACATATGGCTTTTTTGTGAGCCGATGTTGTTAGTTGCATGGCTTCATTGTAAGCTGAAGTCTTGTCTGCATGGCTTCATTGTAAGCTGAAGTCTTGGCTATATGGCTTCATGGTAAACATATGGATTTAGAGCATGCTGGTGGCGCCAATATATGGCGGAGGCGGCGCCTCAGCACACCGCCATACAATACAAGACCACTCAGCAAAGGACTTGCAGTGGTGCTTCCTCGAAAGTCCCAGAGCGGCACCGCCTTTCAAAACACTCATGCACGAGCTACCATTCTTGTACAGGCGTGCCCAAACCAAGACAAACCAAGCTCAGCATGGCACGCGGCCTGCTGAACACAATGCTAACAGGCCATAGGCTTCTTGCGTCGTGTGCTCGCTGGTTCACAACTCGATGCATGCTACCCCCATCCACACACGCTCCCCCACCCACGCGCTCCTCCCACCTTGGCATCAATGTGCACGATGGAGGCGTCCACGGAGAAGTCCGAGTGGCCTTGCAAGCGCGCAATGTAGGCAATGGCCTTCTTGGAGGGATTGCTCAGCTCCAGGTCCTTGGTCTGCACCACACCGAGGTCGCAGCATGCATGCATTTTGCCATTTGGCATTTTGGCATTTTGCACTCCCGTCAGAACCATTTGGAGGCATGTCTTTTGTACTGTGGCCTGTTCAAGCTATGTGTCAGTACCAATTTGCATGTGCCTAATTTACACCTAACCTAACAGTGAGGTTCGCGCCCCTTTCACTCCCCCCCCCACCCACCCACCCTTG
>LFIK01004539.1_pt1 | contig 11243 bp, 10 predicted proteins | sample 643401 | NCBI WGS metagenome assembly LFIK01 (sample SAMN03777447, study PRJNA286221) | soda lake metagenome | biome: soda lake; feature: Kulunda steppe; material: water; isolation source: sample T5-Br brine of Lake Tanatar-5 | place: Russia: Kulunda steppe | collected 2010-07
CACTGACGCGCCCATGGGGGAAGCGCCTCGCCGGCCCCGTCCTCACCGTCGCGAGCGCCGGGCAGGCGATCCCCGCCTACGGCCTGCTCGTCCTCGCGCTCGCCATCCTCGGCAACGTGTTCGGGCGTGCGAACGACAACATCCTCCAGAACACGCTCGGGGTGTGGCTCGGACCCGGACTCGTCATCACGGTCATCGCGCTGATCCTGTTCGCGATCCTGCCGGTGCTGCGCAACACGATGGTCGGGCTGCAGCAGGTCGACGCGGACATCATCGAGGCAGGGCTCGGCATGGGCATGACGCGCGGCGAGGTCCTGCGCCGCATCGAGCTCCCGCTCGCCGTCCCCGTGATGCTCGCCGGCATCCGCACGGCGCTCGTGATCAACGTCGGCATGGCGACGCTCGCCTACGTGATCGGTGGCGGTGGGCTGGGCAACTCCATCGCGTCCGGCATCCAGCTGTCGCAGAACCTCGTCGTGCTGACCGCCGGCCTCATCACCGCGCTGCTGGCGCTCACCGTCGACTGGCTCGGCAGCGTCGCGGAGCGGCTCCTGCGCCCCAAGGGCGTCTGAACCCGAGGGCGTCCGAAAGGGAGAGGGCCCGCCCGGAGGCGGACCCTCTCCGTGATGCTTCCGGTCGATCAGGCGAGCCCGATGCTCTCGAGGTAGCCACGGGCGACGACGGCGGGGTCGAGCCCGTCGATGTCGACCTGGAAGTTCAGCTCGACCATCGTCGGGTTGTCGATGCCGGCGACGATCTGCTCGGCGATCTCCACGACGCGCGGGTCCGCCGCCTCGAGGACGTCGTCACGGAACGTGTACGACACGTTGTAGAGGATCATGACGCCCGGGTCGTCGACGAGCGTGAGCCCGAGACCATCGATGCGGCCGTCGGTGGTGAACACCTCACCGAAGTCGCACTGGTCGTTGCCGGTCTGGGTGAAGATCACGCCGGACTCGAGGATCTCCTGCTGCGACTGCGGGATGGTGAACCCGGTGTGATCCTCCCAGAGGATGAGCCCGTCGGGACGGACCGGGAACTCCGGCTCCATGCAGACGACCGCATCCGGGTTGGCCTGGAGGTACTCGGCCATGGTGTCGAACGTGAACGGCTGACCGCCGTTCGCCGCGGTCGTCGCGGGCGAGGACGTGAAGCCGTAGGTGTTGTTGAACGGCGACAGGCCGACCCAACGGATGCCGTTCTCGGCGAGGTCCTGCGCCGCGACCTGCTCGTAGAGCTGCTGACGGTCGAAGGACGGGTCCTCCTGGCCGAGGTGGACGGTCCAGCCGGTGCCGTTGTACTCGGGGTAGACGTTGATGTCCCCGGACTCGAGCGCGTTGCGGTTCGCCTCGGTACCACCGAGACCACCCTCGCCGACGCGGTCCTCGACGGGGATACCGGCCTCGTCAAGCGCGATGATCAGCATCTGGCCGAGCAGGATGTTCTCTGTGAAGTTCTTGGAGCCGACCACGATCGTGGCGTCATCGCTGTCGGCGCCGCACGCTGCGAGCGTGAGACCGACGGCGAGGCTGAGTGCTGCGATACGGACTGTTCTCTTCACCTGGGTCATTCAGTTCTCCGTGAGAGGGGACATGGGGCGCATGCGTCGCGCAGGCCTCGGACCTGTGGGGTCAGCCGCCTGAGCGGCGCACGCACCGGCGCGGAACGACCTTCTGACGCTCTACGACACCGGTAGGTCGACCGTACCGAGGTCGACCCTGAGATGCGAACAGGTGTGCGGTACGCGTCTCAGGCGAACAGGATCTGCGTGAGCGTCAGGTCCGGATGGTCGGCCTCGGCGCGCTTCGCGACCCACTCGCTGCGGAACAGCGCCAACGGCACGCCGTCCGCGCGGTGATAGACGGCCGTGTCGCGCAGACCGCGCAGCTTCGTGACCGACGCGTCGTCGGTACCGCGTGCCGCGGCCCAGCTGGCGGCCGCGAGCCGCATCGGCGCCCCGAACTCGTGCTCCATGCGCCAGGCCGCGACGTCGAACTGCAGCTGCCCGACGGCGGCGAGCAGCGGTTCCTGGTCACCGAGGTCCGGATGGCGCAGCACCTGCACCACACCCTCCTCGTCGAGCTGCTCGAGTCCCCGACGGAACTGCTTCACCTTCGAACGGTCCGCGAGCGACGCGACCGCGAAGCGCTCCGGCGTGAACGTCGGCAGCGGCGGGAACGTGACCTGCGGACCGTCGTGCAGCGTGTCACCGATGCGCAGATCGGTCGCGTTCACGAGGCCGACGATGTCCCCGGGGAACGCCTCCTCGACGGTCTCGCGGTCACGGCCGAACACCTGGTGCGCGTACTTGGCGATGACACGCCGTCCGGTGCGCGTACAGCTCAGCGTCGTGCCTCGCTCGAAGCGTCCCGAGCAGATGCGGACGAACGCGAGCCGGTCGCGGTGACGTGGGTCGAGGTTCGCCTGCACCTTGAACACGAACCCGCTGAACGGTGCCTCCAGCTCGCGCACCCCACCCTCGACGGTCGGCCGCGCCGACGGCGCCGGGGCGAGCGCGACGACGGCATCGAGCAGCAGCCGCACCCCGAAGTTCACGAGCGCCGAGCCGAAGAACACGGGCGTCGCGCTGCCATCGAGGTAGGCGGCGCTCAGCGCGTCGGTGTCGACCGTGCGACCCAGCGAGTCGAGCAACTCGAGCTCCTCCTCGGCGGAGCGGACGGAGCGCTCAGGGAGCGACGCACGCACGTCCTCCCAGCGCTCGGCCGACTCGACGCCGGTCGTGCGACCACGGCCCGTCCCCTCGAGGTGATGGAAGCGGCCGTCGCGACGATCGATCACGCCGAGGAAGCGGCCCGCGTCGTGCACCGGCCAGGTGACGGGCAGCGGCGCCATGCCGAGCTTCTCCTCGAGGTCGTCGAGGATCTCGAGCGGCTCGGGCGCGGCGCGGTCCATCTTGTTCACGAACGTGATGACCGGCGTGCCGCGCCGGCGGCACACGGCGTGCAGCTTCTCCGTCTGCGGCTCGACGCCACGTGCGGCGTCGATGACCATCACGGCCGAGTCGACGCCGGACAGCACCCGGTAGGTGTCCTCGGAGAAGTCGTGGTGGCCGGGCGTGTCCAGCAGGTTCAGCACGTGCTCGGCATGGTCGAAGCGCATCACCGACGACGACACCGAGATGCCGCGCTGCTGCTCGATCTTGAGCCAGTCCGATGACGTCGAGCGCGTGTCGCGCCGCTGACGCACCTCACCGGCCTGCTGGATCGCGCCTCCGTACAGCAGGAACTTCTCGGTCAGCGTCGTCTTGCCCGCGTCCGGGTGGGAGATGATCGCGAAGGTCCGCCGACGGGCGGCCTCGGCGAGCACGGCGGCGCCAACTGCGCCCGTCAGGGAGGTCATGGAACAGCAGGGTAGGCGCGCCCTCAGCCGGCGAACGTCGCGGTCACGACCGGACCGTCCGCGCCGTCCTCGGCCGTCAGCGTCCAACCGGGGCCCAGCGGCTCGTCCGCTGCGAGGCGCAGCAGACCGGCGACGGTGGTCCGCGGCCGAGCGAGCAGCAGCGCCGTCAGCAGCCCCTTCGCGACCTTCGTGCGGGCCGCGTTCGCCGCACGTCCGTCGGGCCGGACGAAGCGCACGCCGATGACGTCGAGGTCCTCGCGCAGCCCTGCCGGCCACATCCGGGCGTGCTCGGCCGGCAGGAGGTCCCACACGCGGGCACCGACGGCAGCGCGGCACAGCTCCTCGGCCAGCCGGTCGCGCCAGAAGGTGGCGACGCTGCCGGTCGACGAGCCGGCGAGGCCCGGCAGCGTCGCGGTGAACTCGAGGCGGTAGGCGGGGACCGGCTCGTCGAGCGCGACGAGCCCGAGCAGCGCCGACACGATGCGCACGTCCGCGCCGGCACCGGCCGGATCGACCGTCGCGAGCCCCGCGTTGCCGTGCACGACGCCGGTGTAGCGCTGATGCGCCGGCATGGTCGGCGCGTCGGCGAGTCCGCGCAGCGTGCGGCGCGCATCCGCCGCATCACGCACCGCGACCCCGCAGCGGCGTGCGAGCACCGCGTCGTCGCGCTCCGCGGCGGACGCGACCGCTGCGGCGAGCAGCTCGCGACGGTGCGCGACGAGCGGACCGCGGGTGATCGTGCGTGCGTAGGGACGACCTCGACCACCCAGGGCCTTGCCCTTGGACGGTGGGAGCAGGATGACCGGTCGGCGCATGCCTGCAGAGGGTAGGCGGAGGCGCAGCCCCACCGTCACGGGTGACGTCGCGGGTGGCGTCATGGGCGACGTCAGGTGTGACGAGTAGCGTCGAGGACCGACGAGGAGCGACCGGTGCGCATGTTCGAGGAGCTCGCGAGCCGCGACACGCGGATGGGGCTGCTGAGCCTCCGTCGCCGGCACGAGCCGGTCACCGGCCGCGACGTGTTCGAGGTCAAGCTCGGCGACGAGTACCTGATGTCGAGCCTGTTCACCGTCGCGGAGGAGGAGCTCTCACGCCTCGGGCTCGCCGCGTGCGGCACACCGGGCGACCTTCAGGTCGTCGTCGGGGGACTCGGCCTCGGCTACACGGCGCTCGCCGCGCTCGAGGACGCGCGCGTCGCACGGCTCACCGTGATCGACGCGCTCGAGGACGTCATCGCCTGGCACCGTGACGACCTGCTGCCCGCCACGGTCGGCCTGGCCGCCGACCCCCGGGTCGAGCTCGTCCACGGCGACTTCTTCGCCCTCGCACGCGACGGTGGGCTCGGCACCGGACTCGACGCCGTGCTCGTCGACATCGACCACTCGACGCGCCACCACCTCGACGCGAGCCACGCCGACCTCTACACGCCGGCAGGGCTCGCACGGCTGGCTGGGGCGCTGCGGCCGGGCGGCGTGTTCGCGCTGTGGTCCGACGATGCGCCGGAGGAGCCGTTCCTCGCCGACCTGCGGGCCGTGTTCGACCGCGTCGACGCGCACGTCGTCGCGTTCCCCAACCCGCTGACCGGCGGCACGTCGTCGAACACCGTCTACGTCGCCGTCACCACGCACGTCGATGCCGGCGCAGTCGCAGCTGCCGCATCCGCCGGAGGAGCCTGACATGCCGGGGACTGGCAAGCCGGGGAAGGTGCGCTGGCACAGCGTCTCGTCGACACGCGAGTACGAGGGCTGCCCCCGCCGATACCGGTTCGGGTACGTGGAGCGGCGCCCCAAGGACCGCCCCGTCCCGCCGTCGTGGCGCTTCGGCTCCGTCGTGCACGCCGCGCTCGAGGCCGCCTGGAAGGCCGCGATGGACGCGCCGGACGGCACGCCGGTGCACGAGCATCTCCCCGTCGCGCTCGAGGCGCTCGACGCGGCGCTCGTCAAGGAGGGCCTGGACGGCGACGAGGACCGCGAGCGCGGCATCGACGTGGTCACGCGGGCCCTCGAGTTCGACGTGGTGCGCGACCAGGCGCTCGATCCCGACGCGGACCTGCCGCCTGCCCGTCCCGTCGGCGTCGAGGAGGCGCTGCGCGGACGCATCGATCAGCAGCATCGCATCATCGGCTTCGTCGATCTCGTGCTGGAGCGTCCCGACGGGGTCATCGAGCTCGTCGACCACAAGGTCACGTCACGCCGTGCGACCCCCGACGAGCTGCACGACGACTTCCAGCTCAACCTCTACGGCCAGCTCGCGCGGGCACGCTTCCCGAGTGCGACGGGCATCGTCGCGACCCACCACTACCCCACCGGCCCCGATGCGGTCAGCGTGCGCCTCGACGAGGACGCGATGGCCCGTGCCGAGCTGCGCGTGCGTGACGCCGCTCGCGCGATCGCCGCCGACACCGAGTTCGCCCCGGTCACGAGCGAACGCTGCCGGCACTGCCCGTGGCAGCCCTCCTGCCCCGAGGGCACCGAATGGGTCGAGGACCACGGCTCGTGACCGGCGCCGAGTCACCGGGCACCGAGTCACCGGGCACCGAGACCTCGCGCGGCCGAGGGCAGTGGTCCTCCGAGCCGGCCTTCGTGTTCTCGATGGCTGCCGCTGCGGTCGGACTCGGCAACATCTGGCGCTTCCCCTACCTCGCCGGCGAGTACGGCGGCGGCGGGTTCATCCTCGCGTACCTCGTCGCGATCGCGGTGGTCTGCCTCCCCCTGATGTACCTGGAAGTGGCCGCAGGGCGCCTCGCCCAAGGCAACAGCGTCCACACGTTCCGGCAGGTGCATCCCGCCGGCGCGTGGTTCGGATGGGCCGTCGTGGGGCTGACCACGGCCATCACCAGCTACTACCTCGTGATCACGGGCTGGACGCTCGGCTACGCCGTCGATGCCCTCCGCGGTGACGTGCGCCAGTTCACCGAGTTCTCGGCCGGGTACGCGTCCGTCGGATACCTCGTGGTCGTGCTGGTGCTGGCTGCTGCACTGCTGATCCGCGGCATCGCCGCCATCGAGCAGTTCTCCAAGCTGCTGATGCCGCTGCTCGGCCTGCTCATCGTCGGGCTCGTGGTCGTCGCGAGCCGGACGCCCGGCTGGGACGAGGCTCGCGGCTTCCTGCTCTCCACCGACCTCGGCGCGCTGCGCGAACCGAGCCTGTGGGTCGTCGCCTTCGGGCAGGGCTTCTACTCGCTCGCGATCGGCCAGGGCTACCTCGTCACCTACGGCAGCTACATCCCGAGGCAGGCCAACGTTCCGCGCGCGAGCCTGATCATCGCGCTGACCGAGACGTCGATCGCGCTGCTCGCCGGATGGATGATCTTCCCGTTCGTGTTCACCCACGACCTCGATCCCGCAGAGGGCAGCCAGCTGGCCTTCAGCACGCTGCCGGTCGCGTTCGACAGCATGGCCTACGGCGCACCCCTCGCGATCGCGTTCTTCGTCCTGTTCTTCATCGCCGCATTCAGCTCGAGCCTCGCCGGACTGAAGGTGATCCTCAGCTCGGTCGCGGAGGAGTTCCGGCTGCGCCACACCCGCGCCGTCCTCCTGGTCAGCGTCGTGATGCTGCTGCTCGCGATGCCGTCCGCCCTCAGCTTCACGCCGGTCGAGCTGCGGATCGGCGACACGAGGGTGCTGGACTGGATCGACCAGAACGTCGGCGGTCCACTCATCGTGTTCTCCGGCATCAGCGGCGCCGGGCTGCTCGCCTGGCTGCTTCCGGAGGATCGCCTCCAGGCGGCGCTCGGGACCGACTCACGCTGGTGGCTGCGCCGGATGCGCATCGTCGGCCGATGGCTCCCGATCATCGTGCTCGTCGCGCTGCTCCTCACGCTGGTGCGGTGAGCGGGATGACCCGGAATGACCGTGCAACCGCCTCTGGGACGAACGTCCTCATCTGAGGGTCCGATGGGGGTCGTCCCTGAGCCCGTCGGGCGACAGACTCCGTGATGATCGCCCGGAACGGGGCCCGGTCTGGGGCTCGAACGGGGGCCTCGAACGGAGGCCAGGACGACGAGGACATCATGGACGAACAGGACCTCCCGCAGGGCCCGGACGGCTCCGCCGCGTCCCCGCCACCCCCACCGCCACCACCGCCCCCACCGCGGCCGCCCTCGTCCCCGCCGGGGCAGGAGCGGCGCTTCCGTCGTGACACGGCGAACGGCGTGCTCGGAGGCGTCGCCGCAGGCCTCGCCCGGCACTTCGCGATCGACGTGGTGTGGGTGCGGCTCGGGTTCGTCCTGCTGGCCGTGTTCGCGAACGGCCTCGGGCTCGTCGCCTACCTCGCCGCCTGGCTGATCGTCCCGGCCGGCGACGACCGCGACGCCGGTTCGACCGGCGCACCGTCCTCCGAGCCCGGGCGAGGGTCGCTCGCCGGCGGCCGTGGTGGTGCGTTCTGGGCCGGTGCGGGACTCGTCGGTATCGGTGCGATCATCCTGCTCGACACGCTGCTGCGCCCGCTGCAGCTGCGCATCGGATGGGTGTCCTCCGCCGAGCTCATCGTCCCGCTCGTCCTCATCCTCATCGGCGCCCTCATCTGGCGCTCGAGCCGCAACGACAGCGCCCGCGACATCGAGCGCGAGATCGAGCACGACGTCGAGCGCGCCGTCGGACGCTTCGAGCAGTGGGCGGAGGAGGTCGAGGAGCGCGCGGAGACGTTGGGCGAAGAGCTCGAGACGAAGGCCGAGCGCTGGGAGGCGCAGCTCAAGGCGAGGGCCGAGGCGCTCACGCTCGCCCGCTCGCAGCGCCGCGTCGCACCGATCACCTTCGGCGCGACCCTCCTGACGCTCGGTGGCGTGTGGCTCCTCAGCTCGCTGGGCGTGCCGGGCGCGACGCTGACCCGAGCGCTCGCCGCCGCGCTGCTCGTGATCGGCGCGGGACTGCTCGTCGGTTCCGTCCTCGGTCGCGGGCGCGGACTGATCGTCGCCGGACTCGTCCTCACCCCCATCGTGCTGCTCGCGATCCTCGTGCCGCAGCTGCCGTCAGGGCTGGACGCGGTCACCATCGGACCGGACGGCGTCGTCGTCGACGGTGACGGCGAGCAGCGCGTCGAGCGGCCCGCCGACGTCGCGTCCCTGCCGACGACCTACGAGTTCGGTGCCGGCAGCGTCCTCATCGACCTCAGCGCGCTCGACCGCGCCGAGCTCGCCCTCGCCGGCACGACCGTCATCGAGGTGTCGCTCGGTGCGGGCGACCTGCGCATCATCCTGCCCGATGACGTCGGCGTCGACGTGCGGGCGGAACTCGGCGTCGGCCAGGTCGATCTCGTCGGCCGCAGCTCAGGTGGGCTCGGCGTCGACGTGCGGACCTCGCTGCCCGGCACCAGCGCCGAGGACGGCCTGCTCCGGCTCACCATCGAGCAGGGCATCGGCCGCATCACGGTGACGCGATGACCGACCACGAGGAGGCCCCCATGGACCGTCCCCCGTTCGACCCGGCCGCGTTCGTGTTCGGCGGCCTGTTCGTCGCCATCGCGCTCGTCGGGCTGCTCGACCCGTCGCTCGCCCGGCGCATCGATCTCGGGACGTTCCTGCCGGCGCTGCTCGTCGTGCTCGGCGGGCTACTGCTAATCACGAACGCGCGGCCGAGCCGACGGTCGGGACCGCGAGGGTGACCTCGAGCCCGTGCGGCTCGATGCGCACGGCACTCGCCGCGCCGCCGTGCGCACGCGCGACACGGTCGACGAGCGCGAGCCCGAGACCCGCGCCGGGCCGTGAGCGTGCATCCGGCGTACGGTAGAAGCGCGCGAAGAGGTTCGGGAGCAGCGCCGCGTCGACGCCGGGCCCATGGTCGCGCACGCTGATGCGCACGAGCCCGTCGCTGCCCGCCGGCTCGACCGCGATGACGATCGGCCCGTCCGGCGCGTACTTGACCGCGTTGTCGACCATCGCACCGACGGCGAGCGTCAGCTCGCGAGCATCACCCATCATCACCGCACGCTGCGCGTCGTCGACATCGAGCTGCACGTCCGCCGCACGCTGCGGGAAGCGTCGCCGGGCAGCCGCCACGACCTCCCCGACGAGCTCGACGACGTCGACCGGTGCACGCTCCGACGTTCCCGTGTCGACCCGCGTCAGCGTCACGAGGCCGTCGACCATCGCGGTGAGCTCATCGAGCTGCACGATCACGTCCTCGGTGAGCTGCCGGCGAGCGTCGGGCGCGAGGCGTTCCGCGTCGGTCGCGAGCACCTCGACGTTGGTGCGCAGGCTGGTGAGCGGCGTGCGCAGCTCGTGGGAGGCGTCAGCTGCCAACCGGTCCTGCGCGACACGAGACGCCTCGAGCCGCTCGAGCATCGCGTCGAACGCGCGCGTGAGCCGTGCGACCTCGTCGTCACCGGCGGGTTCAGGGCCGATGCGGCGCGAGAGGTCCGCGCTACCCCGCACCCCCTCGACGGCACGGGTGAGCCGGGTCACCGGCCTGATCGAACGGCCCGCGACCAGCCACGCGATCAGCGCCGCCAGCAGCGCGCCTCCCGCCGTGAGCAGCGCGGTGCGGCGGCGCAGCGCGCCGATCACCGTCTCGACCTCGTCGAGCGGCCGGGCGACCTGGACGGCGAACCGGTCCCCGACCGGCGTGACGAGCATGCGCAGGCGCACCCCCTCGACCTCGAGGGTGCCGATGGAGGCCGGAGCGTCACCGCGGGCGACCGCCAGCACGCCGTCGTCGACAGGCAGGAGCACCGCGTCAGGCGCGACGCCGCTCATGCCGCGGTGAGGCAGCGGAACGACACCCTGCTCGTCCACGATCTGCACGATGCCGGCTGCGCCACCGAAGCGACCCCGCCCGGGAGCGAGGACGACAAGACCTCGAGGGTCCCGTTCGATGCTGGCGGCGATCGCCCGCAGGTCATCGTCGACCGCCGCGACGAGCGTCGATGCCGTCGTCGCCTGGACGGCCGCACCGACCGCGACGAGCAGCACCGTGACGGTGACGGCGACGACCGAGGCGATGCGGGCGCGCAGGCTCATGTCAGCCTCATCGGGAGTCTCTTGGGCAGCCTCATGGGCGGGCCACGTAGCCGACGCCGCGCACCGTGTGCACGATGCGCGCTGCGCCCTCCACCTCGAGCCGCCTGCGCAGACCGGCGACGTGCTGCTCGAGCGCGTTCGCCCCGACCTCCTCACCGTCCCAGACGACGTCGGCCAGATGCTCACGCGTCACGACCCGCCCGGGATGCTCGGCGAGCAGCGCGAGGATGGCGAACTCCGTCGGGGTCAGCTCCACCGGACGCTCGCCGCGGACGACCCGGTGCCCGTCGACGTCCACCACGACGTCACCGACCCGCAACCGGTGCGGCCGATCCGGGGTCACACCGCGGCGAAGGAGCGCCCGGAGCCGGGCGACCAGCTCCTCGAGCGCGAACGGCTTCGTCAGGTAGTCGTCCGCACCGGCGTCGAACCCGGCGACCCGGTCGGAGACCGCGTCGCGCGCGGTCAGCAGCAGGATCGGGACCGGATCACCGTCCGACCGCAGCCGCTGCGTGATGCGCAGCCCGTCCGGTCCGGGAAGGCCGACGTCGAGCACGACGACCGCGGGCCGTTCCTGGCCGATCGCGGTGAGCGCAGCGAGCCCGTCACCGACCGCACGCACCCGGAGGCCGTGCAGCGGCAGGGCGCGCTCGAGCGAGCGGCGCACCGCACCGTCGTCCTCGACGACGAGCACGAGAGGCTCATCCGGGTCGCTCGCGTCCACGCGCCTGCTCCTCTTCTCCCCCACGACGCTAGACCGCACCGCCGCGGAGGACGGTGCGGTCCGGCATGAGGCGGAGCGCCTCGGACGTCGAGGTCAGCGGTGCATGCCCGGACCGCGACGCTGCTGCTGCGGACCACGCTCCGCACCGTGCTCGCTCCCGTGCTCGGCGCGGTGCTCGGCCCGGTGCTCCGCGAGCACGGCGGG
>LFIK01004540.1_pt1 | contig 11241 bp, 7 predicted proteins | sample 643401 | NCBI WGS metagenome assembly LFIK01 (sample SAMN03777447, study PRJNA286221) | soda lake metagenome | biome: soda lake; feature: Kulunda steppe; material: water; isolation source: sample T5-Br brine of Lake Tanatar-5 | place: Russia: Kulunda steppe | collected 2010-07
AAAAAAAAAAGGAAAAAAGGGTGGCGCACGTGTCGCACAAACCCAGACGGTCTCGTCGACATGTCCGCGACGAAACACGCCGCCATACGAAGCGCATGGAAGGGAAAAGGGAGGAGCGACGTGTCCTGCTGCAGTCGCAGGAGGAGTGCGTGGGGGACGAGGTTAACGTCCACCGCACAAGACAAACTCGTGGAAGCGCAAAAGAAGTTGCAACGGTACCTCCGAAAGGAAACCCGGAACCCAAACCACAAACAAATCGTAGCACAACTCGAAGAAGAGATCGAACAACTCCAAATACAAGTGGAAGACGAACATGGAAGAGACGAGAAGCATGAAGGTGCACGCAAAAATCAAGCCGACGTCTACCGAGAACTGGAGGAAGAAAACGAAATGCTACGAGCAAAATTGAAAGAAAAGATCGACTTGGCCAAAGAAAAAGGGAAAGAAGTGAGCGAAGACCTTGTGACGAGCCTGGAAATGCTACAAATTCAAGCGGAAAAACACGCCTTGCAGAAAAAAATACAAAACATGCTCCAGAAAGAAACTGCTGTGCCCCTTGGATACAGAAGCGGAGCCTATGCCAACGCATTGGAAGAAGATCAAAAATATCAGGAACTGCAAGGAAGGCTGCGGGATGTGGTGGGAAAGATTAGACAAAATGTCTCAAAACAGCAGGAGAGATCTTTGAATCCGATGACACCACAGCAAACCAGTGAAGGCCCCGACCAAAATGAGGCCAATATCCCAGAAACAAACACTGAACAACCGGCTGAGGACGTGGAAGTGCAGGAAAATGTCTTTAGGCGACTCATGAACAGTACAAGTGAGATGCTCTCCTCCAGAGAAAAAGCACATGCGTTTGTCAGGGACCTTTTTCGCACATTGGACGAGCCAGAATTTTTAGATGGGAAGGAGCACCAGCTAGTAGTCCTCCTTCCAGAATCACCAGTTGCTGGTGAGAAGTGCCGCGCGTACTTCAATAGGATGCAGAGTGATTCATTGAGGGATCGCCCCCAGATTGTTCTGGAAGGTGGCTTCAATGGTTGGATGTGGGAGCATATGACAGTGGACTTGCTTCCATCTTCAACTACTCGGACAGAACAAGTGGATTGGTGGATGTGTGAATTTAGTGTACCACCAGAAGCGTATGATCTCCAATTTGTATTCCACGATTCCAATGGGGTGTACGAAAATAATAACGAGCAGAACTTTGTCTTTGATGTTTTGCATGGGCTCTCACCAGAAGGGTTCCAGGAGAGACTCAAAGAATTGGAATTGGAGCAAAAACTCCTAGAGAGGGAGGAAGAAGAAAGGCAAGCCAAGCTAGCCATGGAAGCAAGGCAGGCAGAACAGGAGGCGCAGGATGCTCAGTTAGCAAAGGAAGAGGTGTTGAGCAAATACCAAGAGGCCATAAATATCATCACAGATGGCAGGGCTTTGATGGCAAGCCATGTTTGGAAAATTTTCCCTTCGCCGCCTGTCCCAGGACGGAAAGCGAAGCTTTACTTCAACATGGGATCCAGCTGTCTTAACCATGCCCCCCTAAATTTACACTTTGGCTTTAATTGTTGGTGGGGCAACGGCGTTAAGGGCTTACAGATGAAAAATGCAGCAACCTCACGCAGCTCTGAAGCTGAAATGTATGTTTTCCCAGATGGTAGCACCGTTAGCAAGGGTGGGGACCAGCATTGGTTTTGTGCTGAGGTCGAAGTTCCAGTAGATGCATTGACTTTTGATTTTGTGGTCTCAGATGCTGATGGTGTGTTTGATAACAATAACATGTCAGATTTCCATGTTTATGTCCAGGATGAAGAGCAATTGCAACCCTATCTGACAGAGGCAATAAAACAGAGAACACTGGAGATTAGGTCCGCCCGGGAGAAAGCAGAGGAAGAAGAAGAGCAGCGTCAACAGAGACGAAAATGGCGTAAAGAGGAAATGAAACAGAAGGCCCTGTCCACCTTTAAGAAGCAGCAGATGCATATATACTACACCCAACCTGAAGTTCCCGTAGCTGGGGAAAAAGTGACCGTATATTATAATCCCAAAAACACCAACCTGAAAGGGAGGAGCGAGATATTCTTGAGGGGTGGCTGGAACAGGTGGACTCATTCAGGAATCATCCAACCTGTTCAAATGCGACCTTGTGAAGATGCAGCGGTGTGCTCGATTGATCATTTGCAAGCATCATTGGTCGTTCCTAGCGATGCTTACATGCTTGATCTTGTTTTTTCTGATAGCCCAGGCATTGGAGACCATGTCACCTTTGATAACAGAGGAGGTTTGGACTATCACATCCCAGTTGAGGGCAGCACAAAATTGGAACCACCTATGCATATTGTCCACGTTGCGGTTGAGATGGCCCCTATATGCAAAGTGGGTGGCTTGGGTGATGTTGTGACAAGCATTTCTAGGGCTGTGAAAGATCTTGGGCACAGAGTTGAAGTTGTTGTGCCGAAATATGATGTGATCGACTATAGCCAAGTATCACACCTACAAGAAATTGAAGGGTATCACTGGGGAAATTGCTACAATCATGTCTACCATGGCATAGTTGAAGGGTTAGATGTGTTCTTTATTGATCCCGATAACGGATTCTTCAGATCTGGCTGCATATATGGAGCAGACTGGTTGCCTATACCAATGACAGATAGTGAGAGGTTTGGCTTTTTCTCTAGGTCATCTCTTGAATTTTTGTTGCAGAGCGGTAGGCAGCCAGACATTATCCATTGCCATGATTGGAGCACTGCACCTGTTGCAAAAGTTTACTGGGATAACTACCACCACTATGGTTTGGAGAGGCCTAAGATCGCTTTCACCATTCACAATCTTAATTATGGGGCAGGTCTCATTAGCGAGGCCATCTCATATTGTCAGAAAGCCACAACAGTATCTCCTACCTATGCACGGGAGGTTAGTGGGAACCCTGCTGTGGCCCATGGAGTTCAAGCCGGTAAGTTCCATGGAATCAGAAACGGCATTGATCTGGACATCTGGGATCCTGAAGGAGACCACTTCCTGCCGATACAGTTCTCTCCAGACAACTGTTTAGAGGGCAAAGCTGCAGCCAAAAGGAGCCTCCGAGAACGTTTGAATCTTGCAGACGTAGACCGTCCATTGATTGGGGTGGTCACGCGGTTGACGGCACAGAAAGGGATGCACCTAATTGAACATGCAATATACACCGCCATTTCGAGAGGATGCCAGTTTGTGCTGCTCGGCTCTGCTTTTGATTCTAAGGTGCAGCAGCATTGGAACGAGGTGGCTTCAAGATTATCTCACGAGCATCATCAAATGGTTAGACTGCACTTCGAATATAATGAGCCATTGAGCCATTTGGTGTACGCAGGATCGGATATGCTGCTTGTTCCTTCCATATTTGAGCCATGCGGTCTATCTCAGTTGATTGCAATGAGATATGGTACGGTGCCGATCGTGAGAAAAACTGGAGGGTTGTACGACACTGTGTTTGACGTGGATCATGATCAAGAGAGGGCTCAATGGGAAATGAGGGAGCCCAACGGCTTCAACTTTGATGGTGCAGATCCTGCGGGTGTGGATTATGCATTAAACAGGGCAGTGGATCGATGGTATACGGACAAGGAATGGTGGAAAGAGCTAGTTAGCAATGATATGCAGCAAGATTGGTCATGGAACAGGCCTGCAATTGATTACATTGAGTTGTATCATGCAGCCATTCACAGTTGAGACACACGGCGCTGCTAGGATCGTCATTGGTTACTGTAAATACATTGTTCCGTTAGCATCTTACTTTGCCTTCTCTTGGTAGTCGACTTTCTCATCAATCATGGCCACTTCATTTTCATCCAGCTCAAAGTCAAGCGCTCCAGCAACCTCCTGCACGTGCGTTGCTGTCCTGCACCCTGGGATGGCTACAACACCTTTGGCAAGGAGGTAGTTGAGGGCAACCTGTTCGATGCTGTATCCACCTGTCAATGAACCAATCAATTGTAGTAGTTTTAGCAATGTTTTGGTATCATCTGAGACATCACTTCTGCCGAGTGCCCCGGTTGTCAATTTCCCTTGTTCCAATGGAGAGTGAGCCACTAAATGGATTCCCAATTTTTTTGATGCGTCAAGAAGCCCGTTTTTCTCCACTTTGCGATCAAGGAGGCTATATTTCACTTGGTTGCATGCCAGAGACAAGCCGTGCTTCCCCAGGATCTCCTGTGCCTGCTCCATCTCTGCTTGCGAGTAATTGGACACTCCGATGGCATCCACAAAACCGAGTTCTTTGGCCTCACGTAAGCCTTCCATTAGCACGTTTTGAGAATAGGTCGGAAAGGGGAAATGAATCATGTACAGGGGTATTGGCAACATGTTGAGCCTTTTGGAGCTCTCTTGCACTGCATCAAGGATCGCTTGTCTTCCCAAACGAAACCCGCCACCAACAAGCATGTTGGTCCATGGGATGGTGAAATACTTGGTACCCACCACGACAGGATCAGCAGCATTGCCCAGAGCGCCAGCTTGGTTCCCCATACGTTCGGTTTCGATGCAGCGAGCGAGAATTTGTTCGCTGGATCCATCCTGTTTGAGACTTTCGTACCCGTACACTTCGGCCGTGTCGAAGAAGTTGATGCCACACTCCCTCGCTGCGACGTACGTCTTTTGGAGCGTGCTTTCATCGAAAGTCTTCCCATATCCTTTTCGCACGTCTCCCCACGCTATCGTGCCCACTCCAATGCGACTCATACGCGGTCCGTCTTTCCCGAGCTGTACTTTGTGGTTCATGGGTTCCGTCGAAGCCGTACAACAACGCAGTGCGGCGCCGACACGTCCCGAAGCCATCGCCATGCGCACGTGCGCCACGTGTTCGCTCGTTTGCTTTTCTGTCGTGTCTGGTTGGTGGTGTGGAACAGGCTGAGGTGGCACGTGTCGGTACAACGAGTGGATCAGAGAACGAAACGCACTCCACGCCCCAGGTGAAGATCCGACACAACCTTGGACGGTAGAGGAGGTCAGAAGTGTTCCTGGAGAACGGATGGGATGCATTGGATGGATGGAGCAACAAGCATTGTGGTCGATGCGCATTGAAATTGTTCGTCACAGGCCGGTGGAAGGTGGATGTCAATCGTGCATCGGGCACAACAAGATAGTGCGGTCGCAAACACAGGCAAGATGACCGTGGGCTTCATCACGAATCGTGCTTCAGATGCATGCCAAGCGTATCAATGCTTGCGCCTAGCATGTCGAATAACGTAGGGGTGGATGCGTGTAGCGGAACTGGAGTCATCTTTGAAGTCACATGTGGAGGAATCTCACTCCTCTCATGGTGGAGAAGCACAACGTGCGTGACGACCAATTGACAGGAAATGGAACACGATTTCCTCCCCAATGTTTTCGCCAAAAACCAATGACGCTCCACATTTTCTTAATGGACATGGAAAATGAGTTGTGGGCAGTCCGCGCCGTGCTTGATGACTAGAATGGATGCAAAACGAGGACCTACCAACCCACGAGGATTCTAGGACGTCCTTGTCTAGAATTTGCGACCATGCATACCATCTCGGCACAATTCGGCGACGTTGATGGAGTGGAGGAAGGATTTCGTCCTATCATCGACCGTGGGTCTTTTTTGAGTTGTCCGGACATCGCTACAAAGGCGTGCTTGCACCATCCTTTGGCCTTCCCTTTTGACGTGCATGTCGATTCCACCTTCGACGTTCTCTCCATCGTCTCACGGGGCTTTCATTTGGCTCTACTTTTCTCCCTATGTGGTACGTCGTATCTATGGAAGACCAAGGAGGCTTCCTTTTTCGACCGTCTTGGTTGCTTCCATCGCATGTTTCCCCTTGATTCCTTTGGGTTCGATGGCACCGAGGTCTGGTATCCACATCCGTCCATCCGTGATCGGTCACCGTTACGGTTGTGGGGATCCAAGGGGGAGAGGGAGAGGGAGGGGAATCCCCAGGACGACGACGACCACGGTCGACCTCGACTCGTCGAACCCTCCGACTCGGACGACGAGGGACCACGACACGCAGAGGAAAGGGAAGGGGAGGATGGGAGGAGCGACAGAGATGAGGCGGCATTCCTCGACGGGATATGGCATGCGTTTCGGATCTCTGCGTGGTTTGGGCGGGCGGACCCTCGGACGACGCATTCCTCTGCGATCCATGCACCTGTTCCCCCTACCTTTCCCCATCTCCACCGGTCTTCTCGTCTTCCATTCCACCACGCACCGCAGATCTTCGATCGGTCCCTTGCATGGGATGGTTTCGTGTCCCTCTCTTCCTTTCAAATCTTTCCTTTCGAACCCGGATCGATTCGGATCTGTTCCTTTCGACGATCCCTTTCGTGTCGCATGGGATCGACGTGCGCGCAGCAAAGCACGTCACACGTCTGCTTTCGTGTCGCCTGTGAAGCAAAGCACGATCGAACGAACCGCAAGGAAGGAGAGAAACGACGTGCAGAAGAACGTGCTGCTTCCGCACACGCACGTGGACACGGGAAGGTGGACGCGAAGACACGACAGGATACGTCGAAGTAGGTCGAGCGAGGACGAACGGACGTCAGAAAAGACGAGGAAAGGTGAAACAAAGAGGAACCGCTCGACCAGAAACGGAAAAAAGTGGCGATCCTCGTGGTACCGACTGGAAGATAACGAAGCACGCAAGGGTGGGCGACGGCAAGAGTACGCGTCGTAACCAGGATTTCAGACCTTGAAACGGAGAGTCGAAGATCGACAAGCATCGAATCCAAGGACACGCTGGTCAAGCTGTTGAGAAGTCGAAAGGATCAACGCTGCTAAACATCAGGAAAGATTGATTGGGAGGGCTGGCGCACGTCGCCGTCCTTGCGAACGAAGCAGGAGGCATCGAAAAGAGCGAAAGAAACCAGGGTCCGTGCAAACACAACCACGAAGCTGCAGACCTGCGCTGTCGGTGCATGCTGTAAGAAAGGCCACGCAAGCTAAGAAATGAAGCATCTATCGAGAAAAAAGAAGCACTTGCTGCTGACGTTTGCCTGCTTTGTCTGTGCTCAAACTGCATATGCCCAAACATTTGGAAGGCAGGCTCGACGGTGTGAGCTCGAAGTTTATTTTACATCCCAGCATGAGGAGGATAACATCTTCCAATCCTCGCTTACTTTAAACAATAATAGGAAAATCCCGTTGAGCAGTTGGCAAGTAGTGTGGACATTTGGACGTGGCAATGTGATACAGTCTGGTTCATTGCAAGGTGCGTTGTCATTGAGCCAAGGCAGTGCAAGTGGAGCACCGGCACGGGTGGTAAACAATGGTGGAAATGATGAAGTTGCTGCAGACGGGGGCGTACGGACTTTTTCATTCAACATGCTGTCAAATACCACAATTTTCCCAGAAGGAGCAAGGGCCATTGGTGATGTGAGCTTCAACGGCCTCACCTGCGATAGATTTGGAGATTCTTTTGCAAATGGAGCTGAGCAATGCCCTTGTCATCATCTTGAAGAACTCTACTGTCTTCAAGAGGAGAGAGAAGATTTTTATGGCATTGAAGCCTTCGCACCAGAAGCCGAACTTTCTACCAGTCCTGTTGGTGGTTCGGGTTTTGTTGAGCAATGCATTGCTTCTTACTGCTGTGGAGAGAGCTTTGATGACTCTCCCCCAGCACCTCCACAAGAAGACGTAGGCCTTCCTTCCGAAGTTGTTCCCATTATGATTTACAACAACGGTACTCTTCTCCGAGGCTGGAGAAATCTTTCCAACGGTGGGCAATTCTCTTTGCAAGGTGACGAGGGCAGAACAAGCAACACATCAATATCGGTACAGATCACGGATAGAGACGGAGCACTTGTGCTCAATTCTGAAATGCCGTTTGGTCCGCGGTACGGTGATTATTCATTTGACTTCCACATACTGGGAAACGAAGAAGTTGGCCAGCTGCTTGTTGAGTTTTATAATCTGCATGCAACAAATGTCAGTACAGAGCCTAATACTGTTGGAGAAGATCCCGTGAAGTTTTCTGAAGCCCTTCTGAACTTCTTTGTAGAGCAAGAAGAGAGCAATAGAACATCCCAGGTGTTTTCAAACGCTTCGGATGCAGGCTGGAAACTGGCCCGTATTCCGTTTGACATTGTTTCGGCAGCAATGGAGCCAGAAGAGAGCTGGGATACCTTTGCGTTGCGAGACGCGCTTGGAACTCTGCCACCGTTTAATGTGGATGACATAGCGATTCAAACTGTAACCATCAGCGACAGGGAAGGCACAGTTGGCGAGCCAGGAGCCCTGCCTCCGGAAGGCCCTGATAGTGCAAGCCCACCTCCCCCGGAAGAACAGGATACTGACTCAAGTAGCAGTGTGGTCGTACCGGTCGTCATTGCGGTGTGTGTAGCAGTCGTTGTGGCATTAGGGGTTGGGTTTGGATGCTTGCTTTACATTCGTAAGAGAAGAAGGGAAGGTCAAAAGGGAAACGTTAACAGGCGCAAAGACACATTAGGAAAGTCTGGAACTGGGAACTCCTGGAACAGAAGGACACCAGCAGCGTCTAGCTCAAGAAGTGGATCTGGCAAGAACTCCACTGGTGCAAACACGAGGCGGTTCAGTCACGCCCCATCTCAGGGGCAACTGGACATAGAATTTGACGAGGAAATCGAACTTGGTGAAATGCTGGGATCTGGTGCGTTTGGTAGTGTTTACCGGGGAAGCTGGAATGGACGTCCAGTGGCTATCAAAATGATGCATGGCATGCTGTTCGAAGAAAGCTCAAGAGATCTCTTGAACTTTCAGCAGGAGGTGAGTGTTCTCAGTAGGCTGGATCACGATCACATCATTAAGTTCTATGGTGCATGTGTCCAGCCTCCTCAGGTTTGTCTTGTTGAAGAGTTGGCAGAAGGTGGCTCATTGCACGACTTGCTACACAACAGTGAAACAAAGACACCTCTGTCTTACAGTGCAACGCTCAAGCTTGGAGAAGAAATTGCAAGTGCCATGTCATACCTGCATCCAACCGTGGTTCACAGGGACTTGAAGAGCCAGAATGTGCTATTGGATAGAGATGGAAAAGCAAAGATTTGCGATTTTGGCATTGCAAAGTTCAAGGATCACACCTTTCTCACTACACGAAATGTACAAGCTGGTACCCCATCGTACATGGCTCCGGAGATGTTTGCAGCAGGTGACGTGGATGAGAAATGCGATGTTTTTTCCTTTGCTGTCTTACTCTGGGAGTGCATTACTGGCAAGACTCCTTGGGAAAGCTACACAAGTCCAATGCAGATCATTTTTGCAGTTGGTGTGCAAAGGGTACGTCCTGAGATCCCTGTGGATACACCAGTGATGCTTCGTCAACTCATCGAAGATTGCTGGGAACATTCTCCAGCGAAACGCCCTAGCTTCACGCAGGTATTGGACCGTATTCAAGACGAACTCCGCTGCTTAGGAGTTGAAACTGTTCCTCGATCCAATGTCAACGTGCAGGCTTTAGGTCTGGATGTTCCACCCACTCCTCGTGCTTCAGAGGACATGGCACTGATTCCAGAATCAGCCTGATGAGCACGATTCAATTTTGGCCTTCCACACACTTGGCTCAATGAACGCTGTTTCCTTGAGTACGATACGAGCACGCAATCGAAGTTGGTGTTCTGTTCCACCGTCCTCACCCCTGCCACGGAAGGTATCATCGTGAGAGGGTGGGTGTAATGATTACAAAATTATGCCCAGGACCCAGTTGCTGCTTCTTGCAGTGTTTTCATCCTTGGAGCGCATCCATTCTGCATTGTCTCGTACTGTGCCATTCGCTTCCCTCTTCCTCATCTGCATCCTTGCAATTTGTCATTGGTTGATCGTAGTGGATGTGCCTCAACGAGCACAACATGCCCAGTTGAAAAGGAAGGTTGTGCAGTCGAAACGTGCAGGTCTTACCCCCCTCACGACCAAGTGGCACCGACCGCAATTTTTGATTTCTACCCGCAGAGGATCAACAGATCAACGAGAAGCGTCCTCTACGACACACGGATCCACGTCGGACCTTCGTCGTCGAAAACTCGCAGAGGAAACGTAGGATGATCCTGCGAAATCCTCTACGGTACATGTCCTTTCGAATTCGGATGAGACAAGGCCGATCCACGACGTGGTGGATTCGAACGAGGTGTGCGCGATGGCGGCGGCTATGGCCACGGCGAACTTCGGCGCACGTGTCGCAATGCGTGGGACGAAGCTGCAGATGAGCGAGGCCAAGACGTCTGCGAATCGAGGTGCGTCCATGGGAACGCAGTTGCGATGGGGACGCGCGTGGGAACGAGCGCTTTGCGCTCGCTGGAATCCAACCTTCACAAGAGCGATAAGACGTCTTCGAAGCTGCGAAACGGAAGCAGCGACGGTGCCTAGAGACGAAATAACTGGTTCGATGGAAGTACTTCGGCAGTAGAAGCGATGTGGCGCACGAACGGTTCTCGGAAGAAGTCATCCGCATCTTTCGGAGGGACAGCTGGCCGTATGCTTGACGATCACTTGCTGACATGAGTTCTCCTTCTGTACGCGTTGTTCGTGCGTCACACGTGTTGACGTTTTCACGAATTCTATTTACCGTCGTTTCGTCCCCTGAATTGGGCTTCCACGGTGACATGCGGAAACTGCCCCGTGTGGATAATGTTGACTCTTCCTTTGCTTGGGACACACCCTACAGCCGTGCCCTTCGTGGTGGAGTCGAAGGATAAGAGCAGCCGAGAAAGATGCCGGAAGCGTCACTTGCGAATCCGAAATCGTGTGCAAGGAACAGCTGAACGCCCACGTCTAGCCGTGTTTCGCTCCAACAATCACATCTACTGTCAGGTCATTGATGATGTGGCACAGCGCACTTTGGCAGCAGCCAACACCATGCAGACACAGGTCAAAGAGAAGGTGAGCTTTGGTGGTAATGTGGAAGCTGCCATGGCAGTTGGGGCTGCCGTGGCAGAAGCATGCAAGAAGGTTGATGTCAAAAAGGTAGTGTTCGACCGCGGTGGCAACTTGTACCATGGCCGCATCAAGGCACTTGCTGATGCCGCGAGGGAAGGAGGCCTGGAGTTCTAGGATGCTCCATCCATGCTGTAATACTAAGCCGTGGTGATTGAGCAACTTGTCTCCAAAAGCTGTATCAAGGCTCCTCCTTCTTTGCAAGTACGCTGCTTTCGAAGGCAGGGGATTGACTAGCCATGCACTCCGCTGATCCCATTCGAAAGAGGCCAGGACAAAATTTTAAAAACATGCAGACCTTAGCGTTACCCAAAAACAACACATTTTTTACACACCAGCAGAAA
>LFIK01004541.1_pt1 | contig 11239 bp, 19 predicted proteins | sample 643401 | NCBI WGS metagenome assembly LFIK01 (sample SAMN03777447, study PRJNA286221) | soda lake metagenome | biome: soda lake; feature: Kulunda steppe; material: water; isolation source: sample T5-Br brine of Lake Tanatar-5 | place: Russia: Kulunda steppe | collected 2010-07
ACCTACGAAAAGAGGGTCCCGGACGATCCGCGCCTCGATCGACGTCGATGGACGTCGATTTCAGGACGACGGACACGACGATGGTGCGTGTGCACGTGGAACTGGAAGGCTTCCGACGACGTTTCGCGACCACGTTCATCCGTGGCGAGCCTGCGGTTCGGACGTCGTGGCGTGGACGGTCGAGAGGTTCGCAGACGTCCGCTGTTGGTGCGTTCCTCGGAGCTGCGTCGTTGCGCAGCGACGTGGTTCTTCGTGCACGTGGATCGTCGCGTCGGATGCGTGGCAAAGAGTGGCGTCGTCCACCACGGTCGCCTCCGCACGTCGGAAGCTCGCCTGGGTGTCGGATGGCGTTCCCATCGACCTCGTTCCCACGTGCAGACGTCCTGGGTCTCGTTCCTCGGACGTGCCGTGCGCCTTGCCGCGGCGAACGTGGTGCGGTGCCGCATGCATCTGGCACGTCGGATGGAGGAGGCCTCGCGTAGGGATCGGACGCCGTGCTTGCGCATCGTTAGGTCGGCGTCGTTCGCCACCATGGATCGGACGAGACGTGCAAGTCGTCCATTCGAGTCTCGTGGATGCGCTTCCCGCGTCTTTTTCTCGTCTCGCCGGTCGAGGGACGTCCACTTCCTCCACGGTGTATGTGGCATACGGGTCAATCGAAAGGGAAAATCTTCGCAAAGCAAGGTGGTAGATGGTACATGTGCTGTCGAGGAGAGGGGAGATTCGTTGGCTGGACGGGGTTCCCTTTCCTCGTACGTCCATGGACGTCACTCGGGTACCTTTCTGTATCGACGTCCCTCTCAGCGGCGTTTCGTTCCATCTTTCGCAGAGGACGTCCCCTCCTCTTCCCTTGGGCAGGATTCGTCTTCCACGACGTCTCTCCCCTCCCCTCCTTTCGCGCGTCTCAAATCCTCCCCTGGGAGGGGAGGCGGGGACGGGCCATCCAACCATCGGACGATCTCCTGGGTTTGTGCCTTATCCGATCGTCTCCCCTCCCCATCGACCGGGAGTTTCTTCTCCCCCCTTCTCCTTCCCCGTGGATCCTCGGGGTGCTCCTCCCCTTCTCCCACTCAGCAAGGGGGAGGGGTAAACCCGGTCGTAAACAAGGGGAGAGGGTGCTGGCCCAGAGGGAAGGAAGATCTGGCAAGGGGATGGCCTCGCTATCCTTATCTTCGTCTCCATCGACCACCGCTGCAGCGCACACGTCCGTGGATCCGCCATGGCCGCACACGCCGCCACCCACGCCCTCTCCGGACGCACGTGCCTGGCCAAACAAGCAGCTGGAAACCTGCAGCAGGGGAAACGTGCCGCACGCGTGGTCGCACGCGCCGAAAGGATGGAAGGAGGACGCCAAGGACAGGCACAGGTGAGACGCCTCGCAACGTCGACGTGCAATGCGAAGCATGGAAAGGTTGGAACGTGAAGAACGTGGTGCTGACGCGTTGCGAGGGACGATGCACGATGCGTGGATCCGATCCGACGATCGACACGACGGACTAGGTGATGGGCCTTGCGGCGGCGGCGTCCGTGGTCCTGGCCGCGGGAGCAGCCTTCGCTTCGCCCGTGGACATCTTCGACGATCGCAAAGCCATCGATGCTGGACTCTTGGAAATCTACGAGGTAAGCGAACGCACGTGCGATGCGATCGAAACAAGCGCGCGTGAAGGAACCGAACGACTGACGCAAGATGGAACGATCCGTCGATGGACCCAACAGGCACGCGATCTCGACATCTCGGTCAAGGGAAAGGAAGGAGGCGATCGTTTCGCATTCAAGAAATCCCTGCCGATCGATCAAGTGGCGGCCCGTGCCAAGGCTGCAACGGTACGTGATCGCACAGCGGACGACGCGAGGATCCGCTGGAGCCTTGTCCCTCAGGACCAAGCCAACCACCAACCATCGGAGACTGACGAGACGACGATCCATGTGTAATGCGATAGGCTCGATTCGACGGCGAAGTCCTGCCTGCCATCAACAAGGGATACTGGACGGAGGCACGTGAAGCCATGCGCCGTGCCATGGGCACCCTCAGGTATGACATCAACACCTTGGCGGAAGCCAAGGGTGTGACCAAGGCAGCCAAGGTGGTGACCAAGGACACCTTCAAAAAGATCGATGCCTTGGACTTTGCCATCAAGAACAAGGACAAGGAAGCCGCACTTGACAGCTTCGTTGCTGCCAAAGCAGCAGTGGATGCAGAGATTGCCAGCCTCGTCTAAGCGCGCCCAAAAAGATAAATTGGGGAGATGAGTACATTCGATGCCCTATTTGTAACGATCAAAGATTCCTTTGCAACACTCACTCCACAGCCCCGTGCCGCGATCGAACAGTCGAGAACAAGGAAGGGAACTTGGGAACACGAGAATGGTGCTCCACAAAACGGAACGGTGGGTCACGAAGATGTTTTATCACAAGTGCCCACGTCCCCGTGGAGGAAAAGGATCTAGGTCTGGATGCCCTCCTTTACGATATCGTAAGGGATGGCCGTGATGGTTTCCATCTTCACATTCTTCACCATGAAACCCTCACGTGGACCTTTGGGCTGCCTCTTCAGGGCGTCTTTGATCTTCTCGCCACGTTGCTTCGCTTCTGCTTTCTTCAGATCGTTGCTTGCCCTTCTCTTGAGGAACTCTTCTCTGCACCTGGACAGCTGGACGTGCTCGATACGTGCATGGAATCGTTTCTTGATAATGCGGTTCCCCACCTGTACGCGTGGCACGGAACGGCGTGTGACGCATCCCACGGTGACCGATTCATCAGCATGTGTTCTACCAGATCGCCTCCGGCGATTTCCGTGTGTGCATTCCTCGATCGTTCGCGTGGCTGGATAAGCCTGCATCCATACGAGATGCAGTGCTTCCGCCCAGACGCATTCCACGTACCAGCTTGTTCACTTCCACGCCTACTGCACGTTTGGTGACGTTCCAGACCACCCCAGTCTTCCCGTGGTAGTACTTGAACGGCATGCCCTGCGTGACGTTCGACGGTACACGTTTCGTCGTGGTCAGCCGCACGTTCGCGTGTTTCCTCGTTCTACCGTCACGCATCCACCCTCCTTCCGTCCACGTCCACGTCTTTCGCCGTCCGCTTGTCCAACGGATGCAAAACCCTGGTTTCTCGAGGTCTTGGCGGCGGCGGCCGTTCCTTCGCATCATCCCTTCTTTCCGCTTTGTTTGCTGCATCGCATTCGTTCGCGACGTCCTTTCCTTCCCATCCGCCGTCCTTCTTTCGTTCCATCGCTCCGTTCGCTCCCTCTTCCGATCGTGTCCGTCTGCGCACCTTGTGCACGGCCGAGTTGACTTTGATGTCCACGTAATCTCCGATCTTGAAGGTGCGGAGGTACGTGCTCACGGGAATCACTCCCTTCTGGCGGAATCCACGCGAGAACGTGTCGCGTGTGCGTGCGCGAGATCCATGTCCGGCCGGCATGGCGTCGCTCACGTGTCCAAAGCACGTTTGTGAGACGAAGCGATGGCCATGGCCATGCACCACCAGCAGACACACCCCTTCGTCCGAGCAGATGCACCACGGAGGGTGGGGGAGAGAGGCGACCGGAAGGGGAGCAGATGCACCCTCGCACACCCTTCTCGTCGGGGGGAAAGAGGGCCGCCGCCAACCCGCAGGGATGGGATCGAGATCTACGTGAAGATATCGCTACTTCAAGAAGATATCGATGGGGCGGACCGAACCCGCGGACCTTCGATCGAGATCTACGTGGAGATATCGCTCTTAAGAAAAGATATCGATGGACGGAGCGGAGGGCTTCGATCGCAACCTCGGTGCCTTCCCATCGAATCTTTTCCCCTCGAGATCTCGATGGAATCGGTTCGTGGATCGATACCTCGTGCGTAGGGCAACGGTGGGACGGTCCCGTCGACGCCATTGTCCATCCGCGACGTGATGGCGACGTGGAAACGCATGCCGTGGACGCGCCTGCGCGCCGTCCAGGTGCGTGGATTCTGGAGCCAAGGAAAGCAAGAAGTCCTGCCTGGGAAGCTGTTCGGAGAAACGCCGCCGCCGCCTGGACAGAGCCGAAAATGGGAGAGCTGGGAACTGCCGTAGTACGTGCACGCCAACGAACGTCCGTCTCATCGACGCGAGGAGAGAACGGGAGGAACGCGGGTGTGACGAGCGAAAAAAGAAGGCACTGACCGCGAATGCTCGAGGGAATAGCTACACAGGCATGCTCCTGGCCGTCGGGATCTTGTACTTCGGCTTGCAAGCCCGTCCCAACACGAACATCAGAGATTGGGCACGCCAAGAAGCGCTCAAAAGGAGTGAAGAAACGAAATAAACCGGAGAATGGAGAGAAAACACAAAGAACCCATCACGGTGCTCCTTCACCTTTTCTTCCATCGTGGGTTCCCGTCGATTCCGATTCTCCCACGTTCTGCCGAAAATCGAACGTTGAGACGGACAGAGGGAAAGAGTGCTAGGGCATGACGTCCCAGCATCGTAATTGTGAGAAAAATCAAAGCTTCTTTCATTCTTTACTTCATGGATTCTTTGCGTACCCAATGGTCATCAACAACGAAGCGGCAGTCACCACTCCTGCAGGCACGGAACTGGGATTGTTCAGGTACCGAAGACCCATCAGGAGGGTCAAGATGCCAGTGGTTGCAATCTGCATCCTCGAAGCAAGGGCGGGGTTTCTTGAACGTAGCAGCATGGAAGCTACCAGACTGCCTGCAGTAACCAGGCTCGTGACAAGTGATTTCAGGCTTCCCTTCTTCAAGTACGCGATCAAGCCACCCAAGGACAGGAAGGCTGCAAACACCAACGTCAAGGGTCCCATAGAGAAACCGTCCGCGCTTCCGCCAAAGCCAAACCAGTTCCCACCACCCCCGCCGCCCCTTCCCCTTCCACTGGAATCACCACCCACTCCTCCTGCACCTGCACGATAAGCAACATGCGACGAACCCGTCAGCGACAGACTCCCGTGCAACGCACCCCCAGACGTTTCCATTCCACGTGCTTCTTGTAGGTTGCCTTGGGATCGACATCGAGTGACTTCACGCACCAGGACCATAGGATGGAAAGGCCCCGTAAGTGATCATCAGATCACCGCTCTTTGGAGCTGCGTAGTTGGAAGGTGCCTGATACAACCAATATCGATTCTTGTTTTCCAGGAACGGGACGGATCGACGCGATGCGCTCTTTTTTCGCTTTGGTTTGGAGGTGATTTTCGGGATGCGTATCGGTTCGATGCCTTCCGACATCGCTTGGACACGGACCAAGCTTTCCCGTCCGACGGGTCGACCACGGGACGCCACCATCCACGTCATGTCTTCGTTCCGTCGCTCTCGTCTCTCCTACGCCTTCCGCACCGCTTCTTCGACCTCCTTCCGACGCCTCGTTCGATCCGACGGAAGCCACGCACGTGCAAGTTGCTTGCCGCGCAATCGGATCGCTTCGGTTCGTCCACCGATCGCACGTGGGTGTCTCTTGCAACGTGCAATCGAACCGGGATCGAACCCGGCCCAAGTTCCCTTTCGAAAGGGAACTCGATCGGTTTCGAAAGGGAAGCCTTCCGGGTTCGACGGGAGGAGGGAGACCGTACCGAAGAGATCCCGATCCGGGGCGAGAAGGGATGAAACGCAAGCTGATTGGTGAAGCCGAAGACACGAACCAATCGACGGAGAGGAGGATGCCAGCTCGGATTCGAGGGAGGGTTCAGGGAGACGGTCCCTTCTCCTAAACGAGGGCATCGATGGTCCCACAGACACCACAGCTGTCTTCCATCCATGTACCAAGACAACAACGACATACCAATTCCAAGATCGATGGAGGGAACTGCACTGGACCCATGAGAGAGTCACCCGCTCAACATACCAATTGAGCAGTGTGGGTAAGATGGAATAATGTTGGGACATTATGGAAGAATGGGCGCACCAGATGAAGGGACTTCAACCAGCAGGGCCATCCGAAAAACAAGCGCCATTTTCAGCGCACAGCATGTTTTTTTCGAGAACTACGAAAGAACCCAGTCATCCATCCACCCGAAACAAAGGTTGGGCATGCGTAGAGGGTGCCAGGCCTTCCTCCATGCCTGCGGCAGAAGGTCACGGCATTCGCTCTACAGGTGCTGGATGAATTTCTCTAGTTCAGAAACAAGCATGGAGCAATGCTTCCAACCTTCTGTTGCATCTGTGATCAGTACAGATGATTAGCGCAAGCTTGCCTGGCTACTTCATATTGCCGTCCTGTGCCATTTGTTCCTGGAAAATAACGTTCAAATACGCATTTCTGTTTCTACCGAACGACCCATCGAAGAGTTATACGTACCCAACACATCGTCTTTACCTGACCCCATCGAAGCCTGTTCTGGCTGCCGATATCTCAGTTTCTTTGTTTAGGCTCAGGGCCACCGAATCGGACATGGCTGGGCGGGACATTGCGTTCACTTGACCTGAGCATTCAATTTTACTACCAATATAGTTCCTGCCTACTGTGGAGGACATGAACTGCACGGAGGGGATGGAGATTAAAGTACGGGACGGTGCAACACAGTGGTACGCTGCAGCAGAAAAGTAGCGATCCCCGGCATTGTTTCGATTTCAGAAAATCGGGGTAGCGATGGACGTCAGAAGGTAGATCGTGCAGATTGATTTGAAGTTTTTTGAACCATTGGTCTGCTCGAGAATGTCATCCATTCAGGTGTCCATCATGGAAGGTCCTCCACCACTACTGGTTCCTTCGTACTCTACGCTGCTTGTTGGACGAATCGCCGGGAAGCTGCACCAGTGCCATGTTTCTCCACCTGTTCAACTTGCACGGAGGGTTGTTTGAGCGGGGTGAAGAACAAGCCACCTGCAAGTCCAGCCAGCTTCGCTTTCACGCGCTTGTTTCCCCCCTTAACCTTCGTCTTCGGGGAGATCATCTTCTTCATCTCTTCCCTTACGCAGTCCAGCAAGTCCTGGTCTTCCTAGCCTGGAAAGCCTTTCACGTCTGGCGTGCAAACGCGAGCCTGCGAATCGATCCTTTCTTGCTGTCATTGGTTTGCCGAGCCTTCCCCTGGCTCCACGTTGCAGTTTGTGCTGTCCATGCACGGTGGTTAGGACGGCCAGACCGATGGCAAGCAGCAGCAGCAGCAGTGTTCTCATCGTGCAAGATGGCGTCAATCGCTTCGTGCAGTGCGAGGATGCTGCTACACGCTCCGACCCTAGGACGCGGAGGGGTGGATCCGTCCGACCCCAGCCTGTCACCCTCTCTCCATGAGCCCAAGGGAGTTTCTTCTCGCATGGTAGTATTATCCACGACTCGCTTCGCATTCGTTCAAATATGCAATGCAGATGCACCAGGAATGAAGGCATGGATGAAGCCATGCGAGTCCGATTCGTCGTACGAAAGACCGACGGATGGAAAGGGATTGCCAATCGTCAAAGGAGGGCGGTAGAACTGGACAGACGCATGGAAATGCTGCGTCTGACACAAAGTGTCCTACGTTGCCATCCTCTTCCCTGCTCTTGAAGCTCCTCTTGGATGTTTGCGGTTCTTGCAAGGCCCTTGTCCTGTTGGAGATCTACCCGTTCGGAAAAGCAAGCTTTGCGTTCCATTGGATCCTGTGATGTACGTGCCAATTGTGAAAGAAAAGGGAGGTCGAGAACTTCAACGCAACCGATATGTGTACACTGCTCTCAAATGCTGTGAATCTCATCGAAAAGAGGGCAAAGTTGTTCCCTCTGACGTGTTTCAGTATGGTTTGGGACCCAATGACCAAGCGAACTCTATGATTTGCAGACTCGTTCCCCGTTCCTTGCGATTGGAACGGCCTCTGCCTTCTCTTCGCACGGACGAAAGCCTCGCGTTTGCATGCAAGTAGTCTGCGTTTGCAAAGGGTCGCTCTCCAAGTCCATCCAGGGACCCTGCTCACAGAAACCCTGCAACGCAGCAACTCCCGAAGGATAGAAATTGTGGCACCTAGGATCATTGGTCCCAGGGAGAATCCAGCCAAGTGGAAAATTGTGACTCAAGGAAGCTAGGGCTGCTGCTGTACACGGCATGCGGTGTCAACCAAAAATATGTTTTACAGGGCGCATGGGAAGGAACTCATAATCGACGGCGCAGTTCTGCAATCTCGCTTGCGTGGGATGAGTCTGAAGCACATGGAAAGCATCAACGGAGAAAAGCAAAGGGATGCTCTGATACTTGCTTGCATGCGAGGACATCCCCTTGCTATTTGCTGGTAGGGAACTTGTCCAGAAGGTACAGATACACGACCGTCCAAAGCTCGACAGGTTGAGTACATGGCTTCACAGGCAGGCTAGCTTGGTAACAAAGCACTCGTGCATTTCTTTTCAAAACAGTGCAGGAGCACTAGGAGCTAGTGATAACAACAACGGTAAGAAGATGAACCTCCATGGACCAGCCTAACAAGTGGGCGATTTGTACTACAGAAAAGATCTATGGGTACGGAAATTTTGATGTCGTAACCTGCCAGCAGGCAAATCTAACCCTTTCTCCTCACAACAAAACTCAAAGTATGGGCAGCAACTTTCATGAGTGCTCCTCTCCATCCTTATCCCCCTTGAAAAAGAATTCGCTGCTCTGTTCCAAGGCACGCATGTGATATATTGATTATGCGAGCGAAAGGACTCACGGGATGGCTACAAGATGCCACATGCAAAGGTTTACCTGGTAGCACAAGTCCAGAGGGTATCGGATCCCTCCATCCAATCTAAATTTTGCATTGTGGAGCTCCACAGTTGATAATTAGTAGCCCAGCCCAAGTTTAGATTTACCCTACAAAAGAACAAGTCCAAGCTCTTTGGGCTTCAGTACGTTCTGCACCTTCCAGTTGTAGAGGTAGTACTGCAAATGGCCATCCCCAACTCCAAATTTGAGGTCTTCGAAAATTTCTTCATTCTCCATCAAATCCAGTGCATTGAACACATCATAGCCTTGATCCCTAGCCACTACCAGTGCCTCGCGGAATAGATCATAAAGGGGCACAGTGTTTGCCACATTGTAGTAGCTGTAGGCAGCTTTCAAACTTGAATGTTCAGAATTGTACAACACTGTGGAGGGCAAGTTGTAATAGCTAAACATATCGGTAATCTTGCCGTTGTTTTCTTTGACGTAGCATTCGATCACTCCATCTACTGGCAAGAACAGATGGCCCACGTCGGACTCCGTGAACACTGGCGCTAGTTTGTACTGTGCCAACTTGGCAGCAAGTATTGCTGTCAACTGAGGTACATCCTCCTTGGTCATCCGTCTCATCCCCAGGTGTTGTTTTTCTGGCAGTCGGTGCGTCTTTATTTGCTTCGCCAGCGTCGTTTTGGGTGGTAGTCGACTGAATCCTATGTCTATCAGTTTTTGGCAATTGATCTGCCTGTGATAGTATCGACATATGCCAACGTATCCTGGCAGTACCACCCCAGCAGTGTAGACCGCTTGGAAGACGTTTCTGATCTTCGCCCTGCGTGTGATCTCCTTGATCAGGACTGGTGCCAATCGTTTGCTCCTGAGTTTCTTGTGGACGCACAGGAAGTTGATTTCTACCATGGGCATGCTGTTTTCGTTTATTCGGACGGTCTGTGGGACAGCAGAAATGAAGCCGACCATTTTCCCATTTCCCGTGGGTGTTTTCACGCGCACAGCGAGGTGCCAATCTTTGGTGTACCCAGGCACGTGGAGAGCCCACCTCAGGAATTCGGGCGAGTAGTCGAATCGAAACATGGCGTCGCTGTCTTCCACGTAGTTGTTCGTGAGCAGATCGTACACTTCTTTGCACTCCTCTTGGTCGTCCAGATCGCAGCTGTACCATTCGAAGCTTTCTGGCAGCGCATACGGTTCATCTCGGACTTGGCTCAAGGTGGGATCGAGCGGTCCTTCCTGCAAGTCCTTTCGATCTGCGTCGAACTGCACGACGGGTTGGCTTCCCCAGAACTTGTGCGCTTTCTCTTCCGCTTCTACGTCCGTCCACACGCAGTTCCGTTTCGATCCGTCAGCGCTTTTCACGCGGTGTGCTTCTACGTCCGTTCCACGTTCCTTGGTCCGTCTCTCACCTCGCTTTTCGGCTTCCAATCGCTCCTGCAGCATGTCTTTGATGCGCGGATCCATCTCCTCCGTCCTTCCTCCTCTCGTTCGGACCTCTTGCGACCGTGTGGAGCTGCGAACACGTCCACGTCGATGTGCAGACGTACGTGCGACGTCGAAACGCGCATCTGCGGCATGGCCGATCCCCCTCGTGCAGTTAACTTCGACTTAACTGGATGGAGGAGAGGGGATCCAGGGAGGGACGAGGGTGGAAGGGACGACGAAACCCGGAGGTTAACTCAGGGGGGCGTCGCCAGGTGAACTCGAGGTGAACCGGAAAATCGAAGGAGGGTTGAGAGAGAGGGAACCGAAGTTAACATCTGGGAAAGGGCCCTGGGGATGGGGAGAATATTCTCGAGGGATGGAGGTGATGGGAGCGTCCCAAGTGGGAAGGTGGCAGGTTCTGCAGATGGTGGAATGGAAAGCTGGAGTGGAAGACGACACGTTCATGGAAAGAGAAAGGATGGATGACAGAACAATGGTGCTGCACGTGGCAGGCGTGCGTTCTCGCCCACCTAGAATGCATGAAAGAGCCCGCAGAAGGAACGGTCCATCGCCCTGGCATGCGTTGGATTGCCGTCATCACGCAAAATTGTATCCAAGACAAGAAGCAAGAAGAGTGTACGATGCTTCAGTTGGATTCCGTCTCTTTGGCTTCGACACCGTGATGCTGTCCATCTTGAGGGTGGTGTCCGCAACAGAATCCATGTCCGTCTTCCACCTCTTCCTCGCTGGTCCAGTCGTCTTCGGATCCAGCGTTCTCCGCTTCAGACACGTCGGTGTCGAAGTCTCTGCGCTTGTGAAAGATGCAGCAGATCTTGCTCTTTTTCTTTCCCATTCCTTCGTTGTCGACGGTGTCTTCCGTCCAACGCACCGTTCGTCGTGGTCTCAGAACCACACGGACCACTTCGGGCTCTTCCCTTTCCGACTCCTGCGACGGTCCCACGGTAGTTGGCGGCTGCGATTCCATCATGCTCGCCATGTGAATGCCACGCACGTTCTAATGCTGTCCCACGTGTCTTTTTGCTGCAGCCGAACACGAACGAAGCTTCCAAGCACACGCACGTCGACGGTGGAACTGCAGGCGCGCGCGCTACCGGTTCCAAGGCAGACTCTCCACTTCCCAATCGACGATTCGACGAAATCTTCGCCGAAGACCTGCAGGACCTGAAACGACGAGAGACGAAGGCGCTTGCGG
>LFIK01004542.1_pt1 | contig 11239 bp, 7 predicted proteins | sample 643401 | NCBI WGS metagenome assembly LFIK01 (sample SAMN03777447, study PRJNA286221) | soda lake metagenome | biome: soda lake; feature: Kulunda steppe; material: water; isolation source: sample T5-Br brine of Lake Tanatar-5 | place: Russia: Kulunda steppe | collected 2010-07
AGAAGAGGTCCAAACCGATCGCCAAAATATCCGCCATATCGGCCCCGCCGAAGACGTCCTCGAAATCGGGGGCGTGAATTTCCAAACCGGTCAGATCGTTTAAATCGCCGTTCAGTGTCAGCGATCCCACCCCCGAACTCTCGGTCGGGAAAAACAGCGGTAACTCCGCGTCGATTTCACCCACAATGAGGGCTTCAAAATCTCCCGCACTGATCGATGCCAGGGAAACACGGGTTCCGTTGAGCTGATATTGCGCCGCCATCGGGTTTCGCTCCGGCGTGCCGTCATCCATCCGCACCGTTCCGTCAATCACGCGAATACCAACGCCAAACGGCTCGATCAAGGCACGGAAGTTGATGTTCTCGGCATCGACCTTTAATCGGGCTTCGACTTTCGACCCTTCGTAGAGATAGAAACCGGCGCCGGGGGCACCCGTTACTTCGGCCAGATCGACCCCGAGGTTGATGACCAAATCTCCCCCCAAATCAACCGACAACTCCGTCTCTCCAGATGCGTCGAAGAAGCGGTCGAACCCGGCGATCCCGGTTTCCGCCGCGAGCCGCAAGCGGAGATTTTCCTGAACGAAGGCAAAGAAGAAGCCGAGATCGATTCGCAAAACTCCGGACTCCACATACACCGCACTTTCGGGCGCCCGGCCGGTATCCGGGAAGTTGTCGGCGAGGAAGGTCCCCAACGACTCGTCGATGATCTGGGCAAAATCCTGGATGCTCCGCGGCGCGCTTTCCTCCACTTCATCAAGCCAGTCAAGGAATGGCTGCGCCAAATCGATCAGGTCGTCCAGACTCCGGTCGATCAACGGCAGGTTTGCCTCGAACAGATCATCACCGACCAGTTCCCGCAGGGACCCGGCGATCTCGCCCAGCTCACGGATCAGGTCCTCGAAGGTCAAAGTATCAAACTGCAACAGCTCGTCCAGTTCAGCATCGAACTCAACTTCGACGCCGGCCAGCGTATTGAGGTTCGCGAGATTCAGGTCGGCCGACAGCGAGATCGACGCCTCGGCCGCCGGATCCGAAAGCAGATTGCTTTCCACGCGAATCTCATTCAGCACCAGGCCCGCAGAGCCGGTCACCGTCAGGCCGGACATAAGTGAGCTCGGATCCTGGGTCACCAGGTTTCGGAGATCGTTCAAGCCGACCGGCCCGCCCTCCGTCAGTTCCAAGTCCACCGCAAGGTCGAGGGAGGCGTGCCCGTCACGAACAAGAATCCCCAAAAATCCGATACCGGCCGTCGCCCGAATATTCTCGGCGGAAAGATGAATGTCACCGCTGAGCTCAAAATTGTCGAGGGAGGCCCGGTTGAGAATATGGTCGGTCGCGTGGGTTCCCGGCTTTAAGCCAAGCTCCGTTGCCGCGCTGTTGTCCGCTTCGGACGCAACGAGGAGAGTGGCTTGGGTGCCGCGAGTCAGGGTCGCCAGGACCAGGAGGTCTCCTTCCAGCCGGGCTTCGACCATTCCCGCGAGGGAGGTGGCGTCAATCGCTTCCTGAACCTGGGCGACCAGATCGGCCCGCGACGTATTGCCGGCCGTCGCGGCGGCGGTCAAGGTCACAAACACTCCTTGGTTGTCGAAGGTTCCTTCTCCGTTTTCAACAAATTGACCGCCATCCAACAACAGCTCGAACGTCGCGTCCGAATCGAGCCGTCCGTCAGCCGGAAGTGCGATCTCGCCTTCCAATTCCGCCGTGGGATCATCCAAACTGACAATGACATCGAATTGAATCGTCCCGCTGCCGCTCAAGGACACCTCAGAGGTGGAGGCTGAAATTGCGAGGGCGCCAAACTCGTAGTTCAGCGCCAGCGGTTGCTCCATTCCGGTGAGGTCGTAACCGAGCGAAAAGCTGAACACCATTTCCCGCTCAGCCTCGTTGAACTGAACGTCGGTTTCCACGCCACCTTCGGCCGCCTGAGTCGTTTGTCCTCCGTCACCTTCAGGGAAATCGCCTGCCGCCAGACTGTTCAGCAGGGGGATCAGTTGCTGGATATTTCGGACGGTGGGATTGCCGTTCTCGTCCAGCAGATGGTCGGTCAAATGGGTGGCGAGCGCATCCGCCTGATTAAGTAGCTGGCCGATCGAAATACCGTCAGCCAAAGGAATCTCCCGGTTCAGCAAACTCGAGTCGCCGGTGCGACCGAGCACCGCTTCCACGGCCTCAATCAACTGGACCACGCCGCGAATGGACAGGTTCGTAAAAGGAAGCAGCGAATCAAAATCGACAAGTTCAACCTCCGGCGGACCGCGCGCCCAGGCCAATCCTTCCAGCTCGACCCGCGGCGTTCCGTCCGGACTCCAGTCCCCCCACTGCACGGTTAGAGGCAAGGATGCCGAATAATGGCCGGCCCGGTGCAGACTGAACAGGTCCGCCAAATCGTGGTCGTCGAAAACTTTCTTCGTGAGATTACCGCGTTCGTCATCCGGCGCGGCCAAGGCGGCGGTCACACTCGCCGCCAGCTCAAGTTCCCCGTTCTCCACTCCGGCGCCGAGGATTCCCAGATCCAGGTCGATGTTCACATTGTCGGAATCCATCTTCCCGTAAAAGGTCAGCCCGGAGGTTCGGACGAAGGGACGATCCGCCGTATCCTCGATCTCCTCGCGCATGTCGTATCCAAAAACGAGGTCGAACTCCGCTCCGATCTCAATCTGCGCGTCCGCATTGGCTCCGGCGTAAATTCCCTCGGCTCCGAGTTCCTGCAACAAGAGCGAAACATCCAGCGTCCGCCTTACCTCAAAGGGCAGGACAAAAACCGCTTCGTCCAACTCGACGCTTCCCTCTCCTTCCGGCAGTAATCCGATCGCCTTCCGCAATTTTTCGTCGGCCGAGGTCACGTAACCGCCAACCGCTCTTTCGGGATCCACCCTCAGATAGAGGTCCTCAGCCGCCGTGCTCAACCCCTGGAGCATCGCAACGAAGGCGTCCGTCGTGGCGTCAGGATTCTGATCGAGGAAATTCTCAATCGGATCACCGATGAAGGTTTCAAACAGATCCTCCAACCCGAGCGCTTCGCCGATCGTCATATCGACCAGGGGCAACGGCTCCGCCAGCGGACCGGTTTCCTCCATCTTTGTCAGGATCGCCCGAAATTGACTGAGAACCGTGACGATGCCCGCGCTGAAAACTTCTCCTCCGAGCTCCTCGAAACTGACATCCTCCAACAACTCCTGCGGATTCAGAATCCCGAGAGCCACCGCCCTCAACAACGTCACCTCGGGCGAAAAGACCTGATCAATCGAAATATCCTCCTCCGCATCATAGGGAGCTCCGAACAAATCGAGAATCTCCGCCTGCATCAGACGATTGGCCATCATCCCGGCGTGCCCGAGCGTTCCATCGCCTTCTTCGTTCGCTTCGGTTAACTCGATGACCCGATGCGGACTGCCGCCGCCAAAGCGGGGGTCCTGTTCGTAAAGTAACGCCGCGGAGAGTGTGGGCACCGTGCCGTCACCGCTTTCCTCAGTCCAAATATCCCGATACCACTGCTCGTCAGCCCCCGGGGGATCTCCATAAAACCGGTCAAAGGGCAGAATCTCGTCCCCCAGCCCGAGCGGGCCTTCGCCGAGTTCACTCACCGGACCGATATGCCGCTGAACCTCGCCCGGGGTTTCCGAACTGTTGCCATAAATCACATACGCACTGCCCGTCAGGAGATCGAGAAATCCGCTGGGATCGCGGTCGCCGGGTATCGAATCGGGCGCGTAATCGAGATCGAGTCCGTCATTTAAGTTGAGCAACCACTGGTTTCGGACGGAGTCAAAAGCCCGATCACCCGTCCACGACTCATCGTTCGCGGTGACCGGATCGCCACCTTCGTCGTGGATGTAAAATGGATACGTCGCCAACAGCCCTCGAATCGTCGGCACATAACGGTCCACAAACTCGACCTGGCTCAGCTCCTCTTCAGGGAGAATCGGCACCGGCCCTTTGATGATTTCCCCCGCCTGATGTTGCTCGTAGGCGCTGACCGCCACCTTCGACAGAGCGATACGGTAAGCGGGGTCGGCGGCAAAATTGTTATTGAAGGGATTCCACGCCTTCGCGGCGCCCCGATTAGGGACCCCGGCCATCACGAAGTTATTGACCTCCGGCAGCTGCACCTCCTCGCCGTCCAAGGTGAATGAGCCGTTGTAGGCTTCACTTTGAATATAGGAACGCGCCACCAAACCACCGGTGCTGTGGGCGACGATGTCCACCGATTCCGGCATCTCACCTTCATTGGCTTCGGCCCAATTCTCCATGGCCTGAACCAGCCAATACCCAAGGTAGTCGACCCCGGACGAGAAAACGTCGTCGGTGATAGAATCCGCCGTGATCCCGCTGACGACGCCATCGAAACTGCCGCCTTCCGGATCGGGACCGGGCAGGAGCCGCCAGTCGTAAGCCGCCGCGAACAAATCCCTCCCCTCTTCATACCCCACGTTTCCGAGGGTCGCTAAAATATCATTGTAAAAACCGGCCAGCGGATCGATTTGCAAACCGTCCGGATGAATGCCCCGCTCCATTAGACAGTCATCGACCCCTTGCTCGGATGCGAACGTTCCGGCGATGCCGGGAAGCACCAACACAGGCCGCTCCGGACTCCAGTCGAGGGAGGCGGCAGACACGTCGGAGCCGGACACAAAATCATCGGCGACATCCTCCGCCCCGGCGAAAAGCTCGCTCTCCTCTTCCGCAAACTCAGCTGGAGTCGCTTCCTCGGCGGCCTCCTCGACCACCATCACTGCCGGGACCTCAAAAACCTCGTCCGACAGCGCCTCGTCCAGCACCACCGCGCCCATAGGGTCAGCCGATAGAAGTATTCTCGTTTCCATCGGTTCAACCTGGAAACGACCAGGTCGAAGTCTGCCAGCAGAAGAATTCAAAAAATATAAATCGAAAAGTCAGAAAGTTATCTTTTCATAAAGTGTCGATTATGGCGGTGAAGCAATTACCGCAGGCCCCCTCCTTCGGTCAAGAACTAAATTCCCCCGAGTCGAAGACTTTCGTAGCCCGCTTCGTAAAAAAGCGGCGCCTCCGGGGACGTCCTTTCGCTACGATGATGTGCGCGCCGAGTGCGTCGTGATCCGGGCCCAAGCGCGATACTGTTTTGACATTACCGCATCAAACGCCCCAATTCGAGGGTGTCTTATGCCAATGCCGCCTTTTAAATTTTCGTTTCGTCGGACGGTCGCCGTGATCGGGATTGTCCTTTTCGCTCTTTCGATTTTCCCGAACGGTCTTCTTGTCGCTGAGGAGAGTGGCGCCGCTGCGGTGAACGAGGTCCAGGAAGAGACCGGCCTACTCGACTGGGAAACCATGGGGGAAGTCCTTTCCTTTCAGTTCGGGGACAACACATTACTCCAGTACCTCGCCAGTTTTTTTCTTCTTCTCACCACATTCGTGGTTCGAAAGTTTTTTCTGCTCTTCTTCTCCCGTCGGCTTCGCGAATGGACGAAGAACTCAAAAATGGCCTACGACGAGCAAGCTGTGGAGGCACTCGAGGGACCTATCGCCGCCCTGATTTTTCTCGTTGGCATTTTCGCCGCGATCAACGTTCTCTCTCTGGATGAACAGCTTCGAACTTTCATTGCCAACACGTTCCAAGTCGGTTTCCTGGCTCTCCTGTTCTGGGCGGGATTGAGGATCATTGATCTGCTCGGGATCGTGTTGAGCGACATCGCCGAGCGCCGACAGCTGGGGATCTACCACTTCATTCCGCTCATCAGAAAAGCCGTCCGGGTGTTTTTCGTTATCATCGGGGGCATTTTGGTGATCCAAAATATGGGTTACTCGGTTGGAAGCCTGCTTGCCGGCCTCGGCATTGGAGGTCTTGCCATCGCTCTTGCCGCGCAGGAATCGCTCGGGAATTTCTTCGGCTCCATTTCCCTGGCCGCTGACCGGACGTTTAAAGTTGGAGACTGGATCCAGGTCGGTGACCGAGTGGACGGAATGGTGGAGGAAATCGGTCTTCGTTCGACCAAGGTCCGCACCTGGAGCCGAACCCTTTTGACGATTCCCAACAAGTTGATCGCCGGAGATATCGTCGAAAATTGGTCAAAAATGCCCAACCGGCGGGTGAGCCAGATCGTCGGGGTCAGCTACGCCACGCCTCCCGACCGAATGGCGGGCCTCGTGAACGACATCGAACAGCTTCTTCGCAACAACGAAGAAGTGGACCAGCAGTTCATTTTGGTTAAGTTTACGGATTTCAGCGAAAGCTCCCTGGACATCCTCGTCTATTACTTCACCAAGTCGGTCGGATGGGCGGACCACCTTCGCGTTCGCCAGGAGATGAATCTGGCCATTATGGGGCTGGTCGCGAAATGGGGAACGTCCATTGCTTTCCCGACTCGGACTCTTCACATCGAAGGAAATGGTGCCTCCCCAACGGGCAAAGGAAATCGATCCGTCTCGCTCGAGGAGACAAATGGATAAAAGGTTTCCCTTCGAAGCCCGCTTTGAAAAAAGCGGAACCTCCGACAATACCCTCAGCCCCCGAGACGAATCCCGCTTCTCAAGAAGCGGGATTCGGGGACGTCCGGATCAATCCTCGTTTTCCAACAAGGTCGAGTGCGGAAGCGCCTTTTCGTAATCGTCGACACTCCCGTTCGCGAGACAACACTCGATTATTTCGCGCCCCAGGGAAGAGAGGTCGGGCGACAGAAATCCTTTCAACTCCTGGTGAAAGAATTCCCCCAGGATCTTCGCGCCCGCGTCATAAGCCTCCGGCCCTACTTCCGGCTGCGAGTCCACCTCGAAGAACCACGACCCGATGGTCCGGCCTTCCACGATAACCTTGTGAGGCGTCCAACCGAGCAGAGGGCAACGGGCGGGAGCGACCGACCTTTTCATAAAGCGGGCTCCGCCCCGCCGCGCCAGAAACTCCCGGGCGATCCATTGCGGCATAAACCCGGTTTCCCAAGCGCCAACGTGCTGATTGGGGATAAGGGCGTAACTGACCTCCGGCGTCTTTTCAATCTGGTCCAGCAATAGATTGGCCTGGTCCACTTTTCTTCCCGTTGCGAACGGCCAGTAGGAACCGACCCCTTCCGAGGACATCCCTTCCGTATCGACAATACTCGGATTGGCGTGCCCACGCGGAGCCACCAGTCGCCAAAGCCAGGCCAATGCGGGCGGTAATATATGGAATAAGCCGAGGATTCCGTAGGAGGGGTGCTCCCGGGTGCAGGGCGGACAACGGACCCCAAAGCTGCGAACATCAAGATCCACCGCGCCATCGACGATGTTATCCACTGCGGTGCGTGGAATAATCAAGCGGGGATTCGGACAGGGCTTGCCCGGCTCATCCTCCGTGTGTTCCCAAATCAACCCCGTGCTTTGCGGTTGAGCCGCGATGTTCAGAAAAAGCAACGGAGATTTCGGATGAACCGTCATCGCCTCCAAATGCGGGTCCGTGCCATACCGTTCGATATGGTTCACCCGAACAAACCAGGCGTCCTCCGCGTCCATCAAACTCAACTTGCCGCGGCCTTTGCTAAGCGAAGGGTGGCAGAGCGCCATGTCATCCGTAACCGGGCGCAATTCGCAGGTGAGCGGGAGCGTCAAGGTGCGCCTATCCCCGGTGACCACGTTCCGGCCGATCAAAAGAGCGCCATCATCCATCCGGTGAACATGCTCCAGCATTTCGCTCTTTCCCCCGCCGCTGGCCCCTTCATGAGCAATCACAAGCCGGTTGCCATACGGTGTCACAACCCGGACCGTGGAGCAATGCATCGTGAGCCACTGCTCTTCCTCTCCCAGGTTGAGCAACATGCCGTAAATCCCCTTTTTGGCGCTGGGTCCCGGATAAAGGTTGTAACTAAACAGCTCATGCATGCTCGTGTCGCGATTGTGAATCACGATCTGTTTCCCATCGAAGTGGGTATGACGAAACGGCGGGGCGACGTAAATCACGGCTTTGGGACTGAACCCATCCGGCACCTCGTCCGGCTTTAGAAGCCCCTGCAACATCGCCAGCCCCATCGCGAAGAACCCGGCATTCGCGGGAGCGACCACCATGGCATCCATCCCTTTTCCCGGCATTCCGGCAACGAACGGGAAAAACGCCAGTGGCTGCGTCTTGAGCCATTCAAACGTCTCCTGCCGGAGATCCGAAAAATCCTTGCCGTAGCGGTCTCGGTAAGTCGGCTTATCGGTGGGATGGTCGTCGCCGATCAACATACAGTCGGGGTCGCGGCGGCGCATGTAGGGTTCGAGGTAATTCGCCGCAACTCCGTTGCGCAAGGCGCATGCCTTCGCCTCCACCACCCGCCCGATTCCCGACACCTCGTACGCGACCTCCTTCCACCCATCCGGCCCGGCACCGGCCGTCGCGAGCTCCTGCAAATGCTCAACCGAAAGGGCGCGAGTCACCTCCGGGGCCGCCTCGAGCACACTGGCGACATCCGGCGGGAGATCGAAATTCAAATCACGAAAGGAATGGCTTTTATTTAAAACGGTCATCCGGGCACGATATCCGATGGATACACCGTGGCAAGGATTTATCACTCGTATTAAGCTCGTCAGCCGGCGCCTTAAAACAACCGGATCAAGTATCGGCCGGTCATGCTTCCTTGTATTCGGAGGGGAGTCAAATCATGGGGGAAGCCGAAGCGGAGGGCGGTGTCGTTTGGCGCGAATCCAGTTGATCATCCTGTGGATCGGGCGGCGTCGGATCAGCCAGCCTTCCAGGCGCCGTTTGCCGGGGAAATTCAGCAGCATGATGGCGACCAGCATTGTCAGAAGGCCCTGCCCGGGCAGCACCAGCATAGTTAAGCCCGCCAGTAGCAGGACTGCGCCCAAAAGATTCTTGGCGCCGAACAATGCGATGCGCAGTTCCGGCCGAAGCCCATCCCAGAGGCGGACATCCTTGCGAACGAAATAATCCACCGGCAGCCGAACGATCAACATCGGGATCACCACCAGTGTCGCCAAAAAGATGATCACACTCGCCCCGGAGATCGACACAATAAGGACTTCGTGATCTTTGATCCAATCTAGCAAGGTCCTGCCCTTCCCGTGTCGCACGTTGGCCTTGAGTTTTCCATAATTTTAAAGTCAAGCGGGCAGACCCGCATGGCAAGAAATCGATGGGCGATTCATTAACGAAAACTCCGTTTCCCCGAGTGAGAGTCGGTGAACCATGATAAACTCCGGGGTTGCGGAAGGGCCACGACTTCTCCGTCATCAGGCACGCGTATCGTTTGAAGCGCTGCTCCGCTTGTGTTTCCGCACTCCCAATTTCACCAATTTCTCCAAAATATAAAGTTGCAACTTGACGGGAGCGCACCCGACGCGTAAGGAATGACCGCTTTTGCAAGTAAATTAACGGAGAGAGATCTCCCAATGATCCAGACACATGGCAAATCCTAAACGCAAACAGTCCAAGGCACGCAGCGCCAAGCGCCGCGCCGCAAATCGCTTTAAAGCGCCTGAAGTGGCGACAGACCCGACCGACGGCACCGCATTCCGCCCGCACCGCGTCAACCCGAACAACGGGATGTACCGCGGCCGCCAGGTCATCGACGTCGAAACTTAAGACTTCCTTTTCGCGGGAAAAACCGGCTCCTTGCGTAAAGTGGAGCCGGTTTTTCCGTTCTTCACATGGTCGCAGTCGGCAAGGAGGAGACAAGCATCGCGGTAGACGCCATGGGAGGCGATCTCGGACCATCCGAAGTGGTCGAAGCGATCAGACTTGCCCTCAAACAGGTCCCGACCCTCAAGGATGTGATCCTCGTCGGCGACCAGAAAATTCTCCAGCCGGAACTCGCCCGCACCGGCCTGGCCGACAACCCAAGGGTTTCGGTTCATCACGCGTCCGAGGTGATCGCGATGAACGACAAGCCGCTGCAGGGGATTAAGCGGAAAAGAGACTCCTCCATGGTCCGGGCCATCGAACTGGTCAAGGAGGGAAAGGCCAAGGTCCTTTTAAGTTGCGGCAACACCGGAGCCCTCATGGCGGGCGGCACCATCAAGCTCCGCACCCTGAAGGGAGTCGACCGGCCGGCCCTCGCGACCGTCATCCCCAACAAGAAAAAGCACTTCGTCCTGATCGACGCCGGCGCCAATCCCGAGGCCCGTCCGGAGCACCTGGCGCACAATGCGATTCTCGGCTCCATTTACTCCCGAATCGCCCTCGGCGTGGAGTCTCCCCGCGTCGGTCTCCTCACCATCGGCACCGAGGAGGGCAAAGGAAACGAGCTTACCCACCAGACCCACAGCTTGTTAAAACGGATCCCGTCGATCATCAACTATTCCGGTCCGATCGAAGGATTTCATGTTTTTGACAACCAAGTGGATGTCATTGTCTGCGACGGGTTTGTCGGAAACATTCTGCTCAAGACCTGTGAATCCCTTTTCCGCACCCTGAAGGACTACCTCAAGGAAGAACTCAGCGCTACGCCGATCCGAAAACTCGGGGCCTTCCTCTCCATGGGCGCCTTCAAGGAAATGAAGCAGCAGCTCAATCCCGACAGCTACGGAGGCGCGCCTCTCCTCGGGTTGAACGGAAACATCCTCAAAGCCCACGGTTCCAGCAACCGGATCGCGATCATGAACGCGATCCGCGTCGGCAGCGAAATGGTCGCCCACCACATGAACGATCATATCATCGAGGACGTGGCCAAGGCCAATAGCATCATCACCACCTCGGACGTCGCCATTTAAGCCGCGGCCGAATTCCATTCACCGGATTCCCGCTCTTCGAAAGCGTCCCGTATCAATCCTCTTCAGGGTCTTCGTCGTCCTGATCCCCAGGTTCCTCCGAGGAATCAGCCTCATCCTCTTCCGCCTCATCGTTCTTTCGGGAATACCGTTTCAATTCCCGCGCGATCAACCCGTCCACCCGGCTGATCACATCCCGGCGCCCATTCTCCACGGCCAGATCCCGCAGCCGCCTCAACTGGGCCATCCTCCGCTTATGGACTTCTTCCTCGGAAAGCTCCTCCTTACTTTCTCCGGCTTCCTCCCCCGCCTCGGAAGCGCCCTTCCGCTCTTCCCCGGCATCACCGGCATTCCCGGCTTGGACCCCCAACGGCCAACCACCGGCCAAAGCCAGGATTCCCGTAAACATAACCCCCTTCATCAAACGTTTCATCAGATCCTTGTTCCTGAGGAAAGCACCCCCTTTCCCATCCCTTTCGCGATCAGAGTTACCAAATAGCATTCAGACAATAAAAATAAATGCCCTGCGCGACCATGGACGCCAAGCCGGAACCGCTGGAAGCGCCATCTTTCACCATTAATTA
>LFIK01004543.1_pt1 | contig 11238 bp, 9 predicted proteins | sample 643401 | NCBI WGS metagenome assembly LFIK01 (sample SAMN03777447, study PRJNA286221) | soda lake metagenome | biome: soda lake; feature: Kulunda steppe; material: water; isolation source: sample T5-Br brine of Lake Tanatar-5 | place: Russia: Kulunda steppe | collected 2010-07
CACCTCCCAGCGGTTGCTGCTGAGCTCGTCCTGAATGATGCTTCGAACCAAAGCCCTTGCCTTTTCATAGGTGGACTGTTCACCGTCTGGCACACGGTCCAAGAATGCTGCAAGTGTGAGAATTGGCCAGACAAATGGTCGCAATTTAGCACCGTTACCCAAGTTGGTAGATGCAAGATGGCTTCCGGCCACAATTGCATCCAGCTCCTGTGCCTCCAACTCTATGCCTCTTATTACATTTTGCCGTCCCCTTTCCATTCCTGAAGATGTTCCTTCTCGTAAACATGCAAGCGCATCTTCCAAATGAGAGCGCAACCTCTGTGGACTTCCTTCTGGTTGGATTTTTCTCTCGTACAACAATGTAAAAGGTATGGAAAACTTGGTAATTGACATACTTCCTCTCTCGCTTGCTGCAATTTTCATGCAAGCATTCTCGTACGCTCTGGACGCTTCCATTTCTATCAAGATGCGTGCTTGCAAGAGCCAGTGATCAAACTCCATGTCGTCGATGAACTGTAGGACAGTCTCTTCCAGCATCAGATCCCTCGTTCTCACTGCCGTAGCATGTGCTTCAACGGCATCCAACACTACCGTTTTGACGAGGGCCCTGCCTTGCTTTTTTGCTTCATCGGAATTCACGAATTCTGTCGATGCCCTTCCAGTTGTTGCGCCTGGACATTCCACGCTTTTCAGAGAGATTTGTAGGGTCGATTTTCCAAACTGTGGTTTCATTTCTACATCTCCCTGCAAGTCCAAGTAGAAAAGTTCCCCGTTCTTCTCTGCCTGTATCCTTTGTTTTCGTTCTTGTTCCCTTTGTGCTCTTCTCTCTGCCTCTGCCTTCTTCCTGGCTGCCTCCCTATCTTCGATGAGCTTCTTTCTCATCCTTTCTCTCTCTTTTCGCAACTCTTCCTTCTTCAATTCTTCTTGTTTGGCTCTCTCTAGCGCCTGGACGCGTGCTTTTTCTCTGGCTTCTTCACGGAGTTTCTTCTCCATCTCTTCCCTCTTCCGCAGTTCCTCCTGGACGATGGGATCGGCTTTTTCTCTTTCCTTCTTCTCTCGTTCTTGTTCGGCTCGAATTCTCTCCTGCTCTTCCTGAACGGCTCTCTGGTACTGCTCTTCCCTTCGTTTCAAGTCGGCTGCTTCTCTGGCTGCCAACACTTGCAATTCTTCTTCGGTAAGTCGATCTTCCGGCTTCCTCGCTTCTGCTTGTACCACGGTCGTCGCTTCCAAACGTTTCGGGGACCTTCTGGCGGCCGTGAGGACCGGAGGTGGATCCCTTGCATCTCCCACACGCACACGTGCACGCCATTCGTCCGTGGCACGTCGAGCTTGTTGCACACTGGCCACCACCACCGCCGCCAGGAGAAATCCGTGCGCGCTGGGTCCGTGCTTTGCAAACGGAGGGATCGTATGGACGTTCTGATGCCCTTTCGCGCTCTCCCACGCGCTCCACGTGTTCGATTTCGAGCAAAGCACGCGCATGTTCGCGCTTGGATCCGCTTCGAAATGGCGTCGGAGGGACAGCTTCGGAGCAGGACTCGAAACCTCTTCCCCCTCATATCGATATCTTCCCTCGAGATCTCGATCCCGTGCCTCCCGACTTCCGGTCGATATCTCCTTCCTTTTCGAATCGACATCTTCGTTCGAGATCTCGATGCGGAGGGGGAAGGCGAACGACCGGTCCGGTTCGTCGACAGGGCATTCCCGTATCGATAACGGTAACCGTGAGCGGTTACCGTTGTGGGGTTCGGTTTGTCGGCATGGGAAGACCACTGCAGAGCGCGTGGCGATTGGCGGCGATGGAGGCGTGCAACGTAGGTCGCAAGGTCGAACGGTGTCGGATGGAAGTGCTCCCGGAACTGGAGACCTTCGATGGAAAGGAAGGAACAGGCGTGGCCGACAGAACGGAAGGGATGGGAACGGCAAGTCGACTCAGTGACGAAACATGGCTGCTGGTCCTGGGACAGCTCGGACACCGCGAATTGGGAAGGTTAGCCTGCTGCAGCAAAGCCATGTATGTGTTCGCAAACCACCATGAGCTGTGGAAAGCACTCCTGATGGAAGAGTTCGGAGGGAACTTCCACTTTCGAGGGTCCTGGAAAGACACACTCCTGGAAAGCAAGGGTCGACGTCCAACGGAGGCTTCCAAACCTGTGCACTTGGGATGCTTCCGATCCAATCTGCTGTACCAATCATGGATATGCTCGAATGTGTCCGTAGATGAAACCTGGATCGAAACGGAGAACGTGGATAGGCGAAAAGGACTCTCACTGAGCGAGTTCAGGCAGGAGTACGAGATACCCAACAAACCGGTGGTCATCACCGATGTTGTCACGGAATGGCCAGCCATAGGAAAATGGACAGATGAATTCCTTGTGCAAGCATTTGGAGCTCACAAGATTCATGCCGGCGGCTTTTCCTTCGGTCTCAAAGACTACCTGCGCTACATGGAAGCGGTGACTGAGGACCGCGTTGACGACCAGCCATTGTACCTCTTCGACAAGGAGTTCGCCCGAAAAGCACCCTCTCTGCTTGAGGACTACAGAGTCCCGGAGTACTTTCAAGAAGATTTTTTTTCTTATCTGGAGGAGGAGAGGCCTGACTACAGGTGGCTCATAGTAGGACCACAACGATCGGGATCATCATTCCACCAAGATCCCAATTGCACAAATGCTTGGAATGCAGTGATACGTGGTACAAAAAAGTGGATCCTCTTTCCTCCTCACGTCACACCACCTGGAGTTCACCCAAGTGTGGATGGAGCGGATGTAGCTACGCCAGTTTCCTTGGTAGAATGGTTCCTAAACTTCTATGCTGAGAGTAAGGATCTGGAGTGCCAACCATATGAATGTATATGCAAGGAAGGCGACCTCCTCTACGTGCCCCGTGGCTGGTGGCACCTTGCATTCAATTTGACAGATACAATCGCTATCACCCAGAATTACGTGAATGCATCCAACCTGAAGCACGTCCTGCACTTTCTGCGCTCGAAGAACCCAGAACTGATTTCTGGAGTGGAAGAGAGTCGAAGACCGTTGCTTGCCACAATGTTTGAAGAGAAGCTTCGAGAGTCTCAACCTCATCTGATGCAACTGCTGGACCAGGATGAAGTGAAGCGGCGGGAAAAGTCAGCTGCATCAAAACGGCTCGCATCAATTTTTACCCAGGATAACACGTCCGTGGATAACCCAGCACCTGCTCCATTTCGGTTTTGCTTTTGAATATCGACACAGATTGAGCAAAGCAAATTTGGTGCATCACTTATGCTGACTTCGTATGCAAATTGATGGGCAGGATGCGAACAAGCAGGAACTTACTCAGTCGTTCGAATTGAATCATGGTCGCCAATGGAAAAATTGAATAAAATTAGGAGCATCACGCATGGAGTGCATCGATGAGGGGATGGAATGAGTCCACAAACCAATCCGCTTCCTTTGCGACATTCTCCCTCGTCACCACACCCCCGTAGCAGATGAATATATCTGCACCTCCCGGTTGCCTGGCTTCGAGATCCGTTGCACCGTCGCCCATCATCACCAGCCTTTGGTATCCGTGCACTTGTTTTATGTGTTTGATGGCGGCTGCTTTCCCTCCACTTCGAGAGGTGAATTCCTCTTCATCGAAGCCGGCGAACTCGCCGCTGTCTGGCTGGAAGAGGAAGTTATTGGCGAACACGTGCGAGTGCGGCACGCCCAGCACGTCTGCCACAGGGTAGATGATTTGTCGGAACCCCCCAGAGATGAGGAACACGCCCACGCCTTTGTCTTGCAGTTTCTTCACCAGCACATCTATCCCTGGACTCAGGCACGACCCCCTCGTGCGAAGGAAGTCGTCCAGATCCTGACGGGACGGCTTTATGATTTCCAGGCGTGCCTTGAGCGCATCTTCGAACTTGACGTTTCCTGTCATTGCTTTCGTGGTCCATTCCGCAACGGCTTCCCCAGCACCGAGATGTGCTGCCAGTTCGTCGAGTCCTTCGTCGATGCACACCGTGCTGTCGACGTCGAAGCAGACGGCGTCTGCTTTGCGCCACACGTCCATCGTGCTCGTGTCTGCCGATCGTTCGAGGCAAGACATCCTCGCCGTTCTCCTCCCACCTCGAAACGCGCTCCGATGAAGCTTCCTTGCCGCGGATGGCGCGCGTTGCGCCATCATGCCGACGCCCAGCCCTTCTGCATCAAACGCTCCAAGCGATCGATTCTCCCATCGAGATCTCTCCCAATCCTCTCGATCCCACCATCGAGATCTTCGGAACCACTCTCCTGCTGATCCCTGTCGACTTGGTTCCACGGCGACGAGGTAAACTCTTCGGTTAACTCCTCGGGTCGACCCTTTCGGTTAACTCTTCGGTTAACCGGCGGTTGGATGCGCATCCGTCGTCGCACGCGCTGCACGTGCGCGCATCTTTCACGTCGAAAAAGGAAGCCTTTGCGTGCAGGAAGGAAGGAGAAGGACGAGAAAGGAGAGAGAGAGGGTTGCGTTCTGCGGGAAAGGCGCTTCGAAACCCAAGCGAACGATCCGTTAAGGGAAAGAACGAAGGAAACGGACACCGGACTGCAGACCACGCCAAACACGTGTCGGAAAGATACAGGAAGCAAACGGAAGGACGATGAAGAAGTCCGTTGCACGTACCAACGATTCCGCTGCGATACACACGGCGAAAAGCGAGAGAAAGTTCGCAAGGAAGGCGGTGCAATCACCGCGTCTTGGACGTGGGAAGACGAATTCGGTCCACGCCAAAATGGGAACCAAAAGAACGCATTTCCGTCAACTCTTCGATGCGTACACCGTGCGTAGGACAGTTGAATGGCGCGCAAAGTCTTCCTTGCGCACCGGATCCGAAACGAACTCGAACCCAGTGCGAGTCCTGGAAGGAACCCCCGAGCCACTGGGACCCTCCTTGGCAAAAGGAACAGGAACTCCAGGAGTCAATTTTGCACTGGTTGCCCCAAATGCCAGCCAAGTAAAGCTCTGCATATTCGAGGAAAACAAGGAAGAACCGGACGAATATGAAATGAACCAAACAGAAGGTGTTTGGCACTTGTGCATGGAAGGATTGGCCCTCAGCGGAGTGCGGTATGGCTACCGGGTGTCGGGAGAAGGAGGATGGGACACAGGATTACGATGGGACGAAGACGAAATCCTCTTTGATCCATATGCACCCCTGCTGTCAGGTAGAGCCAAGTTTGGTGTGAGAGACGATGTTGAAAAGTTCGTCGAAGGTAGAGGAAGTCAATTCCTAGGGACGTACGATTTTGCTGCCCCTGAATTTGACTGGGGAGAGAACTACAAACGTCCCAACTGTGCTTGGAAAGACCTTGTGATCTACGAGACAAATGTAAGGGGCTTCACTGCGTCTCCTACCAGTGGAATTCCGGAAGATCGACGGGGAACTTATCTCGGAGTCGTGGACAAAATACCGCACCTTCTTGAGATGGGCATCACAGCAGTAGAGCTACTCCCTGTCTTTGAGTACGATGAAATGGAATTCAAACGAAGGCCCAATCCCAGAGATCACATGGTCAACACGTGGGGTTACTCTCACATCTCCTTCTTTGCTCCGATGAGCAGGTATGCAAGCACGAGCACTCCTGCAGTGAATGTCAGTGACGAATTCAAAACTATGGTAAAGCAACTGCACCTGAACGGTATTGAGGTGATCCTCGATGTGGTGTATAACCACACTGCAGAAGGTGGAGACGATGATCCTTACGTGCTATCCATGCGTGGCATTGATAACAAAATGTACTATATGGTAGATCTGAACAGCTACGTGCAGCTTTTGAATTTCAGTGGGTGCGGGAACACGGTAAACGCAAACAATCCTGTTGTAACCCAGCTCATCATTGATAGCCTTAGGCACTGGGTAGAGGAGTATCACGTGGATGGTTTTCGGTTTGATCTTGCCACTGCGCTGTGTAGAGGCGAACAAGGGGAGCCGCTGACTGTTCCGCCATTGATTCGCGCTATCTCCAAAGATCCTGTCCTCTCAAAGGTGAAACTCATTGCAGAGCCCTGGGATTGTGGGGGTTATTACCTGGTTGGTGGTTTTCCCAATTGGGACATCTGGGCAGAGTGGAATGGAGTTTACAGAGATGATGTCCGTCGATTCCTCAAAGGGGACAAAGGTTTCAAAGCAGCATTTGCAACCAGGATGGCGGGGTCTGCTGACCTCTACAATGTCAACCAACGGAAGCCATACCATAGCATCAATTTTGTGATTGCTCATGATGGTTTCACACTCTGGGATTTGGTGAGCTACAACGAAAAACATAACGAAAGCAATGGGGAGGATGGAAGGGATGGATCCAACGATAACTTCAGTTGGAACTGTGGGGTGGAAGGAGAAACGGAGGACGCTGCTGTTCTAGATCTGCGACAAAAGCAGGTGCGGAATTATACTGTTGCCCTTCTTATGTCCAATGGCACACCTATGCTGCTTATGGGCGACGAATACCTGCAAACCAGGTACGGCAACAACAACTACTATGGTCATGATGGACCATTGACTCACTTCGACTGGGACATGTTGGAACAGGAACGGCAGGGTTACTTTAGGTTCGTCAGTTTGATGATCAAGTTCAGGAGAGATCATCCATTGATTGGCCGCAGCGAATTCTTGACCGATGAAGACATCACATGGCATGAAGACCGCTGGGACGACGAGGACAGTACATTTTTGGCATTTACGTTGCACGACAACGGACAGGGAGGAGGGGACTTGTATTGTGCGTTCAACGTGCACAATTTTGCCATCGACATTCCCATACCCCCGGCCCCCGTTGGGATGTCTTGGCATCGCATTGTGGATACCAGTCTCCCTTCTCCTCGTGATTTTTGTGTTGAAGGACGGCCAGGCATCGAGAGGTTGTACACCGTGGCACCTCACAGTTGCCTCCTCCTCCGTGCTCAATTGGCCTGATTCTGAACACGTCCCTTCGTTGGGTTCCTACGTGTCATGTACCAATTCCATCCTATTGCATCCTTGGTTCTCCTTCGGTGGCTGTGGCTTTCCCAAACAAGTGCACGGTCGGGTGTGCATCCGTCCCACTCCTCCTACCCCTTGAGGTTAACTATTTCGTAAACTCCCACCTTCACGAGATCCGCACCTGATCTTCTTCTTATCGGATCTGGGAGAGAAGGGAGACGACCCGGGTCTGATTGGCAACAGACCCGGTTGGGATCCCTTTCGAATCGGGTGGAAACCAAGGGTCGAAAGGAAGAGATCGAATCCAACGTGTCGTTCGTCGGTGTCGGACGGCGTCATGCGCAGCCAAACGAGCGCGTTTCGCGTGCGATTTCGGACGGCTGGGAGGAGGTGGAGCAGCAAGGCGATCGAGAAGGGAAGGAGGAAGACCGTGCAAGCCAAGAACTTCCTCGTCGGAAAGGAAAAACAAGCCACCGAATCCGTCGATGCGGACGAAGTCGGAGACGTGGAACAGCTGCTTGGCGTGCGTGAAGTGGAGCTCGAAGACGGACAGACCGTCGTGGAATACCTCGTGTCGTGGAAAGACGACTTTCCAGATCTATGGTGAGCTTTCGATCGGTAGAGAAGACGCGAAGAGCGCGTGCTCGAGAACCACGCCGTTGGACCGACGAAACTGACCGACGTCGCACCGACAAGGCTGCCTGCAGGAAACATCGCAGAAGATCTGCTGTCGCAATACGAGAGCGCGTGGTGGGACGCTGCAAAATCCGTACGTGTGCTTCGGAATCCGAACGCAAAGTCGTTTATGCGTGGAACCCGTTGAGTTCGAACGTGCAAGAGCCGACGAAGCTGACGCCAAGCCTCCGCCTGCAGGGAAACGAGCTCAAGCTACAAGAAATGTTGTCAGGAGGGAAGGAAGTGCTCGTGCAGACGAGGGACACGGATATGCGCACCGCATTGCACTATGTGTGTGGACTAGGATCCCTCCCTTGTGCTCAAGCGTTGCTGAATGCGGGAGCCGATCCGGACGCTGCCGACAAGGACGGATACACACCCCTTCACATTTCTGCCGGCTACCTGAACGCAGACGTGGTCCAGTGCTTGCTCGAGTACGGCGCAGATGCAGAAGCAGAAGACAAGAAGGGGCTCTCTGTCCTGGAGCTGGTAGAGAACCTGCGTGAGCGTTTGCCCAAAGACGATCCCATGGTGTATCGAAGGATGGTGGTGTTAGACAATGTAGCAAAACTCCTGGAAGACAGTGTATACGAAGAGCTGACTCCAACAAGCATCCTGGACAAAAGAGAAAGGCAAGGCAAAGTTGAGTACCTTGTGCATTGGGGAGACGGCCAGGAGGATTCCTGGGTCCGCGAAAAACTCATAGGTGAGGACATAGTGGCGGCGTACGAGTCTGGTTTGGAATACGCAGAGGCAGAGTCGCTTTTGGACAAACGTATCGAAGAGGATGGCACTGTGTCTTTCTTAGTGAGATGGGCAGATGAATGCGAGTCGTCATGGGTGCCGAAAGAGCTTGTCGACCCTGCCCTTTTGCAGAGTTGGTACGAAGAGCATGGGGACGAAGACGAACAGGTCTGGGCAGCAGAGCAGAAGGCAAAGAAGGAAGATGAAGAACGCGAGGAACTAGCCAAGTCCGCGCCTAGTGGACTTGGCTTGGGTTTTGGGGATGCGCCCATCAAGTTTTAAATTCTGGCAAGGTAATAATGACGCTTTCCCTTTCCATGGCCCATTGTACGCGGAATGAAAACGATGTAGTTGGTCGGCCCTCAAAGGATCCTATGCAAATCGGCCCTTTGCCTCTGTCAAGCTGGAGCTGCAAGATCGCATGTACTTCTACTTTTGGGTCATACTTGACATTTTCTTTCAATATCCATTGCAACGATTTCGAGTAAGCTTCCTCGCTCTATTGACCGACAATTGAGGGGCGTGCTTTCATTACGCAACTCAATTTTTCGATTGCAAGATTAGAATCTATCTCGTCAAGAGTGTTTGATGCAAAATTCTGTCCATGATGCAGCATTGCAAGTTCCCATCCTTCTATCTTGTGACACACTCACGCATCCACTCTCCAGCCACGTGCATGTTTACAACGCATGGCTCCCGAGTGAAATTGCAACGTGATTTGCGCAATCAACGAAGAAGGAGAATTTGAGACCATCGATCTTTCGAAAGGGGACACTTCTTTTTTGCCGTTTGTAACGTTAGATTGGGCATGTAATGCCTTGCAAATGAATCCCCGACGTGTGGTCCAACGAATCGAGCTCATGGGAGGCACACGAGCATGAGTACGTTCTTCATCACCTCGTTGGGCAGTTTAGGGGAGCGTAGATTCAATCGTCCCAACAAAAAGGAGTGTTCGTTCTCAATTTCGAGGTGACACACCTTCATGGACAAGCAATGTTCGTTGTTTGTACCGAGGGCCATGCTTGAAAGGTGTTATTAAACCAATCACGCGCCTTTGTAGCTAAGACGAAACTTATTCCTTGATACGCTTGGTACGCTCGAAGAAGCGTAACACTTGTTTGTTTGAGATTGGCACATGGGACCGCGTTGTCTAGTCTCGAGGAGACGTAGGAATTCGACCATCCACAAGTGCAACACTATCCTTATTCATTCCACAACGGCGGACCTTTGCGTTCGATGGCGTGGAGCACCACAGAGTAGGAGTCTTGCCACTAGCGCGAATGTTTGTTTGCTTCAAACACTCGGCCTTGGTCATGGTCCAAGACTCGAGCAGATCGTTAGCCTCCACCCATCCCGCGCGCGGACGCCTCATGCATTCCGGTCTCGCTGCACGAGCATCGTTTTCATTCTTTGAAGCATGCATCTTTCCTTCTTTCAGCCCCTTGTTTGCCATCCATGACACGTGCAGATCGCATCGTTTCCTTGTTTCTCTCTCTTGGTTGTCCATGTGTTGGACGTACTTGGACCTCACCAGGATTTTCGTGGTCCAATCGACACCACACGAAACGTCGCACGACCGCCATGCGTGCACGTGCCTCGTTGCTGCAGGTTCGCACGATCGCAAGCAGGCACGCACGTGCACCTGCGATCCGCAAGCACCACGTGCGTCCACTTGCGCTCGGTTCGGACGCGTCGGATTCCTGCCGAGGAGGCGAAGACGACGACAATCCACACCTCGTGCTGCGCGTGAGTCCAGGCACGAACTACCAAGGCTTGTTGACTGCACGAAAGGAAGCCCTGTTCCACTGCCAAGGCGATGCAGAGCAAGAACAGCGAGTCGAACGCGCTTTCGTGCGGTTCGTGGAAGGTGCGAGGAAGCGACTGCGAGAGGAAGCCCGAGGAGGCGGCGCAGCCGAGAAGCTTGCACTCGCCAACTTCCATCACACGGTTGGCGAGGTGGAACAAGCAGAAAGAACGTACAGAGAAGCGTTGGATGCAGATCCCACGCTCGTGGACGGGTGGAATCAGCTCGGTATGCTCCTCCAGGAAGAACGACACGATCCAGACGGTGCCGAAACGATGTACAAGCGTGCGTGCGAGCTGGAGCCAGACAACGTCGACGTGCTTTTCAATTGGGCGCAACTCAAGCTGTACGCGAGGCAAGACCTGCAAGGAACCAGAGACATCGTCGAAAAAATCATCGTGTTGCGTCCGGACTTGGCCGCCCATCCGCTGGTCAAAGCATTGCGAGAAGAGGATCCATCCGAATGAACGGAGTCGGTCGATCGAGGCCGGACAGAGGTGCCGCGTTCAGAATAAAGCCGAGGGTCCATGGTAGCGATTCCCCTCGCTTCAATTTTACTACGTCTACGGGTGCCTGGACCAAGACTCGTCGAGCTGCAGTGCATTTCGTACGAGGAACCATCCATGCCAATCGCATGGAAGGTGTCCAGGCGATCTTTGGATGCGCACGCGATGGGGCGTCACATCCACGTTTCTACTGCGCGTTTCGTTCAGTTGCGCTTGAGTATAAAGTATTCACCATCTTCCACGATCTGTTTGGGTGGTTCGCCCTCGCGTACGACCCCCCAGATCACGCTGTTGTCGTCTTCTGGATCGGTGACACCCACGATCCTTTCCGTGAAGTCGGAGGTGACCACCACTGGTTTCTCGATGGTTCCAGGAGGTGCGTGGATCCACGCGTAGTCTTCTGCGAAGATGTCCACCCCCTTCTCTTCGTACTCAAGCTCGTGCCTGTGGAAGGAAACGGATGGTTCGTTAGGACGAGTTCAACCGCGTGTTCTCGTTGGGCAAGCTGCGATCGTCTTGCACGGTTGCTTCTTTTTGGGTCGGACGCGTCCTGAGGCAAGGCGCACGCGAGCGTTTTCGCG
>LFIK01004546.1_pt1 | contig 11234 bp, 8 predicted proteins | sample 643401 | NCBI WGS metagenome assembly LFIK01 (sample SAMN03777447, study PRJNA286221) | soda lake metagenome | biome: soda lake; feature: Kulunda steppe; material: water; isolation source: sample T5-Br brine of Lake Tanatar-5 | place: Russia: Kulunda steppe | collected 2010-07
CGCCTCTCCGACAACTACCGGTTCACTCCCGAACAGGTCGAAAAAATCGTCCAGGCCCTCCAGCAACTGGAAAAACTCGGTCTCGGCATCCAACGCTACGGCGCCACCCTGTCGAACTACCTGGCCGAATACCACCGCGAAACCCTCCAGTTGCCCAAATACATCGCCCGCATTCGCACCGGAAACCGGGAGGAATTCCGCTTCATGCACACCGACGACGATCTTTCGGCCTTCAACGTCGAATACGAGCTCGAAGGCGACGTCTTCGACCTCCCCGATCAGCAGGTCCTCGAAAACGAAGAGGGCATCAAGGTCAACCAGCGAATCAGCGTCCACGAGATCTTCGAATCGAGCCAGATGACGAAAGTCATCAAGGAACTCGCCTCCGTCGGCCTCAACCTGGACGAGTTCGCTCACGCCGACGGCGCCCGCTACACCCTCACCGAAAACGCGGGCCAGAAAAACGAAACCGTCATCGAAATCCCTTCCATCATGGAAATCATCAACCAGATCCGGCTCTCCGGCCGAAAGGGCTTGAGCATCCAACGCTACAAGGGTCTGGGCGAAATGAACCCGAAACAACTCTACGAAACCACCATGGATCCCGAGAAGCGCCGCCTTCTCAAAGTCGACATCACCGACGCCGCCCGCGCCGACGAGCTCTTTACCATCCTGATGGGAGAGGAGGTCGCTCCGCGTCGGGCATTCATCGAGGATAACGCCCTCAACGTCTCCTACCTCGACGTCTAAACGGTTACCGTAATTCGTTATCGGTAAGGCGGGCCGGCCTTGGCTTATGACCCCATAACGAGTAGCAATCCTTATTTTCAGAATGGAAACGAACGAGAGACTTCAGCAGACCAACATCACCGACATCATGCAGACGGCTTACATCGACTACTCGATGTCGGTCATCATCAGTCGGGCCCTTCCCGACGTGCGCGATGGATTCAAACCGGTCCACCGGCGCGTCCTCTACGCGATGTTCCGCGAAGGCCTGCTCCACAACCGCCCTTTCGACAAATGCGCCGGGGTGGTCGGTGAGGTGTTGAAGAACTACCACCCCCACGGCGACAGTTCCGTCTACGACACCCTCGTCCGCATGGCCCAAAGTTGGGTCATGCGCTACCCTCTGATCGAACCCCAGGGCAACTTCGGCTCGGTCGACGGCGATCCCCCGGCCGCCTACCGCTACACCGAATGCCGCCTCCAGCCGATCGCCGAAGAACTCCTCCGCAACATCGACGAGGACACGGTCGATTTCGTCCCCAACTACAAGGAGTCAACCTCCGAACCGTCCGTCCTCCCCGCCGCCTTGCCGAACCTTCTCATGAACGGTTCCACCGGCATCGCGGTCGGCATGACGACCAACATCCCGCCCCACAATCTCGACGAGTTGATCAACGTCATCTGCGCGATGATCGACAACCCGAGCATCACGATCGACGAGATCATGACTCTCATGCCGGGTCCCGATTTCCCGACCGGAGGCAGCGCCTACGGCAGCGCCGGCATCGAGTCCTACATGAAAACCGGCCGCGGCATCGTCCGCGTCCGAGGAAAAGCCACCGTCGAACCGATGCCGGGCGACAAGGAGCAAATCATCATCACCGAGCTCCCCTACAACGTCAATCGCGCCACCCTCGTCACCAAAATCGCCGAACTGGTCAGGGAAAAAATCCTCGATGGCGTCAGCGACCTCCGGGACGAATCCGACGAAAATACCCGGGTGGTGATCGAACTGAAACGGGGCGAGGTCGCCCGGGTCACGATCAATAAGCTCTACAAGCACACCCAACTCGAAAATTCTTTTGGCGTCATCCTGCTCGCCCTCGACCAACGCCGCCCCAAGCAGATGAACATCAAGGAAATGCTCGAATGCTACATCGAGCATCGCCGCGAGGTCATTTTCCGGCGGACCAGATTCCAGTTGCGCAAGGCGGAAGACCGCGCCCACATCCTCGAAGGCTACAAAATCGCCCTCGACAACCTCGACGATTTTGTCCGCGTCATCCGAGCTTCGTCCAACCGCGACGAAGCCCGCGAGAAACTTCGCGAAAAATACCCGCTCTCGGAACGCCAGGCCAACGCCATCCTCGACCTCCGCCTCTACCAGCTGACCGGGCTCGAACGGGAAAAAATCGAAGCCGAATACGCCGAGATCATGGCGCTCATCGCCGAACTTCGCTCCATCCTCGAAAACGAGTCCAAACTCCTCCAGGTCATCAAAGACGAAATCCTGGTTCTCAAAGACAAATACGCCAGCCCGCGCCGCACCGAGCTCCTCGACGACGAAGGCCAGTTCCGGATGGAGGACGTCATTCCCAACGAAGGCTGCGTCATTACCGTCTCTCACGAGGGATTCATTAAGCGGACCGAGGTCACCGCCTACCGCTCCCAAAAACGGGGGGGCAAAGGGATCATCGGCTCCGGTTCCTACGAGGCCGACTTCATCGAACACCTGTTCACCGCCAGCACCCACGACAATATCATGTTTTTCATGACCAATGGGCGCCTCTACGTGGAAAAAGTCTACGACATCCCCGCAGGATCCCGCACCTCGAAAGGCCGCGCCATCGCCAACGTCCTTTCCCTCCAAAAGGACGAGAAAATCGCCGCGATGCTGACGATCAAAGAGTTTTCCGAGGATAAACACCTGGTGATGGTGACCCGCAACGGCGTCGCCAAAAAGACCAACCTCAACGCCTATGTCAACTACCGCAAGGGGGGACTGATCGGGATCAACATCGATGAAGGCGACGAATTGATCGGCGTCAGCCTGACCGGCGGCAATGACGAGATCGTCATCATCACCCACCAGGGCATGTCCATTCGCTTCCACGAGAATGACCTCCGCGACCAGGGCCGCGTGACCCGGGGCGTCCGCGGCATCAAACTTCGCAAGGGCGACTTCGTGGAAACCTTTGAGATCGTCAATCCGGAGGCCAGCCTCCTGATCGCGGGCGAAAACGGTTTGGCCAAACGAACCCCTTTCGACGAATACCGTCTCCAGTCACGCGGCGGGAGCGGCATCATCGCGATTCGCTCCGCCAATGTGGCCGGCGCCCTCGCGGTGCGCGACGAAGACGAGATCGTCTGCCTGACGTCCACCGGCCAAACCATCCGTTGCCCGGTCCACGACATCCGGATCATCGGCCGCACCACCCGGGGCGTGAAGCTGGTCAATCTCGCCGAGAAAGAGCGCCTCATCGGCATCGCCCCGATCGTCGAGGTCGCCGAAGAAGAAGCCTGACGCCTTCCTTGCGGCGCCTAGCTAGGCTGGGAGTTCCGTCACGACGACCCTGGGAGCGGCGGCATCCTTGCCGCCGAATAGAGCGACACGTTCGACTTCGCCGCCAGGCCCGGCTCTTAATAGGTAAAGTTCAATTCAAAGGTGAACATGTCCTTGTCGCCGGCTCCGACGCCGACCGCATCACTTGCGGCGGTGTAAGTGCCGTACTTTGCGATGACGTCGAAGTATTCGTTGATTTTGTAACTGGCGACAAGATCGATCTCCCGCCCGTATCTTCCGGGGCCGCTCTGAGGGCTGAACCAGTGATGTATCACCCGAATAGGAACACCGTTCACCAACGGAATCCTGTATCCTGCAAATACGTACAGATCCTCAAGGCCTTGGGGAAAACCGCCCAACGGAAGGAATTTATCGGCGAACCCATTGAATGCGTGGACGGTCGCCAGCGGGGTGCGAAAACCTTCGGCCCCGTCACCCTCAAGAATTTCGAACCCGCTTCCAAGCGTTACCCCATGTGCAGTGCCGGAAAGGCCACCGCCAAAATAGTTTAGATCAAAATCACGAGCCCCACTGCCCCCATTGTCGGTTTGGTAGGCGTAACTGGCGGAGTAGTCGACTTGGACTATATCCAGTTCATAACTACCGGCGAGGCGCACTCCGACCGTATCATTAGAAAAGCCCTCCATCCGGTCGAAATCCAGCCAGTAATGAAACCCGGTGACATCCAACCAGGGACCGAAAGCATAATTGGCGTTCACACCGATGCCATCCATCGCAAGATCGGTTCCGGTGACCCGGTTGACCCGGTTGATGTAGAAACCCCGAAAGGTAAGCTTCTCCACTGCGGTGAAGGCCAGTGTCGCCGCATCAAAGGTTTGAATGTTTTGACGCCACCCGACATGGCCGACAAAACGATGGTCGTCGAGGGTGTAGATCTGACGGCCAAAGCGGGCCGATCCGAGCTCAGGGTCCACGTACTGAAACCAAAGCTGATTCAACTCGGTTCCCTGCCCTTGCTGATCGAGCGGGTGGATGTTCTCACTGCCATTGAAGGCATAGAGCGTTTCCCCCTCGATCATGGCATTGAAGCCACCAAACGACGGGGTCGTGTACCCGTAACGAAGGCGCTGGGAGAAGCCCTTGCGGTCCACTGCCGGTGTCTTGAACCATTCATAGCGGGTGCGTACATTGAGATTGATCTTGCCCGGCACGGTCTCTTCGATTTGGCCGAAGAAGGTGTGGAGTGGAGCCTCAATCGGATCGCCGTAGAGGCTGAAGGCTCCGATGGACGGCAACACGCTGAGAATGAGAAAATGACGAATGACGGTTTTCACGGTGTGTGTCTTTATATTGGCTTGTGATCGAATTTGATTGGGTGCTTTTTCAGCGGGAAATGAACGAATTTTGCTTTCAGGAAGCGTGGTGTGTAATCAGGTCAAAATTACGCGGTTAGGGCACGTTCGCCTACCAACGTTTGTAGGCGAGGAATTTTCCGCTCATTCGAATGTTCACCCGGTCTCCGGCCGAATGCTCTTCCTTGTCAATGTGCATCGAGAAATCGATCGCGCTCATGATGCCATCGCCTAACTTTTCGTGGATGACCTCCTTAATGGAAGGCCCATAAACGTACACGATTTCTTGCAGGCGGTATATAACCGGGTCCTGCAAGGCAAGAGGATCGAGCCCCTTGGTCGGGAAGACCTGGAGGGCCTGGGAAACTTCCGCGTCGAGGCCGAGCTCGGAACAAAGCTCATCCGCGATGTCGGCCGGGAGACTGTTTTGTCCCAGGCATGCGGATACGAGAAACACGTCGGTGATGCCCACGGCTTCACCCAGTTTCTGCCAAGTCGTCTTCTTGAGAGTTTTGGCCGACATGATGGCTTCGGTCATTTCGATCTTATTCATACTTTATCTTTTATTTGTAGCTGTGTTTTTAGGATTCCATAGAGCCAACCGTGGCAGGTTCTGCAGGAGCGTCACCGGCCAGCGGATTGACAGTTGGAGGAAAAATGAGCGCCCCCTTCTCGTCGCGAATCTCGTTGTCGGGCACGCGACGGGCCTCTCCCGAAAGTTCCCGCGACCGGGAGACCAGAAAATCGACCAGATGATTACGGATGGTGTAATAACCGGGGTGGTGAATAATTTGGCCCCGGTCGCGCGGCCGCGGAATATCCACTTTCACTGCTTCGGCGATGTTGGCGCGAGGGCCGTTTGTCATTAGAAAAATGGCATCCGAAAGAAGGATCGCTTCATCCACATCGTGAGTGATCATGAAAACGGTCTGTCCAGTGGTCGCGCAGATTTTCACCAGTTCCTCCTGGATTGCTCCGCGAGTGAGCGCATCGAGAGCCCCGAACGGCTCATCCATTAGCAGGAGCCTGCTTTCCACGGAAAAGGCGCGGGCGATCCCGACCCGTTGATTCATACCGCCGGAGAGCTGATACGGCTTGCGGGAAGCCGCGTCCTGCAAACCGACCATTTCGAGGAAGCGCATCGAGTGTTCGCGAACTTTCGCCTTGGACCAATCGGGCCAGCGGGCCTTGACGGCGAACCTGATGTTGTCGAGCGCCGTCAGCCAAGGCAACAAGCTGTGACCCTGGAAAACCACGGCCCGATCAAGCCCCGGGCCGGTGATCTCCTTGCCACTGAGATACGCGTATCCGTTAGTTGGAGACTGTAGCCCGGCCAGGATATTCAGGATAGTGGACTTGCCGCACCCCGAATGCCCGATGCAAGAGACGAACTCGCCTTCGCGGATGCGGAAATTGACGTTTTCAAAAACCACCAGGTCCGGTTCCCTGCGGGTGCCGGTTGGATAGGCTTTGGTTAAGGTTTCGGATTCGACGAGGAAATTTCTCATAGTAGCAGAAAGTGGGTGTAGTTATAACTTGTAGGCGAAAAGCTTGAGAATGGCTCCGATTGACGCGTCCAACGCAAAACCGACGAGTCCGATCACCAGGATTGCGAGAATCATGGAGTCGATGTTTAAGCCGTTCCACTCGTTCCAGACAAAATATCCGATCCCGGTGCCGCCGATGAGCATTTCGGCAGCGACGATTACCAGCCAGGCGATGCCGAGCGATATTCGCATGCCGGTTAGAATCGTGGGAGCGGCGGCGGGCAAGATGACGCGTAGCGCCAGCTTGGTCATGCTCAGCTCAAGAGTCCGGCCCAGATTCACCCAGTCTCCTTTAACCCCGGCGACGCCAAAGGTGGTGTTGATCAGCATCGGCCAAACCGAGCAGATGAAGATCACAAAGATGGAGGAGGTCTCCGCGTCCTTGATTGTGTAGAGGGCGAGCGGCATCCAGGCGAGAGGCGAGATTGGCTTGAGGATCTGAATATACGGAGTCAATGCGGTCCTGAAGACGGGTGACATGCCGAGAAGAAAGCCGAGCGGAAGGGCGACGACTATGGCCAGGCCAAAACCGAGAGCGACTCGTCGCAACGAATACAAAAGCTGCAGGAGAATTCCCTTGTCATTCGGTCCCTTATCGTAAAAGGGATCCTTCAGTTGATTGAAAATCTCTCCTCCCACCTGCCCTGGAGTGGGAAAGCCGATACGCGCCGACTCAGCCGCACCACCCTCCCCGGTGGTGAAACCAAACGCACGGATACCTCCGGCCATTTCTATTTCCGCCACCGTGAGACCGAGGTTCGCCAGTTGATCGATCTGATCGAAACGAAGCCCGGCCTCGGCCAGCTCGACATAATCTTCTTCGCTCATCCCGCTGGCAAGGAGTGACTGCTGTTCCTCCTCGGTGAGGCTGATTCCAGCTACAGTCACCGCACCAATATAGGTGGCCAAATGCCAGGCGAGAATGAAAGCGAAGAAGAGAACGACGGATAGGACGTATCCTTTGGTGGTTTGATTCATACGGGATGAGTTGGCAGGTAAGACAAGAGTAGCGACCGGTCTTAACCGTCGCGCCGAATATCGAAGGTGCTGAGATAACCATCGACATCCGTCGGATCGAAACGCTTCCCGTGGATGTCCAACACAGGATGCTCCTCCTCGGGAAGATCCGACCAGGCGATTTCCGAATTTTCCTTCTGCAGCCCGCGCATGAGTTCCTCCGTTTTACTCGAAAGACAAATCTCGCGGGAAGTATCCTGGTAGTTGATATCTTCTTCGATGTAGCCCCATCGCTTCATTTGGGAAAGGACCCAGATGCTCATCGACTGCGACGGAAACGGCATGAAGGAAATTCGGTCCGGAACCCGCCGCACGTCGCCGAGACCGTCCGGGAAAATACCGGTCAGAATCTGTCGGAGAACTTCGGGAGGCTGGTTCAAGTAATTCCGCGGGGCCATTGCGTCGGCAAAAGCGGCCCGGTTCTCGGGAAGCTCGGCCATGGCGGTCGCTTCGAGGACCGCCATGCTCAGAGCGATGAAAGTGTTCGGATTTTCCGATATGAAGCGCTCACTCGTGCTAAAGACGCAGCAAGGATGCTGATTCCAGAGCTCCATCGTGAGCTTATGAATGAATCCGACCCCGTCGAAAACGGCGCGCTGGCAAAAAGGATCGGGAGCGAGGTAGCCATCGACGTTCTCCGCCCGCAGGTTGGCCACCATCTCCGGCGGCGGCACCACCCGGATTTGGATGTCACGGTCGGGGTCAAGCCCGGCCTCGGCCACATACATCCGCAAGAGAAAATTGTGCATAGAATATTCAAATGGTACCGCGAAGCGCATGCCTTTCCACGTCTTCGGATCTCGCTTGTCGCGGTGCTGATTGCCGAGGACGATGGCTTGCCCGTTGGTGTTGACATTGGAGACGATCCTCCAAGGGGCACCGGAAGAACCCAGTTCCAGGCTCATAGCTTGCGGCATCGGGAAGAGCAGGTGCGAACCATCGTAGTTCCCGTTCAGGCAGTTGTCCCGCGAAACCGCCCAACCGGCGGTTTTGATGATCTCCACGTCGAGGCCATACTTTTGATAAAACCCGAGGGCGTGGCCGACGACGATTGGAGTCGCGCAGGTAATGGGAACGAAACCGATCTTCAACTTTTTCTTCTCGATGTTCTTGCGGGCGTCTTCCGCCATCGCCTGAAGAGAGGAGAAAGGAAAGAATTGCGCGACCAGGGCCGCAGCGGTGCCGACGCCGACGCGCCGAATAAAAGAGCGGCGGCTCAGATCGCTGCCGAAGATACCCTTCAGGGCCGAACTTTCCAGAGCCCGAGCCACGACCGCGTCTTGGTTATTGCTATCGATCCGCCGCTTTTCCAGCAAAGAACGATCTTCAACGGAAAGGCCTGCGTATTCGTTATTCGGATTCGATCCGTTCGATTGTTCGCCGCATTCGCTCCAGGCGTCGATGTTTGGATTGAGAGGGTCTTTGAAGTGAGTGCTCATAGATGACTATTGGTATTTGTATTATGTTTCTGGTAGGATGGATGAAGTTTTTGTAGCGCTCGTCGTCAGCCGACAGGCCTCTTCGTAAAGGTCTTCACGAAACAGCCCGCCAATCTCCTCATCGGAAAGAGGTGGTTGGCCGTCGCTGAGTCCGTGGGCATAAATTTCGTTCTGAACCCAACGGGCTTTGGCCAAAGTCGGGCGGTTCGCGTCCATTCGACTGAAGACGATGGTGTCCGGTTGTTCCGTCACCCGGTCGCGCCCTAACTGAAAAGGCCCGACCAGACCGTTCTCGATCGCTGCCAACGATACGTCCAAGTAATGCGCCCGACTTAGAATCTCGGCCACATGGGGACGATTTTCGGGTTGATCACAATAGGCGGCCGCATCGATCAGGGCGGCGATTAAACCGATGTGCTCCTCCCGCCGCTGTTCATCGAATTGCTTGCTGACGACGAAAACCTTCTCCGGGTGGATCGGATCGAGATCCGCGCTGAGCGATGCGCACCAGCCTTGGCCACGGAGGAGGCCGATCGAACTCCACGGTTCCGCCACGCAATAGCCATCGAGGTAGCCGCGTTCGAGACAGGAAAAGACGAGGGGCGGGGGTACCATGACCATGCCCACATCTTTCTCCGGAACAATGCCGCCCGAGAGAAGCCATTTCCGGATCAGATAATGTTGAGAACTCAATCGCAACACTCCCGCGAAGTTGAAGGTCCGGCGGCCGCGTTCCCTTTCCACCACCCGCTTGAGGGACCAGACATCACGCACACCCATTTCCCAAAGCTCGTTCGAAAGGGTGATGCCATTACCATTATGAGCCATGACAATGCCGGTCAGACTGGGAACGGCGATGGTGCGAAGTCCGCAAGACATTTCAAACACCATGCTGGCGGGAGCGTGGGCGGCATCCAATTCTTCGTGAAGCATCTTCTCACGGATGGTCGCCCACCCGGTCTCCCGAGCGAGCTTTACCCGAAGATCGTACTTGTCGAAAAGAGCCAGCTCATGAGCAAGAATCAGCGGCGCGCAATCCGTCATCGGGACGAACCCGATTTTGATCGTCCGGGAATACCCGGGTTGCGAATCCTGTTTTAGCTGACTTGGCACGATCCGCTTTTTAGCACCAGGCATGCCAAAAGGCCCTTTCCGGGCGGTCAAAACAGGCGAAACAATCTCACCTATCGATGAATTTCTTTCATCAAATAATCCGTTTCAAACAGATCGGCACTCTTCATGCTAACGTAGCATTCCATGAGTAACCCACTAAATCCGAATCAGTTGAAAGTGTTTGTGGCAATCGCTCGGCAGGGGAGCCTGCGGAAGGCCAGCGTTGAACTGAATTTGACCCCCTCGGCACTCAGTCATTCCCTGAAAGCCCTGGAGGAGGACCTGCAATGTCCGCTGTTCATTCGATCATCCCGTACAATTTCGCTCACCCAGGTGGGCAAAAGTTTTCTCCCGGAGGCGGAATACCTGCTCGAACGACTCGAAAGCGTGCGCCATCGCCTGAGTTCGTGGACCGACTGGCGCCGCGGCCGTCTTCGTATCGGCGGCAGCCCTACGGCTTGTCACTTCCTTTTTCCCTCCTTGATCCGGGAGTTCAAAGAGTCGTTTCCTCACATTACCATTAAAATCGCCCAAGCTCCGGCCAGACGTCTGCTCAAAATGGTCGAGGAGGGGAGTCTCGACCTCGCGGTCTGTGTCAGGAATCATCAACCTGACGACTTGGTTTGCACACCTCTAGCTGATGACCGGCTGACGTTCCTGGTGCATCCCCTTCACCCATGGGCCAAAAAGGGACGCGTGCCGCGGGAAGAAATCCCATCGCAACGATACATCTTAACCGAGTCACATTCCTTCACCCAGGAACTGATCACCGACTACTTCCGCGCGGAGGGAATCCGGATCGACCCTTTCATTGAAATCAGCAATGAAGAAGTCATCAAGCAACTCGTTCGGCTCGACATCGGAATCGGCATCTGTCCGGCCTGGATCGCGGCGGAGGAAATCGAACGAGGCCTGCTCAAGCCCTTGCCCATGGGAAAACGCGAGCTGAAGCGTCATTGGGTCATCTACCGGCTGCCGGAAAAAAAGCTTTCGTTCGCGGAACACCTTTTCCAGGGAATCTGCCAGTCGGTCTCCCGAAATCTGATGCATCCCGATCGGCATGTCCGCACCAACGTCAGGTAATCACCGGGAGGCAAACACGGGGCCAGTATCCATGAACGGAAAAATCCTTCAAGGAACCAGGCCTGAAGAAAAACACTCTACAAAGAATCCCTGCAAACACTTTCAAGGGGTTGGTATCCAGAGATCAGCCAGCCCGTTGTCGCGGCCAGCTTACCCCCCGGCTTAACGTTCGGTTTGCTCGACCGACACCAACTCACCCTCGACAAACTCCAATCGCGCCCGCGTATAGATGTGCTCGACGGTCCGATCCAGATAGATAGCCGGTCGCACCGGACGAAACCGCCCGAATTGATCGTGAACCCGAACCGTCTCCGAGGTGATGAAACGCCCCTGGTAGATCCAAACTTCCCGGGTCTGGTCGGCTGTGCGGCGGGTGACTTTGCGGTCGGGCGTCCCCAACGCCAGATACACCATATCCTGCGTATACCCA
>LFIK01004547.1_pt1 | contig 11232 bp, 6 predicted proteins | sample 643401 | NCBI WGS metagenome assembly LFIK01 (sample SAMN03777447, study PRJNA286221) | soda lake metagenome | biome: soda lake; feature: Kulunda steppe; material: water; isolation source: sample T5-Br brine of Lake Tanatar-5 | place: Russia: Kulunda steppe | collected 2010-07
CCATGCCGGACGACACGCTGCCGGCCATCCGGCAGGACGCTTTCGGCATGTTGCGCGACGAAGGTGTCGGCTTCGGCCCGGAGCGCGGCCGCCAGCATACGGCGCGCCCCGTCACGGGCGATCTCGGTCAGCGGATCGTCAACAGATTCCGGCTGACGCAGGGCGATGATGTCTGTATAGTTCTTCATGGCGTATCGTTCCTTCTGGAAGTTCTGGCAGGCTTCGACACCCGCCACGATACGCCGCCTTCTCAAACACCGTCACCCATTTTCCAGCATAGCTCCATGAAAATCATTGCGCACCGTGCTCTCCGCGGCCCGAACTACTACAGCCGCTATCCCGCCATCTACATGCGCCTCGACATCGAGGAACTCGAACAGCGCACCACCGACATGGTGGACGGGTTCGGCGAACGGCTTCAGGCGCTGATGCCCGACATCTACGCGCATCGCTGCTCGGTGGGCGCGCCGGGCGGCTTCCTCCAGCGTGTCGAGCGCGGGACCTATGCGGGTCATGTCGTCGAACATGTCGCCATCGAGCTGCAGAACATGATCGGCTTCTCGGTCGGCTACGGCAAGACCGTCGATTCCTACGAGACCGGCATCTACAACGTCGTCTATCGCTACCGCGACGAGGCCTGCGGGCTCGCGGCCGGGGTCGAGGCCGTCGATCTCGTGCAGCAGCTCTTCGACGGCGGCGAGATCGACATCGACGCCATCATCGCCCGCCTTAAGGAGGTGCGCGACTACCACAAGCTCGGCCCCTCCACCGGCGCCATCGTCGATGCGGCGGCAGCGCGCGGCATCCCCTGGCAGCGGCTGACCGAGGAGACGAGCTACATCCAGCTCGGCCACGGCGTCAAACAGCAGCGCATCCAGGCCACCGTCACGGGCAACACCTCGCTCTTGGGCTACGGCGTCGCCGACGACAAGGACTGGACCAAGCAGCTTCTCGGTGACGCGGGCATCGCCGTGCCCTGGGGGCGCACCTGCCACAGCTGGGAGGAGGTCGAGGGCGCCGCCGAGGCGATCGGCTGGCCCGTCGTCACCAAGCCGCTGATCGGCAATCACGGCCGCGGCGTGACCACCAACATCACCGGACCCGAGGAACTGCGCTCGGGCTTTGAGGCCGCGCTGCGCCATAATGATGCCGTGATCGTCGAGTCCTTCATCCACGGCGAGGATCATCGCCTGCTGGTCATCGACGGCAAGCTCGTCGCGGCCGCGCGCCGCCGGCCCGCGCATGTCGTGGGCGACGGTGTCTCGACCCTGCAGCAGCTCATCGACCGCGAAAACGCCGATCCCCGCCGCGGCGTCGGCCACGAGAACCTGCTCACCCAGATCAATGTCGACCATCAGACCGAACGGATGATCGAGCAGGCCGGGCTCACCCTCGACAGCGTGATTCCCGAGGGTGAGATGGCGCTGCTCAAGCCCACCGCCAACATCTCCACCGGCGGCACGGCGACCGATCTGACCGACGACGTGCATCCCGAGGTCAAGTATGCCGCCGAGCGGATCGCGCGGCTCGTCGGGCTCGACATTCTCGGCATCGACCTTCTGGCCGAGAACCTGACCAAGCCGCTCGAGGAGCAGTCCGCCGGCGTCGTCGAGGTCAATGCCGGCCCCGGTTTCCGCATGCATATCGCGCCGACGCACGGCACCGGGCGCGATGTCGGCAAGGCGGTGGCCGACATGCTGTTTCCGGACCCTGTCGATGACGGGCGCATCCCCATCGCCGCGATCACCGGCACCAACGGCAAGACCACCACGACGCGGCTGCTGACGCATCTGCTGCGCCAGGCGGGCAAGCAGGTGGGCATGGGCTGCACCGGCACCATCGAGATCGACAACCATGTCATCATGCGCGGCGACTATTCCGGCCCCGGCGCGGCCGGGGTCGTGCTCAAGGAGCCGACGGTGGACCACGCCGTGATCGAGGTGGCGCGTGGCGGGCTGATGCGGCGCGGGCTCGGGTTCGACGCCTGCGATGTCGGGATCCTGCTCAACATCGCGAGCGACCATCTCGGCGAATACGACATCCACACCCTCGACGAACTCGCCCGCTGCAAGACGATCGTGGTCGATGCCGTCAAGCCCGAGGGCACCTCGGTGCTCAATGCCGACGATCCCAAGGTCATGGAGCACGGCACGCACTGGGCCCGCGGCACGATCGTGTATTTCTCGATGAATCCCGACACCGAGGCGCTTCGCGCCCATGTCGCCGATCACGGCACGCTCTTCACCGTCGCGGGCGGCTCCATCGTGATGCGCCAGGGCCAGGTCGAGGCCGAGGTCATCCGGGTCAATGACGTCCCCCTCGCCTTCGAGGGGCACGCCCCCTACAACGTTCAGAACGCCATGGCGGCGGCGGCGGCGGGGTTCGCGCTCGGGCTGACGCTGGGCGATATCCGCATGGGGCTGCAGACTTTCTACCCGACGCCGGGGATGCTGCCCGGGCGCTCCAATCTCATCGAGGCCGACGGCATCCGCTGCCTGATCGACTACGGCCACAATGTCCCGGCGCTGACCGCGCTCGAGCCGCTGGTGCGCGGGCTCGGCAAGGCCGGGCGAATCGGGGTGGCCAGCGCGCCGGGCAACCGGCGCGACGACGATCTCGAGGCGCTCGGCGCGCAGCTCGGCTCGATGCTCGACCGGCTGTATGTCTGCGAGTCCGATCCGCGCGGGCGCACGCCCGACGAAGCGGCCGAGCTGATCCGCGCCGGCGCGGCGAAGCACTGCACCGCCGAGACCGTGATGATCGAGCACGACGCCGTCGGCAAGGCGCTCGACACCGCCACGGAGGGCGATCTGCTGCTCCTGCTCGTCGATGATATCGACGCGGTCGTGGAGCGGCTGCGCGGGCGCAGCTTCCGCGGCCCGGCCCCCGTCGCGGGCTGATGCGCCCGCCCGCCGGGCCCGACAGAGCCGACCAATCGGCGCCATGCGCGCTCAACGAAGGACCATGTCCATGAAGAACGTCTTTGTCATCGGCCTGAACGACTACAACCTGGAGCGCCTCAAGCGGCTGCGCGGGGCCGATCAGATCGCGTTTCACGGCATCATCGAGCCCGCCGCCGTGTATGATACCGAGGCCTTCGACATCCCCGCCATGCTCGCCGAGGCCCGCGCGACGCTGGCGAATTTCGACGGCACGATCGACGCCATCGTGGGGTACATGGATTTTCCCGTCTCGACGATCCTTCCGATCCTGTGCTCGGAGTTCGGGATCCGCTCCGTCTCGCTCGAGGCGCTGCTCAAATGCGAGCACAAGTTCTGGAGCCGGTCCGTCCAGCGCGAGGTGATCCCCGACAACGTCCCCGACTTCACCTATTTCGACCCGTTCGATGACGGCGCGCTCGCGCGGATCGGCGGCAGCGGGATGTCGTTTCCCTTCTTCGTCAAGCCAATCAAGTCGTCGGGCTCGCGGCTCGCCTTCCGCATCGACACGCCAGAGGATTTCGATTACGCGGTCTCGCGCTTTCGCGAGGAGATCGGCTCCATCGCCGAGCCCTTCGACGTGGTGCTCGACGCCGCCGAGCTGCCCGAGGAGATCCGCGCCGTCAACGGCAGCTGCTGCATGGCCGAGCAGGTCATCGGCGGGCGGCAATGCACGCTTGAGGGTTACGTCTTCAATGGCGAGGTCGTGCCTTACGGCATCGTCGACTCGATCCGCTACCCGCAGGTGCTCAGCTTCTTCTACTACCTCTACCCGTCGCAGCTTCCCGAGCGCATCCAGAAGCGGATGCGCGACATCACCGTACGGGTGATGGAGCATATCGGCTACGACAATTCCGCCTTCAACATCGAGTTCTTCTGGGACGAGGTGCAGGACAAGATCTGGCTTCTGGAGATCAACACCCGCGTGGCGCAGTCGCATTGCGACCTCTTCGACAAGGTGGACGGCGTTTCGCATCAGCAGGTCACCGTCGATCTCGGCCTCGGCCGCAAGCCCGACATGCCGCGTGGCGAGGGCGCCTTCGATGTGGGTGCGGAGTTCTTCTACCGGGTGTTCTTCGGAGACGCGACGGTGTCGCGCGCGCCCAGCCAGGAGGAGCTCGAGGCCGCCGCGGCGCGGGTGCCGGGCACCTACATCTCCTCGCCGGTCATCTCGGGGATGCGGCTGTCGGACCTGCCCGAGCAGGACAGCTACAGCTACGCCGTGGCCTGCATCTGGATGGGGGCCGAGAACCAGTCCAAGCTGCTCTACAATTACGACCAGGTGCTCAAGCGGCTCGACTACGAGTTCACCGATATCGAGGGCTGAGCCCGCCGCGGCCATATTTCGGGCAGAAATTAATCAGGTATTCCTCAAGCTCGGGCCCGGCGCCCGGGCTAAGCTGCGTGCATGACCGGCCTTGCGGCGAAGGAGGCTCCCATGCAGGAATACGCGACTGGTCCGGCGGCGCGAACGGAACTCGGCGACGCCGAGATCACCATTGTCAGCGACGGCACCGTGAACCTGCCCGTCGATTTCATATACAGCCCCGTCCCTGCCGAAGAACGCATCGCCCTGCGCACCGCCTTCGGTCAGTCGCTGGAGCTGCACACGATGCAGGCCAATATCATGGTCATCGACATCGCGGGCCGGCGCGTGATGATCGACGCCGGCGGCGGCGGCAAGTTCCAACCCAGCGGCGGTGCCCTGCCCGCGAGCCTGCACGCCGCCGGGATCGCGCCCGAGAGCATCGACCTCGTGATCTACACCCATCTGCACCCCGACCATCTGTGGGGCGCCACCGATCCCGAGAACGAGGCGCTGACCTTTCCGGATGCGGCGCATGTCGCGCCGGAGACCGAATACGCCTTCTGGAGCCAGGCCGGCCTCGCCGATGCGATGCCCGACGACTTCACGGGCTGGATCGCACGCACGACGCAGGCGCATCTTGCGCGGCTCGAGGGACGTTTGCGCACCGTCGCTGTCGGGGAGCCGATCCTCGAGGGCGTGCACTATGTCGCCAGCCCGGGACACACGCCGGGGCACGCCGCGATCGTGATCGCGCGGGGCGACCGGGCGCTGGTCGCGACGGGCGATGTCCTCACCGATCCGGTGGCGGCGTTCGAGCGGCCCGACTGGGCGCTTGGCGTCGATTCCGATGCCGACCAGTCGACGGCGACGCGATGCGACATGCTGGCGCGGCTCGCGCATGAGCGCCCGCGCGTCTTCGCCAACCACCTTCCGGGGCCGGGGCTGGGCCATGTCGCGCGGCTGGATGGCGGCTATCGCTGGGTTCCAGGCGAATGGGCGGTGTGACGGTCAATCGCGCGGCGGCGCGTAATCGGCCGGGTCCAGCGTTGCGGGCCGGCCGGGCAGCGCGAGGCGCGTCTCGGCCGGCGCGGACTCGGCGATCACGGTGCCGCCACGCAGGACCATGAGCCGGCGCGCGCGCAGGCGCAGCGCCTCGAGCGGATCGCGCGCCTGCAGGATCACGAAATCCGCCCGGCACCCCGGCGCGAGGCCGTAGCCCTCCAGCCCGAGCGCGCGGGCGGGGTTTTCCGTCACCGCCGCGAAGGCCTGCGCGCGCGCCTCGACCGAGGTCATCTGCGCGACATGCAGCCCCATCTGCGCCACCTCGAGCATGTCGCCCGAGCCCTGCGCATACCAGGGGTCCATCACGCAATCATGCCCGAAGGCCACATTGATCCCCGCCGCCATCAGCTCGGGCACGCGGGTCAGCCCGCGCCGCCGCGGGTAGGTGTCGTGACGTCCCTGCAGGGTGATGTTGACGAGCGGGTTGGCGATGACGTGCAGCTCGGCCTCCGCCATCAGCGGGATCAGCTTGGAGACGTAGTAATTGTCCATCGAATGCATCGAGGTCAGATGCGAGGCCGTGACCCGCCCCGCAAGCCCGCGGCGCAGCGTCTCGGCGGCGAGCGTCTCGACATGGCGCGACATCGGGTCATCCGTCTCGTCGCAATGCATGTCCACGCGCAGCCCGCGCTCGGCGGCGATGGCGCACAACTCGGCGACGGAGGCCGCGCCCTCGGCCATGGTGCGCTCGAAATGCGGGATGCCGCCGACAACATCGACGCCCATGTCGAGCGCGGCGGCGAGCGCGGCGCGCGCCTCGGGGGCGCGAAAATAGCCGTCCTGCGGAAACGCGACGAGCTGCAGGTCGATCCAGGGCGCGACGGTCTCGCGCACCTCCAGCAGCGCCTCGACCGTGACGAGGCGCGGGTCGCTGACATCGACATGGCTGCGGATCGCGCCGATCCCCTGCGCCACGGCGAGATCGCAATAGCGCAGCGCGCGCGCGATCACGGCGTCGCGCGTGAGCGTGGGGCGCAATTCGCCCCACAGCGCGATCCCCTCGAGCAGCGTGCCCGAGCGGTTCAGGCGCGGCTGGCCGAGCGACAGCGTCGCGTCCATATGAAAATGCGCATCCACGAAGGGCGGCGCGACGAGCCGTCCGCCCGCGTCGATCTCCCTTGCTCCGGGGGCGTCGATGCCGGGTGCGACGTCACGGATGCGGCCATGCTGAACCGCGATGTCCACGGTGGCACCGCCCTGCGGCAGATTGGCGTTGCGCACCAAGAGATCGACCATCGCATCCTCCCGAGCCCTCGCGCCATGCTAGCACCGCGCCGCGCGCCGCGAAAGCAAGGCCCCGCGCTCACCGCCGCAAGAGCCGGTCCGGCCGGCCCGAGAGCGTCAACCCCCCGAGGATCAGCGCCAGCCCCGCAACGAGCTGCCCCGGCACCGGCTCGCCGAGGAACACCGCGCCCATGATCACCGCCCAGACCGGCACCTGGTAGTTCGTCAGCACCATGAAGCTCGGCCCCACCTCGCGCGTTACCTTCACGCGCAGCAGGATCGCGAGCGCCGTCGGCACCACCCCGAGATAGACGAGCCACAGCGTCGGTGAAAGCGCGACCGCGCCCGGCGCCCCCTCGAACACGAGCGCGACCGGCACCATCCCGATCGCCGCGAGCAGCAGCGACATCGACGAAAGCACCACCACATCCGCCGGCGGACAGAGCCGCGTGATGATGCCGCCGACCGCGAAGCTCGCGGCCCCGGCGATGCAGGCGAGCCGGCCCAGCCCCTCGAGCTCGGCGCCCGCGCTGCGCAGCGCGCCCGGCCCGAGCAGCACCAAGACCCCGGCGAAGCCCAACGCGAAACCTGCCGCCTTGCCCGGCGTCATCTGCTCCCCGGGCACGAGAAAATGCGCGAGCGGCAGCACGAAGAGCGGAACGGTCGCCATCGATACCCCGGCAAACCCCGAGGCGACATACTGCTGCCCCCAGGCCACGAGCCCGTAAGGCAGCGCCGTCGAGAACACCGCCATCCCGAGAAGATGCAGCCAGACCCGGCGCTCGACGGGCCCGCGCCATCCCGGCGGACGCAAGCGCAACAGCAGCATCACCGGCACCAGCGCCGCCGCCGCGAGCGCACAGCGCGCCGCCGCCACGGTCAGCGGCCGATACCCCTCGAGCGCGAGCGCGATCGCCGGAAAGGTCGCGGCCCAGACGATCCCGAGAATCACGATGATCGCCCAGTGCCGCGGCTGCGCCGCGCCGCTCACGCCCGCGATCCCGTCATCGTGCCGGATTGCGCTCGGTTCATACAGCTCTCCCCGAAGGCGCGGTTGCGCCGATGCCCTCTTTGGCCCGGCGGGCCGGCAGCGGCAAGGTGGCCCGGGTCTCACCCGGCGGGCCATTTCGATCTTTGCAAAAGCATGAATGCCGGGCTAGCATCCCGAGCGGCGCATCCCTGCGCATTTCAACCAATCGATTGACGGGAGGATGGACATGATGCGCGCGCAAAGCCTTCTTGAACAGCTCGGCGCCAAGCTGGCCACCGGCGCGGTGGAGGTGGTCGATCTGTCGGGCACGCTCGGCCCCGACACACCGATCCTGCACTTGCCGCCCGATTTCGCTCGGAACACGCCGCGCGTCGAGATTCACAGGATCTCGGAATATGACGCGGACGGCCCGTTCTTCGCCTGGAACTGGATGGTCCTCGGCGAGCATACCGGCACCCATTTCGACGCCCCGCATCACTGGATCAGCGGCAAGGATCACGAGGACGGCTACACCGACAGGATCGCGCCGCACAATTTCGTCGGCCCGCTCAAGGTGATCGACTGCTCGCAGGAGGCCGCCGCGGATCCCGACTTCCTGCTCACCGCCGACGCGGTGCGGGCCTGGGAGGCCGAGCATGGCGAGATCACCGAGGGCGACTGGGTCGTGATGCGCACCGACTGGTACAAGCGCAGCCATTACGAGGCGCTGTTTCTCAACGCCGACGAAAACGGCCCCCATTCGCCCGGGCCGACGGCGGACTGCATCGCGTATCTCGTCGCGAAAGGCATCACCGGATGGGGCAGCGAATGCATCGGCACCGATGCGGGCGCGGCCGCGGGCATGGAGCCGCCCTTCCCGGCGCACTACCTGCTGCATCAGGCGAACCGATACGGGCTGGCGAGCCTCGCCAATCTCGACAGGGTGCCGGCGACCGGGGCGATTCTCGTCGCCGCGCCGCTCAAGATCCGCAACGGCACCGGAAGCCCGATCCGCGCACTCGCGCTGGTCGAGCGGGGCTGAGCCCGCCGCGCCGTGGAGCCGGCCCGCTTCGCGCGCCACGGCGCGGTCGGGGCCGGCCTGCGGCGCATTTTCGAAAGGTATTTTCAAATGCAGCATAGTGACGATAGCCGCCGCGCGCCGCCGATGCCGCCGCTCGACGAGATCGGTCTCGACAACTTCGCGCCCTATCTGATGAACCGGATCATGGGCCGCTACAACGCGAGCATGCGCGAGGAGCTCGCCACACTCGGGCTGAGCACGCCCAAGATGCGCGCGCTCGCGGTCCTCGCCATCGTTGACGGCATCCAGATCGGCCAGCTCGCCGTCTATGCCGTGGTCGAGCAGTCCACGCTCAGCCGCGCGCTCGATGCGCTCTGCGCCGAGGGGCATATACGGCGCGAACCCGACCCGGAGGACAGCCGCGCGACGCGCATCTTCCTGACCGAGCAGGGCCGCGCGGCCTTCGATGCGCTTTGGCCCACGATGGCGCAAAGCTACGCGCAGATGTTTCGCGGCATTCCTGCGGACGAGCACGACGCCTTTGTCGCCACCCTGCAGAAGATCCTGGCAAATGTGCGCAAGCATGATTTCTGAGCGTCGCACGCCGCGATTTGTATGCAAATGGAAATTATTCTTGACGCCTGCCGCCGGATGACGTCCACTTTGCGCTGCCTTGCACGGAATTGACCGCGCGCCGATGCGGCGCGCGCAGACGACGAGAGGGGACCAGTGGCGGAACGGTCTTTCGCGAAGGAAGTCGAGAAGTTGCGCCTCGGCGCGGGGGAGACCTTCGAGGGCGAGGGCATTCTCGCGATCACCAAGGCGCTGCTCGAATCCGGCGTCGGCTATGTCGGCGGCTATCAGGGCGCGCCGATCAGCCATCTGATGGATGTGCTCGCCGATGCGGAGGGAATCCTCTCCGAGCTCGGTGTGCGCTTCGAGGCGAATGCCTCCGAAGCCGCCGCCGCGGCGATGCTCGCGGCCTCGGTGCATTACCCGATCCGCGGCGCGGTGACCTTCAAGGGCTCCGTGGGTGTCAACGTGGCCTCGGACGCGCTGGCCAATCTGGCCTCGTCGGGGGTCAATGGCGGCGCGCTCATCATCGTCGGCGAGGATTACGGCGAGGGCTCGTCGATCATGCAGGAGCGCAGCCACGCCTTCGCGATGAAGTCGCAGTTCTGGTTGCTCGACCCGAAGCCCAACCTGCCCGCGATCGTCAAGGCCGTGGAGGACGGTTTCGCGCTGTCGGAGGCCACCAATACGCCCGTCATGCTGATGGTGCGCATCCGCTCCTGCCATGTCACCGGCCGCTTCACCGCGCGCGACAACCGCCGCCCGCCGCTGACGGTGCGCGCCGCGCTCAGCGAACCGCGGCGTGATTTCTCGCGCGTGGTGCTGCCGCCGATGTCCTATGCGCATGAGCAGGACAAGGTGAGCAAGCGCTGGCCCGACGCCCAGCGCCATATCCGCGCGCACCGGCTCAACGAAGTCCACGGCCCCGCCGAGGCGCCGGTGGGCCTCGTGGTGCAGGGGGGGATGTATAACGGCGTGATCCGCGCGCTGCAGCGGCTCGGCCTCGCCGACATTCACGGCACCACGCAGATCCCGCTCTATGTGCTGGGCGTCACCTATCCACTCGTGGCCGAGGAGTTTCTCGAATTCTGCGCGGGCAAGGACTCGGTCCTCGTCGTCGAGGAGGGCCAGCCCGAATTCATCGAGCAGCAGCTCGCCACGATGCTCTACCGCGCCGGTCATTCCACCCGGCTCCATGGCAAGGGCATGCTGCCCATGGCCGGCGAATATACCGGGCAGGTGATGCTCGACGGGGTGGAGGCATTCCTGCGCGAGGCGGCGCCGCAGTACCTGCCCGCCGCCCGCCGCGCGCCCAATCGCGCGGATGATCCGCTGCCGGTGCCGGATCTGTCGCCGGTGGTGCCGGGGCGGCCGCCGGGCTTCTGCACGGGCTGTCCGGAGCGGCCGATCTTCGCCGCGCTCAAGCTCGTGGAGGAGGAACTCGGCCAGCACCAGATCTCGGGCGATATCGGCTGTCATCTCTTCGGGTCGCTGCCGCCCTTCGAGATCGGCGGGCAGACGATGGGTTACGGGCTCGGCCCGGCCTCCAATGCCGCCTTCGACGGCGGCGGCGAGAAGCGCGCGATCTCGCTTCTGGGCGATGGCGGCTTCTGGCATAACGGGCTGTCGTCGTCGATCACGAACGCGGTGTTCAACAACTCCGACACCGTTACCGTGATCATCGACAATTATTATTCCGCCGCCACCGGCGGGCAGGACGTGCCCTCCTCGCGTGCCGACAACCCGTCGAAATCCACCGGGCACCCGATCACCGACGCGCTGCGCGGCGTCGGCGTGAAATGGGTGCGCCAGATCGACAACACCTACGATGTCGGGCGCATGCGCGACACGCTCAAGGAGGCGCTGACAACGGATCATCAGGGGCCGAAGGTGATCGTGGCGTCGTCGGAGTGCATGCTCAACCGCCAGCGCCGCGAAAAGCCGCTCAAGGCGCAAGCGATAAAGGAGGGCCGGCGCGTCGAGCGGCCGAAATTCGGCGTGGACGAAGATGTCTGCACCGGCGATCACGCCTGCATGCGGCTGTCGGGCTGCCCGTCGCTGTCGGTGCGCCACACGGGCGATCCGCTGCGCGACGACCCGGTGGCCAGCATCGACCAGTCCTGCGTCGGCTGCG
>LFIK01004548.1_pt1 | contig 11230 bp, 14 predicted proteins | sample 643401 | NCBI WGS metagenome assembly LFIK01 (sample SAMN03777447, study PRJNA286221) | soda lake metagenome | biome: soda lake; feature: Kulunda steppe; material: water; isolation source: sample T5-Br brine of Lake Tanatar-5 | place: Russia: Kulunda steppe | collected 2010-07
CAAGTCTAACTGGTGCAAGAGGTTACTGCGTGGTATGTTGCTTTCTTGCGTTCAATGCAGGCCTTGTTGACACAGCCATGACAACTTGGGTCAAGGGGGAGAGAAGCATATTCATCCAGCCAGAGGTGAGTTGCGAGGACATGCATGGAATACGAGCCATGGTCTCGGGTCAAATGATGACTGATCACAAGCGCCCTATCAGCGCTGAATGCAACTCTCATGCACCACCATGTTTAGGTGGAGAAAGCTGATCTATGGTGAGCTTGTAGATTCTAGGTGCTATCAGTTGCCTCTCCTTCCCCACTTACTTGCCATAGCTATGTGGGCCTGCTCACTTTGGACCTGCCTCATACGTAATATAAACCACAGCTTGTGGAAGGGAGGTGCAAAGAGTTTTTTTCCTTGTACCTGCTTGATACTCAAGATCTACTGCTGCTGTACATCCCTCCTTCTTTGTACTTGCTTTCATGCATTGGTTTATCATCCCTGAAACCACTGGGTTTACTGCATCATTCAACTCACAAACAAATAGCATACTGGGTATATATCACCATTCATGCCTTGGCATGCCACTCACTTGTTATTATTCTCTGCCTGCAGGATATTGGTGAAGCGGCACTCATGTGCTGCCGGCTATCTGCCAATGCAGTGCCCGAGGAGATTGTTGTGCGCACAGTGCTGCCCATCACAGTGGAAGGGGTCGGCGAGATGTAGACATTTTACCGGAAAAAGCTGTTCTTCTGAGTGTGAAGTGTACAGGGAGCTGCACGGTTAAGGTCTCCCAAATGTTGGGTTTGTTTGCCTTATCTGGGTGGCAATCAGCCAACTTGAAACATGTCCACTGCCATCCATAGCCAATTCTCTGCATGATTTAACCGTTAAGGCAGGCCCTCTCTTGACATGTGGACATCCAGAGGTACTTGAGAGCTTGTTATGCTTGGTCGATGTAGAGGCCAGTACAGTGGCAAATATGCGCACGGCGCATAGTAGTAGTGGGAGTAATAGTAGCAGTATTGGGATGTGCTCACTTGGCGCATGCTTGATTCTGCTTCCCTCTTTGCATGCATACTTTGGAATCTGAAGTTAAAATCTATTTGGATTTCATACAAGATCTGTTTTTGTTGCATATGGGGCAGATGTCCTGTGTAAATTAAGGTCATGACAGAAAAAAGCTTTCACGAGTGGAGTCAAACACATCACTTACAGTGCAAGAACCAGCGGCAAGCATGGGCTGGAGGCCTTTCACCCTCTGAACCAATGAGCGTTGGACAACAGGAAAGAGCAAGCAGCTGCAGCACACACTCCAATTGATAATTTGAGCAGGATCTTACAGAAGACAACAGTTACAAGGGTCCAGCTGTTTGATCAAGACAGACCATGCAAAGGCACAGGCACTCTGAGCCAGCGATGCTGCAATCCTGGTTGTCAACTCCCTAATACAGCAACATGTTGTGTACACAACAAAACATGCCATTTCATTTCAGACATTGTGGATTGTTTTTGGGCCAACGAAGACCAGCCACAAACCTAATATCATTGATAATAGCCTACCGTTCAGGCAGCCGGTCAATCCTAACTTAAAAGTTGTTGGTAGAAGGTACTACCAAGGTAGCACCAAGCACCGTTTAGCGTGAGACAAAAACTTGGCACATTTGCTGTGCTTAGTGCCCTGTGTTTACTCATTTATCAAGCTTATCCATCATGTCGTTGTTGTTCTCAAGATTGTACAACAAACTGAGGGCCTGAAGGGTGGCATGCCTGGAGAAAGTTGCCAAGGCATGCTTGGAGACTGGAGCCTGATCAGGATAGGGAAATGTTCAAGGGCCGCACACAGGCATTGACGAATGAGGACCTATGAATTGAATAGGGACAGGATGTGCTACTCATTTGTCCGTGCCTGTTCTGGAAACAGGCCTGGGGTGTTGCATTGTTTTGCAGTTGCTGGTTGCAGTGGCTTTGATCAGATTGTCGTGATATTGTGGTGCAGACAGCTCTTCTATATGTTTTATTGGAACCTCAACACATGGCGTACTGTCCTTGCCTATTCCAGCCTGCCAAGGTGCATGCAATGGTACCATGGTGCAAGTTTGCTGATGACCCTGCCAGCTGAGGCGCCCTGAGGTTGTTTTGTCCTCTACATGCCCAGTGCGGGCGCGTGTTGGTGTGCATACTGCCCAGCAACCCATAAATGACACCCAGTGGGCTGGCTGTTGGGCAGTGAAGATGGCTATTCAGACCTTCCTGAATTATGCACAATGACTCCCCGAACACCTTCACTGCGTCCGCATCCAGGCTTTTGCAGATCAATCCAGATCCAATGTCGATGGATCCAGTGACATCTTCATGTAGCCTGAGCGAGAGGCCATTTTGATCTCATTAAAAAGATGTAAAATGCACCAACAGACGTTGACGCAAGGTCGTGCTAGCAGTGTTGCACGCGCACAAGCAGTGATCAAAGGATCCATTCTCCGGAGCTTGTGATTGCCTTCGGACTACATCCGGCTTTGTCATACCACAAGGCCCAATCCAACCTCACACATGCACTCACTGTACGTGTTGTAATGTGAAAGGATTCATAGTTCGAACTTTGTACGTTTCCAAAATGCATTCCCACCTGCGCATGTATGCTCATATGCGTGATCATACATGTGTACATGTATCCATGACATGCCGCGAGTGAACTTTCAGCTCACAAGCCATATCCCACAAGCCTAATCCCACAAGCCGAGCCCAGGCTCGGGCAAGGATGACCCGGAGGTGCTCATTCAAACTTTTTTACTACAATTTCCCTCCTTCCTGTAACACATTTTTCATTCATTTCTTGGTAAAAAATTAAAAGAACGTGCATTTATTTCTGAAGTTTTGCACTTGCGCAATGGCTGCTCAGCGGGGTCCCCAGGTGGGGGAGGAGGCAATAGAGCTGGAACACTTCATCTTGAACTGTCCAGAATATGGTTATGGATCTGTTGGCCCAAAAAGTGATCCACATTTGGTGCCAGCGACAGCACGTGCTGAAGCCCTCCACCACTCATCCCAGGTCCGCAGATTGGATCACATCCGGCATGCAGAGTTCAGCAGGCTGGGATGCTGCAGCAAATCAGGAACAAATGGCACTGGAGATGCTCACAACCAGGAGCCTACGGCCTACTTGGACCACGCTGGCAGTGCGCTGTATTCAGAGAGGCAATTGGACGCAGCATTTCAAGAGCTACGGGGCGTGCTACTTAGCAATCCCCACAGGTGATGCAGGATGTGTGCTGATGGTCCACTCTGGATGCTGGTAAGGGAGACTTGCCGTCATGAAGGGGCGGCAAGCGGCCGATCCTGGGCGATCCTGTTTTCATCCTCTCTCAAGCACCCGCTGCATCCTCTCTGACTGAGGAGATGTGTTTACGACCTGGTTACAAATATATGCATTACAATCAAGGAATGCTTGCTGAAGCCTGCCACCCTAGTTGGAATGAGAAGTGCGGTGTGCGAGGGCGAACACTCAGGGTGCCAGAGCTTACTAGCGCAAAATTATGGATAGCTCAAGCAAGCACAACTGGTTTGAATGTACTGTGAAGGCTGCAAGATCCCACTATGTGCTGACAAGTTAAGCAGTCTTGGCTGTCTGGCCTGTGTGCGCGCCTGCAGCGTGGGGAGCAGCAGCAGCGCGGCGGCCCTGGAGGCAGAGGATGCGCTGCGCAGTCTCACGCTGGAGCTGTGTAATGCCTCTGGCAGGGACTACGAGGTGGTGCTGACGTCAGGGGCCACGGGCGCCCTGCGCTTGGTGCGTGTGCAATCCCTGGCTGTGTCAGAGGGTGCGAGGGCATATGTGACTGGGGTGATGGGGAAGAGGAGGGAGGAGTCAGGCCAATTGTGCATGCATAGTAGCATGCAAATGGCTGTGGTGAATTGGGGAGGGGCTTGGGCATGAGTGGGCAGCCAAGGGGATTAGGTTGGCTGTGGGAGAAGGTGGCTGGCTGGGCATGAATAGCTATGTTTGGGGAATGTGTGTGCACAAACAGCTGCGAGTGGGGGCGTGTGTGCGTAAGAAGCAGGGAGGGGGGTGTTGTAAAGGGAACTGGATGCTTGTGCGAGCCGCGCATAAGCCAAGAGGAGAGCGATTTGCTGATGGGGACCCAGGCTCACTCCCTGGCAATGCATGCATAACAGCAGCAGGAGGGACAGCATGCTTGAATGGTATGGAGGCGCAGGACGGCATGCTGCGGCACCGCTGCATGCCTCCTGGGTTGGTGGTGTGATGTGCGAGCTCAAGGCTGCGCTCGATCCTGTGCCGCTGCACGGGTCAAGGCTGCCCTTGCCCTTTTGCAGCACTCACGCCTTTGCGGCGCTGGGCAAGGCTGCCCTCTCCCCTTTGTTGCGCTTGCATCAGTGTCGGCACTTGTCTAGGCTGCCCCAAGTCCCTTTTCTGTGTCTGCTGCTATGCATCTGGTGACCCATACTCATGCACAGCACACCTCAGACGCTTGATCAGCTGCTGCCGCGCTTGTGACGCTCGCCTTGCTGGTCCTTCTCACTACTCGCCTAACTGCATGCCCTCATGCTCCTCATTTATCCCTCCAGGCCGCTGCTGTGACGCACCTTTTCTACTCCTCCCAGTCTAAGTTGCTGCGGTGGCGCAACCCCTTTTGCCCCGCCCTTGCCTAGATCGCTACTTTGATGCACCCCCCAGGTGGCTGAGGCTTTCCCCTGGTCACCAGGATGCTCCCACTTTGCTTACCTGGACCAAAACCACAACAGCGTCCTGGGCATGCGCGAAGTGGCCAAGGCTGCCGGTGCTGACGTGCATGCTCTGCGACTCCTGGACCCCACTCCTCCATCACCGGCATCATCCCCACCACCATCACCCGCACCACCATCAACACCACCAACACCATCATCAATAGCAGCAGCAGCAGCAGCAACCCCGGTAGATCCATCAGCAGCTTGCAGCTGCAGTCCCGGGGTGCTGCACAGTGTGCCGGCACGTCACAGCCACGTCTCACAAGCGGGAGGTGGGGGCGCGGCGCGTCTATTGCCTTGCAGCCCGTGCATGCGTGGCTGGCAGGCAGCGAGGCCTTGCGCAGCAGGGGGTCGGCAGGTGCATGTGACGCCTGCACGCCGCGCTCCGGAGGAGACAGATGGGGAGAGCGGGAGCGGGGCAGCCCCCGCTCCCGCGGCTGAACGTGGGCTTCCCGCATCAGGGCAGCAGCAGCAGCAGCAGCAGCAGCAGCAGGGAGATCAGGTTGGGTATCGCAGGCCCAGCCTGACCGGCGGTCCAGCGGCTTTGGATGGCGGAGAGGGCGGGTGCGTGTTCCACCTGTTTGCAATGCCGCACGAGTGCAACTTCTCGGGCCGACGCTACGACCTGGGCCTGGTGGGCCAGGTGCAGCAGCTGGGCGTAGAGGGCGTCCAGGGGCTTCCACCAGCAGGAGCCCCTGACTCCAGCCACGCTGGGCAGTCCAAGCCAGGCCCGCAGCAGCAGCTGCAGCAGCAGGGCATTTGCAGCTCCGGTCCTGCGCAGGAGTTGCTGGCAATCCAACAGCAGCAGCAGCAGCAGCAGCAGCAGCAGCAGCACTGCACGGATGGCTCTGCAGCCAAGGGCCACAGGTTAGGGGACTTGCATCCTTGCACCTGCAAGCGCTTCACATGTACCTCGGCACGTTCGCTAGCGTTTCTACAATGGGCACGCCTACCAGCGGCTGCATGGCCGGCATTGCCTCTCACACGCAGGCACTTGGCACACAGAAGCGTGCGCGGTGATGTTTGGGGATGTACACATGCTGCCTTGTGTGGGGAGGGCTGCGCTCAATCCAGCTGCTCTTGAGCGTGCCCAAACATTGAGGCTGGAGCTCCATCCAGCTGGAGATTGTGTTTCCATGCCGGTTGCAGGTGACCAGTGGTGGTGGACACCACACAAGGCTGAGCCAACTGCCAGCAGTGTGCTTACTCTGTTTGTTACCCTGCGCGCCGATCGAGGTCGCGGGTGGTGCTGGACACCACACAAGGTTGAGCCATCTGCCAGCAGTGTGCACACTGGGTGTGTCACCCTGCGCGCCAATCGCAGGTGGCTGGTGGTGCTGGATGCTGCAAAGAGCTGCGCCACTAGCCCGCCTGACCTGTCCTGCCACCCAGCAGACTTTGTGGTGATGTCTTACTATAAGGTGAGGAAGGCGTGGTGATGCCTTAGTACACGATGAGGAAGGTAGCCTGTGCTGCTATCTAGTGGACTTGTGTGGCATGAGATAGGTGGCCTGTGACGCCTTCCAGACTAAGCCCGGGATCATCCAGGCATGCGCTGCTTTTGGGGTGCACTGTCTGTATGCTAGGGCTTGCGTGCAGTTGACTGAGCAGTTAAAGGAGTTGTACAGGAAAGGCTCAAAAGGTTAGGCATATACAGGAATTGGGGTGAAAAAGGGGGCTGGGCAAGATGACAAGGTGAGGGCGGGAGCTTGTGACGGAGAAGAATGGGATTTGGACAGCCTTAAGAAGGGTTTCATCAAGGTGACTGACAGGCTTGATAACAGGCACAGGCTTTGGATACGGCCAACAGGGTCAGGGACAAAACAAAGAATAGGAAATGCAAAACTCCTAGGCAAGTATTTTGAATTTTTTTGGTAGGCATGAAAAGGGTATTCATGTGGTCTGGTGAAGTATTGGAAGTCTTTGGAGTGTGACTGCCACCAGGGAAGGTGCAGGAGGCAAAGGGGTTTCCAGCATTGTGCTCTCTTGTGTGGTCCTGCGCTGGGCCCCGCAAGCTGACATCCTCACTCGCGATCTCTCAGCCAGCCTTGCTACGACACCACTGCATCCTCAGGTATTTGGCTACCCTACGGGGCTGGGGGCGCTGATTGTGCGCAAGGCTGCAGCTGACCTGCTGCGCCGACACAAGCGGTACTTTGGGGGCGGTACCGTGGGCGTATCCATTGCCGACCAGGACTTCTTCTCCAGGTGTGGGGGTTGGCTGAGTGCCTATGTATCACACTGATGCCTGTGAGCATGTTGGAGGAGATATGCAGCGGAGGGAGACTAAGGAGAGGAGCAGAGGAGGGAGAGAGGGAGAGAGAGAGAGAGAGGGAGAGGGAGACTGCAAGGGGGATGAGGAGGATGCGCTGGAGCAGCTACCCCCCTTTTATACATCTCTGAAGCTGTCCGTTCTCGTTGGCACCTCCTGTGTCACTGCAATGCTATACGTGTGGTGCATGCTGTTGTGGATGTGATGAATATCATGGATGTGGCACTGCAATGTAATGCGTGTGGTGCATGCTGTTGTAGATGTGGTAAATATCATAGATGTGGCACTGCAATGTTTTGCGTGTGGTGCATGCTGCTGTGGATGTGGTGGACATCATGGATGTGGCGCTGCAATGTTATGCGTGTGGTGCATGCTGTTGTGGATGTGATGGATATCATGGACGCGGTGCGTGCCCTGAGCCCCTCAGCACCCTTCTGGCACCTCCTGTGATACTCTGCAGTGTTTGGGGCTTGGGGCATGCTGCGCTCCTCTGCCATGCACTGGAATGGCAGACTGAGCAGGCAGTCAAGGTGTGCAGCTGAGCGGTCTATGCAATGAAGGCGCGCGACAGTGCACCAAGTTGGCTGGCTGAGGTGGCAGTCAAGGTGAACTTGCGCAGCATTCCAGGGAAATGCAAAGCCATTCTGCACCACACACCATGAAGTTCCCCAGAACTCGGTTTCAGGACCTTGTACAGCACTCTTCAGCACGTATTTTGCTGCATGTCGGCTACGATTATGCGGCATAATTGTAGAGGAAGTGTTTGGGGGCTGTTTGCTAACCTGCGTGTGTGAGTTGGTTACGCACGCCAACCCCTATGGTATCCTGTCACTTAATGTGAGCAGGCGGCCGGGCCCTGCCGGCCTCGAGGACGGCACCCCACCCTTCACAAGCATCGCCGCGGCCCGCCACGGCTTTGCCTTCTTGGGCCGCCTGGCTTCCTTCAGCGCCAGCAGTGCCAGCAGCGCATGCAATCACTGCAACCCCCAAAGCCCCAGCAGCTGCGGCGAGGGCAGACACGGCGGCTGCTGGGGCCATGCAGTCCCTAAGGTGGCGCTGCGCGATGTGCTCGCGGCGGTGTCTGCGCACTGCCAAAGCCTCACGGCCTGGCTCGTGCAGCGGCTGCGGGGCCTACGACACGGCAACGGGCTGCCGGTGGCAGAAGTGTACGGCCACGAGGGCAGCAGCAAGGGCGGGTGGGGGCCTGTGGTGGCTTTCAACCTGAGGCGCGCGGATGGCAGCTGGGTGGGGTGCAATGAGGTGCGTGTATGTGTGTGCATGCGTGCGCTTGCATGTGCAGTGGTGTGCATTGTTTCTCTATTGCACAGGCCCAAAGTCAAGAATTGGGGGTTCAAAGGAAAGGGCGTAGGCATAGGTGGGGTGCAGCGACAAGCTTGTCTGTGCCCTTTGCTCAGGGTCCAGGGTCAAGAGCCAAACACAGGTGCAGTGCAGTGTGGTGTGTGGGGTGATCCTGAATTGATTAACCAAGCAGCAATAAGGCCATGCCGTGCGCTTGGCATGGGCGGGGTGTGTGCCATGCCCTTGTTTGTTTGCGTGAAGCTTTCTACGGCTTGCGTGCGTACATGCAGCACCGACACGTGTATACGCCTGCCGCGTGTGTCCATGGTTGGAAGGTCTCTATGACAAGCTGATGAAAACCAAGTCATTGGTGAACAAAAAGGGTCATTGCTGTATGAAAAGGGATAAAAGATGAATAAGCCCATGCACTCAGATGGCTCCCTTAAACAGTGAACATGGGATGTTGCCCAGGCACATCCTCCTCGAGCAAGCATGTGCCTGGTATCCCATGCTTGCCAGGGTGCCTTCATTTTGGTGCAACACACATGTCCTACTTGAGATTTTACGTCAGAGCAGAGCAGGACCACCTGCAGGGGACTCGTCCGGCTTGTTGCCGCTTCCCCTGAGAGATCATGCTGGATCAATCGTCTAGGGTTATTTAGGGAGGTCATCCCCACAATTGGACCCCTTCCCCGCCTAGTGTCACTTTGCTCTCCACCCATCCTGGCTACCCCTTTCCTCAGCCAGTTCAGAATGCCCAGCCAGTTCAGAATGCCATAGTTAGAATATAGACAGGGTGTATAAACAGGATGTAAAGATAAAAAAGGCAAAAGTGCTGTGTGTGCATGTGTATTAAGTCCCTATCCATTAAATGGTTTCCATTTACTTAGGCATCATCTTGCATTACGTTGGCAGGAAAAGGGCAGGATTAGTGTTGTCCTGGACTTAGTCCAATCGCCCTGCTCTCCTGGAGTCAAGTTTGTTTTACAAAGCAGGAATGGGAGGGTTGGCGGTCTAGCAAACGTGTTTTGTGGATGGCCCATAATCTTCTAAGTGCACAGAAGTACCCACTCATACCCTCGAAATGGTAGACAGCAGATGTGTTTCGTGGGCAGCCAACAATCTACCAAGTGCACAAAAGTACCTACATGCACCATCTAAATTGCAGATAGCAAATGTATTTTGTGGATGGCCTTGTCATGTGATAGTGTTTGAATGCTGGGCCAAGGTGCGGCCTCCCTGCAGCGCCTGAATATTCTTTGCCGGGAACACTGGACGAGTCCATTGAGCTCCAATATCACAATCAGGTGCAGCTTGGTAGCTTGGTAACTGGAGCAACGGGAACCAGAAATATGACTGAAAACCTTGGAAATTAGGATGCCCATCCAAAAGCCGCACCACTTGAACCTTGTGTGCATAACTTGATGCAGAAGAAAGCCAGGCAGGTCAGTGATGTGCTTAGGAAACGGTGCTGGCTGAAAAGTTTTTGGGCAAGACGGCTCATTGACCCTGAAAAAAGGCCTTGGGGCCCAAGGTGGGGTTAACATGCGGTATGTTCGCTTGTGTCGCACAAATGTGTGCTTGTCGCGCATGTGCAGACGAGGCAGCTTTATTTTGCTCTTGACATGAGTCCCTGATGATGAGTTGCCCCCGATGTGCTTTGCGTGATAGTTGTGATTGTTGCGCTGCAGCGCAAAGCTGTGCGTGTGTGTTGTGTATGCGCGTGCTGGCATCGACCTACACCAGCCGCATCTCTCAGTGCACTTTGTGTGCCGGCTCTGCAGGTGGGGCGTCTAGCAGCCTTACATGGCATCATCCTGCGCACTGGCTGCTTTTGTAACCCTGGGGCATGTGCCAAGTATCTGGGCCTCACCGGTGAGTGCTTTTTGGCATCTTTTCAACCATTTTTAAATTGCTTTGAGAGTATTACGGATATAATGAGCATGTCATTTGCTCGGCAAATGGCTGCCCCTGAGGAAAGTGATGTACAAGTCATGCCTAACAGATGCTTTTGTGGCCCAGCAGACTGAATGAAGGCCATGCGCAGCACTGCTTTCAAGTTCAGTTGACATTTAAGGCCACACCTGTACATTGTGACTTAAGCCACACCTTTGACACCTCACTTCTAAGTTAGCATCCTGCAGAATGAGTTTGGACTACATATTGCTTCTGACAGTCAATGCAAGAAGGCAAGTTGCGTTCCGACTGGGGGGTTGCAGGCTCTTCTCAATATTATTAAGAGTTGTACCTGGTAGGAGTCTTCCAGATAATCTTCCAAATCACTCTCAGGCCTTAATCTTCTCTATACCTTTATCCTGTGCTCATCCAAACACTCCGCAACAAGCCAGCACCTGTGTCAATGCCTTGGCAAGGGGAGCACAGCTTGCTGCTGCTCAAGGTATGCTCTGCATGCCCGTCCCTCCAGGTGATGAGATGCGGGAGAACTTTGAGAGTGGCCATGTGTGCTGGGATGACAAGGACATCATATGCGGCCGCCCGACTGGCGCTGTGCGCATATCCTTGGGCCATGTGTCCACCTTCCATGATGTGTTCATGGCTGTCAGGTATGTAGCACTGTCGGGTATGGCTGAGAAAATGGGCATGCTGAAGACACACCCCATTCTTTTCCTGCAAGCTTCTATGTAAAGGCACGCTCCATACCCCCTGCCTCTCATATTGCTCTTACAGCCATCTTGCGCGAATGCTTGCAAACGCAATTTCAGACCAATATCCCGGCAGAGCGTTGTGCTCGAGTTCTCAATCACTTGTATGCGATTGTGTCAGTGTGCGGGGTGTACAATTTGCACGAGGAGCTTGCTCACCCAGGAACAACCTCGTGCTAGGCTTCCAAGGTCTCTAGGTGCATCATACACCGCACGTTCACGATCAGTCGTTTGTTTATCCTATAAGTTATCGAGACAAGAACGATTG
>LFIK01004549.1_pt1 | contig 11227 bp, 7 predicted proteins | sample 643401 | NCBI WGS metagenome assembly LFIK01 (sample SAMN03777447, study PRJNA286221) | soda lake metagenome | biome: soda lake; feature: Kulunda steppe; material: water; isolation source: sample T5-Br brine of Lake Tanatar-5 | place: Russia: Kulunda steppe | collected 2010-07
TATCTATCGTTCATTTCTTGTTGTAGCCCTCTTCCTCGTCCTTCTTGACGTTGCCCCACTTTGCGTCCGATTGAAGAAGAATTTCGTTGCACATACACGATACAAAGGAACCCGCAAATGGAGGAGAAAAGGTGTTGCAAGGATGTACGCTTCATGCCGTTGCGAGGTAAAGAGGCAACGTGGTAGATGTTGGGTTTGTGAAGGTCCTTCCAATTTTGGCGCACGACGGTAAATGGACCGGCGATAATGAAGATGGCGTGATACGTCAACTCGTGCTCTAATAGAATAGGTCCCACTCGCCATCACCATGCCACGAAGGCACGGTGGATTGGATACTTTGCACGCCATCATCGTCCCAGATACGCTTCCCTGCGTTGGACTGGGGCGGCTTGCACAACTTCGCTTTGCGAGGACAAACTTTGCTGCGATCAACGCCGCAACAACTCCATGCACCTCTTCCCCAAGCGGACCTCTTCCACGCGAGCAAGGTGTGCCAGTTACTTGACTTGTATCTCCGTTGCATCGAGGTGGTACACACGGCTCGCGCGGCTTCCAAGATTGTGCGTTTCCGAAGGAACAATTCAAACCTTGCAAGGAATCGTCAGGATGGCGTCCGCCCATGTCACTACGAAATCGATGCAAATCGCACGACACATCGAAGGCTCTTCCCTCGCCAAGGCTCGACATGTTGATGAGGAGTGTGCCAAGCGATTGGTAGCGACGAATGTGGACGCTTGCTGTCGTGTTGGACGTGCGAGATTGCGCAACGTGGAGCAGCGCACGACGACGAGACCTTGGAGCACGCACGACGTGTCCTTGGACGCGCCAGATGGTTGTGGCTCTTGCACAAGTACCACGGACACGGACGACGGCTCGCATGCGTCGCACGGATGGCTTCCAGTCGGCAGGAAGCGTCTTCGACGAGGCGACGGCGATGGACGACCGCCGTGGCCGTCAACCGGTGGAACTGCTTCGTGGAAGCGGCTCTGCAGCAGCATCGACACGCACGTGAACTGCCACGTGGCCGAGGACGCGTCCAGCAGCTGACGCTGCGACGCCATCGCGCGACGACGAGCCGACTCGCTTCGCACGCGACGTCGTCGTGTCTTTTCCCATCGCACGTTACGTCACGTGCGTTGCAGCAACCACGTCGGCGCGTCGTCCCACTCCACCCGTCCAAGAGATGGACGCACGAGCCGCACGCGCGCACGTGCCCAGGACGTGTCGTTCCTCGCGATGCGCTTCGCACGCGACGTTGCTTGGCGGCGAACACGCCGCACGCAGGCGGAGGAAGGCGGAGCTGCACCTCTGGCGCGCCAGAAACGCGTCCGACGGACGTGACGCGTGCCAGAAGAGCGAGCCGGGAGCACCGTCGAAGGAGGAGCGCTCCACGCGGAGGACGGTGACGGTGGAGTTCACGTGCGACGTGTGTGGTGCGAGAAACGCGAAGAAGGTGAATCCGAAAGCGCTCGTTCGAGGAACGGTGTACGTGCAGTGCGACGGTTGCGAGACGTACCACCGCCTCGTGGACAACCTCAACTGGTGGGGAGAAGAGTACGATCTTCGAGAGGAAATCGACGATGGAAGCGCGTCCGACGATGCGTGAATCGCATCAGGTCGAGTTCCTTGCGTTGGCGGTGTAAGAAACAGCAGGTGTGGATGGGTTACAGAAACGTGGTTGCAGATTTTCTTTGAGGTTGGATAGGTGCGTGCAAGGGAAGGAGCATGGGCCATCTAGCAGCAGAGCACGATCATGTCGATCAGAGACACGCCGGCTATGCCTACAAATGCCCAGTAACACCAACCCCAGTAGTCTTTCGGCTGGTCCATGATGCCTTCTGGTGCGCTGTGGGCGACTTGGATGTACAGCGCAGTGAACACACCCACCACTACCAGTCCAAAGAGGAATTGAACGAATGCCATGATCAGCACCAACCTCTTGGCACCGACGGATTTCCCCAGAGGATTGCTATTCCTGTACCATACCCACAAGGCCACAAAGAGCTTGATCAATGCTACGGAAGCGAATGCAATCGAAAATGCGCGCGTTGCCTGCACATAACCCCAGTAATCAGATCCCCATATGTCCCTGTACACTTCTTCTACGTCTCCCGAGCAGCCATTGCTTGGATCCCCACGGAAGAAACTCTTCAAGTCTTCGTAGAAACTATTGGCTCCTTCTGCAAGGTAGTTTCGAGTGCGTGGTTCTGCTTCCTCGTTTTCTGGCGCAGGTCGATCTGGCTCCGATTCGTTGGAATCTTCGGGTGTCCACCAATCTTTCCACTGATCGAACCACGAACCATCGTGATTGACGCTGATGCTGATCGGAACTCCTTCCGCTTCTTGCTGCGGCCTACGCTCGGACGTCGATTCGACGTTCCAGCACACGTGCCACAGTCCTGCGTTGCGGACGGTGGCCGTGGCCGCGGTTGGCTGGCCACGCACGTCCACCCAGTAGTTTCCAGCAATGGCCACGGTGGCGAGCAGGAGCACGGCCAAGTTGAGCGTCACGTACACCAGGATCCCGAACCACGCGCAGCATCCCATCCCGTCCGTTCTTCCACGCCTCCAGCACCTCCTCGCTCCCGCTTCGAGCAACGCCTGGCCTCCCGTGTGCGTGCAGCACGTCCTCGCTTGCGCAGCTCGTCCGACGCACGTCTGACGTGATCGTCGAAAGCCAAACGACAGCTACAGACCGATCTTCGTCTCTCTCTCCATCGCTCAGGATCTCTCCTTCTCTCTTTTGCTCAGGATCTTGGAGAATCGATAGGAATCTTTGGGAGGATCTCGATCCGGTCCGGCGGGGGGGGAGCGAAAAGACGAGGACGGGACCCTCGGATATTCGAATTACGAACGTTCGAAAGGGACGGGGAGGGGGAGGAAAAGAAAGGAAAAAGACGGTCCGTCCCCGGATTTCACATCCCGAAGAGGAAACCGGGGGGCGGGGGAAGATGGGAACGGGTTTCGACCACCTTGGACAAGGGCGAAAGGGGGGTATTGGAGACACGGTTTCGTCCCGGTCTAAAGGTCGCCCCGGGTTTCGAGCGGAGGGCGGGGACCAAAGGGGGGCATTGGTGGCGTAGGGTCGCGATTCCAAGGATCCACGTGGCCGATGTGCACATGTGACGCCACAACGTCGACACGATCGGAACCAGATTCGCTCTCACCTGGGACGATCCAAGCCGCCGTTCCAACGTGCGTGCGCCGCACAGGGAAGACAGAGACGCACCCTTGCAAACCCGCATGCCCGCGTTCTGGGTTCCTGGACGGGGCTCAGGCGTGGTTCCAGATCTGCAGGCGTGGCAGGGATGGGAGACGATCAGAACGGTGCCGTTCACGCGTGCGCCGTCCATTACGTGCGTGGCAGCACGTTGGATTCGCCTACGTGCATGCGGATCCCACCGGATCCGTCGTCGTTCCGTCCACCCAGGAGCCACCTTCGCCGTACGTGTCCACGTCATCCAGTCGAATCACGTGGATCCCTTTTTTCCCGCCAAACGCTCCTTCCCGTGCCACGTAACGCCCCTCTCTGCCATCGTCACTTCCGAGGTGGTGTCCCAAGCGCGACCGTTCCCGTCCCTGCACGCCCCACGAAACTCCCCCCGGGATGCGGAAACCTCTCGGACGATTTTCTCGGACGGACCGAAGGAGGACGCCCCGGTTCGTTCCGGTTTCCCACCGGGACGAGTTCGGGTTCGATTGGACGTTCCATCCGGGTTCGAACCGAAAGACCTTTCGGTTCGTTCCGAGAATTCGGACCGACACGATCCACAAATTTGGCGCCATTGTTCACGTGACGAGCGCGACGATGCGTGCGTGCTGCGCTTTGGCGATCGCGATCGCCGTGCTCTCGAGGTCGGCACGCGCGTCTGTGTTCCGCGTGGAAACGCACAGCGTGGTGGTGCACCAGCCGCTGGCCCTTCGCGGCAGTTTCGACGCCGCGGTGGCCGATTTCGGCGTGCCGCTGTACGGTGGGAGCCTGCTTGGGAAGATCGTGTACCTCTCCGGTGAAGATGCGCTTGCTTGCCAACCGCTGGAAAACCACCTGGACCACCCGTCCAACGGCATGTATGCAGTGGTGGCCCTCGTGGACCGTGGCGACTGTTACTTCGTCGAAAAGGCCTGGCACGCCCAGCAGGCCGGCGCGGACGCTCTGCTGGTGGCCGACAACACAGACGAGGCGCTCGTGACCATGACGCCACCCAATGGGATCGCCGAATTGGAAGCACTCGCCAGCAACATCACCATACCCACCGCACTGATCGTGAAGAAGCGAGGAGAAGACTTCAAGACAGAGCTGCAGAAAGGTACCCAAGTCATCCTGGAGCTGGACTGGAGGGATTACTTGCCACACCCAGACGACCGGGTGGAGTGGGAGTTGTGGACGACGAGCTCCACGTCTTGTGGTCACTCTTGCGATACCCAACAGAGCTTCAAGGAAAGGTTCCAGGAACTTTCTGTAGAACTAGAGAAGGCCAATTTCACGCAATTCTCCCCCCACTTCATGTTTTATCCTTGCAGCAGTCCGCATCTACGTAGCATTCAATGTGAGGCAGAATGCATCGCACAAGGGAGGTACTGCGCGCCGAACTCTCCGGACTACTATGCTCACCAAGATGAAGCCTACAGCGGCATGGCGATTGCGACGGAGAATCTCCGGCAGCTCTGCATCTTCAAATTTGCAAGAGACGCTGGCAGACCATGGGCTTGGTGGCGATACGCAGCTTTCTTTGGAAAGCATTGCACGGCTGAAGAAGGCAAAAACATGGACCAGGACTGTATTAAAAGCGCACTTTTCTATGCACAGCTGCAGCTCTATGCAGATGGGATCGAGGATTGCATGGGCGACTACCTCGGTGATGGCGAGCTTTCCATGATTGAGGAAGAGATGGCACTGATGAGGAACGAGGAGAATTCCGATAGGGGCTTGGTCATGCTGTTACCGACTGTCATTGTCAACGGGCATCAGTACAGAGGGCACCTGAGCACCAATGGCATTTTGCGTGCCTTGTGTGCAGGCTTCAAGGAAGGGACAGAGCCTCAAGTCTGCTTGCACAAAGATATCCAGGAGGACGACTGTGTGGATGACAGCCACGGATGCTGGAAAGGGCCCCCTGGGTCCTATGTGGATGCTTGCTTCGATACATTCCGCGGAGCGATCTGTCGGTGTCCAGAAGGGTATGAGGGGGATGGATACACATGCACAGACATAGATGAATGTGCAAGGGGGACAGATTCTTGTGAGCAGCACTGTACAAACACCATCGGTTCGTACGAGTGCAGCTGCGACCCTGGTATGAAGTTGGTGGGAGCGTACTCTTGCATCCACGAAAATGCCTGTGCTGAAAACAATGGTGGGTGCGAACAGATGTGTTCGTCCAATAATGGTCTCCCTACTTGCTCATGTGAGTTTGGTCTCAGAGTTGCAAGCGATGGGAAGAGCTGCGAGGACATTGATGAGTGCAGTGAAGGTACCGCAGGCTGTAGCCAAATCTGCACAAACATGGATCCGCGAACGTCAGGAGCACCTTATTCCTGTAGTTGTGAGGAAGGGTATGAGATCGACCCCACGGACCCGACACGGAAAAGCTGTACGTCAATGCAGAGCCTAATGGCGTCCTCAACCAGCACAGAGTCAGGGGGTGGCAACGATTCAGGATGGGAAGTGGCCCTGATTGTAGTCTCTGCCACAATGGGCCTTGCTGTGGTGGGTCTGCTAGTTGGCCTGATTTTTTACAAGCAGAGGTCAAGGCAGCACATGAATGAAGAAATTCGGGCAGTGCTGTTGGAGTACCTGCCTCCTGAGGCAGATTTGGGTTCTCCTTCTGCCTCTCCGCCCGCCTCCCACAGCACTCCTTCACACGGTCCAGGGTCGGTGTCAGAAATGGAGATGCAGGTCAGTCCCGCAACAATGTCAGGTACTCAAGGCAATGTACATTCTTCCAACCCGTTTGCATGATTTCCGTGCAACACTCCTCCAGGGATGTGGAGAACTCTCCCACAATGGATGGTCATCCCTTTGTATAATAATTTACCCGCTGCCAGCTTGAACTGGTGTACCTATCATCTGTCCCGCCAACAACCCTTCCTGGCCGAAGTACGCACATGTGGAGAGCACCAGTTACACCCCGTTCAGTGCGTACAACCTGCTCATGTTCAACTTGCTCTAGCATTGTTGACAGCTCTGGTTGCCACAAAGCATCTACCCACATTTTGGTGTGTGCTACCAACCCTATGAAGTTGTTGCGCTCGAGCATACGATGGTTCTTGGACCGGGACGAAGCAAAAGCTGGATGCATGGATTGCATCGGCCCTTATCAATTCTGGGGGTGGACGGTGGAGCAAGGCTCGGGCAACGAGGGGAGCAAAAGTCCATGCCACCGCCGTTCTGGAGACTTCGCGGGAAGAGGGTGAAAAATACTAGTGTGTGGTTCACGTGGTGAGGGAATCCGTGTGCCACACGAGTCAGCGTAAGAATCCTTGCCCACAATGCAGTGAGTGGGCTCGTTGGATTGGTGAGTGGCAATAATATGCCTAATGCAATGGAAGACCAAAGAATCTAAAGTTTGAGTAAACCCAACTGCAAAAGTATTCGGCTTTAGAGATGGGGAAGGAGATCGATTCATGTATCAAAGGTCACATGTAAAGCATAGTGCTCTCATGTAGAACTATGGTGCGCTTGCCAAAACCTTTCATTCATAGGAACCGTGAAAGAAGAATTCGAGTTCTATTCCTCCACACTTTTTGTGATTCAAGTGAGCGAGCAATTGCAATGGAGTAGACTCGGTCCAAAATTTCTGATGAGATCATGCAATGACAATGTTGTGACATTCATGCAAGAAAGGATGTCCTAACGACGGTGTTGTATGTGACATTGCCCTACTGGAAGCGAACTTTGCTTGATTCACAGAAGGAAGTTACGAAGCAATCAGGACAAGTGACGTCCTAATTTGATATGGGGTGGATGGAGTGGGCCAACTGATGCACCCACCTTTTCAAGGTACATAGAACGTGCGTGTTTCTCCTAGTCTTTCGGATCTAAATATGCTTGGAGAGGATGGGTGTTGAAGGATTGCCACTCTTAGCAAGAAAGAGAAGCGATTGTGTTGATAGTTGGTAGTTACCTTGGACATCGAGATGATGATTAGAATCATTGCGGGAAAGTCAACTCCATGTCCAAGGGATTGCTCATGCACATATTGTTCAAGGCGCTCATAATGTACTTCCAAGCGCTTATTACCAAAAATTTTTCTATCCTAGTGGTGGAGCAAGAATCCCCGATGTTAGCAAAGATTTTGAGAATGCAATTTTGAACTTTTAAAAAGGTGGGGGAATGCGCTCGCTATGACAACTTGGAGAAGAGGATGGGTGCTTTGGTCACATGGATGTATCGTCTAGGATCGGTTGTCCTTGCCGCGAATTGCCTTGCGACCACTTCGACGACTTTTGGAAAGAGCAACGTAGGAGAAACACGATGTGAGTTGGTTGCTGCAAGGGTTCCACGTGCCGGATACGAGGAGTGTTGGTCATGGCTTTCCAACAATTAGCAGTTGCTGAACGCGTGCGATGCGTTCACGAAGTGCAAGGGAAAGGCAACCTCAGAAGAAAAGTGCAATTGAAGTGTAGGTGCCTCTTGTATAGGTTTCCAATCGATGCAACAACCGGTGGTTGGACCGCGGTCCCGCTGTCTTGTTTTTTTTCACTTGTCCATAACATCCGAACCGCTTGGAATCCAAGGGCCGGGCGTCACACGAACAATTGGCCGTGCTGAAACTTGCGGCCGTCCTCCTACGTCGCGGAAAGGCAATCTAGGCGTTCCACGCCGCTTGGTGACGGCGACGACGTGTTCGTGTGCATGTCTTCCATACAAGTTCTTTGCTACGTTCACTTGTGCAAAGCAATCGCATCCACGTGCTTCCCTTTCCCATCCGGTTTCGTCTTCCTTTCGAAAGGGACTCTTGATCGGACAGACCGGGATCGTTGACCGGGACCGGTGCCAATCGAACCGGAGGAGAAGGTGGCGGCGGCTCGACGCACAGACGTGTCGCAACGCGTCGACGGATGCGACCTTGTTCGCGCACATGGCGACGTGCAGCGGGCGCGATGTGAAGTGCTGGGACGACAGAAGGTCGAAGGCAGAGGCAGAAGAAGGATGGCTGGACGAGCATGCGCAGGAGGTGTGTGGCGAGGCCCTGGCAGCGTTGCTGGGCAGCCAACATCACCGAGACATGCAGAAAGCTGTGAAACGGACGGTGGAACGCGGATGCAGGACCTCTCCTGCCTTCCTCAAAGCGTGTACCAATGCACTCGTCAAATATCTGAAGCGAGGATCGGAAGGATTGACGGTGAGGACCGCTACAGCACTGCTCTGGTGGTCGGTTACCATGCTCAAATACCTGGACAAAGAAATGGCAAAAGCCGCCATTGGTATGGTGATTCAAGGAACGGATCAGCTCCTCAATCGTGTCTGGACTCTTACACAAGGGAGGGGTGGTCCATGGAAAGCTGCAAAGGGCGCAGTTGCAAATCTTCTGTGGACTCAACCAGGCATGGCAACGGAGTTTCAGGACGCCATGACCAAGGCATTTCTACCGTTTGTGACTAGTGCTCTAGTGGATCACAAGCTAAGAACTGGGGCACTTCCACAGGAACTGAAGGATCACGTGTTGAATGCATACAACACACAGATTATTGGCACAACGAGGCCCACAACACCAGGTGTAGTCCAGTGTTTTGACGCCTTTGTGCCTCAGATCACTCAGCAGGATTTTGCAGAAGTTGTGTTCCCAACCATTATGCGGATGTGCAAGAGGAGCCAAGAAACTGTCATGCCTGCATTCTTGTCCTTCTGTAAGTGGACCAAGTTAGATATTAGCAGTTACGTGGAGGATGTTCTACCTGCCATCTTGCTGCAGATAAGACACAAGGACGAGGATCAGCAAAGGTTGGGGGTGGCCATTTTGCGCAGTATTGCCACCAAGGTAGTTGACTCAGAGGCCCTTGCAAATGCAATGAATTCCCTTGTCAACCTGTTAGCGGGAAAGTCCAAGGAAGGGAAAATAAAGAATTGGGTGGAACGGCTTTCTATTGCGGATGCTATTGGCGCAGTAGCAACAGCTGAAGTGAGCTGGGCAGGTCGTGTCCAAATCATCGAGGAAACGGTAAGCTGCCTTGCACTGTTCTTGAAAGACGAGATGCACGAAGAAGTGCTTATTCACTGCTACAAATCACTGGGCCAGTGGATGTATTTGCTAAAGCTACCTTACACAGAAACAACTGTGACGGCTCTGGCAAGGGGGTTGAAGGAGCAAAGGATTCCTGTTAGGAAGCAAACTTTATCTTGCATTGTACATTCACTTCTTGGAGATAAAAGGTTCACTGCAGATGGTGGCATTGGAGAAAAAGCAAAGGCTCTATCTGGCACTTCACTGGGACCAGAAATCCAAGCACTGGCAAAGCAAGCTGTGTCCAAGCCAAACCAATGCAGACCCGAGGGTATCGCTGCTTGTTTGCTGCTAGCAATATGCCAAAGCGGTGGGAGTGCAGTTTCAGTGCCTGTAGATGTTGCTAATCAAGAGTCAGGACTAGTCAGCGAAGTTTCAGTGCAGAAGCTTAGCCTTTCGGAAGTAAACATGTTGGTTTATTTGATTGGCTGGCTGATGACTGTCAATTTTGATGAGTTTGCAAGGCAGTCGACCCACCTGCTTTCCCTCCTCACACTTTACCCTGATTGCAGCGTTGCACACAATGCTCTTTCAGTTGTTCATCAATTTGCTGGAATACCTAGTTTCCGTCGAAACTTTCTGGGAGGTTTGTGGGAATGGTCTACAAGTGCACAATCTCCATACGAGCTGGTGAGTCAGCATGAGGAGCAAGGTTACAGTATTGATGGCAAGCTTTTACTGCGGTCTGTGTTAGCAGTTATTCCCAGATTTTCAGACCCGAATCAGCAGGCTCTGGATGTTGATGAGTTATCGATGGCTGTCGTTTTGGTACACTTGCCTGCCGTCCAAAAGCACCATTCTCGATCCTGGCATATACTGGTGAAAACACTCCATGCATCCCTTCCAACTTCGATCTTCCCGTCTCCGTACATGGGAGATGTTGCAAGCTCCCTGGTAACTGCTGTTGCTACGTTGACATGCTTGGAAGGTGGCAGGTCTCCTCTTAATGCTGTTGGCGGACGTGCTCTGGGGAATCTCTTAGATGCATTTGGAGATGACATATGGCCATCTCTAAGTGTTTTGGTGGAAAGATTGCTTAATGCTGCTAAACATGATGCCTTGACAACGAGGGAGGTTGGTGTTTGGTGTGGTCAGTCGGACGTGTTGACACAATCAAGCTCCAGTGGGAATTTGGGGGAACAAGTGGGTGGTTCATCAGGAAAAAAAGGAGTAGATGTTCTACGACCGTCAATTCGCGATGCCCTGACAGAGAAGGGCGTTAGAACTGGAAACAAACAGGGAAAGAAAGATCCGCGGGAACTTGCCCTGCAAGCCCAACGAGAGGAGGAGGAGAGGATCAAACGCCACATTGATGAAATCAGAGATTCCCTGGCTAGTGGACTTGCAGTCACTTCTTTCATTGCCCAGGTTGCACCCTTGCCAACTTTTGTTCACCTGGATTTCTTTGCAGAGTTGGTCTACCCCCTGCTTTCTTCTTCAGTAGTTGGGGATCTTGCACTCAGATGTATGCGTGAGCTCTGTTCATGTGTCCGTCCACCTGTACTTGCAAATGCATCTTTTGACACAAGCCTTGCCTTGAAAGAGACTTGTGTGCACCCAGTCTGCAAAGGAGATCCGTCAAATCAAGCGGAAATAGCCAAGTCTGTTTCCATAATGGCCACATGCTGCGAAGACGCTGGCAAATTGCCTTCACAGACATATTGCTTGTTGTTCCCGACATTGAAGTACACGCTGAGTAGCCCAGTCTACTCATCACTGCATGAAAGCGCACTTCTTGTGCTGTCCTCTCATACGTCAGCAGGGTTGCTTATTCCACGCTCCCAGGCTGTCTTGCTATGTTATCATGTGCTTCAAATGATGCCGACATTGACGGACAAATTGCTTGCAGTCCTTACAGCTTTGTGTGAGGGTATAGACGAAAGCGAGCTAGACTCCGCTCTTGAAGGTCTCTTGTCAGAACATGCGAGGGTGAGAGCTGCAGCAATAACAGCACTGGAATATGTCCCATGCCTGTCTGGAAAGTTTGTGCAACGTTCTCAGCA
>LFIK01004550.1_pt1 | contig 11225 bp, 11 predicted proteins | sample 643401 | NCBI WGS metagenome assembly LFIK01 (sample SAMN03777447, study PRJNA286221) | soda lake metagenome | biome: soda lake; feature: Kulunda steppe; material: water; isolation source: sample T5-Br brine of Lake Tanatar-5 | place: Russia: Kulunda steppe | collected 2010-07
GCGGATCTTTTCGGCGGGGATATCCGTCTGCTCATGTGCCCCAGCCATCATCCTGGAGGCACGACATGAATCCGCTCAGGCGAGTTGTGCAAAAGTGCCCCGCTGCGACCGGCACAGGTAGCCTTTTCAGTCTGTTCCGGCGCGGTCCATACCGAGCAGCCCCTCGACAACCTCGACAAGCGCGATACACGTTTCTTCGTCGCCTTGTTCCAGGGCTTCCTCGGCATCCATACGCAGCCACATAATGCCAGTCGCCTGCTCTTCCTTCAGCAGGGGCAGACTCAGCATTCTCTCCAGCGTCGCCTCGAGTCGGGTCTCGCACTCGACGGCGGTTGCATTCGACAGCGCCAGCGACGGGACAAGCGTCAGAGCCGCGACGCAAAGCACCGGGCGCAACGTCATGCCTGACCCCGGACGCTGTGGACGCGTGCCATGAAGCTGCGCACCTGTCCCTCGCGCACCGGGTTCCACCAGACCCCACCCTCCTTCAGCGCGGACCCGATGATCACACCATTGGCATGGGTCAGCATTGTCTCGACATTCGCCTCGGTCACGCCCGAACCGACCAGGACCGGCAGGCTGGTGGCGTTGCCGATATCGACCAGCTCCGTCTCGGTCGCTGCGTCGCCGGTCCGCTGACCGGTCGCGATCACGCCATCGGCGTCGAAGAACTCCAGGTCCCGCGTCAACTCGGCCACGGTCCGGTCGGCGGTGATCGCATGGGCGCCGTGCTTGACATGGCTGTCGGCAAACACCGCGACATTCTCGGCCGCGATCTGGCGGCGGTAGCGCAGCGCGCGCGCGGCCTCGCCGTTCAGCAGCCCCTCATTCGAGACATAGGCGTTCGCCCACTGGTTCACGCGGATGAACTGCGCGCCCGAAGCCGCCGCGACCGCGAGAGCCGGAATCGGCGCATTGGCAAGGACGTTGATGCCGACCGGCAACCCCGTATCCGCGATCGCACGGCAGGTGATTGCGGTCATGAAGGCAGCGGTCTCATGGCCGATGTCATCGGGGCGCAAGAAGGGCAGGTCGCCATGATTCTCGATGATCAGCCCGTCGATGCCCCCTTCGGCATAGGCGTGGCAATCGCGGAGTGCGGCGTCATAGATCTCGGGCACAGAGCGACCGTCATGACGCGGGCTGCCGGGAAAGGCCGGACAATGCACTACACCGATGGCGATTCGATCTTTTTTGAAAATTCTCAAAATAGAGGAGCCTTTCAGCGCATTTTCAGATGTCGTCTTCGCCGACTGGGACATGAGCAATCTTTCCATTCTGGTGCTTTTTTGATCATTTTGATGGAGAAACAGGCTCTCCGATGACGCATAAAAGGCTTGACCATTCTGCTGGCATTTGTCAAGCTTTGAATACTTTCAAATAATGCACGCACAGGGAGACGACCAGATGACACCAAGGTTGACAACGATGACGGCAGCCGCAGCGCTGGCAGCGGCCGGCCTCATGGCGCCAAATGCGGCACAGGCGCAGGATGGTCCGACGATCTGCTTCGTGACCTTCTCGCTGCAGATTACCTATTTCCAGTCGAGCGTCGCGGGCGGTGAGCGCGCCGCCGAAGAGCTTGGCGTCGAGTTGATCGTGCTCGATCCACAGGCCGATTCCAGCCGCCAGGTTACCCTCGTGGAAGACTGCATCTCGCGTCAGGTCGATGCCATTGTGATGGACCCTATCGAGAGCAACTCGCTCTTCGGCCCGATCGAGCAGGCGGAAGCCGCCGGCATTCCGATGGTCACGCTCGACACGCCGATCGACCACCCCAACGTGCTTGCACTGATTGGCGTGCCGCAGTTCGACGCCTCGCGCGAGTTCGGCCAGTATGTGGCAGGCTATATCGCCGGCGCGATGGGCGGTGAGGCGCGGATCGGTCTCATGATCGCCTCGTCCGAGGTTCAGCTGGCGCGGCGCGACGGCTTCCTGGCGGCGATGGAGGCGGTCCCGGGTGTCGAGATCGTGGCCGAGGCCGACGGGCGCAACATACTCGAGACGGCGCAGGCCGAGGCCGAGAACATGCTGACCGCGAATCCCGACATCGATGTGATCTACGCCACAGGAGACCCTCAGCTTCAGGGCGGACTCGCGGCCGGGCTCAGCCAGAACCGCGACATCGCGTTCTTTGGCTGGGACGACATCCCGCAGCCTTTCATCGCCCCGCTGGAAGAGGGGCGCCTGGTCGGCTTCCTGAAGCAGTCGCCCGATTTCGGTGGAGAACAGGCGGTCCGGCTACTGGTCGATCACCTGAACGGTGAAGAAATCCCGCAGGTCGTGAACTACAATCCGACGGTTGTGACGCCGTTCAATGTAGACCGGTTCCGCTAATCTGGCCCAGACTTGCGAAACCCGGCGCGCGGCATCGCGTGCCGGGTAACGCTGTCCCCTGCCTTACCCCATGGAGTCTGCATGACGCACGCGAAAACCACCCCCACGTCACGCGCCGCCGCCCCCTTCCTCGACATGCGCAAAGCGGCCGTGTTCCTCGTCCGCTACGGGATGTTCATCGCGCTCGCGCTGTGGATGTTGGCGATGAGCCTCACGTCCGAACATTTTCTCACATCGACGAACCTTCTGAACGTCGCGCGGCAGGCGGCGCCGATCGTGATCATCGGGGTGGGGATGACCTTCGTCATGGCCACGGCCGGGATCGACCTGTCGGTCGGGTCTCTGGTGGCGCTGGTATCAGTGCTGACGGCCGCCTGGCTTGTTGCGGGGCTGCCGCCGCTTCTCGTCATCGCGATGGTCATCCTGGTGGGCGTCATGCTCGGGGCACTCAACGGTGCGATCATCACGCTTGGCGTGCCTGCCTTCGTGGTGACGCTGGCAGCGCTGACCTCGTTTCGCGGTGTGGGCTTCGTCATTTCCGAAGGGCGCGCGGTGCCGATCTCGGACCCCATCTTCGCCTTCATTGGACGCGGTGATGTCCTGGGAATCAACACCCCGCTGATCATTGCTGCGGTGGTTGTGGTGGTCGGGTGGTTCGTGCTCAACCGCACCCGTTTCGGGCTTTACGCACTGGCCACAGGCGGGCGCGAGGAGGCTGCGCGCGTGATGGGGCTCGCGATCACGAAGATCAAGATCGCCGTCTATGCCATCACCGGTGGACTTGCAGCACTGGCCGGGGTCGTGATCTCGGCGCGGCTGTCGAACGGATCGCCGAATGCCGGCATGATGCTCGAGCTCGAGGTTATCGCCGCCGTCGTGCTGGGCGGCACCAGTCTGTTCGGCGGGCGCGCGACCATCGCAGGCACTGTCGTAGGTGCGCTTTTGATCAACTTCGTCCGCAACGGCTTGAACCTGCACGGTGTCAACCCGTACTGGGTGCAGGTTGTCACCGGTGTGATCCTTGTGCTTGCCGTGCTAATGAACACCGTCCTGAACCGCCGCGCCGAAGCCTGGGCGCGCGCAAACCCCGAAGACGATCGCGAGGTGCGCAAATGAGTGCCCCGATGCTCGAGATGCGCGGCATCTCCAAGACCTTCGGTGCCGTGACGGCCTTGTCGAATGTTTCGCTGCGGCTGGAGGCGGGAAGCGTTCTGGGTCTGATCGGCGACAACGCCGCCGGCAAGTCGACGCTCATGAAGATTCTCGCCGGCGCCCTGCGTCCGGACAGCGGCGAGATCCTGCTGGATGGCGCGCCGGTGAATTTCGCGCATCCGATCGCGGCCCGTGATGCGGGGATAGAGATGATCTATCAGGATTTCGCTCTGGTCCCCGAACTGACTGTGACGCAGAACATCTTTCTGGGCCGCGAAATCACGCGCAGTATCGCCGGGCTGCGGGTTCTCGACCGGTCGACGATGAACGCCCGTTCGGAGGAAATGTTCGCCGCTCTGGGCCTGCGTGTCCCGGCGGTAACGCTCCCGGTGCAGGCGCTGTCGGGCGGGCAGCAGCAGGCCGTGGCCATCGCGCGCGCGACCGGTTTTGCCGCCCGCCTGGTGATCATGGACGAGCCGACCGCAAATCTCGGCGCACCTGCCATCGCGCGCGTGCGCGAGACCATCACCCGATTGAAGAATGCGGGTGTCGCTGTAATCATCATCAGCCACAGGCTTGAAGACATTTTTGCAGTGGGGGACCGCTTCATGGTGATGAAACAGGGGCATTTGGTGGGCGATCGTAACGTTGACGACACCGACAACGCCGATCTTGTCGAGATGATCGTCACCGGCGTCGACGCCCGCGCCGCGCGCGACCCGGTCGCCGATCCCACATGAAGCGCCGAGTCGGGATCGCAGATGTCGCGCGCGCGGCAGGTGTATCGGTGGGGACGGTGTCGAACGTCCTCAACAACCCCGAGCGGGTCCGCAGGGCCACGCGTGAGCGTGTCTACGCGGCCATGCGCGAGGTCGAGTATCGGCCCTCGACTCTGACCTTCCCTGCAGACCCTGTACCGTCGAACGCGCCTGCGGCGTCCACCGATGGGTCGCTTCCGCTCCTGGTCTCCGTCGGATATATCTCTGTCGATCTGATCGCGCGGATCGATGTCATGCCACATCGAGGAGATCGCGCCACCGCGGCGCGTATCTCCAAGACCCTTGGCGGACCGGCGGCGAATGTCGCCGTCGCCGCAGCGGCGCTGGGGGCGCCCTGCGGGCTGGACGTCGAACTGGCGACCGCCATCGGAAAGGACACCGACAGCCTCTGGGCGCTGGAGCGGTTGGCCGAGCGCGGCGTGCGCGCCCGTGCGGTCCGCAGCCCGTTCAACGAACGTTTGTCCCGCTGCATCGTGCTGCTCGAGGCCAATGGCGAGCGCACCAAGATCAACGAGCCCTTCCCCCTCGACAGTGCCGATCTGGTGGACAGCCTTTCAGTCGGTCCGATGCGGCGCCCCTGCCATCTGCATTTCGAGGGGTACCACGCCCGCGCCATGCTGCCGCTAGTCACGCGCCTGCGCGAAAACGGCTGGGCGCTGAGCACGCAGGACACCGGGCTGGACGAGACCACCACCTCGCCGGAAGGCTTCGCGGAATTGGTGGCGCAGCTTGACCGTGTCTTCATCGGCCGCAGAACGGCTGCGCGCATCCTTGGGCGGTCACTGCCGTCAGGGCGTCTGGTCGAGGCGATGGCCGACTGGCTGGCGCAGGTGCCGCAACGACGTGCGGAATGCCTGCTCACGCTCGGCATGGACGGAGCGGCAGTGTTTCCCGCCGAGGCCCCCGGCAACCCGATACGTGTGCGCGCGCCGTCCGTCGAGGTGGTGGACGGCACCGGGGCAGGCGACACCTTCGTGGGCGCGTATCTGGGCCAGCGACTGCATGGTACCGACTCTGCCGAGGCAGCGGAACTCGCCTGCATCTGTGCCAGCCGGGTGATGACAGATCTGGGCGCACAAGAGGTACGCACTGCACTGTCCGACGCGCGGCGCCAATTGCGAGAGGCGGTATGATGGTGCTTCATGTCCTGGGCAATGTCACCGAGGATCTGGTCTTCCGTGTGCCGCGCCTGCCCGCGCCGGGCGAAACGCTCATCGCGGACCGCCGCGACCGCGACATCGGCGGCAAGGGTCTGAATCAGGCGCTGATTGCAGCGCGGTGCGGGATGCCCGTGCGGCTGGTTGCGCCAGTGGGCGAGGACACCGTTGCCACGGATCTGCAGGATCTGCTGGTTGACGAACCGCTGGAAGCCAAACTGATCGTCAAGCCGGACTGCCCGTCGGACCAGTCCGTTATTGCCGTGTCGGCGGATGGGGAAAACCATATCATTTCCTCAACGCAGGCTGCCGATGCCCTGACACCCGAAGACGCCGAGGCAGCATTGCGCGGTGCAAATGCGGGCGACATTCTGCTGGTGCAGGGCAACCTGTCCTATCCGACCACGCTCGCCGCCCTGCGCCAGGCGCGGTCGCAGGGGATGGTAGTGGTGGTCAACCCCTCACCCATCCGCTGGAACTTTGCAGAGCTTCTGCCGCTGATCGATACGTTGATCCTGAATGCCCATGAGGCAACTATGCTTTCGGGGCACCATGATCCAGCCAGGGCAGCGGCAGTGCTGCGCGCCTCCGGGATCGGTGAAGTGGTGCTCACACTCGGCGATAGGGGGGCGCAGCGCTGGGCAGAGGGACACAGCGTCGCGGTACCCGCTGCGCCTGCCCGCGTTGTCGATACCGCAGGCGCTGGCGACACGTTCTGCGGCAGTTATGTCGCGGTCCGCAGCCGGGGGGTTGGCGCAGAGGATGCGCTACACCTCGCCGCGCGGGCCGCCGCGATCACCGTCAGCCGTCACGGAACCTGGTCCGCCTTTCCGACCATGTCCGAGCTTGCGCCGCTGCTCGAGGATGCCCCTGTCGCGGAGGACCTGCAATCATGAGTGTCGCCGAAGACCTTCGTCAGGCCAACCACGCCGCGCTCGCGGATTTTGTAGAGCATCCCTTCTTCGTGCGGGCCGGACAGGGCACGCTGACCCCGGGTGAGCGCGACGCGTATTTTCACTTCGAACACGACTTCGTCGAACAGGCGGTGACGGTGTTCGGGCATATCCTCGTCAAGGCCCCGGATAGTGCCGCACGAACCCATCTGGTACAGATCCTGCACGGGTTGACCACCGATCAGGCGGAATTGTTCGCGACGCTCCTGCGCCGGACAGGTCCGGCACCGCCGCCCCCCTGGCCCGAAGCGGTAAGCGCCTTTCGCAATGGCATGACCCGGATAGCTGCGGACGGCGCCTATCACGAGGGCCTGGCGGCCATGCTGGCCGCCGAATGGACCTATGCCCGGGTTTCGACGCAGCTCATGGAACAGGGGCTGCACGACACGTTGCTGAGGGACTGGTTCGCGCTGCATACCGAAGAGGGATTCCTGCGCGGCGTCGCATGGATCGAAGCCGAGCTGGACCGCCATGTTCGCACCGCAGCGCAGTTCACAGAAGCTTCGGCGGCTTTTGCGCAGGCGGTTGTGCTTGAAATTGCGTTCCATTCCGCAGCATTGAACCGAAGCGAAACCGGGCAAGACGCGCGCCTCGGCGAAGGAGATGGTCGATGACGGTCACGAAGGTGCATAAAGGCAACCGGCACAATCCCGGCATGGCGCTGGATGTGGCGATGTTCGACGGCCATGCCGTTAACACCAGCGCGGTCGCTCGACGGGCGGCATCGCTCACGGCGCGGCGCAGCGTCAAGGGGGCGTGGCAGGCCGCGTGGCTGATCAATGCGATCCGCTGCATGGACCTGACGACGCTGGCGGGCGACGACACGCCCGCGCGCGTGGCGCGGTTGTGCGCCAAGGCGCGCCAGCCGCTGGCACCCGATCTGCTGACGGCGCTGGGGCTTGCGGAAATGCCGCTCACGGTCGGCGCGGTCTGTGTCTATCCGACGCTTGTGGCAGATGCCGTGCGCGCGCTTGCCGGAAGTGGTGTGCCCGTGGCCTCGGTCGCGACGGGTTTTCCCGCCGGGCTGATGCCGCTGCCGCTTCGGCTGGCCGAGATCCGCTATGCGGTCGAACAGGGGGCAGCGGAGATCGACATCGTCATTACCCGCGCGCATGTGCTGTCGCGCGACTGGGTCGCGCTTTACGACGAGGTCGCCGCGATGCGCGAGGCTTGCGGCCCGGCGCATCTGAAGGCCATCCTCGCGACGGGCGATCTGGCCAGCCTGCGCAACGTGCACGCGGCCTCGATGGTGGCAATGCAGGCGGGGGCCGATTTCATCAAGACCTCGACCGGCAAGGAAGGGGTCAACGCGACGCTGCCGGTGGGGCTGGTGATGACGCGTGCGATCCGCGACTACCACACCGCCACGGGCCACATCGTCGGTTTCAAACCTGCGGGCGGGATGAAGACCGCGCGCGACGCACTCGCCTGGCAGATCCTGATGCGCGAGGAGCTGGGCCGCGACTGGCTGTCGCCCGAGCTGTTCCGCCTGGGTGCCTCATCGATGCTGGGCGATATCGAGCGCCAGCTTTCCCACCACGCCACCGGGCGCTACAGCGCCGCGCATCGCCACGCCATCGCCTGACCAAAGGGGCCGTTCCATGACCGACATCGCCGACATTCTCGACCGCATGGAGTATGGCCCAGCGCCCGAAGGGCCGGGCATCGCGCAGGACTGGCTGGCGCGGCACGCGGACGGCTTCGGGCATTTCATCGCAGGCCGGTTTGCTGACCCCGGTGGTCTGTTCGATGTGACCAACCCGGCCACGGGCGACGTGCTGGCGCGCGTGACCCAAGGCACGACAGAGGACGTAGACGCTGCCGTCCGTGCGGCGCGCGCGGCGCAGCCGGGCTGGGCGAAGCTGCCCGGGCATGAGCGCGCGCGCCATCTCTATGCGCTGGCGCGGCATATCCAGCAACATGCGCGGCTGCTGGCCGTGCTCGAGACGCTCGACAACGGCAAGCCCATCCGCGAGAGTCGCGACATCGACCTGCCGCTCGTGGTGCGGCATTTCTACCATCATGCTGGCTGGGCCGCAGTTCTGGAAGATGAATTCCCCGCTCACACCCCGCACGGGGTTTGCGGGCAGATCATCCCGTGGAACTTTCCGCTGCTGATGCTGGCATGGAAAGTCGCACCGGCGCTCGCGGCGGGCAATACCGTGGTGCTTAAACCTGCCGAATACACGCCGCTGACCGCCCTTGCCTTCGCGCAGATCGCCCAGGAATGCGGGCTGCCGAAGGGTGTTCTGAACATCGTCACCGGCGACGGGGCCACGGGCGCGGGGCTGGTCGCGCATCCGGGCGTGGACAAGATCGCGTTCACCGGCTCGACGGCTGTGGGCCGCGAGATCCGCCGCACCACGGCAGGAAGCGGCAAGGCGCTGACGCTGGAACTGGGCGGCAAGTCGCCCTTCATCGTCTTCGCCGATGCCGATCTTGACGCCGCGGTCGAGGGCGTGGTCGACGGGGTGTGGTTCAACCAGGGCGAGGTCTGCTGCGCGGGGACGCGCATCCTCGTCGCCGAAGCCGTGGCCGAGCGTTTCGAAGCACGGCTGCGCGCGCGGCTCGAACATCTGCGCACGGGCGATCCGCTGGACAAATGCACTGATGTCGGTGCCATCGTCCACCCTGTGCAACTGGACCGTATCCGCACCCTAGTGGGACAGGGACTGACCGAGGGGGCAGAGCTGGTGCAGGGCACGGCCCCGGCGGAGGGCTGCTTCTACCCGCCGACGCTGGTCACCGGGGTGCACCCGGCCTCGGTGCTCGCGCAGGAAGAGATCTTCGGCCCCGTCGTCACGCTGACCCCGTTCCGCACCCCTGACGATGCGGTGGCGCTGGCCAACAACACCCGCTATGGCCTCGCTGCCTCGGTCTGGAGCGAGAGCGTCAATCTGGCGCTGGAATGTGCGACGCGTGTGCGCGCCGGGGTTGTGTGGATCAATGGCGCGAACCTGTTTGATGCGGGTGCCCCTTTTGGCGGCATGCGCGAGAGCGGCTTTGGCCGCGAGGGCGGGCGCACGGGGCTGACGGCCTATTTGCGCAGCCCCGCGCCCACCGACAAGCGCAAGCCGGTGGCCGCCCCCCCTGCCCCGGACCCGCTGCCCGATGCGGGTGCTGGCTATGGAAACGGGGTGGACCGTACTGCGAAGCTCTATATCGGCGGGCGGCAGGTGCGCCCCGACGGCGGCTACAGCTATCCCGTGGCGGGGGTGAAGGCGCGCGCCGGGCTGGCGGGCTTGGGCAATCGCAAGGACATCCGAAGCGCGGTCGAGGCCGCGCACAAGGCGTCGGCCTGGGCCGCCCAGACCGGCCACGCCCGCGCGCAAGTTCTCTATTACATGGCTGAGAACCTCTCGGCACGCGCACCGGAATTTGCCGCACGGTTGCAGGGGATGGGCCAGTCTGCGGCCCGTGCCCGGGCCGAGGTCGATCACGCCGTCCGCCGTATCTTCTGGTATGCCGCGCAGGCCGACAAGCTTGATGGCGGGGTTCACTCGACAACCGCAAAGCATCTGACCCTGACCCTGCGCGAGCCGCTGGGCGTGGTCGGCATCGCCTGTCCCGTCGCATCGCCGCTGCTGGGTCTCATATCGCTGGTGCTGCCGGCGGTGGCGATGGGCAATCGCGTCGTGGCGGTGCCGTCGCAGACCGCACCGCTGGCGGCGACGGATCTCTATCAGGTGTTCGACACCTCCGACCTGCCCGGCGGCGTGATCAACATCGTCACCGGCGCGCGCGAGGAACTGACCCGCACGCTGGCCGAGCACGATGATGTGGACGCGATGTGGTATGTCGGCACCGCGGACGGTGCGCGCATGGTGGAGGCGGCGTCGGCAGGGAACCTCAAGCAGACATGGACCGAGGCCGAGGGCGCGCGCGACTGGACCGGCACCCATGGCCGGGGTCGCGACTTCCTGCTGCGGGCGACGCAGATCAAGACAGTCTGGCTGCCCTATGGCGAATAACGCGCGTTGCGCTTGATCGGATCGCATCTTGCAGTGTTGGGCCCGATTTCGATATCGTCCCTAGCCAAGTTCGGGCGTCACATCCGAGTTCGGAGAACCGAGGACAAAGCGAGCATGATGCACGCCCCCTATCGGGCAGTGCCGTAGGGGGGGATCAAGAGAGGGATGCGGCGAGCTTCCCCCTCGGGGTCTGTGATTGTACGCTGACCTATCAAACGGCCCGACATTCCGCGCGGAAGACGTGGCCCAGGCGTTGCGAGGGAAGGCGCCGCTTGCCGGGGCGCCGCTATTGCACCTGCCGCTACGGTTTGCCTGTTGCGGCCTTGCGACGTTAGCGATGTGGTGCGCGGTGTTTCCACAGGTGCATTGTTGCAGAAAGGCGGCTTGAGGCGTGACTGCCCCTGTCCCCTTTGGCTTCGTGCCACGCGCCTGATCTCTGCGGTGCCAAGGGCGGAGAAGCGGTTCATGAATGAGCAGGCGAAAGGCCGTCCATCGTGGCGCCAACGGTCCGAGCCCGATGGACGACAGTTCGAGAGAGCCGCGAATGATGCGGATGTGGATTTCGACGATCTGGGTCTCTGACGTCATGCTGACCAGAGAGCGTTCACGACTTTCGTGGCAACAACCGAGCGCGTCGCGCCGGATAAGCGCGTCTTTGTGCTGCTGGAGTTGATAGGGACACCGACACGCATGACAATCAGCGCGAAGCATCTGCGGGCGGTGTGAGAGCCCGTCCCCTTCGGATTGATCGCCTCATCTTCAACATTGCCGGTTTGGCGGGATTGCGATACATGCAGAATACCGCGTCGCCGACCGCTTGAGCCAAGGCATTTTTCAATGGTCCCTTTTATCAGACGCCTTTCGGAATTGAGCCGA
>LFIK01004551.1_pt1 | contig 11225 bp, 11 predicted proteins | sample 643401 | NCBI WGS metagenome assembly LFIK01 (sample SAMN03777447, study PRJNA286221) | soda lake metagenome | biome: soda lake; feature: Kulunda steppe; material: water; isolation source: sample T5-Br brine of Lake Tanatar-5 | place: Russia: Kulunda steppe | collected 2010-07
ACCTGTTCTCGATCGCCTCCACCATGAGCTTTGGCGCGTCGGGCTCCTCGATCAACGCCATGACCACCGCCATCCCCAAACTCGTCAACGGCATCACCGGCGGGCTTTTCCGCGACGATGTCGAGAAACACTGGGCCAATTTCGAGGCCTATGACGTGCCGCAGGCGGTGATTCGGGGGGTGGATTGAGGGGGTTGCGGGCGTTGGCGTGTGCGTGAGATGATCGCGATCGAGGATCGCCGGAAGATGCCCCATGACGACGAAAGATAAGCCGTCAGGTAAACCGTCTGCGGATAACGCACCCGCCGAGCGCCCGACCTTCGCGCCGTCCCGCATCGAAGACGCCTTCGGCTGCCTCGCCTATACCGGCCCCGCACGCAGCATCGCGGAGATGGATGAGGCGGTCTTGCGCAAGGCGGCACGCCGCTATGCCGCCATCCGCACCCGTTGAGCCTCTGCAAAGAGCGCACCAAAGCCGCATATGACAGGGCGCGGGGGGCTGCTATAAAGCGGCAAAACCATTCGCGGAGGAGACCCTGCCATGATTCCCAATGCTGCGCCCGCCTTCAATTTCGACCTCGGCGACACCGCCGATGCCATCCGCGAGACGGTCGCCGCCTTCTCGCAGGAGAAGATCGCCCCGCGTGCAGAGGCGATCGACCGCGACAACCAGTTCCCCCGCGATCTCTGGCCGCAGATGGGCGAGCTCGGCCTGCACGGCATCACCATCGCGGAGGAGGATGGCGGCACGGGGCTCGGCTATCTCGACCATGTCGTGGCGATGGAGGAGGTCTCGCGTGCCTCCGCCAGCGTGGGGCTCTCCTACGGCGCGCATTCCAATCTGTGCATCAACCAGATCGGCCGCCACGGCACGGCGGCGCAGAAGGCGAAATACCTGCCCAGGCTGATGAGCGGCGAGCATGTCGGCGCGCTCGCCATGTCGGAGCCGGGCTCGGGCTCGGATGTGGTCTCGATGCGCACCAGGGCCGAAAAGAAGGGCGACCGCTACGTCCTGACCGGCAACAAGATGTGGATCACCAACGGCCCCATCGCCGAGACGCTCGTCGTCTATGCCAAGACCGACCCCGATGCCGGCCCGCGCGGCATCACCGCCTTCCTGATCGAGAAGGGCATGAAGGGTTTCTCGACGCATCAGAAGCTCGACAAGCTCGGCATGCGCGGCTCCGATACCTGCGAGCTCGTCTTCGAGGATTGCGAGGTGCCGGAGGAGAACGTGCTCGGCCAGGTCGGCAAGGGCGTCAACGTGCTGATGTCGGGCCTCGATTACGAGCGCGCCGTGCTCGCCGCCGGGCCGCTCGGCATCATGCAGGCCTGCATGGATATCGTCATGCCCTATGTGCACGAGCGCAAGCAGTTCGGCCAGCCGATCGGCACCTTCCAGCTGGTCCAGGGCAAGGTGGCGGACATGTATGTCGGGATGAATGCCTGCAAGGCCTATGTCTATGCCGTCGCCAAGGCCTGCGATCGCGGCCAGACCACCCGCGAGGACGCTGCCGGCGCGATTCTCTATGCGGCGGAAAAGGCCACGCAGATGGCGCTGGACGCCATCCAGCTGCTCGGCGGCAACGGCTATATCAACGACTATCCCACGGGCCGCCTCCTGCGCGACGCCAAGCTCTACGAAATCGGCGCCGGCACCAGCGAGATCCGCCGCATGCTGATCGGTCGGGAATTGTTCGACAAGACGGCGTGAGCGTTGCACGCTATGCTCCCCGGGCGCGCTCGCATTCGGGCGCGCCCTTTTTATTGCAGGGTTGACTAAATTAGTTTTAGCTAATATATCGATTGTCAACGCGACCGGGAGGTCGCCCGGGCAGCGCTTTCGCGGGGTTCCGGGTCCTCGGCAGGGTCGCATGACGAGACACCGATCAGGAATAACAAAGGGAGTTCACCCGATGCAGAATCTTCTCAATGAGCGCGTCGTCCGCCATTCCCCCTCGCGCGGCCCCGGCAGCCCGGATGTCTGGGGCATCTACGAGCCCGATACCGGCTCGATCCAGTACATTGCCGCAGATCCGGCCACCCGCAAGGCTGCCGTGATCGATGTGGTCTGGAATTTCGATCCCAAGCATTACCGCCTCGATACCGGCTCGATGGATCAGGTGCTCGACATCGTGCGCGAGAACGGCCTCACCGTGGAATGGGTGCTCGACACCCATCCCCATGCGGATCATCTGATGGCCGCAGCCCAGCTCAAGCAGAAGACCGGTGCGCCGATGGCGATCGGCGAGAAGGTGCGCGACATCTCCAAGATCTGGGCGGAAATCTACAACCTGCCCGATGCGTTCGATCCGACCCGCGATTTCGACCACCTGTTCAAGGAGGGCGAGACCTTCCGCATCGGCGAGATCGAGGCCCGCGTCATGCTCTCGCCGGGCCACACACTCGGCTCGATCACCTATGTGGTGGGCGATGCCGCCTTCGTGCATGACACGCTGATGTATCCGGATGCCGGCACATCGCGCGCCGATTTCCCCGGCGGCAATGCCTCGGAACTGTGGGATTCGATCCGCGCCATCCTCGACCTGCCCGGCGAGACGCGGCTTTATGTCGGTCATGATTACGGCACCGCCGAGCGCAAGGAGCCGATGTGGGAGGCGACCGTCGCCGAGCATCGCGCCAGCAACATCCACGTGAAGGACGGCGTCACCCGCGAGGCCTGGATCGATCGTCGCGAGACGCGCGACAAGACGCTGGCCCTGCCCGACCGCATTCTGGCGGCCTTGCAGATCAATCTGCGCGGCGGGCGTCTGCCCCCGGCGGAGGATGACGGGCGCCATTACGTCAAGCTGCCGCTCAACCGCTTCTGAAACGAGACGGGCCGGATCATCGCGATCCGGCCCGGGCTTCATTCGCTTTGAGCTGCGGCAATCCCTATTCCGCCGCGTGCTGGGCGTGCAGCCCCTCGCCGCGCGCGAGCAGCTTGTTGAGCGCCGAGAGATAGGCCTTGGCCGAGGCGACGAGCGTATCGGGATCGGCGCCGCGCCCGGTCACCGAGCGGCCATTGGCATGCAGCCGCACCGAGACCTCCGCCTGCGCATCGGTCCCCTCGGTCACGGCATGGACCTGATACAATTCGAGCACCGCCTCGTGCGGCACGAGCGTGCTGATCGCGTTGAACACGGCATCGACCGGCCCGTTGCCATCCGCCTCGTCGGCGCGGATATCGCCACCGATATCGAGCTTGAGCAGCGCCCGCTGCGGGCCACGCGTGCCGGCGATCACGGTCAGCGAGACGACGCGGATGCGCTCATGCGCCTCGGCCAGCTTCTCGTCGACCAGCGCCTCGAGATCCTCGTCATAGATGGTCTTCTTGCGGTCGGTGAGCGCCTTGAAGCGCACGAACACGTCCTGGAACTGGTTGTCGGACAGTTCGTAGCCCATCTCCTCCAGCTTGTTCTTCAGGGCGGCGCGGCCGGAATGCTTGCCGAGCACCAGCGAGGTCTTGGAGACGCCGACCGATTCCGGGGTCATGATCTCGTAGGTCTGGGTATGCTTGAGCATGCCGTCCTGGTGGATGCCGCTCTCATGCGCAAAGGCGTTCCGCCCGACAATGGCCTTGTTGTACTGCACCGGGAAGGAGGTCGCGTGCGCCACCGCCTTCGAGGCCTTGGTCAGCATCTCGGTGACGATGCCGGTTTCATACGGGAAGGCGTCGTTGCGGGTCTTGATCGCCATCACGATCTCTTCGAGCGCCGCATTGCCCGCGCGCTCCCCGATACCGTTGATGGTGCATTCGATCTGGCGCGCACCGCCCGCGACACCGGCCAGCGAATTCGCCACCGCCATGCCGAGATCGTTGTGGCAATGCACCGAGAAGACCGCCTTGTCGGAATTCGGCACATTCTCGCGCACCTTGATGAACAGGTCGCGATACTCTTCCGGCGTGGTATAGCCCACCGTATCGGGGATGTTGATCGTGCTGGCACCCGCCTTGATCGCGGCCTCCACGCAGCGGCAGAGGAAGTCGAATTCCGTGCGCGTGCCGTCTTCCGCCGACCATTCCACGTCATCGACATGGTTGCGCGCGCGCGTCACCGACGAGATCACGTGTTCGAGCACGGCTTCCGGCTCGAGCTGCAGCTTGAACTTCATATGCACGGGCGAGGTGGAGAGAAAGGTATGGATGCGCGGGCGCGCAGCGTGGCGCACCGCTTCCGCCGCCCGGTCGATATCCTTGTGCGCGGCGCGCGAGAGACCGGCCACGGTGGCGTTCTTCACGAGCGATGCGATCTTGGAGACCGCCTCGAAATCACCGATCGAGGCGATCGGGAAACCGGCCTCGATGATGTCGACGCCCATCGTGTCGAGCAATTCGGCGACTTCGAGCTTTTCGCCCAGCGTCATCGTCGCGCCGGGGCATTGCTCGCCGTCGCGCAGGGTGGTGTCGAAGATCAATACGCGGTCTTTGGCGGTGTTCTGGTCGGCCATGTCATCGTTCCTTGGTCGTATTGCCCGTTATTCTGATTGTGCGGGCGAAACTCTTCGGTGGCGGAGCATCACCTGTCGCGGGATGCGTCACGTCACGGTGGCAATCGGTCTCCCCTGAAGGCCAAGGCGCAAAGCCCTGCCGGCCCTCAGGGGCTGATAAGGAGAAGCAGGCCGAGAAGAAGCGCGCCGGCGGCGAGCGGCGCGCAGGCGGGGGCGCGGACAGACGCTGCAATGCAGGCGCTGCCTTCGATCGTCTCGCGCTGTGAGCCGGCCATCGCCAAGGCTCGTCTCCCGTATCTCGTCGCATCCGGATCATGCCGGATCATTACCGATCCTCTGTAAACCTTTCGTGAGCGCGGCTCAAGACGCAATTTTGATGCAGGCCCCGCCGCCGATGACGATAGCGGGTTGCCAAGCGGCGAAATCTCCCCAAAGTTGTCGGCTCGACAATGATCGCCACGCCGGCGGGCGTGGGGTGATTGCCGCGCCTTCAAGGCGTGCGCGAAACTGCCGAACGGGGTCGTCATGAGTGCCGAGGTCAGAAGCTGGTTCGGTCCCGCTGTCGCCAATGTCGCGACGCATCCCGGCGTGCGGGCCCTCGTCGCGAAATGGCTCCAGATCCGCGCCGAGCGCGAGCCGCTCTTGAGCGATTTCTGGAACACCGCCGATCAGCAGATGATGGATTCGTCGATGCTGTTCATCAAACTCGACGATGATTACACCTATCTGCATCACGGGCGCTACCTGTGCGAGCGTATCGGCTTCTCCATGCAGGGCCTCTCGCTGCGGAATCTGCGCACCCGTGTGCGCAGCCAGCTGATCGAGCTCTATGATCGGGCGACGGGCGAGTTCGATCTCGTCTATTTCCAGTCTTTCGCCGATTTCGCCCAGGATGTCGTGCTCTGGGGCCGGCTGTGCCTGCCCTTGCGCATGAAGGAGGGCGATGATCGCGTGCTGCTGCTGGTCTTCTGCCACATGATCGAGGACAAGGCCTCGCTGTTCAGGACGCTGTTCACGCATTCGCGTTACGGCATCATCGTCGCCTGGCCGATCTACAATGCCAAGCGTCAGATCGACGATGCCTGGATCATCAACCAGAATGCGGCGGCCAGCCCGATTACCGGGGTTCAGGACCACACCGAGGACGACCTGATGCTGCGGGCCGGGCCGGTTTTCTCCGATGATGCGCTCTGGCGCCATTTCGCGCGCAGCGTGCAAAACGGCATGGTGTCGGCGGAGATCAGCGTCAGCACCTCCGGCAGCCGCTATATCGCCTCGGGCGAGCTGATCGACGATTACCTCGTCTTCCATTTCGCCGAACAGAAGCCCTCGGATGAGAGCTTCGTGATCGGGTAAGCCGGCGCGGCAATCGCGCCGCGCGCGCTTGACTGCCACGCCGCGATGGTTTCGGCTGTGACCTTCGATCGGGAGGACAGACGATGATTCACCACGCCGAAAGCGGCGGCAGCAAGCGCGGCTTGATTTGTGTTCTGGGGCTCACGGCCCTTTTGCTGGCCGGCTGCAACACGCCCGGCCAGCCGGAATCCGTCGCTGCGGGCATGACGGGCGGCGAGGCCGAAATTGCGGCAATCGCTGCGCCGCAGACGCCCGATACGACCTGCGGACGCGCCATCGACGATTTCGCCGGCCTGCTCTCGCGTGATCTCGCCAATGGCATGGTGGCGCAACGGGTCCATGACGAAGCCATGTCTGATCTCGAAGTGGCGGCGAGCGCCTGTCGCGCCGGCTCGCAGGATCAGGCGCTTTCCGCCCTGCGCGCGACCCGCATCCGCCACGGCTATCCCGCCGGGTAGAGCCGAGCGGCAGCCGCGCTCCCGCCGGGCGTCACGGCAGCGTCCCGGCGAAGGCGCGGGCGAGATAGGCGCGCATGAAATCCGGCAGGGCGGCGTCCGTCAGCTCATCGCCTTCGCCGATCACTTCGATGCCCGCGAGCTCCGGCACCGCCATGTTCTTGCGCGCCTCTTCGCCGCGCCGCGCGAGATCCGCCGCCGGCAGGTCGAACCTTCCGGCGCGAATCAGCGCCAGGTGGCCGCCACGGCGCAGCATGTGCCAATGCGGATCGAGCGCGCTGCGATCAGGCGCGAGCCCGGTCTCCTCGGCGAGTTCGCGCAGGGCAGCGGCGGTGAGATCGATACTGCCGTCATCCGCGACATCCCCGGGATCCGGGGTGCCGGTGGCGAAATAGAGCGCGCCGGCATTATCCGTATGCGCACCCATCCGCCCGACGAGGTAGCGCCCGGCCCGGTCACGCGGCGCGATGGCGGGAAAGACGTTGACAGCAAACCCGTCGGGAAAGCCGGCTGCCTTGAAGGCACGAAAGGCGCTGTAGCGCACGGGCATGAAATCGAGCGCGAGAGACGCATCCGCCTCCTGTGTGGCAGATACGCGATGGGCAAGCAGCACTTCGCCGTCGAACAGATGCGGATTTCGCGCCCGCGCGGCGCGCCATTCCTGCGCGATCATCCGCGCATGCCGCTGTGCCCAGGGCCAGCGCGCGGGAACGAGGCGCGCACGCACGGCGGCGATGCGCGAGATCGTATAACCGGAATCGTCGCGAAAGCCGTTCACAGCAGCAATTCACCGCGCGCCACGAGCACCGCGTCGCCGCCGATTTCCGCCGCGACCAGCGCCCCGCTCTCGATGGTGAGCTGCAGACGGATCAGGCTCGGCCGGCCCATCGCATAGCCCTGCTCGATGACGACGTCATGCGTGCCCTCGCCGAGCGGCTCGTATTCCATCAGCGCTCCGGCGAAGGCGGCAGCGGCGGAGCCGGTGGCGGGATCTTCGGCGATCCCCATGCCCGGCGCGAACATGCGGGTGTGGAAGGAATGCGCCGGATCGAGCGTGCCGGCACTGTAGACGTAGACCTCCCCGGCATCGCCGTCACGCCCGAACACCTTGTCGAAATCGGGCCCGGGACGCGCGCGTTCCACCGCATCCCGCGAGGCGAGCGGCACCAGATCGAAGGGCACGCCGGCGGAATGCCGGCTCGGCAGATGGCGGTCGAAGCCGATATCGGCGGGATCGAGCCCCAGAGCCGCAGCCGCTGCTTCCGGCGCCGGTCCCTCCCCCAGATATTCCGGCAGGCGGGGCAGCCTGAACCGCGCATGGCCGTGATTCTCGCCCCGCTTCTCCATCACGCAGGAGACGATGCCGACACGCTCCTCCAGCCCGAAGGCATGGGCGGGCACCTCGGCTGCCGAAGCGCCGCCGTCATCGATCAGCCCGAGCAGCACGGCGGCGCCCACCGTCGGATGGCCGGCGAAGGGCAATTCGCGGCCCGGCGTGAAGATGCGCAGACGCGCCTTGTGGCGCGGTGATTCGGGGGGCAGCAGAAACACCGTTTCGGAGAGGTTGAATTCCCGCGCGATCGCCTGCATCCGCGCCGCGTCGAGATCGTCGGCCTCGTGCACTACGGCGAGCGGGTTGCCGGCGAGCGGCGTGTCGGTGAAGACGTCGAGAATGCTGTAGCGGCGGGGCATGAAAGGCTCTCCTTGGAAAAGTGAACGGGCGGGAATCCGGCACGAGCGCGGGCTCTCTCACCCGGGATCGGGGACTGATTCGGCCTGATCGCATCGGCGTGTTTTCGGAATGGTGAGACTGACGGCGACCGGGCAATGGTCGCTCGCCTGCGGGCGCAGCCAGCCGATGCGCGGATAGCGGTCGGCGCGGGTCGAGAGCCAGGCGATCGAGCGGTCGGGATGGGTCGGGTCGAGGGGCGTGGCATAGCCGAGCCCCCGGCGCACGATCTGCGGCTGCGGATCGGGATTGGCAGCCGCGAGCGCCGGCGAGATCAGGATATGGTCGAGCTGGACATGATGCTCGACCGGCACGCCCTCCGGCCCCTCGCGATCGCGGTGATACAGCGTCCAGCGTTCGATTTCCGGCAGGCCGGCGGTGACATCGACGGCGAAATCCTCGAAGAGCGGATCGATCCCCGAGGGCAGAGTCGGCACGATCTCGCCGCCCGGGCCAATGGCGAAGCGGTGATCGTTGAGGTCGCCCAGCACGGCCCAGTTCGCCTCGCGCCAGCCCTCACCGAAACGCGCCTGGACGATAGCCCGGATCGCGCGCGCTTCGGCCCGTCGCAGGATCCGCGTCTGGTCGCGCCCGTCGGCGGCATAGCCCATGGATTTGAGATGACAGATGAACAGGGTCAGGTCACGGTCGCCCAGATCGATGGCGATCTCCAGGCAATCCCGGTTGAAAACCCGGTCATCCGGGCCGATACCGAAGCGCTCCAGCGCCGGATCAAAGACGCGGAGCGAAGCGAAACTCGCCTGCGCATGGGATTTCGCAAGGATCGCATCCTCATCCGCGACGAGGCCCTTGCGGGCGGCGAAGGCGCAGTCGATGCCGCGCGGGTCGTTGCCCGACAGAAGCCGCAGATGGCCGTAGCGGATATCGCTGACCGCATGCACGTAATGCTTCAGGAAGGGCGCGAGCACGCCGATATTCTCGACCTCCTGAAGCGCCATGATATCTGCCTGCGTCTCGGCGATGGCCAGCGCCGTCGCCTGGCGGTCGTCATCTTCGAGCGTCATCGCCATCGAGGCCTGCGCCTGCTCGCGCATGGCCGGATCGGCGAAATCGAAGAGGGCGAGCGCCGGGGCCGTCTGGGGCCGCCGGCGCGGGCCGTAGACATTGCGCGAGACGAGATTTTCCACGTTGAAGGTGGCGAGGCGCAGTTTCATGCGCCGATCCTGACGCGATCCGCGCGGGATCGCATCAGGAATTTTGCGGCATTCACAGCCGCATCCTCACTCCTCGAGGGAAAGCGCCACGAAACGCACCTCGCCCTGGGCGTTGGCGATCAGGAACAGCGCCGAACGCCGGCCCTCGGCGCGGATATCGGCGAGCCGGTCGAGCACGTCGGCGGGAGCCTCGACCGGCTCCTGGCCGACTTCGAGGATGACGTCCCCGGGCTGGATGCGCCGGTCGGCGGCAGCCGAATCGGGATCGACCTCGGTGACCACCACACCCTCGACACCGTCAGCGATGGAGAAGCGCTCGCGCAGAGCCTCGCTCATCATCATCATTTCCATACCCAGCGCATCGGCATGCGCTTCGGGCACGTCTGCGGGCGGACGATCGCCGCGCACGGCCATCTCGCCTTCGGCCAGACGCCCGATCTCGACCTGGATGGTGGTCTCCTCACCCCGGCGGATCACCTCGACATCAACCTCCTTGCCGATCGGCGTGGAGGCCACGATACGCGGCAATTCGCGCGAGGTCGCGACATCCTGACCATCGAAACGCACGATCACGTCACCGGTCTCGATCCCCGCCGCATTGGCCGGGCCCTCCGGATCGACCCCGGCGACGAGGGCGCCGCGCGCGCGCCGGAGTCCGAGCGCTTCGGCGGTGGTCTCGTCGACATTCTGGATGCGCACGCCGAGCCAGCCGCGCCGGGTTTCACCGAATTCGCGCAATTGCGTGATGAGCGGTTCGGCCAGCGAGGTCGGGATCGAGAAGCCGATCCCCACGGAACCGCCCGTCGGCGACAGGATGGCGGTGTTGATGCCCACCACTTCGCCGTTCATGTTGAAGAGCGGACCGCCGGAATTACCGCGATTGATGGCGGCATCGGTCTGGATGTAGTTGTCGTAGGGGCCGGTATCGATATTGCGCGCCCGCGCCGAGACGATGCCGGCGGAAACCGAACCGCCGAGCCCGAACGGATTGCCGATCGCCACGACCCAGTCGCCGATGCGCAATTCTTCCGAATCACCGAAGCTCACCGCCACCAGCGGCTCGTCGACCTCGACCTGGAGCACGGCGATGTCGACCTGCGGATCGCGCCCGATAACCTCGGCCTGGCGCGTGGTGCCGTCGGCCCAGATCACCTCGATCTCGTCGGCCTCGCCGATGACGTGGTTATTGGTGATGACGATGCCTTCGGGATCGATGACGAAGCCCGACCCCAGCGAATTGGAGCGACGCTGGCGCGGTGGCGGCGCTTCCTGCCCGCGCCGGTTGAAGAACTCCTCGAAAAGATCCTCGAAGGGCGTTCCCGGCGGCAATTGCGGGAAGGTGCGGCCTTCGCTGCGTGTCGTCGTCGCGGCGGAGATGTTGACCACCGCCGGCATGACGCGCTCGACCAGATCGGCGAACGATTCGGGCGCGCCGGGGCGCGGTACGGGCGCGAGCATCTGCGCCTGTTGCGCCTGCGGCCCCGTCTCGCTCGTCTGCGCCACGCCCGGCACATGCAGGACGGGCACCAGTGCGAGTGCCAGGAGGCCGGCGAGCGCCGACCGTACAAGGCGCCGCAACGGTGCCTCGGGAGTGGCGGCTTTGGATGTCTGAATCATCGAATCCCTCTGTCTCGTTCAGCGTTCTCTCGGTAAGCGTCGTCTCGTCGAGAATCGTTGCGGTGCGTCTCCCCTCGCCCGTGGTGACGGGCGCGTGGCCAGGGTCGGTCTTCCGGCATGACGCCCGGGCCGCTTCTTCTTCTTCGCACAGATCGGCAGAATAACGGCAAAGACTGTCTCGCTTCGCAAAAAGCCGGGTCCGACCGCATCGGAATCCGGCGCTGCGCGAATCTGTGCGCTGACGGGCGCGATTGCAAGCATCATCCTTCATTCCGCCCGAGCGCGGCCTCGTCATGACGCGTTGCCCATGACACTCTTGTCACGGGCTCTCATAACTGCCATATCGCGGTCGGGAGGTTGGCGAGGGACGTTTCACTCGCCAACCGGGTCAGGTCCGGAAGGAAGCAGCCCTAACGAGACCGAGCGGGTTCTCGTCCAACCT
>LFIK01004552.1_pt1 | contig 11223 bp, 13 predicted proteins | sample 643401 | NCBI WGS metagenome assembly LFIK01 (sample SAMN03777447, study PRJNA286221) | soda lake metagenome | biome: soda lake; feature: Kulunda steppe; material: water; isolation source: sample T5-Br brine of Lake Tanatar-5 | place: Russia: Kulunda steppe | collected 2010-07
ACGCCGATCGCGCGGATGCGCAGGTACTCGGTCGCGGGGTCTCGCAGGGTCTCGACGGCCCCCAACGCCGCGATGAGCTGGTCCGCGGCGAGGAACAGCGCCCCGCCGACGGCGAGTCCCAGCACGAGCGCGACCTGCGTGGCGTGACTGACCCGCCGACCGGCGGCGGCGTGATCGCCCGCGCCCATGGCCCGGGCGACCGTCGAGGTCGTCCCGAACACGAGGAAGTTGAAGATCCACGACACGGCGGCCAGCACGGATACCGCGAGCCCCAGCCCCCCGAGTTCGGCGGCCCCCAGCCGGCCGACGACCGCGGTGTCGACCAGCCCCATGATCGGATCGGCGGCCAGCGTGATCGTCGCCGGGACCGCGAGCGCCAGGATGCGCCGGTTGCGGGTGGTCACGCGGACTCCTGGACTCGGACACCCGTTCCGACGTCATGGGCACGAGACGGTCGCAGCGGGAGCCTACAACCGGCCGCGCCGCGGCCGACGTGGTGCGGTCAACCGCTCTGGACGCCCGTCGCCCGTTCGGTGACGGCGACCCGTCTGAGCGCGTCGCCCGACCAGAACGGGCGCAGGATCGGGCGGACCGTCGCCTCGCAGACGACCTCGACCGCCAACGGTCCGTCCATCGTCGGGACCGTGTCACACGTGACCGCCTCGAATGACCGGTCCTGTGCCCGGTCCTGGAGGCTGACCAACCCGCCGCGCCGCGCCGCTTCCGCAGCGGTGTCCAATCGGGTCTCGCCCGACTCGTAGAAGGTTCCCTGCTCCAGCGCCCCGACCGCGTCGTTGGCCACAGCGGAGGCGAGGTCGGTCAGGCGGCGGGTCGCGAGGAACAGATTCGCGGACTCCATGGCGAGCGCACCGAGGCCGAACAGGATCAGGACCGCCGCCGGGAACAGGATCATCGTGTTCCCGTGTTCGGCTGCGATCCGTAGGCGGGGCAGCGGGCCGTTCCGGGGCCGTCCCGGCCGGCGCGATCGGCGTGATCGCTGACCAGGGCACGCGCGACACCTCAACACGTGAGCCCCGATCGGAAGGGGTCGATCTGTTCCTCGTGGACCGAGCGCACGACGTAGGCACCGCGGGTCCGGAAGCCCGGCAGGAGCGTCGCCGGTACGCGCACCTCGACCGCGAGGCGTATCGGTGCCCCGCGACACGGTTGGAGCGTCGGCGCATCCGCGGGTCGCTCGACGGCGACCTCGTCGGCGGTGAACCCGTGGGCCGCGGCGGCGACCTGGGCCGGACCGCGGGCCGAGGCGATCATGGCCGACTCGCCGACCGCAGGGTTCTGGACCACCGTGCGAACCGCTTCCCGGGCCGCCGCATTCGTCGCGAACTTGGCATCGATCACCGCCCAGCCGTTCACCAGGATGAGGGTGCCGAAGACGAACACCAACACGCCGAACACGAGGGCCTCGAGTCCGGCCACGAGTCCGGCCTCGCCCCCGACGCGGTCGCGGACGCCCCGGGTGTGACCGGGCGGCACCCCACGACGCCATCGTGGCTGGCGGCGGGTCACGGGTCGGCCGGCGACGTGGCGACCGTGAACGCGGCACTGCGCTCGATCCGATCGGCGGCCGAGGGACCGGGAAACCACGACAGCCCCCGCGCCGGCGAGGGCCCTTCGATCGCCACCACGAGTTGCTCGCCCACGATGCTGCAGGTCGCACTCGCCTCGAAACCACCGAGCCGACGCTCCGCACGCAGCCCGACCCCCGAGCACGACGGCGGGAACGCGCTGGCGCGACGGGCCTCGTCGAAGGCGACGGACGTCACGACCGAGGTCGCGTACAGGTGGATCAGCGTCTGCGTCGCCAGCAGGAGGAAGCCGAGGAAGATCGCCACGCCGAACACCGAGGAGATGGCGGACGAGCCATGCTGAGCAGCCCGCATCCGCTCGGCGAGCGGCATGGTCATCTCAGCCCTCGCCGATCTCGCTGATCCGACCGTCGATCTCGCCCTGGGCGGTGGAGAAGGTGCCGCTGAAGGCGGCGTACATGACCGCACCGATGACCGCCATGATGAGGACCGCGATGGCGGTGGAGATGACGCCCTCGCCCACCTCGCCGCGGAAGAACCCCTGGAACCGGTCTCGGATGGTGGACATGGACTTCCCCCCGGTGGTCGTCGTCGACGGTCCGCGTGGATCCGTGGACCTGATCGGCACCCGTCGTTGACGCTCGGTCAGGCGTTGCTGACGGTGCGTGATGGTGTGACAGGCATTCGAATGTGCGGAGGATACCGACCACTTCCGTCCACGTATCGGGGAGCGGACCGGTCGCACGTCGCGCACGTCCAGCGCACGGGGCCGTCGCCGGGCCGTGCCCTCATCCGAGAAACCCGTCGAGCGCCGCGGCGAACGGGATCGCGATGAAGATGACGCCGGGGACCAGGGTCGCCACCGTCACGGGCACCCAGACCTGCTGGCCGCGCCTCTCCATCGTCTCGATCAGTTCACGCTGGACGTCGCGACGGATGCCGCGGGCCTCGGTCGCGATGAGTCGGCCCAGGTCGGTGGCCTGCCGGTTCAGGGCGAGGACGGCGACGAAGCGGTCGACGGCGTCCACGTCGGCGAGGTCCGCCCACTCGCGCAGGGCCACGCCCTCGTCCACGCCCTGGCGGATGCGTCCGAGCACTCGACGCAGATCCCGGGCGCAGGCCCCCTGCCCCCGCCGCGACACACGGTCGATGGCCCCGGCCAGCGAGAACCCGGCACCGAGCAGCATGCCGATCTGCTCGGCCACCACGGGCAGTTCGAGGTGCAACGACCGCTTCCATCGGTCCGACGCCTGGGTGACCTGCTGCTCGAGCACCAGGAAAGCCAGCAGCAACCCACCGAGCGTCATGATCAGGCCGACGGGCACCGGCGATCCGGTGATGACCGCCAGCGTGGCACCGGCGGCGAGGCCGGCCACGGCCCAGCCGATCTGTCGGACCCGGAACTCGGTGACGTCGAGCTGGGCATGGACGCGCTCCAGCCGACGGTCGAGGTCGTCACTGACCCCGAACAGCCGCGAGAACTGCGCTCCCAACGACCGGGCCAGCGGCCCCACGGCCTCGCGGAACGACTCGACCGAGAGCAGGCCGGCCCGGGTGCGCCGGCCCATCCCGCCGGGTAGATAGGGGCCCAGACGGTCGGTCAGCGGCCGACGGGCGAACCACCGGAATTCGGACAGCACCAGGGTGAGCCCGACCCACAGGCTCACCGCGGCGGCGAACACGAGCAGCGTCATGGCGTCGACCCGGCCGACTCGTCGTAGAAGACGCGTTCCTCCTCCGGGAGCTTGAGCAGCTGCCCGGCCCACAGCCAGCAGCCGGCCATCACCCCGAATGCCACCAGCACCATCAATTGCCCGAAGGCACTGGCGAACGCATCACTACCGTCCCCGATCGAGATGCCGACCAGCGCCATGCCGAACGGCACGATGATCACGAAGTAGCGCGCGAACCGGACACCTGCCTGCTTGGCTCGGGCGTCCTTGCGGCCCTGCAGGTCCTCCGTGCGGTCGTCGATGAGGGCGCGCAGTCGGGCGTCGACATCCGTCCCACCGATCTCGTGAGCGATCAGCAGCGTCTCGCAGACCGCGTCGGCGGTGGGGTCGGCCAGCTGCGCCTTGAGCACGTTCAGCGTCCGATCGAAGTCGGTGGAGATCAACCACTCCCGCTGCGCCGCGAGGAACGCCGGGCGCATGTCCTGTGGCCCGCTCAAGCCGACGCTGATCAGCGCCTGCGGCACCGAACGACCGAGCGTCACGGCCTGCAGCCGGATCTCCTCGATCATGCGGGGCCAGTTGTCGCGGGCGAGCTCGAGCCGGCGACGACGCCGTCCCCGCGCGCTGGCGATCGGCACCGCGGCCACGGCCAGTCCGAGCGCCAGCGCGGCCAGGACACCGCCGTAGACGGCGAAGCCGAACGCGAAGCCCAACGCGAACAGGACGGTCTGGACGGCGGCGAACTCGACGGTGCGGACGTTCTCCAGGCCGGCCTGGATCAAGAACTCCTGGAACGACGCCCGCCGGCGGCGATCGCCGATCCCGGGGGAGACGCCGAGTCCCCGCCAACCGAACGCGAGCGAGGTGAACACCAGGAAGACGCCATAGGCGGCCAGCAGGGCGAGCAGGAAGGCGATCAGCGCGTCGTTCACGACCAACCGCCCTCCGCCGGGGTGGGGCGGGTCCCCGATGCGATGTCGAGCAGGTCACGGATGTCGTAGCCCGCGGCGGCCAGTGGTCGGGCGCAGCGCACCGGGATCGCGCCGGTCCACGTCAACGGGGCGTCCGGTGTCTCGCGCGAGAAGACCTCCGAGACCGTGAACGCCGTGCCGGTGTCGGCGGTCTGCTGATCCTCGATCGCGACGACCTCGTTGACCTGCGGGATCCCGTCGACCCGAGAGGCGTGCACCACGATGTCGACGGCCTCGGTGACGAGCGAGTTCAGCGCCTGCATCGGCAGCTCCGAGCGGGTGTCGGCGAGCTGGCAGATGAAGCGCAGTCGCGACAACGCCTGCCGAGCGGACCCGGCGTGGATGGTGGTGAACCCCTTGACGCCCGAGGACAGGGTCAACAGCAGGGGCAACGCCTCGCGATCGCGGACCTCACCGACGATCGCGACATCCGGGGCCATCCGCAGGAACCCGGCCACCAAGCGGCGCAGATCGATCTCCGGACGGTCCGGCCGCCCGGCCCGGGTCTGCATCGAGGCGACGTTGGGCAGGGGCACGTCGACCTCGAACACCTCCTCGGCGGTCACGACACGCAGCGTCGGATCGAGTTCGGCGGTGCAGCACGACAGCAGCGTCGTCTTGCCCGATCCGGGCGGGCCGGCGAACACGATCGACAGCTTCGCGCGCGCGGCCGCCCGGAGGAACTCGGCGACCTGGGTGGTCATCATCCCCCGGGCGGCGAGCTCGTCGAGCGACCGAAAGGCGACACCGGTGAACTTCCGGATGTTGACGATGGTGTGGGACCCGCGGCCGATGTCGCGGTGGACGATGTGCAGCCGCGCGCCGTTGTCGAGCTGGGCGTCCTGGAGCCCCTCGGAGGGGTCGAGCTTGCGGTGGGCGCTGGAGGCGTCGTTGAGCACCTTGGTCAGCGTCCGGCTGACGTGGTCGTCGTCGTGGAACGCCTCGTCGTGGTAGCCCGACACACCGGCGTGCCGCTTCACGAAGATCTGATCGGGCGCGTTGATCATGATCTCCCAGACGTCGTCGTCCGCGAGCAGGGGCTCCAGCGGCCCGTAGCCGGTGAGGTTGCGTTGCGCCTTCTCCACCACCAGGTCGGGATCCGGCAGGTCGTAGTCCCGCAGGCCGTGCTTGAAGTCGAGGCTCCACCGGGCGACCTCGTCGACGAGCAGTTCGCGCAGACGCTCGTCGGCACCGTCGCCCTCGACATCGAGCGACTCCTCCTTGGCACGCTGCAACGCGCGTTGCTCGATCTCGACCAGAGGGGAGTGGAACGCCAGCATCAGTCGGGTCGCTCCTGTGCGGTGAAGGCGCTGAGGCTGCCGGGCTCGATCGCCACGGGCCGCGCAGCGGGCGTGGGTGGCGGCTGGTCGACACGGTCGATGACCGCACCCATCGCACGGGCCAGCGTGCGGGCGAGCGCATCGGGCAGCGCCACCCCGTCGCGCAACGCCTCGTCGACCGACCGTTCCGGAATGTGGATCGGGTTCAGCGCGTCCCTGGCCGCCGTCCCGAGGCTCGAGCTGACGAGGTCGGCGACCGCCGTGGTGCGTTCGGCCCGGGCCCGGGGTCGCCATGCGGAGCGGTTGATGACCGGCAGGATCCGGGCCGTACCGACCCCGAAACCGACCAGCTCGTTGATGGTCCGCACCAGCGCGAACAGCCCCTTCATCGACGGTTCGCCGACGACCATGACCGCATCGGCGCGGGCCATGGCCGCGCGCGCGAGCAGATTGCGGTCCTCCACGTCCGTGGAACCGGTCTCCGCCTCGCCCTCGAGGTCGGCCTCGACGTCCACGACCGTGATGTCGGACAGGCGCTGCAACGAGTCGAGCGCGCTGTCCAGTGCCCGGGGCCGCAACGCCACCCAGTGGCGTGGCCGACGCAGGCCCAGCACCAGCCGGTAGCCGCGGGCCGGGACCTCGAAGGTCTGGTCCAGCAGGGTGGCACGGATCGGAACTGCGGTGCGGTGCGCCTCGACGATCTCCTGGATGCTCGGCACCACGACCCGCGAGTCGTGGAGCATCGCCTGGTCGGCGGTCCGACACAGGTCGACCAGCAGCGTCGACGGTGCCGTTCCAGGGGCGGCCTGGCGCTTCGGGCGTCGGTCACCGGGGCGTAGCTGGGCCTCACCGGACGCGAAGCCCTGTGCGAGAGCGATCGCCAGGGTGGACGCGCCGGTGCCGCCCGGGCCGGTCACGGCCACGAGTCGCCCCCGGTCCGTGCCGAGCGGCTTCTCGACCGGACCCGGGTCGTAGGTCGCCGCACTGACCGCGCTCGAGGTCGCGGCCAGGACCTCCAGGAGTTCGTCGCGCGAGAAGCGGGACGCCAGGACCGCCGCGGCACCCAGGGACCGCCAGTCACGCCGCGCCTCGTCGTCGACCACGAGCACGGTCACGCCGGCTTCGTCGGCGGCGGCGATCAGGTCGCGATCGACCCCGGGAACGGAGCCGTCCACCACCACCGCGGAGAACGCGCGCCCCGAGTGCAGCCGGGTGCGCAGTTCCTCGATGGAGACACACCGGATGAAGTCCGCGGGCAGCATCGCCGCGGTGGACCACTGCCCGATGGTTCGGAACCATTCTGCCCGGGCACGGGCGAGGCCGAGCAGCACATAGCGCTCACGCATCAGCCGTCATCCTGGTCGCCGTCGCCGTCGTGTGGGTCGCCGTCGTCCGGGTCGCCGTCCGCCTCGGTGTCGGCGTCCACCGGATCGTCGGGCGCGCCCAGACCCGGTGAGATGCTGGTCGCCCCCTCGGGCCGGGGCCCCGGAGCCGCGTCGTCGGGCCGGAAGGCACCCGGCGCCTCGTCGAGGTCGTCGGGTGAAGCCGTCGAACGGGTGACGAACACCTCGGCGGTGTTGATCGCATGCCCCAGGGACTGCACGTCGCCGAGGTTGGTGATGGCCACGGTGAGCAGCACGTCCCCCGAGGCACCCAACGGTCCTCCGTCGGGTGCCGTGATGCGCAACAGCGGCACCCCCCGCGCCACGTAGGCGGTGTAGGGCTCGACGCCGGTCCCGCTGAAGGTCGCGAGCACGTCGATGCGCTCACCTGGTCGCAGGGTCCCGGCCACCGCTGCGGTGCGGGGCAGGGCGAACGACAGCGTCTGCGCCGGCGCGACGCCACCGTCGTCGACCAGAGCCGTACGGGTCACCAGATCACCCCGCTGGAGCGGTGCGACGAGCACGCGACCCACGAGGCCGTCGACCTCGTCGACGGGGATGGCCCGGCCCGTCAACGGCTCGGTCAACTCGATCGTCAGCCCGCCCATGACCGTCGTCAGTTCGTCCACCGTCTCGAACCGGGTCCCGGGTTCGATCGTCTCGAGCGCCACGAGGTACGTCGTGGTCGGCTCCGCGGTCGACTGCAGGTAGGCCGCGAAGGTGGCGACCGCCGCGGCGGTGATGAGCAGTGCCCCGACGACCGCCCGTCCCCCCGGCAGGCTCCGGGCCCGCCGGACCCTGCGCCCGCCGTCGTTCGCCGGCTGCTCCGATTGCGGTGCCGTGGTCATCGTCCCGATGTCGGCCACGCCCACCACCCCCGGTCCCGTTGACGGCCCGTGCCGTCGAGCGCCGGCAGACGATAGCGATCCCGGACCTCGCGCGTCGGGCGACGTGCACCGGCCGGACCACCTGCGCGCACCTACCGCAGAGGGGATCGTGGACATCCTGAGGGCAACCAGGTAGCGTCAGACTGCCTGGAGGACACGAGATGACGCGTGAAGACATCAACTGGCTGAGTACACGTGAGGCGGCTCGGCAGCTCGGGATCACCACCCGAACCCTGTACCGACTGATCGACTCCGGCCAGATCCCGGCCTACAAGTTCGGCCGTGTCATCCGGTTGCAGGAGGCCGAGCTGGACTCCTTCATCCAGTCGGCGCGGATCGAGCCGGGGGCACTCGAGCACCTCTACGCCGACACCGGCGCCGAGGACAGCGACGAGTGACCCGACCGGTCCGGGCACGCGCGGCGGTACGACGTCGACACCCGGGGTGGTCGCCGACGCGGACGTGACGCGCACTCGTTGCGCCCCTCGGCAGTTTCCTACCGCATCACGGCACTCGTTACCCACCGTGGTACGGTGGCTTTTCTCGCCCGGGGGAGTCGTGTGCACTCGCCATTCCAGTTCCAGCTCCCACTGCCGCCCGCGGACGTCCGCGGGCGCGACGAGCTGCTCGCCACGCTCACCGAACAGGTCACCGGACGCCGGATCACCGCCCTGCTCGGCCCCCGCCGGTTCGGCAAGACCTCGGTGCTGCGACGGCTCGCCGCGGAACTGACCGAGATCTCCACGGTGTGGCTGGACCTCTACGGTGTCCAGTCCCTGGCGGACATCACGACACGGCTCGACGACGCGCTCGTCCGCGCCCCGGCAGCCTTCCTGACCGAGGCCAACCACGTCGCGGCGAAGGTGCAGATCAACCTCGGGGTCGTTCGCGCCGAGTTCGCACGACCACGGCGCAGCCAGCCCGACCCGACCGCCCGGTTCGGGCAGCTGCTCGAGGTGTTCGTCGATGCGGCTGCTCGTCGCCCGACGCTGCTCGTCATCGACGAGTTCTCCGACATCGGGCGCGTCCGAGGAGCAGCCGAGCACCTCCGGGCCACGTTCCAACACCGTGCTTCCACCTTCGGTCTGGTCCTCGCGGGCTCGCACGTGTCGGCGATGCGGCAGATGTTCGCCGGCCGCGAGCAGCCGTTCTACGGCCAGGCGGAACTGCTCGGAATCGGTCCGCTCGACGCCGTGACGGTCCAGGCGATCGTCACGGACGGGTTCGCTGCCACCGGCCGAGACCCGGGCAACGTCGCCGCGCGCATCCACCACGTCGCCGGCGGCCACCCACAACGGACCATGCTGCTCGCCGACGCGGCCTGGACCCACGCCGCCGGCGGACCCGCTGACGACCGGTGGGGCCGAGCGCTCGCCGATGTGCGGGCCCGTCTCGACGGTGCGATGCGGACCGTGCACGACACGCTCACCGTGTCCGAGCAGCGCGTGCTCCGTCTGCTCGCCCACGACGAGCCGCTGTTCGGCACCGTCTCGGACCAGCTCGGCCTCACGGCCGGTGCCGCGCAGTCAGCGCTGAAGCAACTGGTCGGTCACGGTCATCTCACCGTCGACGCCCCCAGAAGCGTCACCGATCCGCTGCTCGCCGACTGGTTCCGCCAGACCCTGCCCCTGTGACCACGCGCGGACGGGAACTGCCGGCGGGAGCATCCCCCGCAGCGACCCGCGACACGCATCCATGACAGTCGCGCGTACTCGCGCGCCACCCGGTGACGCCCACGTCGGGACGACGCACACCTCGGGATGACGCTCAGGCGGGGATGACCACCTCGCGCAGCGCGGTGGTCGGCACGTAGATCGCGCCGGCATTACCGCCGGTCGTCCGCACGGTCAGCACGTCCTCCCCGAGCCCCACCAGCCGGACGTTGATGGGATCCTCGGTGTCCCGCAGCACGAGCACCACCTCCGTCGACTGCTCGGCGATGCGCTCGAGCGCCTCGACCAGGGTGCGGTCCTGCGAGGTGCCGCGGTCACCCATGGCGACCGGAGCCGGGCGACCCGGTTCCGGCCGGACACTGCGGATGGTGTCGCCCATGATGAGCACCGTCGCGCCGCTGGCCAGTCGCAATGCGACGTGATCCCGACCGACCGCCACGAGGACGCCCCGGTGGATCCGGTCGGCCGCGAGCCGGACCACGACACCGACGCCCCGTTCGGCGAGGTCACGCAGCGTTCCGGTCCACGTCGCGACGTCCGCCGCGCGTTCACGCCGTTGGCGTCCCTCCTGGCGGGCCTCGATCGCGGCCCGGATCCGCTCGTCGTCCCCGAGCTCGACGAAGGGATCGGGCTCGGGCGGGTGCCAACCGTCCCCACTCACGCCGGCAGTGGGGGCAGACGCACGACCTGGCCCGGGAAGATCAAATCGGGGTTCTGCGGGTCGGCCAGCGCGTCCCGGTTGGCCTCGACCACCAGGAGCCAGTAGGTGGCGACCGCCTCGTCGTCCAGCGAGTGCTCCCCGTCGGCCACCAACGCCGTCTCGGCGATGGACCACAGCGAGTCCCCGGCCGTGACGACGTACTCGTCGGACCGAGGTTCGGCTCCGCCCGCCGCGGTCGCGCTCCGGTTTGTCGCGGTGTCCGCCCCGACGTCGGGGCCGGTATCGGTGTCGGCGGCGTCGGCCTCGGGCATCGGCGCCTGTTCCCGGGCCCGTTCGAGCAACTCCAGTGGCAGCGGACGATCCGCCGGTTCCAGCCGTTCGAGGGTGACCCCGTCCCCCTCCCCGCCGGTGGCGTCCTCCTCGCCGGCGGCGACGGCGCGCAACTCGACCTCCGCGCCGTCGGCGGCTTCGGCCGGCCCGTCGATCGACGACGCCGACAGGGTCACGGACGACGCGTTCGACGACGGTTGCACCGATCCGGACGGCATGGCGCTGACGGCCATCGTCGTGGCGAGCGTGACCCCCAGGGTGGTCTGCAGCAGTCGCCGGACGAACGGCACCGTCAGCGCGTCGGCGGCCCGCACCAGGCGCGCCGCGCGCGCGAGCCGGGCGGCGATCCCGATCGTGGTGGCCCCGACCAGATACCAACTGAGTGCGAGCACGACCAGCCGCAGCAGCGCGACGGCGGCGACGATCGCGTCCCGCTCCGCGAGCCAGGCCGACCATCCCGCCGGGTCCCGCGGAGGCGCGGCGAGGGGACCGCTGCCGAGCGCGTGGAACAGCACGGTGCCGACGACCAGGCCGCCGAGCCACGCGATCAACGGCAGCCAGCGCCGCCCCGCGTCCGCCTGCGCTGGTCCGTCGGGAGCGCGGACACGTGAACCGGTGACGCCGGTCGACTGCTCGGTCATGACGCTCCCCCTGCCACCGTTTGTCACCATGCCGCCACGGTCCCGGTCGACGACCGCCGACGCGGGCCAGCTGTTGCATGCAGACCGTACCCTGTCATGCCACTTCACTCAATCATTGCTCCGAACGCCGGTGGACAGCGGGCAGAGCTATCCTCCGCCGACGCGCGTGGGCGGCAAC
>LFIK01004553.1_pt1 | contig 11221 bp, 16 predicted proteins | sample 643401 | NCBI WGS metagenome assembly LFIK01 (sample SAMN03777447, study PRJNA286221) | soda lake metagenome | biome: soda lake; feature: Kulunda steppe; material: water; isolation source: sample T5-Br brine of Lake Tanatar-5 | place: Russia: Kulunda steppe | collected 2010-07
CGGCTCCCCACCCACCGATTTGCAAAGCGACCAAGTAATACAGGCAAAACAAGCCCTAAATACCCAGTCAACTACCACAACCGACTGTGCATGCAAATGTAGCATAAATCTGGTGCTGCACTAATCTGGCGTGACAAAGGGCACGGGAAAAGAGCGTGTTTTTCATCTTGAATTGCCTGCAAGCCACACTTATCACAGGTACCATCGTGATGTTCCCAGCTTCTTGACTTGCAGCACATGGGAATGTAACCTGAAACATGCCATGTTGCGCTGTGTTTGCTTGCCTAAATCCAGATGCAGATACCTAGGTACAGAAAAAGGCGGTCCATCAACACTGGCAGTCTGTCACGCCGAGAGACTGCTGCATCCAAATTAGACTCGTAGCATGGCCATAACATTATGTTATCCTGCTGCCATGACGCTACTTTGTCTGCAGCATACGGTAGTCCCGGCTGGGTAGCAGTGATATTAATGAGACTCCTTATCGCTTCTTTATGAGCAGGCTTGCAGTTGCACTTCTCAGGTAATGGCCTTTTCTTGAAGGTTAGGCACTTCTCGACTGAGGCCTTCTCTCACTAGGTTCAATTTGCAGGCTTAAGGTTTTCATGCTATATTTCTTCCCGCATGCACTGATAGTTTTTTATGAGCAGGCTAGCAGTCGCACTTCTTGACTGAAGGCCTGTTCTTGTAACCCTTGTAAAGTTTTCAAGGCTGTATCCGCCGAACGAGGGCAGCTCAGCCGGTTGTGAACCTCCAGTGAGGTTAGAACCTTGAACCAACTGGTTGCAAGGGTGGATAGTCGACTTTCCATCGCAGGTGCCCCGCCGCCTGCTCGTGTATCCGGAGTTGAAGTTGCTGAAGGTGCAGGCCTGGTAGGCTTCAGCCAAGCAAGGCAGATGCATCTGTGTTACCAAGCTATCAAGTTGGACTGCGAAAGCAGGCAGGACAGACCGCCCATTCAGGCAGTCTGTTCCAAGCAGTAATGGCTTTTATTTTGCCACTGGGTACAACAAGAACCCCTCCTCCTAAGCAGCGCTTGTCCCCCTGACATGACATGATGACAGATCATGATAATGTGATGGGCTTTTTGTGTAATAATTTTGTATTGGTAGCAATATTGAAGAAGGCAAAACTGCTTACGTCGCTCGGCAACGTGCAAAGATAGCCCAATCTCAAGCAAGAAACCCAATACACAGTTCAGAAGCAAGAGATACCAGACGTATAGCGCGTTTTTAACAGGAAATATGACACATCACACACATCAGCGAACGCATGCACAGGATACGATATGTGAAACAATTATTATGAAGTTCACAGGTGTTGCAGCTGCAGGAGAAGCCAAGACATGGTGCCAGACAGTTGCAGCCTTGCATGTCCTGGAGACTTAGTGCAGCTCCCCGTTCTGCACCTCCCCCAAGTCATCATCCACATCCATCTCCTCTGAAGCATACATGCGATCAGATCCTAGATCGTCATCCTCCCTCAAACCCCTGCCTTTGTCAAGCAGCGCATGACCGGGGACCCCATGCGGTAGAGGGCCCTCAGATCTACTACCGTTTGGTTTGCCACTTGCGGGTGGCTGCTGTCGATCAGGCATCCCTGCAGGCTTCTGCCGCGTGGACAGCGCTTGCTGGTGTTGGCGTTGGTGGGTGTGGGGGTGGTGCTGCTGGTGGTGGCGGTGAGGCTGTTGGCTATTGCTGCTTGAACCCTCACTGCCACTAGTGCTGCTGCCTCCCTGGCTGCCACTGCTGCCACTGGCTTCACTGCCACTGCTGCTGCTCCTGCCATATCCCCGCCCGCTCTCGGTGCGCTGCACCCTGCTGTCCGTCCGCTGTGGCCTGCTTTCTCCTCCACCTGCCATGCTGTCCTCATGGATGCGGTTGTCGCCACATGGCGGGACACCCACATCTCTGCCAGGGGGGTTTGCGCGGGGAAGGGGGGGCTTGCTGACATCTGCGGGGTAAGGTGTGTATGTGTGCATGCATGCCAGCTTGTACTCACGCATGTGTGAAACGCATACAAACCAGCATCACGCAAGCTGATTGTAAGGATTAGCAGTTGTTGGGACTGAGTGCGGTCAATCTGGGAGGGATCAAAGGCGTGACCCAAAAGGCTTACACACCTGGCAGAACACAGCAAGGATGGAAGGTCGAAAGGCTTCATGGCAGCAGGGATCAAGCAAAACCAAATCGCGACCCAGACAAAAGGTAACAGAACTGCTTCAGATGGTTGCGCCAATCAAGAACACGCCTGTTGCAAGCATGGCTTGCTCATCGCTGCCTGTAACACTACTTGTGCAGCCAAACACAAATAGGCACACGCACACAAAAACAGGTCATAGGGGGGTATGCGGGGGCGGAACTAATTTGGCAGAGGGGCTGCGCAGGGTCAGGCTGCGGCAGCAAGGTGCAGGTGAGCCCCCCGGGGTGCACATCCACACGGCATGGGCCTTCAGTCTTTCATGCTTCCTCAAGGGCACCCTCTCTCGCAGAGGGGCGCCCGCCTTGGAATAGCGTATATGTTTTGAACATCATGAGGCTACCGTTGAGCATAAGGAGGTGGGCAGGGGTGCACATTGCAGCAGCAAGGACAAGCACCCATCTGAGCTGTGCAGACCGCTACTCAATGTACGAGTGTGCTGATGCACTGATGCTAGGAGGTGTGAGCGCTGCGCTCAATCAAGGCCTTCAGTTGGAAATGCGTTCCGCAGCGGTGCCCTTGGCATGCAAGGGACCCTGATAGGAATAGCGTATATGTTAGAACATCACTAGGCAAGAGAGCGCAGGCCCAGAGCGCTGGGGTGTGCGGGTGTGGGTGCTCATGCTGCGTACATGCGAACTGAAGCCGCGATGCAAGCTCAAGAACATGCGGACACAGCTGCATGCTTGAGGGTACAATGCTTGTGGGCTGCACAAGGCAGAGAGCACAGGCAGCTGGGCACACCTCCCTTGTATGCCTCCTCACATGCCAGATCGAAAGCCTGAACAGCAGTACATCTGCGAACACACTGGCGCATAAGCACATGCATGCACACGCACACACATGCACACGCTGCCACTGCACACCCAAGCCACGGCATCGGGGCCAGCATGCAGCCCATGCACACTCACAGCTGCCAGGGGGCAAGCCATCCCTGCTGCTCTCGTCCCTCAGGTCAGCCGCCCTCTCCCTTTTCTCACGGAGTGCCTCCGCCACACGAATGCTGCGCTCTCGAAGCTCACGCTCGCGCTCACGCTCACGCTCGCGCTCAGCCCGCGAACTCCTGAGTACATGGCACAGCGCATGCAAGTTGACCTCAGTGAAACTCACAATTTATTAATGGACGGTACCTTCTTCCCAGCACATCCCGATTATCTTTTTCTTGACCAATACATGAAACAAACACAATCAGGAGAGTGTCCATGCAAGCTATTGTGACGCGCAACTTTTTAACTCGCAAGCACAGCTGCTGCACTCCTGTGCTCAGCAAGAGCGTGCATGTTGCACCTAGACTGGTACTGTACAAGAACAATGAGCAATGGTAGGGCAGGCAATGTAGTTGGCATGCTTAAAATGGTGCGCGGGCATCCTTGGAAACAGTCTGTTTCCACAAATGCCGCAACTATCCTCCGCCATGACGCTCTCATTGATGCCAGCGCACCTACAGCGGCATGGGCACGTTCAGGAGCACTGTGCCTACTAGAAGGCAGGGGCTCTTTCACAGATTGCCTGGCTCTAGTTGCTGTGGGCTAAAATGCACAGCGTTCTGGCCGCTGATGCCCGAGTTGGCGGCAGCCACCCCTGCCCACAAGCACCACTTTCGGCCATGCTCCCTGCATGCGCCCACCCTTGCGCTGTTCCCACTCCTCAGCAGTTGGGTGGCCATACAATTTGGCCACACGCGCTGTTCCCACTCCTCAGCAGTTGGGTGGCCATACAATTTGGCCACACAATCGCCCCCCACATTCACGTCACATCATCCATCAAATCCTCCTGTGAGACCCTTGGTCCTCGGCTCCCAGAGGGACCCTGCCTTGGGACTCCGCTCCAGACTGCCACACCTATTACTTGCGCACCTTGAGTCGCGCTCTCTTTCCCGGTCCCTGTCCCTGTCCTTGTCTTTGTCCCGGTCCCGCCGCGACGAGGCTCTGTGGGCAAAAGCGGCAAGGCAGGAAGCGGGATGAGCTGGTGCGCAGCCTGCAGGGGGGGGAGTAACATGCAGGCACGAGGTAAGCATGGCAAGGGGCCGCAGCACGCCCAGCATTCCTGCGGGGCAGCAGCACCGCAAAGGATGCGCGAGCGCTTGCACGCTCACTGATGCCCAGTGAGTGGGATCGCAGTGCGCACACACGTGAGTGTGCATGGAGCTGATTTGCATGCGCGCATGCAGGCAGATCAGGAGACCCCCATTCTGTCAACCAACATCTGCTTGTAGGCCGTGCAGGTGCCAGAGCTGTGAACTCTGCTCTTGCACCACCTCTGCTCTTGCACCACCTCTGCTCTTGCACCACCAGCCTTTGGCAGAAGCTGATGCAAGGCGAGGTGTGTGGCAGAGATGCAGGGGGCACCACACATCAAAGGACAACAGAGCAGGCAGTCCTCTACCGGATGAAAGACAGAGGGCGCATGCACGAGGAGGAACATCAAATGCAGCAGCACATGCACCTCTGCAGGGGATAAGGAGGCGTGTGCGCTGATCCTGGGCGACATTTGTAGGGGCGCTGCGCAGGTTCACGCGGCGCACGCACATCGCACCAAAACGGGAGCAATGCAACCAGGACGCACTGTGTGCAGCCTCCTCCCTTTTAAGAGCCCTGTGCTGGGACAGGAAGCAAGCCCCCTGCACCCACTGCTGAAGATAGCTGCCAAGGGGTACCACACTCGTTCATTACTTTCCCCTGCTCCAGCGAAGCAGGCAACGCCTCAGACCCTGGCCTAGCCTGCTGCAGGGCGCCACGATGCGGCTACCACTGCCATGCTGCAGTGATGACTCTGCAGCGATGCAGCTGCGGTAATGCTGCTGCGCTGGCTGCGTTGCTGCTGCGATGCAAGACAACGCTGCGACTCTCAACCACAGGCCGTCTATGGCTTGCTGCTTCCCATTGCCATGATGGCACTCTCTAATTTGTGTCCATCGTGCCGCATCAAGAGATCTGTCCTGATTTCAGTGCTGGGTGGTCACATGCGTGCTTGCATGCACACCGGGGGGCCCGCCCATGCAATTTCAGCCCGCCTGGCACCTCCCAACCCACAGAACACGAACACCCCTTACCCTTTCATTTACCTCGCCCCTCTCCCTTCCCCCTTTCCCCCCTCACCTCTCTCCTTTTTCCCGCTCCCGCGCCCTCTGCTTCTCCGCCTCCCGCTCCTTCGTCCGCTCCCGCTCCTTACCGCGCTCCCGCTCCCGCTCCCGCCCCCCCCCCCGCTCTCTACTCCGGCTGCGGCTGCGCCTGCCCCCACGGCTGCGGTCCCTGCTGTCCCTGTCCCTGTCCCGGTCTCTATCCCGGCCCCTGTCCCGGTCCCGCACACCACCACTTCGGTCCTTGTCCCGCCCTGAGGAGCCCCGCTCGCGCCCTGAGGACGCTCCACCGCGATCCCTGCTGCGACTGCGCGCCCCGTGGCTGCTGTCCCTGCACAATGGCCCAACCACACGCGCACGTGCCAGGGTCAGCAGCAGCAGACGCGCAGGGCAGACGGGGCTCTCTCTGGGAGAAATTGGCTACAGACCGCACGGGCTCGCAGCTTGTGGGCGTGCAGTGTCTGCCCCCTGCTGTCACATGCACACCCAGACACACGGACAAGCAGACGCCAACACACAAGACACACACGCACACACTCATGTGCACTTCTGTACACACGCAGTGACGCACTTGCTTTTATCTTGCTTTTTTTCCAGATGCGAGCGAGCTGCCACGGCCGCCCCGCCAGTGCTGCAATTGTGTGCGCTGCGGGCAGCGGCGGCCCACACAATGAGCACAGCCAAGGAGCGCACACCACGCCTGTTTGGCGGCCCCTGCTGGCATAGCTCCATGGCGCCACCAGGGCTGTACCGGCCCTGCCCCTCCTCCACCTCGCCAACAAAGCTCACCATTCAAGCGCTGAAGGGGCCTGTCTACAGGCATGTGCATTGCGCCTCACACATCCTATGCCTGGCAGAGGCCTGTATACCCAGCCAGAGCACCCTTCAACACAATCTCCCCCCTGAACCAACCCCTCGCCCCAGGGTAAGTGTGCCGCCGCCTCCCAACCTGGTAGACTGGGTCCTGTCTCTGTCTGTGCCCTGCCTCGTCTCCTGGCCCCTCCAGTCCCTGTCTCCACCTCCTGCCATGCTCCAGCCTCCACTCCCTCCCATCCTGCCCACTCTGTCTCCGTCCCCTTCCGCGCCCCAATGCCTCACACCTCACCTGTCCTGCCGGTCCCTGTCTCTGTCCCTGTCAGCCTCTGCCCCATCCCGGCTGCCAGACGCGCTTGGGCCGGCGGCGCCGGCATCTGCACCTCTGCTGCTCGTAGCACCCCCAGAGCCAACCTCCTCCTGTGCACACAAGCCCGGCAGCGCTGATTACTGGCTGGGGATCGGGCAGGGCCAGCGTGGCAGGCAACAGGCGTGGGAGAGTCGGCCATGTGACAGCCTGTCACATCCATGCCGTGCAGGTTGTATGGCACCAGTTGAGCAGGTGGTGGCACCAAGCAAAGCAGGATGCGGCACCAAGCTGCAGATCAGGTGGTGGCACCAAGCAAAGCAGGATGGGGCACCAAGCAGTGCAAGTGGTGGCAACAGGCAATGCAGGCAACCGCACAGGCGGTGGCACCCATGCATAGAGGGCAGGGCTGCCTGCCTGGAGTCCCACCTTCTCCGCCCTGGCTGCACCAGAAGGGGAGGTCGCTGCTCCATTCTCCTCACGGCCGCCCGTCCCTGGCCCTTGGTCGGCTGCCCCGGAGGGAAAGCCTGCAGCCGGCGGCCCCGCAGAAGCTGTTGCTTGACCCCCCGACTGGCTGGGCGCGGCCTGCGCCTCTGGGCTGGCATCGGTGATGGCCTGCGGGGCACGGCGCGAGGTAGTGGCACCGTTGCAGTTGGGCCTGCAGCAGGTGCGGGCGGGGCCAGGAACTGCATGGAACGTGCGCGCATCGCGCAGGAGCATAAAGATGTGCTATATGGGGGCATGCAACTGTGTAGGGATGTGTATGTGCATGTGCTGCGAGTGCATGTGCCTGCATGTGACATGCAGCAGCATACCACATGGCGCACCAGGTGTGCTGGAATAGGAACGCCCCAGGGAGCTGCAGGCCATCCCAACACCGAGGGGACAGAGGCACAGCCACAAAAGGCATCAAGTCCAGCTTTGGGTGCATGCTTTGTGCTAGCATCGCATGCCACGCGCGCGCAGGCTAGGGCTGCACATGTGGATGCACTAACATGGAGGTGCACTCCCTCACCTTGCGGGAAGGCTGCAGGCCCTCCTGCGAGACGTTTACATAGGCCGCCTTGGGCTTCTGGTACAGCTCATGCAGCGTGCGCACCACAGCCACGAGTTGCTCGGTCTTGACTGAGAACGCAGCCCACCAGGGCACCGATTCCGGAAGGCAGATCTGCGGTGCAGCCAGGCAGCACAGGCAGCTGGTGGGCGGCACGCACAGGGGCGCTCGCACCTGTTGCTTGGCCAGGTCGGCAGCAGCAGCAGCAGCGCTCAAGGTGGCGAGGCGCGCAGCGAGCACATCATGCACGTCCTGAGTGCCACCTGCCGGCGCGGCCAGGCGGCGCTGGACCCATGCCAGCTGTGTGTGCAGTCCACACGCGGGCGCAGGCATGCCAGGGCGACGCAGGCTTGCCGGGCACATGCAGGCATGCAGCGCGCACGACCGAGCTGCGGCGGGGGATGCCCATGGGGAGGGGTCAGCACCGCGCGCAGCAGCAGCTGCATACCCACCTGCAGAGCATGGTGCACAGGGCGCAAAAGCAGGAGGCGGTTAAGACATGGCATGTGTGTGCGCGCCTCACCTGCAGCTTCCTAGCGGCGTAGAAAATGGCACCAGAGGCCACCACCTCGCTCTTGTAGAGCACACACAGCGGCGTTCGCAGGCTGCATGCACGCACCCGGCACACACCAGGTATCAGTGCATGGTCCAGCCCCCCTCGGCTTACAAGAGTGAAGCATGTACACACACACATGCACATGCACACATTCAAAGTTGCCGGGTGCATAGGAGAGGGAGACGTCCTGGCATGCTCAGGTATTCATTGCACGCGCTGAAAGGCCTCCTAAAGAAGCACAGGGTGGGTCCCCGGGCTAAGGTCAGGCTCAGACCGAAGTGCTTCTTGATCTTTGCAGGAGGAGCTGCCTCATCCCTCCCTGACATTGTCCAGTAGCTTAGTGCATGAGCAACCAAGCGTCAAAGCAGGCATTCCCACTCAAGCAAGTAGAAACAAAATAGGTTTCATAGTCAGTCCATGCGTGTGGGATTACACACACATTCCACAACAAGATACCGTCCACACATGAAGCAGGAGCAAGTGCGAATGTGCACGAACCAATGCAAGTATAACCCCTTGAGCATGCATACACACACGTAGCACACATCAGTGAACACAAACACACATGCACACCCACACAAAACACACGCTTGCGCGCATATGCATGCACAGACACTCTTGCGGAAGCAACGTCCACAAAACCACACACCTGTCATTGACAATGTTCCAGGCCTCCTGAATGAGGTCCTGGTCGCCGTCCAAAACCTTGACAAAGCTGATGAGCAGCTTGTGGGGGTGGTCACAGTGGACAATGAAACCGAAGACACGCAGCATCTCCCGCTCGTAGCGGATGATGGAGTCCTTCACGGCCTGATAATCCTGTTTGTGCGTGGGAGCCCAGGCGTCGATGAGGATGGGGAGGTTGAAGAAAAGTGGAGGAAGCGGAAAAGGAGACAGGTCTCTATGAAGCCAACACGACACACGAGCTCCCGACTAGTTCGCCCACCCACACGACCAGCGACTGACCTTTGTACCGGGCTCGATCAGCGTGAGGGGCGCGTTGTCCCTGCGTTTCCACAGCCGGTCAAAGACCATGACGATTTCGCGCACCCTCACGCGCGTGCACTCCTCCAGCTTGCAGGCCAGGAACGTGGCAGCGGCTGCCAGCTTCTGCATGGTCAATAGAGCAGCGCCACTGGGTCTCAATAAGTGGGAGATGAGGGGACATGAGGGGTGTAGTGCGCAAGAAGTCACGGCTGCATGGTGTATGCGGACCATGCGCTGAGGGTTGATATGCCACCTGTCAGACTTCCCATCATCTTCTACACAAGAACCCTTGCCATGCACTTTTGTTATGAATTGCTGCACATGCGCGCACGCGGCCCACCTTGACAGAGAAGTCTCGCAGGGAGCGCTTGCAGTAGAAACGCTGCAGCAGGATTTGGCCCGTGGCCATCACTGCTTGAGGGCACTTCAGCAGAATGCCAGCCTCCTGTACCATCTGGGCGCCGTACACGCGCAGGCTGTTCTCCTGCTCTGTGCTGATGCCATGCGCCCTGCTGGGGGACTGCTCAAGCTCCTCTGGCGTGAAGTAGAAGCTGTCAATGTTGCACGTCAACATGGCACTGGCAGGCCAAGGAGGACTCCTGCTGGGCTGGCCGGCAGACTACTGGTTGGTGCCCAATGACCTGAGCTCGAGTGCGTGGCCTGGTAGTGCGGCAACCACACACACCCTGCCTTTGGCAGGTCCCAGGGGGACCTGAACACAGCTTCCCTGTCCAGGTATCGTTTGTGAACACTAACTTTGGCCTATTAACAAAAAGTAAGCATGTTGCTCATGTTGCAGCCATCTGTCACTCTCCGACGAAGAAAGGTCTACAGGTGGAAATTAAATAAATCATGGCTTATATAAAATGATACTGCATGACTCAGGGACTGCTCCTCGCTTCGGGGCTCACTGCCCCTGTCCACCACAATTCTGCATGTAATCTCTGAAAATTACATGAATTATAAATCATTCGAGGAGTCAAAACAAGTCGCCAAGGGCCTATATTTATTGTGCATCGCTAGGTCTCGGGCATGTGTTCGAGCTCACAAGCTTGGCAGGGGTGCTGCGGCTAGGCTCTGGATCTTGGGCACGGCCTTCACGATCTCACCGGCACACTGGCGTCCTGCAGTATGGAGGGAGAGCACCACACAAACAAGCTTGAACTTCGGAATAATGTTTCTCCTTTCATTTATTGAAGCAGAGGGTATTCACCCGCCTGCGGAGTTCGTCGTTTTTCCTGATCCCCACTGATTCAGCTGCTAATGGGGTATTTGTGTCTGTGAGAGCCAGCAATGCGGGATATGCAAGCAGCCCCGCTTGAAGCACACCAGGCCTGGACTCAGCACATGCATTTGAGCACCTGCTGTGCAAACATCCTGCACACCTGACAGAGTGGCACCCTCCATAGAATCAATGTAGTCCTGCTTTGTGTAGCTCCCTGCCAAGAAGAAGTTGGGCACGGGGGTGGCCTGGTCGGGCCTGAAGGGGTCCATGCCTGGCGCCTCAATGTACAGCGACTGCCCGATCTTTACAACACTGTGCCAGGTGTTCTCCAGATTGCGAGCACTGGGGAACAACTGGCGCACCTGTAGAGGCAGGTGGGCGGGTAATCAGCTGCCTAGAGCCTCGGAATGCACTCCACAAGCAAGTCAAGTGTTTCAGCATGTACCTTCAGCATGTTAGGCAGGCGATCACGCTTGTGCCTGTTAAGCCACAGACTGCATCATCGCCAGCAGGTGCGCAAAGGTGAGCAAGCAGCTGCACCAGCTTCATGGGCAGCCCCGGTGCCCGAACTGCTGGAGATACCGAGTTGGGGCTGACGCCCACTAAGGAAGAACCATGTTTGCATGCAGTCTGTGCATTCCCAACTACGGCTTCGAGGAGCGTGCAGCTGAGTGTGCCACGCCTGCTGCACATCCTGGGCAAGCAATACCACATAGGGCACCTCGCGCACCTGGCGGTCGGCCTCAGCCGCGATGTCCTCATTTGACCAAGGCATGTACGGGGCGGCAGGCGTGATGACGACCTGCATGAGTGACCCCTGGCCCTCACGGAAATAGTCCACAGGGCTGACGAGCGCCAGGTCGGCGAAGCAGGAGAAGAACACGTCAGGGCTGTACAGCAGGTTGTTGAGACCCTGGGGCTGTGTGAGCTGCTTGACCTGCACGAGGCATGGCCAGAAGCTGAGAAGGGGGGGGAGGCACAAACACCATATGCAGTGCCAA
>LFIK01004555.1_pt1 | contig 11218 bp, 16 predicted proteins | sample 643401 | NCBI WGS metagenome assembly LFIK01 (sample SAMN03777447, study PRJNA286221) | soda lake metagenome | biome: soda lake; feature: Kulunda steppe; material: water; isolation source: sample T5-Br brine of Lake Tanatar-5 | place: Russia: Kulunda steppe | collected 2010-07
CTGGTCGCCGCCTTGCTGAGTGAAGGCGCGACCCTGGCCACCGCCCGCGCCCGGCTGGCCGACGCCACCACGATCCGCACGCGGGTCGCCGCCGCCCGGCGGGTCACGGCAGCGATAGAGGAGGGATTCGCCGATGATGCGATCGCCAAAGGGCTGTCGCCCGACGCCGTCAGCGCGGCGCTGTTGGCCCGGCTCACCGCCGCGCCGGGCCCGGCGATCGATCCCACCCGGTCCGAGACGCCATCCGCCGCCCCGACGGGCGGACTCAACCCCCGCGCCATCTATGACCGCATGAACGCAATCGGAGCCGCCTCAAAATGACCACACTCACCGAAGGCCGCCGGACGGGCGAGTTTCTCGTATCCGAGGCGGCCGGCTATCGCAGCCGCGACCAGGTCCGGGTGCTGACCGACCAGCCCCTGCCCGCCGGCACCGTGCTGGGCCGTCTGACGACCGGCGGGGATTACGCCCCGCTCGATCCGGCGGCCACGGACGGCAGCCAGACGGCCGCCGGGATCCTCTACGCCAATCTCGCGCCCGCCCCGGATCCGCAGCCTGCCACCGTCATCACCCGCGACGCCGAGGTGAACGGCCACTGCCTGGAATGGCCCGGCGCCGCCACCCCCGAACACCGCGCCGCCGCTGGTGACGATCTGGCGGCGCTCGGCCTGATCATCCGCTAAGGATCTCCATATGTACGAATTGACCGACATCTTCACCGGCGACGCCTTCTCCGCCGTCACCCTGACCGCCTCGATCAACGATGTGCCCTATACCCCGCAATTGCTGGGGTCGATGGGGCTGTTCTCGGTCGACGGCGTGCGCACCACCGATATCGCCATCCATGCGCTGGACGGAGCGTTGTCGATCGTCCAGACCAGCGAGCGCGGCGCCCCGCCCGACCAGATTCCGAACCAAAAGGGCAAGCTGCGCAAGGCGAGTGTCCGGCGGTTGGCGCTGGAGGCCTCGGCCTATGCCGACGAGGTCCAGAACGCCATCAGCTACGCCAAGGGTAACGGACAGCCGGTCACGCCGACCGCCCAGGACCTGCTGACCGAGCGGTTCTCCGGCCCGTTCGGCCTGCGGGCGCGCTTGGAATTGACGCAGGAATATCACCGCCTCGGCGCCATCCAGGGGATCGTCCTCGACGCCGACGGCAGTGTTATCGACAACTGGTTCGAATTCTTCGGCATTGCGCCGATGGCCGACGCCGAGATCGACTTCGCGAGCTTCACGGCCAACGACCGCAAGTTCGAAGTCCGGTGCACCGGCCTGGTCCGCGACATGACGCGCGAGATCGAAGGCTTCCCGATGGTGACCCTGCAGCCGATCGCGCTTTGCGGCGACAATTTCTACGACCGGGTCTATTCCAACAAGGAAGTCGCCGCCGCCCGGGCGAACCGCGACACCGGCCGCGAGTCGGATGTCTTCGGGACGACGAAGGCGTTCAGCCGGTTCGAATACGGCGGCATCCTGTGGGCGAACTATCGCGGCACCAAGGACGGCGAGGTCGGCATCGGCGCCAACGAGGCGCGGCTGTTCCCGTCGGGCATTCCGGGGCTGTTCCAGATGCTGTTCGGTCCGCCCGACATCATGGGGCTGACCAACACCAAGGGGCTGCCGAGTTACGCCTTCATGCCGCCGGAACGCCAGACCAGCCGGGCGGCGGTCATCGAGGCGCAATCCAATCCGCTGACCCTGTGCATGCGGCCGCGTGCCTTGCGCCGGCTGACCCTCAAACCATGAGCCGGTGGCGCGACCGGGTCGGGGTCGCGATGACCCCGATCCTGGCGGTGTTCGGCGAACGGGTCACGTACCGCCCGGCCGGAGGCGACACCGCGCCCCGGATCATCACCGGCGTGCTGGACGAACCCCACCAATCGGTCGAGCCCGGCACACGCGCGCCGGTGTCGACCACCGCGCCGACCTTGACCGTGCGCATCGCCGACCTGCCCCAGCCGCCGGTCGCCGGCGACGCCCTGACCGCCGACGACCGGGACTGGCTGGTGCAGGACGTCCAGCCCGACGGCGGCGGCAACGCAAAGCTCAAACTGCACCGGGATCATGACCGATGACCACGCGCACGCAAGTATTGGCGGCGATCCGGGCCGCCCTGACCACGCCGGAACCCCGGACCGACGCCGGAACCGAGGTTCGGATCGGCCAGATGGTGCCGCTGTTCGCATCGCACATGCCGCTGATCGTGATCCACTCGCCCCAGCGCAAGGTTCTGAACAATCTTTCCGATCCGGGCGGCGCCCGGCATTGGGAATTGACGGTGGCGATCGAGGCCTATGCCGCGGGGCGGGACGCCGAGACCGCCGCCGAAAAGCTGGCGGTCCAGATCGGGACCTGCCTGGAGCGCGATCCGACCCTTGGCCGGCTGGTTGAGGATATGCGGTTGATCGAGGCCGCGACCGAGACGGCCGTCGACGGCGACCAGATCTTCGCGGGCGTCGTGCTGGCCTACGAATGCACCTGTTGGCAGAACGCCGGCGAGACCGAAGGCGACGGCACTGTCCTGCCCGCAACGCCGTCACAAGGCGGCACCGTCGTCTTCGACCCGGAGGCCGATGATTACGGCGAGGGCTACGCCCCGCTGGCCCGCGATGCGCTCGACAATGGCGCGGCGCCCAATCATGTCCGCCGGTCGGCGATCGACGCCAAACTGATCGATGCCGAAACCTACACACCCGGCACGGCGTTTGAGGACCATTCGCCATTATCTGCGACGGAGGCCGCCACGGCCGAGGCCCCGGTCCTGCTGGTTCGGGAAACCCGGATCCTGACGCTGCCGGCGGTCCATCGCGACCGGGTCACGCGGCCCGGACGATCGGGCGTGTTCGTCGGCCATGCGCCAGAGATCGGGCCCGGCAATGAAGATGCTTATACGAATGTCGATGCCTGGGTGAACGGAGAGTGACGCCATGCCCGAACGCCGCCACCCCAACCGCGATCTGAGCGACATCGAACGCCGGATCAACGGGCTGGTCCGCTGCGCCGAGATCGTCGACATCAATCACACCGCCGCCCGGGTGCGGGTCGCCGACGGGCCGATCACCAGCAACTGGATCCGCTGGGCGGAAATCCGGGCCGGGGCCGACCAGACCTGGGACCCGCCGACGATCGGCGAGCGGGTCGTGGTCGTCTGCCTCGGCGGCAATCTGAACACCGGCATCGTGCTCGGCCGCCTGCCCTGCACCGACAACGCGCCGCCCGATGACCGCCCCGGCGTCGACAAGCGCGTCTATGCCGACGGCACGGTGGTCGAACATGACGGCCCGGCCGGGTCCACCCGGATCGCGACGCCCGGGCGGGTGACCGTTGAAGCGGAAGGCGATATAACGCTACGATCGAAAGGGGCGATCGACATCCGTGCCGAGGGGCCGATAACGATCAATGGGGCGACGGTGGATATTAACTAATTTGTGCAGTCCCGATCACTGCAACGTCAGGAGAAATCAGTATGCTTTCCGGCGATATCAGGGAACTCAAACAGGGAGACAAGCTACTACGCGAACCTTGCAATTCCGAATATGGCGTCGAATATATTAATGATCCTATAAGTCGTCTTATTCATATTTGGGACGGATTTATAACAACTGGAGATAAGATTGCCGAATTATGTTTATCCGGAGAAATGAAATTCGACAGGCACACGTTAATATTTCCAATGTTATATAACTATCGACACAGCATCGAACTCGCTTTAAAATTAATAATAAACAATCATAGTTCAGACGATAAATTTAATATTCATACACACAACTTACGTAATTTGTGGAATAAGTTTGAATCTATCTTACACGAATACAAAATCAATATGAATGATGATCCCACTGTATATATCGCAAGGGATATAGTATTGGAGTTTGATAGCATAGATAATAAGAGTGATGCATTTCGATACGGAGAATCCAGCAATGGGATGCTGTTCGATATAAAGATTGACAAAATAGATATAAATAATTTGAGAAATATCATGAAAGGTATGGATTTTTTCTTTAATGGTATTATGTACCAGCTAGAGAAAATTGATAAATACTCGAATTAAGCCTGAATTTCGCTTCTTATCACTCTCACTACTAGAATATCTATAATTTTTCATCTCCCGGCGTAAGAAGGAGTTAATCCATACCTAATGTCCCATCCCATATGCGCGAAGCCGGGCCATCATCTCCGCTTCCGAACGGTTATCAGGGCATTATTGGACTTAAGGAATGGGTTCTGCACTGCCTTCCGCCAGAAATCGTCCGACAGTTCCGGGATATCAGTCGTATCGATCTCGGCATCCGTTTTTGCCTTCAGCGCCTCAAGCTCGGCCTTCTGGTCATCGCTAAGCGCCGGTGGGTTCTGGGGGTCCATCGTGACTGTAATGTCGTTCCCGCTCATAGTGTTTCACCTCGTGGCTTGTGGTGCGACGGTACGCATCAACTGACAGGGCGCGGTTCGATCTCGCGTTCAATGGCCGGACCAACCTCGACTTCGGCCTTCGACAAAGAATAAGCCGCTTGGGCGTTCAGCCAGAACCGTGCCGTTGTCCCGAAATAGCGCCCGAGCCGCAACGCGGTGTCGGCGGAAACTTCCCGGCGACCCCGGATAATGTCGTTGATCCGATTGGCCGGGACGTTCAATCGCCGTGCCAGTTCGGTACCGCTCAGGCCCAACGGCTCCATGAATTCCTCTTTCAGGATCTCGCCGGGGGATGTCCGCACTCGCATATGTCCCTCCATCGTTAGTGATAATCGACGATTTCAACATCGTCGGGGCCGTCCGCATGCCAGGTGAAACAGATGCGCCATTGACCGTTGATCCGAATGCTGTAGCGGCCCGCAAGGTCTCCCCTCAGCGCTTCGAGCCGGTTCCCCGGTGGCGACCGCAGATCCTCCAAAGCCACCGTATAATCGAGCATGTCGAGCTTGCGCTTTGCGACCTTCGCGATCGACCGGAACTGCCGAGGCGGCTTCTCGCCGTCGAACAGTGCCTTGGTTGCCTTGCATTTGAATCCCTTAATCATGCCCCCGATATTTAATACGTATCACGTATCAACGCAACCGAAATTGGGCCAGGAATTTCCCCATGCCCCCAGCCACCCGCCTCGGCGACCTCTGCACCGGCCATGACTGCTGGCCGCCCCGGCGGTCGGTCGCGGGTAGCGGCGATGTCCGGATCGAGGGCGCGGCCGCGCATCGCGTTGGTGACGGCTGGGACGTCCATTGCTGCGTTGACCCGCCCCATCCCTGCCATGCCGGGGCTTTGGCGGCCGGATCGTCGACGGTGCGGGTCAACGGCCGCCCGGCCGGGCGGATCGGCGATCCGGTGGATTGCGGATCGGTGGTCGCCACCGGCGCCGCCACGGTGCGCATCGGCGGATAGTTAGAGGTTTCCTATGAACGGAATGGATGCAGTGACCGGCCAGCCCCTGGCCGGAACGGATCATCTCGCCCAGTCGATTCGCGATATCCTGACCACGCGGGTCGGCACGCGGGTGATGCGCCGGGACTATGGCTCGGACCTGCCGCGCCTGGTCGACGCCCCGCTGACGCCCGCCACCCTGGTCGATATGTATGCCGCCACCGCCAAGGCCCTGCGCCGGTGGGAGCCGAGGTTGAGGCTGACCCGCGTTCAGGCAGCGTCCGGATCGCGCCCGGGTCAGGTGGTCTTGAGCCTGACCGGCCGGGTCGTCGCCGACAATCAATCCGTTTCCCTGACCGTGGACCTGTCGCCATGAGCGAGACCGACATCGATATCCCGCCGGTGCGCGCCTATGCCGGGGTCGATCTGGCCAGTTTCGAACCGCCGCCGATCGTCGACGAGGGCGACTTCGAAACCATCTACTCGGAACTGCGCGCCGAATTCGTCCGCCGCTTTCCGGATTACACAGCCATGGTCGAATCCGATCCGGTCGCAGCACTCTTGCAAGCCAACGCCTGGCGCGAATTGCTGTTGCGCCAGCGGATCAACGAGGCCTCGCGCGCCACGCTGCTGGCAAGCGCCCGGGGCGAAGACCTCGACCGCAAGGCCTGGGACCTGTCCCAGACCACCCGCCTGTTGATCGATCCGGGCGACCCCGACGCCCTGCCGCCGGTCGCGCCGGTCTGGGAAGACGACGACGCGTTGCGGGAACGGGCACAACTGGCGCTGTACCGGCTGAGCGTGGCCGGGCCTGACAACGCCTATATTTCCGCCGCCCGCGATGCCCATCCAGCCATCAAGTCGGCCTCGGTCGCCAGCCCGGAACCGGGCCGGGTCATCGTCACGGTGCTGACCCGCGAAGGCAAGGGCGTGCCGGGGCCGGAAGTGCTGGCGGCGGTCGAAGCCGCGCTATCGGCCCGCGACGTCCGGCCGCTGACCGATCAGGTTGAGGTGCGCCCGGCCGCAATCATCGCGTACCGGATCGAGGCCAAGCTTCGCGTCTATGACGGCCCCGACGCCGAGGTGGTGCAGGCCGAGGCCGAGAAACGCTTAAGGGCCTACGTCGCCGCCCGGCACCGGCTGGGCGATCCGGTCGCCGAGTCGGGGCTCTATGCCGCGCTGTCGCCGCCGGGGGTTCAACTGGTCACACTCGACAACCCCACCGATCACATCCTGCCCACGGCGCATGAGGCGGCGTGGTGCCAATCCATAACCGTCACCCTGGAGGACTAAATGGCCCTGACCCCCCTTGGCACCGACACGGCCGTCGCCGCGCTGGCGAGTGCGGCCCAAGCGGTCTCGCTGCACACCGACGATCCCGGCGCCGACGGCGCCCAGGAGATCGAGGGCGGCGACTATGCCCGCCGTCCCGTGACCTGGAGCGCGCCCGACAACGGCGCGATTGCCGCCACACAGACCATCACTTTCGACGTGCCCGGCGGTTCGGTCGTTTCCCATATTGGCTTGTGGTCGGAGACCGGCGGTTTTCTCGCCGCCATCGGCGTGCCGGAAGAGATGTTCGGCTCGGCCGGTGAATACCGGGTGACCGAATTGACCCTGACCGTCGGCGACTGTCCGGCGCCAACTGTCGGTGAAACGGGAGGCGGTGAAACGGGTGACGGCGATCAGGGTGACGGCGCATGACGGCCCTGATCTTTCCGGGCGAAGCCGACGCCGAGGGCTGGGCGCCGGTGGTCGCCGCCCATCACCGCCCCGACGATCTGACGCCGGAACGCCGGGCCCAGGGCATCGCGGTCGAGACCTGGGATCCGCCCGCCGATACGGCATTCCGGACCTATGCCGCCTTCGTCGAGGTCGAGACCGGCGCCATCGACCACCGCCTGGTCGCCCGGCCGGTCGACCCGCGCCGCGTTCGCGCCCTGTTCACCCATAGCGAACGCCGGGCGATCAAGCTGGGCGACGGCCTGGACGCGGCCGAGGCCGCCGACCTTGCCGTGTTGTGGGAAGACGTTTTCGACCGCGAGACCGTCGCCCTGGATGATCCGGCCGTGGCCGCACTGCTCGATTGGCTCGCCGCCCGCGAACTGCTGACCGCCGACCGCCGCGATGCCATCGCCGCCGGCCACCCGCCCGCCTGATCCGATAGGCCTCCATGACCGACCCCGCCCGCTATATCGTCGGCAGCGACCAGTTGACCGACGGGATCGGTCTGCGCGGCTTCTCGGACGACGGATCGCCGCTCTGGGCATCTGAACAACGGGCCCGGACACTCGCGCGGCACCGCGACGGCTGGTTTGTCTCCGGATCCGCATCGCGGGTCCGCCGCTTTGATGCCACCGGCGCTGAGGTCTGGGCGGCCGATGCCGGCGGCACGGTCCGGTGCTTGGCGGTCAATCTTGCCGGCCGGGTGGCGGCCGGCAACAATCACGGCGTGCGGGTTTACGATGCCGATGGCGCGCTTCGTTGGTCGCGCGAAACATCGGACAGCGTCCGGGGTGTGGCAATCGACGCCGATGGCGGTGTCGCGACCGCACAGACCGGCGGCCGGGTCGAACGCCTGGCCCCCGACGGCGCCCTGATCTGGGCGGCCGAGCGCGGAGTGACGACCCTGGCCGTGGCCCTGACCTCCGGCGGCGACGTCATTGCCGCCGGTGTGCCGGATGCCGACGGCGATCATCTGACCGCCTATGACCCGGACGGGGCCCCCATCTGGTCGGCGGCCGCCGGATCAGCGCCGCATCTGTGGACGGTGGCGATCGACGACCGTGGCCATATCACGATAGGTGGTGCTGCCGCCGGCGGCATCGTCGCCCGGCAGTTTACCGGCGGCGGCAATCCTGTCTGGTCGAGCGCCGCCGCCGATCCGGGACAGATCCGCGCCCTGTCGGTCACGCCCGACGGCACGATCCTGACCGCCGGGGCCTGGGGATCGGGCGCGAAGGTGGCGCTGCTCGATGCCGCCGACGGCACCGTGATCTGGACCGATACCAGCTTCGACCGGGCGGCCTCGACGGCGGCCGCGCCCGGCGTGCGCGATGGCGGGCACTGGCAGAAGCTGGCCGAACGGGCGGCCCACGGCACCGCCGCCGCGATCCTCGGGGCGATCGGCGGCAAGCGCACGGGCGGTGGCGGTGGGGTCGGAACGCCGGCTACATTCACATCCCTGATCGCCCGCCGATCGGGCGGCGCGGCGGCCCTGACGGTGGGGGCGATCGGGGCCGCCGCTGCCGCCAGAACCGCCCGCAGCATTGGCACAGTGCGGGTCGCCGTAGATCTTCCGGCGGCGGTCTCCAGATTGACGCGGCCGACCGCAACGATCAAGGCGGGTGTGACCCTTGGGGGCGCCGGGCTGGCCGTCACGGCCGCGCCGGTCGAACCGCCCATGGCAACGGCCGGTCTCACCATCGGGACCGGAACGCGGGCGAATGGCCGGACGCGGCGACCTGGAATTCGGCGCATCGCCGTCGGCGGTACCGGCGCTGGCGCGACGGCCGCCACCCATGACGGCCGGGCCCGCCTTAGCATCGGTAGCCACGGTTGGGCGGCGCTCGCGACCGTCAAGCCAAGCCCGACGCTGTTGCCGTCCAGCGCCACCAACGAGATGCGCGCCCTTGAGACCGTCACGGCGCGCGCGACCGATCTGCCGGCTTTGCACCGGGACAACGCCGATCCCGAACGGGTGCGATCCCAACTTCTGCCCTGGCAGGCCTGGGAACGGGCCGTCGATATCTGGGAACACCAATGGGATGACGCGACCAAACGCGCCGTCTCCGGCCGGGCCCTGGCCACCCACCGCATCCGGGGAACTCCGGCAGCGGTGGAATCCGCGCTCACCAGCCTGGGCGTCGACGATGCCGAGCTGACCGAATGGTTCGAGGATACGCCTGAGGGGCCACCTTACACGTTCCGGGCCACCGTGACCCGGGCGGACGGCATCGAGAAGGGGCTGACCCGCAATCTCGGCCGCGCCGTCGCGGCATCGAAGAACACCCGCAGCCACATGACCCGGCTGACCCTGGTCGTGCCCATGGCCGTGACGCCGCTTTACGCCGCACCGGCGGCACTCGCCGGACAGGCGGTCACCGTCGCCCCGCTCTGGGATCCGCCGGGGGCGATCGCCTCTACAGCCGCCCAAGCCGGGGCGGTCCATAGCGTCACCGCCGTTACCGTGCCCGCCCACAACGAGGATACCGATGCCTGATCAGGAGTATTACACCCGCCTGACCGATCCCGGCCGGGGCAAGCTGGCCGCCGCGATGGCCGACGACAGCCCGCTGGGGATATCCGAGGCCGCGCTCGGCGACGGCGGCGGGCAAAGCTATGACCCGGCCCCCGACCAGACCGAACTGGTCGGCGAATGGCACCGCCGGCCCGTCAACCGGATCACGGTCGATCCCAACAACCCGCATTGGGTCGTCGTCGAAGTCGTGGTGCCGATGGCGGTCGGCGGGCATTACGTGCGCGAAGTCGGGTTGATCGACAGCGACGGCACGCTGATCGCGATCGCCAAGTTCCCGCCGACCTACAAGCCGACCCTGATCGCCGGTACCGGATCGGACCTGATCATCCGCGTGATCCTGGAAGTCGCCAACGCGGATTCGGTCGAGCTGCTGATCGACCCGGCGATCGTCACCGCCAGCCGCGCCTATGTCGACCAGACGGTGGGCGCGATGGCCGACGATCTGACGCAGGTGCTTGGGGCGTTGACGGACGATCTCGACGAGGCCGCCTGGCGGCCGGTCATCGAGGCGATCGATGCCGCGCACCCGTCCAGCGTCGGATTGCCCACGGCCGCCGCCGTAATCGCCGCCATCAACGACGCGCTCGCCGCCGGTTTGCGGCCACGGCGCGTGACGATCCTCGATACCCACGGCCAGCACGGATACCAGAAACCATCTTGGCTGCGGGAGTTATGGTGTATCGGCACGGCCGCCGGCGGTGGCGGCGGTGGCGCTGAGGGGGGCACGGACGGCAATGCCGTGGGCTCGGGCGGCGGCGGCGGTGGAAGTTTCTTTCGGCGGCTGCCGAGGAAGGACCTGGCGCAAGAAGAACTCGTCACGGTTGGCCGGGGCGGAGTCGGTGGGTATCGCTCGAATAGTGGCGGCAATGGCGGTGTGACTTCCTTTGGCGCGCACGCCACGGCGACGGGCGGTTTAGGTGGCAGTGGATCGATCAACCGGTCCAACGGCACGGGCCGGGGCAATGGCGGTCGTGGCGGGTCGGCCTACGGTGGCGATCTCAATATCGGCGGCCAGGCCGGTGGGTCAGCCCCCGTGATCCGAGGCCTCGGGGTGCCTTGTGGCCAAGGCGGCGCCAGTTTCTGGGGCGGTGGCGGCAGCAGCAGACTCAATGGCGAAACCGGAATGGATGGCCAGGACGGAACCGCGCCCGGCGCCGGCGCCGGCGGCGCCACCTCCGGCTATGGTTCGTCGAACCACGTCCGAGGCGGGCGCGGCGGCAACGGGATCTTTATTGGCATCGAACTGGAGGGCCTTGCATGAAAGCGCTGATCCACAATGGCCGCATCGAACAACTTGAGGCCGCGACCTTTCCAGTGGCAGCACCCCTCTACTGGGGCGACGTGACCGAGGACGCGGCGGTCGGTTGGATCAAAGACGGCGACGAATTCGTTCCTCCAAAGGAAGCACACATCACCTGGGCCGATATCCGCCAGGACCGCGACGGGCGCTTGGCCGCCAGCGACTGGACCCAGTTGCCCGACGCCGATCTGGGCGACGACGAACGGCAGGCCTGGCGCGCCTACCGCAAGGCCCTGCGCGATATCACCGACGCGTTCGAAGACCCCGAAACAGTTGTCTGGCCGGAACCGCCGACGGCGACC
>LFIK01004557.1_pt1 | contig 11217 bp, 18 predicted proteins | sample 643401 | NCBI WGS metagenome assembly LFIK01 (sample SAMN03777447, study PRJNA286221) | soda lake metagenome | biome: soda lake; feature: Kulunda steppe; material: water; isolation source: sample T5-Br brine of Lake Tanatar-5 | place: Russia: Kulunda steppe | collected 2010-07
CACACACACACACACACACACACATACACACACATGCATATGCAAGTGCGACGCACTGAGTGCGTGCACGTGTGCATTCGCACCCACACGCATCAAACACACACGTGCGTATGGCAAGCACAGGCACGCGTGCGCGCCCACCACCTCACTTTGCAGGGCGTGGGAGGGGGGTGGTGGCCACGAGGACTCTGGAGGCAGGGGAGCTGCTCATGGCATTGCCCCCCATCGCCTTCCTAGCCTCTGCCCCCGGCCAGCCCCGCCCTTCTGGTGAGGCCTTGGTGGACCATGTGCTGGCGCACCAGCTCCACCTGCACCCCTGGGCCAGGGTCCTCTTTGACGGCAGCCTGCGCTCCACGCAGGTGGGTGTGGTGCAGGAGTGCGGAAGTGCCACGCGCTCGGCCGCAGAGCTTGAGGTTGAGAGCGTGTGGGAAGGGGGGGGGCAGGAGGAGTGTGCTGCAGGTGGGCTTCCTCTTGGCTTATGGGCACAAAGAGCAACCAAATGCTGATTGACCAACTCGTGTTCAAGCGTTCAGTGGCACCCTTCAACACCGCACCCGGCAGGACCTGCCCAGCCTCGAGCTTGCAGCCGGTGCCAAGGGCCCAGCAAACGACGCACAGGCAAGGAGCGCAGGGGTAGCCAGCAGCAGCAGCAGCAGCAGCGCCGTCCCCGCTGCCGCCAGTAGTAGCAGCAGTGATGGCAATAAGGGCCGTGAGGGAATTGTGAGGGGCAAGGGCGGATTTGGGGCTGCTGTCACTGGAGGCGGGCTGGGAAGCAGCAGCAGCAGCAGCAGTAGGGTGGTGGCGGGCGGGGGCAGGCTGCGCGCGAGCAGCAGGAAGGGGGCGCCAGCTGGGGAGGTCAGCCGGGCAGAGATGGCGCGGATCTCAAAGATGGTCAAGTTCAATTGCTTTGGTGCGTGCGTGGCCAGGCCGGGGGTGCTGCCCTAGATGGAGAGGTTGTGGCAGGGGCTGCGCCTTGATTGCACACATCATCATTGCACGCATGCATTGCGCTGCTTGTCCTACTTTTCTTTACTACTTTAACGGCACACACACACACACACACGCACACGCACATGCACATGCACATGCACATACACCCACAAACGCCTCCTACAGGGGATGAGAGAGAGGACCAAGCGCTGTGCCATCTCAGGGGTGCAACGCCTGCGGGGCACATCGGCCTGTGGGGGCCATTCTCAATGGTTCGTGTCATGCTGGCCAGCCTCACACAAGCCCTCCCAGATGATGTGCAGTTGGACCACAGCAGCACCCCCATCGTGCCCTGCCAAGGTGCTTAAAATGTCTTTCAAGCCCATGCAACCCACACGCTTCATGTCAGAAGCGCCGAGCCGCAGAAGCAGGGGCCGAACCGTTCTTACACCGAGCCCACGCACAACCCACGCGCAGCTGAACCACAGCTGCGCCCCCAACGCCATCAACATGGCGGTAGACTCGCGGATGGTCGTGCGCGCGGCCAAGGCCATACCGGAGGGCGAGGAGGTGGGCGTGCCACCCTGGGGCCGGTGCGTGTGCATTTCGTTGCATGTGCTCTGGTTGGTGTGATGGGAGGAACTGAGGTTGGATGGGGCGGCACTACACGCGGGGATCCACCTCCCCTTCACGCGCCTGGCCCGCAGCCCTGTCCACACGCAAGGTTGAACACCCAGCCCAGGCTGATGTTGTGCGCAGGTGACGATCAGCTACGCTGGACGGCCGCAGCTCAGCCCGGTCGGCCCGCGGCACGCACAACTCTTCCAGGACTACAACTTCAAGTGCACGTGCGCCAGATGCGAGGCTGAGGTGCTGATCGAGGACAAGGTGAGGGCGCGGGCCTGCTGTGGCGGCACCCCGCACATGGCGCGTGACGCAGGGCACCCCACGGCCTGGGATGCTGCAGCAACCCTGGCGCCCGGCTGTGTGCTCACAAGCTCGCAGCCCCCGTATGGAGCTGCTCCCCCACGGCTTCCCCCCAACATTGAGCATGCGGGTGCGCTCCTGCCTGCGAGCGAGCGTGGCCTGCCCTCCTGCTTGACGGGCCCGTGCGGGAGGGCCCTGCACCCCCCCCATGGCCCGCCACCATGTTGGCCAAATCCGCACTTTTTGCTGTAATTATATGGTATAAACACCGTATACACGGTCAGCTCATCAGGAAACACGGTGGCTTGGGCTTGCCACATACGGGTCTGGCCAACCCTGCCCCCCCCGCATCCCCCCCCCCGCGCCCGCCACGCAGGTTGGGGGTGAGCTGTCCGAGGGCCTGTGGGAGGAGACCACGGAGCGGCTCATGCCCAGCTTTGCCAGGGAGGTGCGCCTGGGGGACCGGGAGGAGATGGAGGCGATCCATGAGCGCGTGCAGGTGCGTGGCGCGCGCCCCCCGCGGCCCCTGCGCTGTCAAGACAAGAGAAAGGAGAGGAATGAGGGTAGGTCCACCAAGAGCGAGCGTGGAGCACTGTTCACACAACATGACTTTTGCAGGTGGGGCTGCACCAGCTGAGCGGGCAGATGCGGAAGGCCTTTGTGGCCCCTGCAAGCAGGAACTTCCTGCTGGCCTCAATGTATGACGTCCTGGAGCTCAAGGTGGGTGGCGCAGTGGAGTGTGACGGTGGCTGGGTGGGTGGACACAAGCAGGGGTCTGAGAATGCGGGTGGGAGGGAGGGCCCAAGGCGACACCCGCCTTGGCACGGGAGTGCTGCTTGTGCCCCCCAGCTCACACTCTTGCCCACGCTCCCCATCCCCAGATGCTCGTGGAGTCAGCGCTGGGGCTGGAGGAGGACGGCGCCCACACCCTGTCCACTGCGCTGCGCGCCATCCAGGTGTGGTGCAGCATCTTTTTGCTCAGCCAGTCCATCTGCCTAGAGCAGTCCCTCCGAGTCACCATGGGCGGTGACTGTCTGCGCAGTCTTGTTCCCTCCTGGCCGGGAGCTGGGAGGAGCCTTGGGGAGCTTCACTCCACACCGAGCGGCCGCAAAGATAGCTGCTCACATCCCCACATGCTTGCAGGCGGTCTCACCCGGGAGTGACTTGCACGTGCTGCTGGCCAGCCAAAACTTGGAGGCGCGGGCCAACTCCCGGGACGCAGCGGCCGTACAGCAGGCAAAAGCTGCTGCTGGGGGGGCTGTTCTCGCCAGGTATGGTCCAGTTGAGCCCGCTGTGCAGGAGCGGCTGTTGCAGCACAGCCAAGGACCATTGTAACCCCCGAGACTGGCTGCCGCGAGGCGAGCAGCAGCTGGTGCCAAGGTGCAAGGAGTGGAGCCCGCCCAGCACTTTTGGCGCCTCGCGCAGGTCGACGCCCCTTCCCTCAAGAAAAGTGCGCGGCCGCCAAGCGCAAACAGCACGGTGTGTTTTTCGTTTACAGAAGGCGCTAACCCTAAGCTGCCTGCTTGTTGAGCACCACGCCCTCAAACTTGGTTTGGAACCTGCGGCATGGTTTGGGAGGAAGGGCTACCTGAGCAAGTGGTGTGCGCCTCTTGACCTGGCTTGCACCCAAGAGCTGAAAGAGTGGGCACAAAGCCTGGAACCACTGCTTGGTGCAAGGGTGCGGTGCTCCTTGGAACGCTTGTGCAGCATGAACAGTCGCTCTGAGAAGCGCCGAGCGTTGGTCCAACGGGCCCAGGCCAGCATGCACACACCCTCTGATGCCAAGGGTTCGAAACATCTGCTGCACTGACCGATGCAGGGCCCTGGCAGGTTGCCAGAGCTGGCAGCAAAGCGCGCAACCCTAACCTCCTGCCTCAGTGCACTTGACGCACTTATTCACAGCTTCCTACCAACACTCACCACTTGATGGCATCGTCCTTGGTGACCTTGTGCTGCACACCCACGCGCGTCTTGCACGCCCGGCGTGTGCGCACGCGGTACCCTGGGCGCTCCAGGTTGCAGTAGAAGTCCATTCCTGCGGGGCGAGGGACGACGCGTGTGTGGGTGCTGGTGCTCCAACTGCTGGTGCGTGCGTTCTACGCTTGCAAGCCCACTACAAGGCAGTCGCTGCTACTGCTGCTGCTGCTGCTTCTGCTGATGCCACTGCTGCTGCTGCTGCTGTTGCTGCCACTGTTACTCGTGCTGCTACTAACTGGTGGTGGTGCTGCTGCTGCGCTCTTCCTGTTGCAGCTGCTGCGGCTGCTGCCGCTGCCACTTTTAATTGTGCTGCTCCTCCTGCTGCTGCAGCTGCTGCTGCAGCTGCTGCTGCAGCTGCTGCCCCTGCTATTGCCGCTGGCTGGTGCTGGTGCTGGTGCTGCTGCTTTCCATACTACTGCTACTTGTGCCGGTGCTGCTCCTGCAATCCTCCTGCTGCTGCCCCTCCTCCTGCTGCTGCTTCTCCTGCCATTGCTGCTTCTCCTGCCATTGCTGCCTGTAGCTGGGATGAGCCAAGGGCCATCGCCCAGCAAAGCCCAGCAAAGCTGCAAGCGCTTGCATGCGGAACTGCGGAACCCTGCCCACGCACCGTAGATCCCTGTGGATGGGTCGTACTTGATGCCCAGGTCGATGTGCTCGTTAATGCCGAAGCCTGCGGGTGCGTGAGAGGTGGTGGGCAAGCGCGTCGGCGGCCCACCCTCGTCGTCGAGCAGCTCGACCCGCACCGCCCCGTCTCCATTCGCGACGGCTGCATGCAGCATGGGCGCGTGGGTGTGGCGCATGTCCTCTCGCATCGCAGCCGCCCGCGTGCTGCTGCTGCCGGCCGCTCCCTCCCACCGCCAGACGCCAAGACGCACCAAAGTTGCCGGTGTCCGAGAAGTTCTTGCGCAGCAGCTCGTACTCCTTGACCTTCAGGCCCGCCTCCTGTGGGGCAAGGGCGCAGGGTGAGGCGTGGTGTTGGGCGACTGGGGCATGCGTCGGCAGCAGGCCGCTGGCCGCCCGTTCAGGGCGCCGCGCACCCCCGGCCCCTCCCCTCACCAGCAGCTGCATGGCCTTCTCGCCCCGGATGGTGACGAAGCAGGAGATCTTCTCGTTACGGCGGATGGAGAAGGAGCGCACGGTGTAGCGGGCCACGCCGAACACGGGCACCTGCCCGGTAAGCTGCTCCAGCACCTGCGCACGAGATTGGGAGGAGGGGCGGTGGCGGTGGTGGTGGTGGTGGTGGTGGTGGTGTTGCTAGGAGGGGGAGGCGGAGTTGGGAGAGAGGCCGCGCGTGCTTGCATGCACTGCATGCGTGCATGCTGCTCCATGCGCGCGCGCGGCTGCTCTCGCAGCCCGCTGCGCTTGCGTGCTGGAGGTGCCATTGCTGCACGTGCTGGAGGTGTCCCGCCATGCATACAGCAAGCAGGCCCACCTTGGCCGCCTTCTGCAGCCGGTCCCCGGACTCCCCCACGGAGATGTTGAGCACCAGCTTGGCCACGCGGATGTCCCGCATGGGGTTGGAGGCCTTGTCCCCCTGCGTTGCGAGGGGGTTAGGGGGCGGGGGAGGGTCAGGGGGCCCTCCACCCGCGCGCAGCCGGCCGGTCGTGCGGTCCTGCACGCTGGTTCGATGCTGCCGTGCTGGGTGCTGGCCGCGCACGAGGAGGCTGCTCACCGTCATGGCGTCCAACCTGGTCCTGTCCTAGGCTTTAGTGGGAAAGGGTGAGGACAACCAACCCCCGTGGCAGGAGCAGTCTGTTTGCGGGGCACCCTGGCTCCGCGTCCCCTCTCTATCTGCCGTGGAACACCCTCCCCCCCGCCTTCGCCTGCCTGCGGCCCTGTGCGCGGCACCAGCCACCAGCACCAGTCATCAGCCAAGGCCGCGCCCTGCCTGTCGTGCTGCAGCTTCTCCCCTCACCGCACCACACACGTCGCTCGGGGGGGCAGTGTGCACTATCCCAGGGGCTCTGGTGGAGCAGGCAGGCACCCTGTCCAGCACAGGCGCGCTGTGCAATGGTGGGCAGCAGATTGCCGCAGCCGGGACAGGCCTTGACACACAGGTGGTGCCATCTGCCACTTCCTGCACAGGGGCCACAACGTGTGGCCCTGTCCCATTTGTACCCAGTAGCAGCACGCAACAGGAAAGCGGGCGGACTGAGCGGGCAAACCCACACCATCAGGCCTTTTCCAGCATATAGACTAGGGCAAAGCCGCAGCCATGACGCGGGGGCCTAAGAAGCACCTGAAGCGGCTGAATGCGCCCAAGCACTGGTGCGCGCGTGCATGCGTGTGTGCGTGCGTGAGTGCGTGCGCGCGTGCGTGCAAGCATGGAAGTGTCCCCTGCCTGCGCACGCACCTGCTGCTGATGCCACACACCCGCCATTGCACGCTTGCGCAGGATGCTGGACAAGCTTGGGGGTGTCTTCGTGAGTGCAGGGAGTGCAGGGAGGGAGGGCGTTGCCCCTGCGCCGCATGCCACGGGCGTGCCCTCCTCCTGTCGCGGCGACCGAAGCGGGAGGAGCAGCAGCAGCAGCAGCAGCAGCAGCAGCAGCAGCAGCAGCAGCAGCACTTGGGCAGCCCGCCAACGCAGTCGTGTTGCCGTGTGGGCACGCCGTCCGTCGCCCCGTCGCCCGCCCACCCCGCTCCCCCCTCCCCCTTGCACACGCGCAGGCCCCCAAGCCGTCCGCCGGCCCCCACAAGCTGCGCGAGTGCCTGCCCCTGCTCCTGGTGCTGCGGAACCGCCTCAAGTGGGTGTGGCACCGGGCATGCAAGCATTTTGCATGCCCTGGCTGCTGCCGGGCGCATGCATGGGCCGCTGCTGGGCCCCCTGGCAGCCACCAGCTGCGCCACCAGCTTGGACATCACCGCACCAGCAGCAGCAGGACAGGAGCAGAACATGAGCCAGAGGAGGAGGGAGCCGTGCTCTCCCGTGCTCCCCTCGCGCCTCTGCCGTCGACCCCATGCCGCCCCCCCCCCCACCGTGCAGGTACGCGCTGACGTACAAGGAGGTGGTGCAGATCCTGAAGCAGCGCCTGGTCAAGGTGGACGGCAAGGTGCGCACCGACACCACCTACCCCGCCGGCTTCATGGACGTCATCGAGCTGGAGAAGACCGACGAGCACTTCCGCCTGGTGTACGACACCAAGGGCCGCTTCGTGGTGCACCGCATCAGCAAGGACGAGGCCGCCTACAAGCTGTGCAAGGTCAAGCGCCTCGAGTTCGGCAAGGGCGGCGTGCCCTACATCGTCACCCACGACGCCCGCACCATCCGCTACCCGGACCCGGAGATCAAGGTGGGAGGGGTGAAGGGGGAGGGGCCTCTGACGGTGGTGGGGGGGAGGTGGTGCAGGGCAGCCGCTGCACGTGCGCTTGCACGCATGCGCGCGCATGGAGCATGGGCACGACCGCGGCACGCGCGGCGGAGGCACGCACGGTGGTGGACTCAGCGAGCGCCTGCCCTGCCCTGAGGCAGAGGAGGGCGAAGGGCAGGTGCGAAGGGCGCATGGGGGGTGCAGCATGGCAGTGCATGCCCGTGTCAGCATGGAGGGGCGGGTGGGCACTGGGATGGCGGGATGGCGGCATGGCGCTGGGGTGACCACTTGCCCCAGGTGCGCCAGCATAATGTGCGGTCAAGCGGCACAGGTGTGCCTGCCAAGGACGCGCTGTGCTGCATGCAGACGGACCCCCCCTTCCCGCCACAGTCCATGCGTGCGTCCGTGCAAGCGCATGTAGGGAGACGCCCTCGCTGTGCCCGCACCTGGCTACGAGCTATGACACTGTGAGCATGCCTCTGCCGCGGCCCACTCCACACCCTGGCACCTTGCACCCCACCCGCTGCCCGCAGGTCAACGACACCGTGATGCTGGACATCGAGACGGGCAAGGTCAAGGACTTTGTCAAGTTCGACCTGGGCAACCTGGCCATGTGCACCGGCGGCCACAACAACGGCCGCGTGGGCACCATTGTGCACAAGGAGAAGCACAAGGGTGCGTGCGGAGGCTGTTGGATGGGGCGGTGCGGGTGGCGCTGGGGGGCCAGCAGGGCCGCGCCATCTGCCATTCCGTGTGTCCAGGCCACGCCAGGGGGGCGGGTTGGGGTGGTGGGGTGCTGCAGCCTCACCCTCAAGCCTCAAGGGGAGCAGGGCAGGCACAGCTGTTGTGACTTTTTGTGTGGCTTAGCACACCTCAACACGAGGCCTGAAAGGGAAAGGCTGAGGCGTACTACCGCTTGATCGATAGCAACGCCTGTGCGTGCCCACATGAACCGCACATGTCATGGGCCACACGTGCTGTCTGCAGCCCGTACGCCCTGTTGCTACTCATGCTTCCCTGCACCCCTGAGTCCCTGCCTTACCTGGCTGGGGTGTTTGCTAAGTCTGACGCGCGTGCGCCCCCCGCGCGCTCGCTGCTGCTGTCAACGCGTGCCTTGCGCGCTCTGTGAGGTGCGCACCCCGCGCGCTCGCTGCTGAAGTCTCCGGCCCAGCTGTGTATGAACTTGTCTGTGAATTACAAGTCATCTTGTCCACTGCATCCTTGAAAATTCCTTCTGCTTTGACAGAAAGCTCTGTTCGTCGCGGATGAGGTCTTCTGTCAAAGCAGAAGAAAATTTCAAGGATGCAGTGGACAAGATGACTTGTAATTTACAGACAAGTTCATACGCGGCTGGGCCGGAGACTTCAGCAGCAAGCGCGCGGGGTGTGCAGAGTGCATCTCACAGAGCGCGCAAGGCACACGGGGCGTGTATCGACAGCAGCAGCGAGCGCGCGGGGCGCGCATGCGCGTTGCAAACACTCCAGCCAATTAAGTCAGGGACTCAGGGGTGTGGGGAAGCAGGAGTAGCAACAGGGCATGGGGTTCGCAGTCAGTACATGTAGCCCACGACAACACGTGCGGTGAACATGGGCGCGCACAGGCGTTGCTATCAATCAAGCGATGGTGCGCCTCAGCCTTTCCCTTTCACTGCCAGTGAATGAAGTGGCAGGCAGCACATGGGCTGCGCGTTGCAAGCACCTCCAGAACCTGGCCTTGCTGCGCACACCCCCCACCAGGTACCTTCGACATGATCCACGTGGAGGACGCTGCGGGCAACCGCTTCGTGACGCGCCAGAGCAACATCTTTGCCATCGGCAAGGGCAACAAGGCGCTCATCTCCCTGCCCAAGGGCAAGGGCATCCGCCTGTCCATCTTGCAAGAGCAGGCCAAGAAGTACGCCTCTGGGTGAGCTGCTGCTGGCTGCCGCCGCGGGCTGTGCCATGAGGCCACCCGACTGGCTAGGGGGGCTGGGCTTGGTAGTGGCTGGCTGCGCGAGCCATGACTGGGCGAAGCGCCTGTAAACCTCCCCAGACGATGGCTGTCCCCTGCGTGCAGACTCAACATCAGCACCCTGCCCAGGCTCTCTGACCTGTCAGCCTCAGCCCGGGGGATGACTCAAGTTCTTCAGCAAGCTCGTGAAAGAAGAGAAAGACTACTTGCAGTGGACTTCTCGCCTCAGATGGCACTGCAGGCATGAGTCCAGGCAGAGGAAGTGCGAGCACAAGAAGCCATTGAACAACGCTGAGTGCAGTATGGTATTTGAATCCGCACAGTCGCCAACCCCTTACGCTCCCACCACCACATCCACCCAGCCCTCCAGCTGCTTGAACCTGGCTGTCGCATTGCACCAGGACTCAGGTAAAACTGCCTGAGGTCCGCCCTGCAGCACAAGGGGGGCGAAGAAGAAGACAGGATGGTGTGTGTTGAGCACCGCAGCAGGCGGAGCCCCTTCATTCAGAAGGGGCGCAACGCCCCGGGGGCGTTGCGCACACAGCAATGGCTGGCCCTGTGTGTAGCTTACTGCACCACGCGGAAGCCTCCCCTCTCACAGGCAAGGCAGGCAGCTGCTAACGCAGAAGCGCTTGGCAGGCGCGGAGACGCAGCGGGCGGTGCAGAGGGCAACAAGAGGGATACTGCGCAGATTGAGGCGACGAGGCGAACGCGTACTCGCAGACGGGTGTGAAGAAGAAACACAACGCGCTCACCTTTGCGGTCACGAAGGCGTTTAGGAAAGGCCCCCCGGAATAAAAAAACGCACCTGCAGCTCTGCTGCCAGCAGCGCGCCAATTAGGCAGGAGCGCGAGGCGTTATCCCCGCCCGCTGCCAGGTTGCTGCGGACGCCCTCGACATAGGAGCTGCTGCTGGTGCTGCTGGTGCTGCCACTGCTGCCTGTGGCGCCGCCTGTGCTGCTGCTTGCGCCGAACATGGCGGCAGTGAGGAGGACGTTGATGAGTGCGGCAGGGCAGCCGCACGCAGGGCCGAAGGCCCACACAGCGACTGGGAGGGTGTGGGTGGTGGGGAGTGGTGGCGATGGTGCAGGCCAGGGCCAAGGCAAGGGTGCAGGATGGGGGCAGGTGGGGTGGGGAAGGGGGGAATGGCACAGGTAAGGGCCCGGGAGGGCTGAATGGCGGCACGAAAGGGAACAGGCGAGGGCTGGGGGGTGCGGCAGTGGCTAGAGGGGGGGAGGCGCCACGCAGCGCCAGCAAGTGCTGGCCCCAGGAGGGATGCACGCCGCGGCTCGCGCCACACCTGAGCCCAGCGTTTGCACCCAGCGCGCACACCTAGCCTCCAACACGCAGCAAGGGTGTTGAGTGGAGTTGGGAGGCATCCAACACGCAGCAAGGGTGTTGTTGTTGTTGAGTGGAGTTGAGTTGGGAGGCACACTGCGCACAGCGCAGGAGGCCGCATTGTGCCCTGACACGACCGCGAAATACTGTCGCTGAAGCAGACGTGAAGCAAACGCGATGTTGCCACGGCTGCGGGCCCCTGGCCAGGTGCTACCCAAGCTGCGCTGGAGGAGGCCGCACGGGCATGGCACAGCAGGTGCAGGGACCCACATGTGTAGGGCGAGAGCTTGTCGCGCTGCTCCAGGTGCTTGTCAACCATGGCCTTCATGTAGGGGGCCGGCTCGTACGTGAGCTCTGCAGGGGGGCAGACGGGCCGAGTTGCGGTGGGGGTCAGGGAGGGGGGAAATGGGCGAGAGGCACGAGGCGCTTGGAGGGAGCAGGAGCAAGGGGATCCTCCCTGGAGTCCCAGCGCTGCACTGCTGAGCCGTGCATGCACCTGTGGGTGGGTTCCTGCAGGCCTCCACGGCAGTGGCCACCAGCTGCTGCATCTCTGGCTCCATCACGCCTGGCTCATCCTTTGCCCAGGCCAGGGCGGCTGCCACGCTTGAGCCCTGTTTGGCAGCGTGGGGGTGGGAGGGGATCGGCGATGCTGGATTGCCCCATCCTCACTTAAGTCCTTTCACACTCCGCTCCGTGCGGGGCGCCTCAGGTCAGCTCCATGACCAGGCCATCAGCGCTCCCCAAGATCTCAGGAGATCTCCGATTTGTGGCTCCTGTGCAATGCCCCC
>LFIK01004558.1_pt1 | contig 11216 bp, 16 predicted proteins | sample 643401 | NCBI WGS metagenome assembly LFIK01 (sample SAMN03777447, study PRJNA286221) | soda lake metagenome | biome: soda lake; feature: Kulunda steppe; material: water; isolation source: sample T5-Br brine of Lake Tanatar-5 | place: Russia: Kulunda steppe | collected 2010-07
AAATATTTCATTTACAATGTCGCGAAAGAACAATTGATCGAATCTTTCTTGAACAAGCATTTTGGGAATAATACCTTCGTCGTATTTTCTGTTTGCTCTTTGTACCGCATTTATATGGCTCCACACATTGTGTCCCATTTGAATAGCATATGAGAAAGAATCCCATGAGGTTTTTCCTTCTTTGCCTATCTTGTTTAAGTCTCCAGGTGCATAGATACACACATCGGAAATTTTTAAACCATCAGTAAGCGGAGAATCTTCAAATGTGTTGTAAAAATTATTTTTTCCTTTTTTAAGGACATTATCTTGTTCAACTACTTTTTTAAATGTACGAAGATCGTTCGCATATTTTTTATCATCAATAGACGGTACCATTCTATAAGTCCATTTTGAACGATCTTCAGTTTCCGTTTGAATATAGATTTGACCGTTAGCAGTAGCAAGAAAAGGCGAAGCACAATCGAATGTAATCGTAAAATTTTCGTTATGATGTTTTCGTATAGCTCGTTGTATATCAGTTAACAAAACTGCCCATTCAAGTTTAGAAGTTCCAAGGAAGTGCATTACATCGTGAATACCTTTTTCTAATAAACCGTCATAGCGCAGTTCGACAATTCTTTTTAGTGCAAGATGGATGTCGCACATATTTTGACCACCCATTGACCAACCATTAAAGTGATCGTTAGGAAAAATCTTGGGATCGCAGTAGTCTTTCATACGAGAATACCAATCATCGGCATCCGCATGATTTTCTCCTTGCAAAACATTTAGGAACTTACAATCACCAGTTCTATTCCGCATCCAATAATCATTGTTTATTCGTGTAGCGTTAACAGCATCCTCGTATCGTGAAATTCCAGTTGCCTTGGCACCTTCAGGAGATCGTGCAACCCAGGCAGGAATATCCAAAATCATGCCGTAGTCCATATATGCATCCATCCACCGAAGAACACTATCTCTCTTCTTTTGTGCCTTAGGACAAGTCGGATCTTTCCAATCTCCTTCCCATACTCCTTTACCTATCTGGAAGCCGCCTGAATCACCTAAGACCCAAGTGTTTTCTCGATCTCGCTTACGAATCATGTCTTCTTTAGGTGAATCTTTGTTAATGTCTAACTCAGCATGTCCTGCAGAGTAAAGGCTCCATTTGTAAGAAAATGCACCTTCTTTTTCGTTTAGGTAGTTTAAACTTTCTACACCATTTTGAAAGTTCGAAGGTATTCGATTTTTATCTACGTACTCGTCACGTTGTTGTTTACCAACATATGTTGCATAAAATCCCGAAAGTGCCGGTAAAAATCTACTATAATCGTGTTGTTCTTGTGTTAGGTTTTCCTTCATATCAGTGCTCGCCATTTTCGATTTGTTTAGAAGTGTATTTAGAAAATGACTCTTCTTGATTGACTATTTTTGTTTTCAAAGATTTGATTGCTAGATCAAACAATCTAGCAAGATTTTTAAGTTCGCGATTATCCATTACTTGGATTGCGCAGGCAAGATATAGTCGTACTTTGCAAGACCAGAGTCTACTGAAATTTTCATTGCACCCTGATCGGAAATGCTCATTACAATATCTCCGTCTAAACCAAGAATGCTTTGCACTTGTTGCACAGGCCAGCTCCAAGTATGTTGTAGAGATCCGTCTACATCGTGTTGAAATATAAACTCACCTGCATGCGTGCTTGCATCTCCAAAACCGAACACAAGATTGTTATTTTTAGTACAAACCGAAAATACAGGTTCGTCTGAATGAGCAGCACTCTGCAATTTCATACGTGAAATTGCAGCAACACTTGGCTCAAACGATACATTCCAAGTAGCACCTTTAAATTTTACAGTTTTAAGTTTTTCTTCAATAATTGCACGATTCATAAAGCGATAATCGTTTTGAAAATCACCTTTTTCATTTTCGAAATGAATATGCGTTGGAATAGTTTCTCCGTTACGCTCCTGCTCCACTACTTGAACATTTGAGTTTTCTTTGTATTCAGGGTTTTTAAGATGTAGTGCTAGCTTATCAAGATTAGGCATACCAAATACCGATTTAAATTCACTAACCGGAGTATGTGTTTCTGCAAACAATATTACAGAACGGTCCTCGGCCATAGATTCAAATGAGGTAGAAGTTTCTTCAGCATTTACTCGCACTAGATTAAGAAATCCTAGTGAGTGGGTTTTTGCAACAATGTCGCGTAATATGTCTTGCATTAGGCAGTCTCCTTATTATTTAATAGTATAGTGTGTAAGTTATTGTTTGTCAAGAAGTTTTTAATATTATGCACAGGATTCCATCCTAAACTTTTCATTAGTTTTGTGTCTGCACATGTAATATTTCTTTCTCCTGGCGGATACGGACGAATTGGCAGGGATGGTGCTAGTTCTTGAACACTAACAGGATTTCCGGTTCCGATATCCACATTACCCTTTAGATGAGGTGCTTGTATTAGCAATTCAATAGCATTACATACATCGTCTAGATGTATAAAATCCCTTTGGTGTTTAGTTACATATTCTAGACTTCCATTTAATAGTTTATCAAGAAACATCCCCGGCCGCGGAGTATTGGAATAAACCGTGTGAAACCTCATTCCTAAAGTGTTAGAATATCGTGCTGCTAAATGTTCTAAACAAAATTTAGAAGCTGCATAAGGATTTAAATCAGGCTCGTATGCCGAGCTAGAACTAGCATATAATATTCTAGTATTTTTATAACGGTTAAACAGTTGGCGACTTGCTTCTACGTTATGACGCCAGTATGCTGCTGGATCTTTTGTGCTTTCTCTAACGCCACTACGACCCGCTAGGTGTATGATTAGATCATACTCTTTTGCAAAATCAAAAGTCAGTAAATCGTCCCCGTCTTTTAGGTCTATGCCGTCTACATTGTGATCTGCTTCTAACCGTGTTAGCAGTTCACTTCCTACAAAGCCCCGGTGACCTGTTAGTAGTATATTCAATTGTTAGTCCTCTAGTTTCTTTTCTATTTCTTCTAAAACAACAACAACTCTGTTCAACAGTTCTTTGTCTTTTTCATTTTCTGTATCAAATGTTACTTTAATTTCTAATTGCATTCTATCCTCCAAAATCAAAAAGAGACGAAAATGTATTGTCTCTCTTTGTGTCTTCCAGATCCATATCCAATACTCCGATAAGGTTATCCAGTTTGTTATCAATAATAGTTTCAGCCATAGCATCTTCGTCAAAAGGTAATTCTTTAAACCAATCAGGTAATCTTAGCTCGTCTGTTGGATAAGCAACCGAAGTATACCCAAGCGGATTCTGTTTCAGTTTGCACACAATTACTTTCATACCGTCAACGATATCCTGAGAGTATCGATCCCCGTTCATGCGTTTGAGCGTGTTCCAATTAATGGCTGCTCTTACGTGTCCAGGCATATTTGCTTTGCCTTTCCTTTCTTCTTCCTTTCTATAGTATCCAATCTTGTTTGCTCGCTTGGGTGATCCTTTTTCCCAGCCGGGCATTTGCTTAAACTCCTGACGGAACAGAGTAATTCTTTCCAGGATGTCTTTCTCCGCATGATTCTGTAGTACCATGAGTAGAATTTCCATAAGGAATTCTTGCATGAATACCGGAGTATCTGATCTACGCAAGTCAAGACCCATAGCCTTTACTTTGCCTGGTTTTCCGTCTATGTCACGTCTCACGCCTTCGTCGTCGTATACAAGAATCGCATAGCGTTTTTTAGTAATAAACAGACCACTTTCGCCTACAATTTCTCTGCCTGCAGCAATCACATCTGATCTTGATTTAGGACAGTGAAACGCTTTAAGCATAAAATCTTGAAAGGTGGTATTTGCTTGTTCGCACACTTGATCGTACAGCTGAACCACAGTGTCTTTACTCCACGGAACAGCACCGGATTCGATATCATCCTTTAGTACAGGATATGCTGAGAAATAAACAGAGTCGGTATCATTGTATAAGATGGATTCTCCGCGATAGTCATACTCACCTGTGATTACTTTGTTAACCTCAGCACTCATATGCTTCACAATCTGCCTTCCTGTTAGTGTAGTGCTCTGACCAAGGCGTTTATCAAAGAATCTACAACCAGGGTTGAGAATGGCGCCATACACATTTATGTTCGAATAGAGTCGTTAGTTCTATCCCGTTCTCTTATGAACTGCTATATGTTGCCATATAGATCAGACTATATCATCAACTTTTCAGTTGCTCCCCGTTTCGACTCACTTGAGTCTACGTCTTTCGACTAGTCGTTGAACCTTCCCTTCCGGGCTTGGCTGCTGATTGTCCTTTAAGGAGTTCCCAGCAATTAGAGGAGTTATTCGATATACATTTCTGTATAAAGTCGCAGTAATTTACGAATTAAGGTTAATTTTCTTAACCAACTGACGCTTGTCCCAAAAAGCAGTTTCCACAGCGTTTCCTGCTTCCTGTGCTTTCTTTTTCTTTGCCTGCAGTTCTTTTCTTTCAGCATACCAGCGTTTGAGCAGTCCGGGAATAACTCCTTCGAATTCAGTTGTTAGAATAGTACCGTTTGCAGTCAACATAAGAGGTGCATGAGAATTAAAAATCTTGTCGTAGATTTCTGCCCCAGACAACACTTCAATGTTTCCGTTTTCCCAGTCCACAGTAATAGCAAGGTCTTTTCTCTGCTCCATTACCGCATCATATTCAAGTGAGCCAAACCGCCCTTCCCATGCCGCCGCAAAAGATTTCTTCTTTAGACCAGTTTCTTCGCGGATTATATCCTCAGTGTAGTCCTGCCTTAGTTGTCCTACTATGGTCTCAGGAGCCATATTAAGTGCTCGAATTACACTAGGATACAGTGAGTTTAAGTCCATTGAGCCTATCCATTTGTGATAACCTTTTTTAGGATAAGCAACGTATGCACCTGCAGCCCTAGTGTCATCAGCGTCGTTGCGTTTTGGTCGATTTGGAACAACTAATCCCCTATGATGCGCTTCGTTAATAATAGCCTGTTCGGTCACTGCCACAGCACCCATAGTGGTTTGAAGCAACACAGTGTTTGCGTGAGCAAGTTCATTTGACAGATCAATAAATCGCAATTTTTTATCGAGTTTGTCTAGCAGTGCAGTGTCCTGTCTATTATATTCGATGAATTTTCTAAAGTCTTGATTATACAGTTGATCCAGTGTTCCTTCGTAAACAGTTTTATTTTCCCCTATCTCCAATTCACCGATAGCATCAAGTCGATAACTGTGCCTTTCTTCATAGGTATATTTTCTATAAAGTTCGAGAGAGTCAAGATGTATTCTGCCCACAAGATCAAATGTTTCAGCTGCCTTGCCATAACGCTCATATTCACGTCTTTTGGGAAGCTGCTTCCACAAACAGAACCGTCTCGTGTCGTCCTTGGACAGTATTCGTGCAACTCTGTTCACAGTGTAGGGAATATCATAACCTTCGGAGTTCCAACCTGATAGCACGTCTGCATCCTCAATGATATCAAGAAATGCTTCCAACATGTCTGCTTCACGTTCGTATAAAAACGTGTTCTCAAACTCCGCTACTGACTCACGCGCCTGTTCCATGGTCATGGTCTTGGGCGGTATAGCAAAGGTCACAAGACTGTCCATCCACTGTAGGTGCACTGTGATAGCCGTGATTGGCATAAACGGATCAGACGGATCTGCAAATCCACGCTCAGGGTCAAAATCAGTCTCAATATCAAAAAACGCGATGTTTAGTTTAGGTGCGTCCTGATTAAGATAATTTTCCGATAAGCACTGAAAGATTGGATTCACATCAGCTTCGAATAGAGTTTTGTTTTTATTAATTGCAACTTCTTTGCGAAAGTCTTTTGTGGATTTACACACAATACGAGATGCTGGATCACCGTATACCGATTGATACTTACCTTTGGGATCACCGTAATAGAACGTATATTTAACTGGATAGTCGTGAAAGTGTCTTTTGCCGTCGCGTCTTTCAACAACGCGAATCACATCGGCATTTCTGTCAAAAAAGCCATCAACATAGGCCATATTTTACTCCTTGTTATGGTTGCTTGTGGCCAACCTACCTTCTACATGCTCGCTTGTAGCTTGAGCGGAACTAGCAAACCCATTTGCTAGTTCAATAATACTTATTATAGCCCAGGATTGCCCTGGGGCATAAGTGGTTATTTTTATTTGTCTTTGCCCACTGTGACCACAATAGTTTCTAGATCTTCAAAGTCGTCGTAATGCTTGTTCCAGTCTCGATTTTTAGCAATTTTAATTGCTTTGTTAATAAGACTAGGTTTTACATCGAGTTCTTCGGCTATTGCTTTTACAGTTTCTTTCAATCCAGTTTGCAAGTCTTCAACTTCCTGCATCACGTTAACACCTTCATTAATTAAACGCTCTAACTTTGCCTTTTCTTCGGCGCCGTAGGTTCGATCACTCATATAGATTCTCCTTTAATTCAGTTTACAATATATTCGTTTTGAGTATTTGTCAACTACTTGTAGTAAAAACCCAAGCGGGCATGGGGGATATTTTTTTCAGCATCAACATAGTCTTCGTAAAACGTATAGCCCTGCTGTTCCAGTTCTTCACAATACTGTTTAGGGGTATCGTCCCATATTGCGATAACTTCTGTTGTGTCTTCAGTGGGGAAATCTTCGCCCCATCTAAGGTGTATTTCGAGAATATTGTCGCCTATAAATTCCATGTTTATTTTTTCAACATCGGTGAGATCGAAAATCCACTCAGGTAATTTAAATTTCCTGTTAGGAATCCTTGTCCATTTTTCGTGACGATGCAGACTGTGCGCACTATTCTGGCCCACACTGGTGTGTACAGCTTCGAGCTCACCGTTCTGCCATTCAAAATTCACAGAATACTGCTCGCCAATAAATCTTTCACACCAAAAGTAACTGGGGGGCAGCTCGTGTATTTTGTCCTTTTCTAGATACTGTATAGTTGCACCGGCACTCATCCCTCCTAGATTCATTATGGGACGAACACAGTACTCTCCGCTTCGAGGAACAGGCATAGGAGTAGGACCACAAAGATATCCCAGTCGCATGCTTAGATCTAATTTATTGTATATCCAGCGATGTTGCGGATATAGTTGCCAAGCATCCCAATCTTCCATTATATTAATTCAAATCCTTTTAGTTGCTGTTTATAAGGAGCAGTTTCTCCTAGGTACAAATACTCGAATCCCAGACGCTTGTATCTAGCACACTCTGATCTAATTGATCTGTATCCTAATTTAGCCTTAGGATCGTGATAGGTCCATGCAAACTGGTCCGCTAGGCAGGATTTTTGGGAAGGGTATTTGTATACTAGGCTAAATGCTTGCAGTGTGTGATTGTGGTCATGATAGCCTAGTACTTCGGTGATAGGAGAACTAATTTCTTCATAAAATAACGGCAGCACAGAATCAAAACCTTTTAGCTGTGTATACTGTTTGTATATACGCACAACACTATCAAATGCAGATTCGTCTAACAGCGTGTATGGCATTTCTTTATAGTTGGTCTGAGCAAGATTAATTCTACAGTACATCATCGATTTAGCAGCTCGTCTAAATCGTGTGCAGACCAGTTATCATAATAGCCTTTTTTCTTGAGTATTTTTCTATAATGCTCTAGTTTTTCTCTCGACTGTATGATAATAATGGGATATTTTTTATTGTTAAACACTATATCGTTCAGTGTTTCTGGTTCGAGAGGATGATCTTCTAGTGCTACAAGATCAGGATTTTGTTTGTTAAATTTAATTGCAAGATCGTAAAGATCGTCTGGAGATATTGTGTTATCAAAAATAAAAACCACAGCATCTAGATTTTCTAAATCCACAACTTTAGGAAGAGTCGAATGTGTTGTGTAATAAAATTCTATTTTATCCGCATCTAGTGCTGGTTTGGCAAATGGGCAGGCGGATAGATTGTTTAGATCTTTTTGCGGTTCAGATAAATCGTTTCTGATCCACTCTTTTAGGTAATCTATACACTGCATTAAACACCATTACGATTTGGCTTGCGTGTTGCTACTGGCGATACTGTGTTCGGATTGTCTATTTCGCCCTGACTGTCTTTTTGATCTCCGATATCAGAAAATTTAACTCCTCGAGATTTTAAAAATTGTTCAAATTCAGCTTGTTCTTCCTCAGAGTAGAACATAGTCATGGCATTATCCCCTACCTTGTTATATGTATCTTTTTCTGCTCTAAAGTCTTTCATTAAAATAGAAAGTTCATAAGGGGAAATATCTAGGCTAAGCACATTTTTTTGAGAGATAAACGTTTCCATAAGAGAAAAAGTTTCGAGTATGTCTCTAATTTTTTCTGCATCGGAATTCATAGTATTATTTGTTTTTGCTAACGCTTTCAGATAACTTTTTGTGCAGGTCCTGCAGGTATTTTTTTGATTCTTTAGTTTCTATTTTTAATTCTGATTGCAGATCTGCACTTGCAGGACTCATATCATAGTCTAACGAATGGTATACTGATGAGAGATAGTCGCTGGCCTTTGTGATTTTTGCAGCTTGCCATGCTTCTAGATCTACAGGGGACTTTAACATTTCATGTAATTTTATAGCATATTTTGCAGCTTTGTATAACTGCGATCTCGCCATCTGTAGCTCGTGATCTGTTTCAGCTTGTGCAGCAAGTTCTGCCAGACCTTCTTGTAATTTTTTTAATCGGTTGTTCATAGCTCTTCCTATGTGTTATAACATATTTATCTTTTTAGTGTCTTGCCGCCTATGAGATTGTTGCCCAGGTCAAGAGCGTTTTTAACAGTGCCGTCTTTGTTCTTCTTTTGAGGTGCTTCAGGTGCACCGTATTTGCCCTTCTTGGTAGGCTTGCTGCGTGCCACTGTAGGGTTGGCTACACTTGCTACATTGCCTGCTGATGTAGCACCTGCTGTGGCTGCTTCGCTAAGATCGTCTGTTAATGTGTGTTCAATAATATCTATAATCTTCATAACACTATTTACCCTTTTTACGACCTCTACGCATGTTTAACTGCCAGCGAGCTAACCTACCTTTCTCGCCACCGGCCTTAGAGGCTTTTTCTAATTGTGCTATTGTGGCATTTTTAGGAATACCTACACGCTGTGACAATCCTTTTCTACCAGGATTTTTGCCATCAGCAAAGTTTTCACCTAATCTGGTTCTTTTCAGTATGTCAGTGTTCCATATTTGGTAGGTGATATTATCTCCGTCTACCATTCGAACACCGTCGTAGCCCATATTTTCTAATTCGCCTACACTGTGTTTGTCTATTTGATCATAAGTAGCTAGATTTGCTTGGGGCAATATTTCAAAGGCCACATCCACGCCCTTACCGGTAGTCACAGTGCTGTCCCAGTCTGTATTATTGATATTGTTTAACCAGAATGTACCATCTGCACTTTTGCTAAGATCGATCACGGCAAAATCTTCTGCAGTTCGATGGATGCCAATTTCTTGATCCTCGGCATAAGTGTCCTTTGCGGTGTGAGAAAAATCCCGAACTAACTGCTGAATAGTAGCATTTTTAACACGAATTACAGGAACAGCAGAAACACCTAATTCGAGGTATGCGTCATACCGATGATGCCCATTCACAATAAATCCGTTTTTGTCGATTACCAAAGGCTTGTCAAAACCGTCTCTGATGCTTTGTACAGTTTTATCTACCATGCCCGGAATACGCTGATCCTGTGATATTTGCAGTGTAGCAGGGTCAACCGAATCTACTTCTAGGTCATAGTCTTTTTTTAGATCTTTCATGCTGATCTGCGGCATTTGATTTCTGGGAATGTTTAATTCATCTAGCACAGATTCTGATAGCCCTAAATTGTACAGCACATTAGTAGACTTTCCTTTAGTCTTTTTGCTTAAACTAGGTGGTCGACCGTCTTTGTCCACAGTGTTGCCAAATTTAGCAGCCTGTGTTTTAATTTCGTTAGGCCCTACATCTTGAGTCTGATTCTGTTTGGTTATCCTGCCCACTGCTTCGGTAATCTCTCTAAATCTCATTTTCTTCCACGCAGTCCTGGGGGATATTCTTGCCCCTTCCAATAGGGTCTACTAAACCAAAGTTTAAACCATTCGTCTGTGCCGGGCTGTATATTTTTTTCTCGTTCTATTTTCTTTTTTTCTGTACCAGTAACTGAGATATTTGAACCTTCGTAGGCACTATAACCTTTAAATTCTGTGATGCCGGCTAATTTCTGAAGGTCTCTCAAATCCATGTTTAGTACTGTCCGTTGCGTATATTTTCAATTTCTTCTTGAGTAATTTTTGATATAATATTTTGCCTGTCTTCTGCAGTAAACAAATCGCTCATTTTTCTTGCTACTTGAAATTTTTTGCAATAGGTGTTCATGGCACTGTCAATAATTTTTCCAAAGTGTTTTTCGCCATCAGCAACCTGCTTTTGATCATATTCTTTTTTTAGATTGCACAGTGCTGGATAATATTTTTGTCTATAAAATATTGGATCATTTTTCATAAACACAGTGATGTCTTCAACAACATCAAAAGGAAGTTTGTCTGTGTCTTCGTTTGTTACTTCTGTGATCTTCATTCCGTGTCCTCGTTAAAATTTGCACTTTTTTGCCATTCGTATGAAACTTTATCTTCTGTTATTGGACCACCTTTTGCCCATGTACGACAGCTTCTTGCAGAATGGCATTTAAAATGATGCATCCAGCAGTAGCCTAATTCTCCGTCTTCGTCTGACGTAGGACCAGGTAAACAATCTTTCATTCTTTCCGAAATGTCAAATGCAGAACAGTTGCCGCACACCGAACTCTTTGCTGCTTTTTCAGTTGTGCTCCAAAAATCGGCAATCTCTTTCCAGTAATCTCCAGGCTCGTCGACATTAAGAGGACCATACTGAATATGATCTGCTTGAATAGACTGATTTCTATTTTCTGTGTTGAGCTGCAGATCCTCTGTTGCAGGAGGGCATGGCATTTTTGCCTCTGTCAGCTTTAGAGAAAATTCTCTATTCTGTATTGTTGCTATTTCGTCAATTCTCATAGTATCACCAGGCCTTACAGCTCCAGTACCGAGCAGATGTTTTCGGACCAGGGTTATCACAGTTGTGTCGTGCTCGAAAACTTCTTCTTCGTTCTGGATTGTCTTTTTTAATTTTACTGTCAGGATCACCGAAATTTACTTTTTTTACATTCTTTGTTTTAGGATCTCTCACATATACATGAAACTTTTTAGGACCATCTGAACTTCTAACAGGCTTGTTCAGTTTCACAGTTCTTCCTTGATACT
>LFIK01004559.1_pt1 | contig 11214 bp, 17 predicted proteins | sample 643401 | NCBI WGS metagenome assembly LFIK01 (sample SAMN03777447, study PRJNA286221) | soda lake metagenome | biome: soda lake; feature: Kulunda steppe; material: water; isolation source: sample T5-Br brine of Lake Tanatar-5 | place: Russia: Kulunda steppe | collected 2010-07
CCTCCCTTCACCTACAGCGCCTGCCCTCCCTGCCCGCACCCACTGTACCTGCCCTCTCTCCCCCCACTCACAGAACCTGTATCCCCTGCCCTCATTTGCAGCGCTTGCCCTCCCTTCTCTCATCTACAGGGCCTGCCCTCCCTTCTCTCACCTACAGCGCCAGCCCTCCCTGCCCTCACGCACGGCATCCGCATCCCTGACCCTGATTTGCAGCGCCCGCCCTCTCTGCCTTCACCTACAGGGCCCACCCTCCCTGCACTCACCCGCAGCACCCGCCCTCACTGCCTTTCAACGCAGCACCCTTCCCCTGCTGCCCTCACCTGTAGCGCTCTCTTCACTTTCACGCCCTTTGGCCCTCTGGGCCCCAGTGCTGGAAGCGCCTGCCATGGAGCTGCTGCTGCCGCTGCTCCCGCTGCTCTCGTTGCCGCCGCCGTTGCCGCCGCTGATGCTGGCCGCGCTGTCGTCGGCTGGAGGCTGTTGGTGTGTGACCTGCCACACAAGCAGCATCAAGCATGTGGGCACTCTGCAGCGCATCTGCACACTGCCTGTGTGTGGGCAGCTCCTGGATCATGCCGGTATCCCTAGCGTGGGTGCCTACGCGCCCTGAGGCTCGTGAGCATGCTCCAGTAGCAGGAGCTGCGCTGAAGAGGTGAGGTGCCTCGCGCAGCAATCCCCCATTCAACAGCGCAGGACAGCCCACCAGACGCCCCATCAAATGGTGCAGGGCATCCAGAAAATACAGCGCACCTCAGGCATTGTGTTGCATTGTCCTTCTGCAGGTTTGCAGTGGATCCTACGGAGGCTGACACGTTTGCAGGCATACATCTCTGCAACATTTTACTAACTTTCACCTGCCCGCGTACGAGCGCTCGCACCCATCACCACACAGTTGCATGTTTACATACACACATGCGCACACATGCACATGCTCCGCTTTGCATGCATACATATTGACAGGAATCACCACTTGGTCAAATAACATTGCTACTTGGCTGCTTGTGCAAACGCCAGCAAACACACACACACTCCTCACACCCTGCTCATGCAGCCCAACACATGCATCGCATACCCGCACACCTGCTGCGGCTGCTGCTCCTGCACCTGCCGTGGCTGCTGCTCTTGCACCTGCTGCGGCTGCTGCTCCTGCACCTGCTGCGGCTGCTGTGCAGGCCCCATGGCCGCTGCACCCTGTGCTCCAGCAGCACTCCCTGCTACCGCCTTCCCTCCCGGCTTGCCTTGCTGTGCCGATTGCCGGTAAAACCCTGCACCAGCGCTGCGCATGGCCTCGCGCACGTACGCCCTGGCTGCTGATGCGGCACCACGGCTACCGCTTTTGCTGATGTTGCTCCCGCTAGTGTTGAGGCCGCCACTTCTGCTGAGGCTGCTGCTTCCACTGCCAGCGCTCACACTCCTTTGGGTGCCTCGGCCTCCGCCTCTGCCTCTGCTGCTGCTGCTGCTGCTGCAACCGCCCCTGCCGCCCCTTGTTGCAGAGGTCGTGCTGCTCAAGGGCACCACAGCCGGCTGCAGTGGAGCTGGGGCTGCCTCCTTTCTGCTCAGTGCGCTTGGGTGTGGGGACACTCTGCTCACAGGGTCCACCGCTGCAGCTGTCGTGGAGGACGGGCAGGATGTGGGCCTGCTCCCTAGCTCTTGCGCCGAGGCTGCAGTTGCTTCTGTCACTGCGAGATGTGCACCCCCAGGCCCTAACCCCAGACTGCCACACCCATGCTGCTGCTGCCGCTGCTGCTGCTGCTGCTGCTGTTGCCGCCGCTGCTGCTGCTGCTGCTGCTGCTGCTGCTGCTGCTGCATGTCAGAATGAAATATGCGGCGTCTACGGCGTTTTGTTCCCTTTGGGCCAAGCACGCACGCTGCTGGAAGGCTGTGCTATGCTATTTTATGCTAGAGTCTATTACGGCACACTGCTGTCCTTGATTTCCTTTTGATAGGCTTCCTGGGCTTCGTTACGAGCCACAGCACAGGAGGCACTACCTTGTTCGTTGCTTTGATTATCAAGCAGCAGGTGGATCTCCCCTGCTGCTCTCTCTGGCTGACTCTTGCTCTTGTTCTATGTTAACAGCAAAGCTCGCTGCGGCGGCCTGCTTCATGATTGCTGTACTGCCTTTGTTAAGGTCGCGCACGGCAATGTTACGCAACACGTCCCACTCAAAGTCTTCCTGCATGCACAGAACAGCAAACAGTCCCACACTTTTGCCCAGACTGCAAGGAGCAGGGGGATACTTGAGTTTTTTACGGTCTCATCCGCACTGTGTATGCTTTATTTGTGCCCATATGGTATCATCTGCATTGCATATGCTTGATATGTGTCTTTAAGGTACCTCATCCGCATCATATGTCTGATTTGTGTCCTCATGGTCTCATTCACGCATTGCGTATGTGTGATTTATATCTTCATGGTCTCATTTGCATCTTGAACGTCAGAACACACTGTCATCTGATGCATCCATCTTTTGTGCCACACCAATACAGCAGTGGGGCAAGTGCAGCCAGCAGCTCGGATACCCGCCCCTCCTGTCATTGCACAGCAGCATGGCAAGTACACATGGCTCCTGCAATGCGGTTCCCACACCCACCTTTGCATAAGCCAAGCGCACGTCCATCAAGCGGAGCGCTACAAACACAAGGTGAGCACAAGCACATGCCCAAGTGAGAAAAAGGGGTGGGTTGTCTTTGCACCAAGACCAGCGTGTCCGTGATGTTACTCCCAGATGCCAGGGCATGCACAGGATTTGGCTCAACGCAGGGACGCGATTCCTCAGTGCACTTGCTCTTAGGATACCTGAGCATGTGCATGGAACATGCAAACGAGCGGCACATGCCATGGCGCCAGCAGACTGCAAAATCAAGCGCGCGCGTGGGTAGATGTGCGCATATGTAGCTTATGCGCGCGGCTTTTGTGAATGCAAATGCACTTGCAGGTTTGCATGCATTTGTGTTCAAAGACGCACATGCGTGCTTCTGTGCATGTGCAAACACGCGCGCTTGCGCAGTGCCAGATGCCCATGACAAACCATTCTGGTAGACCAAATCGGACTGCCTGCACGGGTTCGAAAGCTTGGGTGCATGCTCCTTTTTGCAGCCATCTGCCTCAAGGACCCACCAATGCCCGCATCCCTCTGCATGAGCTGCTTGACCCATTCGTCTGCATCCTCTATCTTCACCTCCAACTGAGCGGAGAGCGCGTCAAATCCAGCCTTATTGTACGCCCCCAGAGCACCTCTGGACCCGCTGCCCTCCAATTGTGCTAGCACGATGCGGGCAGCAGCAAAGGTGAAGAGCCTGCGGTCACAGCAGTGCGTGTGAGCGCGTGAGCAAGTGCTTGTGCAATCATAAGCCATGCGCGTCTTTTAGATTGATGGACACAGCACACAGAGGGGTGTTTGGGCGCCATCAATAGCACACCAGCTGGTCAAAGTGCTGCAGCCAAACTTTATCATGACAGCTCTTGTGTGGGACACACCTGTTTAAGGCAGTTTGTGTGAAACACACCTGTTCAAGGCAGCAGCAGCAACTGCTTCTGGAGATCTACCTCCAAAGGGTACGTACTGCTTCTCGCTGTGTGTTATCACCCTCCAGCCGCGCGACCTGAGGGATCAGGGGCGCCCGAGGTGAGCATAGAGCAATAAGCAAGCAAGATACGCCCATGTCCTTGATGAACAAGCACCCAGAAGTTGGTGTGCACTGAATCAAGCTGCGTGAGTTGCGTGCGGGTGCATGCCGGACACATCTGACGCCGTATGCATAGACTAGCGGCTGGAAAGGTTATAAAGTTGTTTCATCTGTTAAGAGAAGCAGACCCAAGATCAGATCATGCTGTGACATGCTCGCAAGTCATGGTGGCTTGGTAAGCCAAGCCCTGCCCTGCTCTGTATCCAATCGGGATGCAGATGCACTGTTTAGTTCGCACGCAATTGCCACTTTACAACGACCCCACGTTTTTCCAGGTAGAAATAGAAACTGGCGCAGCATAAACTCTCCTGCTGCTGTACCTTGCATAAGTTAAGGCATATGTGTTTGCAAGTCAAGGAGGTTTGATGGCTTGTTTCTTTGGCTTTCTATTGGGATTCTATTCTATTGGGATATTGTGAACCCTGTGGTGCATTTAATAGTGTTCACATGCCATCGCAAGTTTGTAGCTTCAAGGGAGCACAAACAGGCTGTTCCAAACAGCCCTGATGTCTCCTCCTCACCATCCGCGCCTCACATTCAAAAATCTAATCTTACTCACTCACCTTGTGACAGATCTAGTGACACGCCTGGGTTGCAAGCTCTGAGCCTTGAGGGCACCTGTGCTCCCTCGGTTATGTACGTTATGTGAAAAATCACGCAAGAGCATGGAAAAAGGTAAACAATTTACTTGTGCAAACCTGGGAAAGTGAAAGGGTGTTCATGGTAGGTGCAGTTATCAATTTGATTATTACGTTTTTTTTAAATCATATACATTGATGTTGATAAAAATTGGACCAAGCAGTCATAGCATGCCATGAGCTGTTGTGAGGCTTGTGGCTGTCTGTCCATATGTCCTAAGATGCTTGAGCACTTCAAGGTGAGATATGAAGGTTCCATACGGCAGCTCTCCTGCCTCTGAACTAAAAACTCTAGTCTCAATCTCACAGGTGTATGTTTGTGTAAACTGTGCCACAACATGCGAGGAGTACAAGCTAATCAGCAAGGTACCCTCTGCTTGCTCTCCTAATTGCTCCTCATTTATTGGTGCACTGACAGCTAACAATGTTTGCTCACTTTAAGATATGCAGTGAGATTTCACCTGAAAGATATTCCAAGTATGCTTCTCAATCCATGTCAGATTCATGCAGGACTCACCTAGACGTTACGTCCACCAGCTTTGCAACTGGGACCCTCACCATCAAAGCAGCCTCTCCCGAACAGGCTTTCCAATGCAGATCTGCTTGCACAAGGGTGCAAGTCGTGCCAGCAACCTTGTGATGCAACAGGCCCTTTCAATTCTTATCTTGTGCTCTCCAGGGAGCAGCAAAAAGCACGTACATGGTGACGGACAATGATCTCAAACGTCTTGGGTTCATCCGCAAGGCCAATCCCCACAAAGCACAGTGGGCAGACATGATGCTCTTTCTCAAATCTCAGGTGGGTAATAACTGGGCCCACACTGCACATCAGCACCTGCAGATCATGCTTATGTCGAAGCAGAGAAGCGCTATGTCCAGCAAATTTGCACGGAAGGACATGCACAGCCCAAGCTGCTTTGGCCAAGGAATGTTACACCCTCGTGTGGTGGCGTGATCAGAAGTGAGCTCCCTCCCTGAATGTCGCACCCCACATACATCAATGTGTGTAACGGACACGCATAGAAGGTATAAAGGTTTCCAGATAGGAAGTGTTCTTGTGCAAGCATGCATAAATGATAAAGATCGGTTCTTTTCACAATCAACAGGTTGCAGCAGTTGCAGAAAGCAAGCATGGAAATGTGAGGGAAGCCCAGCATAGCCGCATGGAGGTGAGATAATTGGCTTCCAAGCATGCCTTGGATGCCATGTCTTTTTCTTATGTATTCTGCAACATGCTGGGCACAAAAGAAGGGGCTCATCCTGGATTGATGAGCAGTCAGGCTGGAGGAGCACAAGAAACAGACGCAAAAAAGGGAGTTGCGTCAGGATTTGTCCGAGATGTATTTGCTTTTCCAGCTTGCAACCATCATATAACCTGGGTTTGGGAGTCATTACATTTTTGTGCATCTCCATAATATCCTCAAGGGGATCAGTTTCACGAGTGCCTGAACCGCTACTTTGTAAATCAGGCCTTTCTATTTGGTAGGAGCTGAGTTCTTACAAAATTAAATTCCTTATAACATGTGAGCTTTGTGTCCGTACGCTGAATTGTTTCACACACTGTTTTCCGTTTCTGTTTGGTGGGTTTGATGTGCAGGCCTGGGAGGCTTTGGTCCAGCTGCCTGCTGTCTATGTTCAAAGTCATCCTTTCACCCAAACTCTTGGGTAATATACTATCCTGGTTTATTTGTGTGCTTGCAGGATCGTATAAGGAGTAGACTGGGAAAGCGCAGTGCACAGCAAATGGATAAGGATGGGCTGGAGGAGGGCAATGGGCATGCTCTTCCTTTGAATCCAGGGCAGGAGCGGGTGAGGAAGCGCATATTGAGCGAATATGGTGATCAGCAGCAGCTGCAGCAGCAATTGCAAGCCTTGAGAAGTGCAGAGCCGTCAGGTGCAGTGGAAACGGAGGAAATCTGATGGACTTCCTTTCTGTACAGATGTTTCACCAAGAATATTACGTAGGCAGCGGAGACACTCCCTACATCAATGCAGCAAAAGGGGCCACCTAAGGCCTAGGCACTGGAAAACCCCTCCACCAGAGAGACAGAAATGAGAAACCATTTATGCCACCTGCTCTGCCTGACAGATCAAATGAACCTTTACTTCTCTGACTGCAGTTTGTGCAGAAAGGGTAAGGGTTACATTGCACAGAAAGCATTAGATGATGGTGCTGTGTTTGCTTTGTGCTTTGCGTGAATGACAGCTTTGACTACTGCCTGGTGCTTGCACAGGACAATTGCCTCTTCTATGAGGCATGCCACCAGGATTTCCCTGATGTCGTTCCTTTTTCTTTCTGCCAAACATCTTTGGCTCCTTCAGGGTGCAGCATTTCTATCCCCTGTCCTAAAAAACTAACTGAAGGTTATGCACATTGTGTCCCTTTAAAAAATTTACCACTTTGTTGAGGGATTGCACACCCAGTTGGACATTGGTTGTTAATACATGCATAAGAATATGTCCAGTTTCAGTGTTTGGAGTTAGCCCAAACACTCTAGGCTTGCTCTGTTTCAGTTTACAAGGTACTACTTGGGCTCTCGAGTCCTGAAAAAGACAGGAGGCCTAGACAATGAAAATGCTTCCTAACTTAAGGATTTGGAATCGATTGAGAAAAGAGGCTTCTGTCACGCCGAGTGTATGCTGCAGACAAAGTAGCGGCATGGCAGCAGGATAACAACAGCATACAACGTGCGACCTTGTTAGCAGCTGCAGCCAGCAGAAAGCTCAGCCTAAGGGGAGGGAAAGGTTGCAGCCGATGCCTGGCACAGCGGACAACACCGACTGTGCATGCAAATGCAGCATAAATCTGCTAGTGGTGCTGCACTTATCTGGCGTGACACCCCGGGGTCACCTTCTTGTGGGATAGACTTCAGTCAAGTTGCCCCCATTTCAGGTAACTTGCCTGAAGCTGCTCGTCAAGCTATATTGTGTCTTTGCTAAATTTGTGTTTGAGACTGTTTGAGATCAGACAGTTGTTGGTTGCAGATGTTTTATTGAGCCAGGAGTATCAGAGGGCCATGTCACACTGAGAGACTGCTGTATCCAAGCCAGACTCACGGCTTGGCCACAACATTGGGGTGCGTGGACTGGCCGCTGACAGCGACCGTGTACACCAAGCAGAAAGCAGTTGCCAGGGATGAGACTGCGGAGTCTCTGATTCCCTTAATTACAGTGACCTACACATTCTATCCGGCAGTCAACACCAGATCATCTCCAGTATGATTACTGAATGCCACAACATCGCTTGAAGACTTATCGTACAGCTAGTAAAGCAGGCTCCCTAATAGGGTCCTTTCATCCAGATGGATATTGGCAGCACTGCTTTGGCAAAGATGCCTGGCACTATGAAACTTACTAAGTCTGTAGTACAGATCCCTACATCATCAAATAGAACCATTCCTGAATGGCTTTTTCCTAGCCGGTTCCCAACAAAGTACTCACTGACTCACTGCCAGACGGCCTGATGCAATACTAGTAACAGAAATATCTACCATCATGGTTTCTGATAAGAAGGAATGCACCAGATGCCCACCCTGGGTATGCATTAAGTAGTAGGTCAGGATGTAGAGGGTATATCGGACTCTCAGCCTGAGCAACAGCTCCAGCCTACCAGCCTTTATCCAGGGTTCGGAACAAATCAATCAGTGGCACATCCATATTGTGGAAGTTCTTCAAAGATACCAGGCCTAGGATCCAGCTCAAGGCCGCAAAGCAGCAGCACAGTGCGCTTTGTCAACATCTCCACCGAACTGCCGCCAGCGTTAGCCTCCACACTGTCCTTTTTGGAGTGGGTGGCACCATTTACGGCCCTTGGAGCATGGAGCCTCTTCAGAACCTTGATCTTGATCCCTAGAAAGCTACCAAGCTTGCGATGAAGACAAGACAAGAAAAAACTACGTAGGCAGTGAAACCACTCCCTACATCAATCAAGGAAAAGGAGACACATTGGCCCAAAGAGCCGTGAGTCTCCTCCACCAGGGAGAAGGAAGAACTAGTGAGGATCTGGAGGGTGATCACAAAATGTAGAAGACAAGCCGCCACCTGCTCCAGACCAAGACCTTGAGAGCATCTGGATTTTTCAAGAGCACGTCTCGTTAATGTCGGTTTGTGCGCATAGAGCACAGAATGAGCGCGTAATTTGAGGGCAGTCTTATGGGATTTTTGTACATCGAGCCTGAGCTCTTCAAGGTGATTCAAAGTGTGTGAGGTATAAATAGAGCCTCCCACACCAAGAAGGATGGTGTGAAGGAAAACTTTTTTGGCCTTCAAATGCTTACAAAGAACCACGTATTGTTTTCTAGAGGACTCAAATTGGTGTCCAGGCCGTGTATCTCCACAGTAATTAACCTCAATGAGTGTATCTCCCTCATGTTGACATTGAGCTTGTGAACTCTGCGTTCATCTTTGCTGGCTTGTCTTGGGTGTGACACCTGGTGCAAATGAGGAGTGGTTGGCGATTTGAATTTTCAGTAGGTAAGGGTGACCAAAATGGCATCAGGGCGGCTAGAGGTGAGCCTTTCTCTAGCAGGTAAACGAGCATCAAAAAGCCAGCTGGGTAGTGTCCTGTTATTAGCATGCTCAGGAATTTCTTGGGCTTTCTTGGGAAAGGTTTTCTTGGGCCAAACGATCAGTGCTGCTGGCATCCAAATGGACCAAACTACTAGTTTGGTAGCACCTGCCAGAGTCTTTGCTGATAGCTTTCATTATGAGCCTGCAGGCAACATTATGGCGTTCAGTGATCATACCCAGAGATGATTGTATGTTGACACCCTGAGAGAACATGGAGAGCACTATCTGCTTGCTGGCAGAGTGGAAACTGAAGGCTGGTGGACAATTTAAAACGGACAGCATGTTTCTGATTAAGAAGGGTGCCTGTACGGTAGTGAAAGATATTGCGCTTCATTTGGAGAGAGAGTTTGGACATGCTCCAAAAAGTGTTGCTAATACCTTTGTGGACGTGTGGAATCAGACCCTGGTAATAAGAGCAGCACCCTGTTTTTGACTTGGCATGACCCAGTTTATGGTTTGAGTGCATGCGGGATCTTGGTGCGGCTTGGAGATTTGGAAGGTAAGTCAATCTAGGACTGTGTTGGGGAGCTTCAGTGCCAAATTCTGCTGATTAACCTTTACAACAGCTAACCAGCTAATATCAAAGAAGGGATTGCTACCAGGGCATGCGATGCGGATGGTTGTTTCAGCTGGGAGGCTGTTTCCATGGCAGGCTTGGTATTTTGCAAGGGCATCTGCACATTTATTTCCGGCAATTCAGGCATGCGTTTATTTTTTAAAGGAAGATGTGGGATTGAGAGTTTCGGATAGTATTAGTATAATTTTGAGAAGGTCTCCTTGGACGTGGTGACGGTGCTTCTCTGGGTACAACAATTGTTTCCTTATTTGATAGAGTGAGGTAATGCTGTCTGTGGCTATATAAACATGATCATGAGCAATAGCAGCAGCTTTAGCTGCCACTAGCAGTTCTGCTCTACCTATGGTGTTGGTCATACCAGCACCATTTCGAAGCCAGTTGGTTCAACCAAGTTGGAGTTACCTGAGCCGGGGTGGTAGACCCCTGCCCCAATTACTGTTTTACATTCTTGGATATGGCAGCTACCATCTGTGTAGGTCCAGGATACCCAGTCAGGAATTTTAAGTGTGAGTCCTGGTTTGGAACCTGATGGGAGAGGGGGCCACTTCACCCAAAGCAGGTCTGTGGGAGCACCTGGAAGTTTGCATTCTGTCTGAGCGAATTTTCTCAAATTTCTAAAGACCAGGCGCTGTCTCAGCGTGCCTAGCATCACATATTGGCTGGCTAGCAATTTTGTTGGGGTGCCAATTTGCTTAAGGTATGTCACAAGCAAGATTTTGCAGCCATCATGGCATGATGTAGGATTGTGTTTATTTATTTGAAGCCATGCAATTGTATTCCAGACTGCTATGAAATGAAGGTTCCAAGGGCCCATGAAGCTTCATGCTCATTCGGTTCAGTTCGCTCATAAACTTGTTAGTACCAGACGTTCTCTTGAAATTGTGACCTTCCATCGCCAAAGTTAAAAATGGGGTACTGCCAGTCACCCTCCTGATTGTCACGCCAGATTAGTGCAGTGCCAGATTTATGCTGCATTGTGACCTAGAGGTTGATTGAGTTGGTGGAGTATTTGATCCTGTTGTCAATTCAGCTATAGCTGTATTTGAGCGAATGTGGTGTTTGGACTGGCTGCGGACAGCAACAGTGTACGCCAAATTATGGTCATGCCACAAGCCTTGCTGGCTGAGCCTGTTTGGTGTGCAGCAGTCTCTCGGCGTGACATGATCCCCATTGATTTCTTTGGTTCCTATGTCGCTGGTGGAGGGTCATATGGTGCCTACCAGGCCTAGTAGACCTAGAGGGCCCAAGGTTGCAGGCCTGTCAGGTCTCAGCCAAGCTGCCCTTGTTCGGCAGGTACAGCTATCATAGCTCACATGATGCGACCTTACCGTTAGGTAGGTGTACTACACCTAGTAGGTGACCTACAATACATATAGGGTGTAAAATATATGTAGGGTGTAAAGTTATACCCAGGCCCAAGGTGGCCCCTCTTCCCTAATTGATGTCACACACATACCTACGGTAGGGAGTGCATCACTGCCTACCGTGGCGTATTTTTTCTTTTTTCTTTCATGTGAGTGCCTTTGATGATCTGTTAGGCGTCAAGCGCACCACCCCCAACTGGTCTGTGTTACGTGAATGTGGCCAAGAGCCCTTGCAATTCTACTGGTTCCGAGCGACTGTGAGATTCTATAATGCTCTGCTTTGCAGTAATAGTAGCACGCTTGCCAAGGTCCTCAAGGCTGATATTGCGATGAGCACTATTAACAAGAAGTGCTGGAGTGCTGAGTTCTTGGATGCTTTTCA
>LFIK01004561.1_pt1 | contig 11210 bp, 6 predicted proteins | sample 643401 | NCBI WGS metagenome assembly LFIK01 (sample SAMN03777447, study PRJNA286221) | soda lake metagenome | biome: soda lake; feature: Kulunda steppe; material: water; isolation source: sample T5-Br brine of Lake Tanatar-5 | place: Russia: Kulunda steppe | collected 2010-07
ACAATTCTATTGTAGAATCTTTTTCACCCCAGTTCAATAGGGATTACAAATTATTCCTAATGATGGATGATGATGTAGTTAATCTATATGGTGATCTTTGTGAACATCCTACTGATATTTCAGTAAAATCTGAAAAACTACCACCAGAATTTGAAAAGCATATTCCCACTATTCAAAAATTATCAAATATGCAAAAATTTCTTCTTTCTAATTCTGTAAGGAAGATGCAGTATATCACAGATACTAAAAAGCGTATTGGCATGTCAATTCTTAGGTTTTATATTACTCAAGCAGAAATTCGTGAACGTAATTCATATATTGATTTAGAAGGTAATATATGTTATAAAGTATCATGTGATACACTATCTACACATACAAATTTTTCTAAAAAGCATATACAAATTTCAAGAAAAGAATGTAAAGTGGAAAAGAAAAATGGTAAAACACTTATCCATACACCATTTACAAAAATGCCAGTTGTTGTGGAAGATGAATCTGTTTATCATAAAAAATGGAATTACATTATTATTAAACAGAAAGACAAAATTCGCTTGACAAATGGTGAATGGTCTGTTAATCTACGTAATATGAAAAGTGACGAATATATGTATAAACTGGTTGATAGGGTAGGGCGATCTTCTATCGTTGAAACCACTAAATCAAGGAAATAATTTTAATATTTCGGCATTATACAGGACAATGTTCTGCAATATATCCAAATAACAGAACATTGTCTTTATTTTCACTATTCTAGTAAAAATCTTCAAAATCACGAAAGTTTTTACTTAAATAACTTCACAGGAACAAACATAGGCTTCCACAGAAATGTGCCATTTAAGGTTGACGGGACATAGACCGTTGATATCAATGTGACGAAGCCCACGACACTGAATCGATGAACTTAATCGGCAGGTTTTGTAATTTGGTAGCCCAGTGGATAAATATAGGATAACACTGACATTAGAAGGTTCCTACCGAGATGCAAATCGGTCTTTCAATGTGAGTAGAAAGGTCAGAGGATTATTCTGTCTTGAATCTTATTGCAAAAGGATTTATTGACAGTTAAAGAATAATCGACAGAGTAGGCACTGGATTTCTTGTTTTGTACCCAACCTACGGCTATTATAAAATGATTAGGGTTTTATAATAGTACCGCTGTTTTCCTGCAACTATCGGATATTGAACGGACAGCCCAATATCATTCCAAACGATACCTAATAAATATGATACCATGCTGGCCTGATTTTTCAGGCCATTTTTCTATTTTGCATATACCCAAATGAAAATGGGTAAGGAGGGGGGAAAATAACTATGTTCTATAATTATTATAATTATTATATTAATGATTACTGAATAAAAATTGATATTGAATAATCAAGAAAAAAAAAGAAAGAAAATAAATTAAAAGAAAAGATGATATGAAGAAACGAAGTTTCTGATAATCAATATGTAAATTACGAAGTAATTTAGATATCCAAATAATACATCTTAATAATTGATTAGTAGTATTAAAAAGAGAATTAATATAATGGTAATGATAAAAACTTAGAATCTACAATGAATAATAAAATGAAATATAAGTATTGATAATAAGAGTTAAAAAAAGATTTTTATAAAGACAACTTTATAAATAAAGAGGTATTCCTAATTCTATGAATTACGAACAGCCTAAATTTTTCACTTCGTTCAAAATTTGATATTGGTAAAAAGATGGATTTTACTTGTTGAGTAATTATGTCTTGAATCTTATCCCTCCTTTACAGATGATATATTTTTCTACGAAAAATATAATCATTCGTTTTCTGTTACTTCGTAACTATCAAACTTTCTTCTCTTTCTCTTTATTTTTTTCTTTTTTTGAATTTGATATTTCTATTATTTGTTTGTATTTCATGTATAAATAATTATAAGGATTTCGGTTTGATTCCTAGAGAATTTGAAATTTAAAATCTTCTTGAATTTTTTTGGTATTTTGTTTTGATTTCTCTTTAAATTTTCTTGAATTTTTATAAAAATATGCATAGAGGACACACACATATGATAACACGCGGACCTAAGACTGGATTAACTGGAAATATCAATTACAGCACAGTGCAACTTGCTAAGATAAAGTCAACTGCTGATCAGAACCATTCTGGGAGATTGAAAGTTTGGTTAATGGCATCTAATAGTGATGAAAATGATGAAACTAACTGGATAACTGTAAAATATGCATCCCCCTTTGCTGGTATTTCTAATCCATCTAATGTAGATTCGGAAGCAGTAGAATCTACCAGTGGAACACAGAAATCATATGGTTTTTTCGCAGTTCCACCAGATACAGAAAATGTAGTTCTTGTAACATTTGCAAATGCTGACCCAACTAAAGGATACTGGTTTTCATCTACATATGCTGATACTATGACAAAAATGATTCCAAGTAGGGCTGGTGGAAATACCTATCAGGGTAGTGGTAAACCATCGGCAGAAGTGAATAGATATTCACAACAAACTGAATCGCCAGCATCAGAACCAATTAGACCAGAACTTGATGATAATTCAAACGCACTTGAGGAACAGGGTCTTGCTGATGACCCATTGCTTGGTGCAGGTGAATCATCTGTATGGCGTGATGAAAGTCCAACTGTTATGGGATGGTTATCACCTTCTGGAAATCAAATTGTAATTGATGATAAAGAAGGGTATCAACTTATTAGACTACGAACACCATCTGGTGTACAAATCTTACTATCTGAAACCACTGGTGATATTTTCATAAACAATAAAGCTGGTAGTGGGTGGATACGTGTTGGTAATAGTGGTGATGTAGATTTATTTTCAAGTGAAAGCTTCAATGTTTTTGGTGGCAGTGATATAAATTTTAAATCAGGTGGAAAAATCAATCTCGAAGCACCAGAAATAAATATTAAAGGTGATAATGTGAATATTGAAGGTTCAGGTGGTATAAGCCTAAAAGCACCACCTTGGGCCATAACAAGTTCACAGATCACCGCTGATGTATATTCTGCATTATCCGCAGCATCATCACCCCCAGGTCCATGGGTGCCGATTGGTGACGCTGGTGGTTCCGCAGGAACAGTTTCAAGAACACCAGTTAAAGGAGGTAAAACAGAATGATTTTAAAAACCCCAATAGGAAAAATTGAAAATGTTGATAATCCAAGTTTCAATGATATTGCTACCTTTCGATCAACTAATTATATCACCATAACACAAGATGATTATCCATTTCCAGAAAATTATCCATTTTCTACCACAGACAGTCCAATTGGATGGAATTTATTTGTAAAAGAAAATTCTGCTGGAAATTTTGTAATTCAGACAGTAGACGGTAACACTGAAAATGATGTAATTGAAATAACACGCAATGGACTTTCCATTTTTTATATAGATGGTATTGAAGTAAAAAATGGTGATGTAAATTTAGATAATGGTGATTTAGTTTTATCAAATGGTAATGTAGATATTATAAATGGTATTGTCACGATTTCTACAGGTGACTTAAATTTGAATAGTGGTAATATTACAATATCTACAGGTGACTTAAATTTGAATAGTGGTAATATTAATAATCAGAATGGTCAACTAACAATTAATAACATTATTATGAATGGTAGAAACTTAGGGGTATTATTTGGTGGATTTAATACAAATCCAGATGGAAGTATTAATACGTTAGAAGTTAATGACATTCTAATAAATGGTGAAAGTCTTAATGGTATTCTTGATAACATTGAACAAAGATTATTGGCACTTGAAAATCCAGAACCTACTTAAATATAAGTAAGCGTTTTATATTGAGGAAGAAAATATGGCATATTTTATATTTAAATCTAATGACCCATCTACACCATTTGCAGTTATTAATGAACAAACATTTGATAACACTTCAACATCGTTGACTTTGGTAGGTCGTCGTAGGGTAGATTATGGTCAATCACAGCAACAAAACCAATTATGGTTACTTGAAAATTTTGCATCACCCAATCAACCATCTAATCCAGTAACGGGTCAATTATGGATGGACACTTCAAATAATACTATTAAAGTATATACTGGTGCGAATTTTGTAAGGGTGGCAAATGCAAACATTGGAAATACTGCTCCTTCTAATCCAGAGGGTGGCCAAATGTTTTTTAACACTACTACGCAAAAATTTAATGTGTATAATGGAACACAGTTTGTTGAAATTGGCCCATCTGACGATGCTATACCATTTGCCATTGTTTTTGGGGCATAAGTTTTTTCATAACTGAAACTGATTTATCATCACTTAAAATGGCCTTCATACCAAAGTGTAATGGTGAAGGCCATTTTTCAAATTCACACCATTTATAACCTTCTGCCTCCCAGTTCAAAATTGGTTTAAAATCATTTTCAATTTCTGCAATAAAATTATGATATTGAAATCCAGAAGAATGTTTGAACAAATATATTGGGTGTAATTTTACATTACCAGTATATCCAGATTCTTCCTTAACTTCCTTCAATACAGTTTCTTCTGGACTGTGACCAGCATCCACTGCACCGCCCCATGTCCCATATGTATTAGGCTGTTCAACATGTGATGATCTATATTGGAGTAGAAATTTATTCGATTCTTTAGAAAAAATAATGCAACCTGCACCCATTTTTCCCCAAAAACCCGTATCCTTGAGTGTTTTTTTATGTTCAATATCATTTTTAAGAATTTCATAAATTTTCATAAGATTATCCTCATTTTGATCTTAAATATTCGTATATCATTATTTAAAGGATTGCAAGAAAAAATGACACAGCCATTCAGACAAACACAATACCGTGGTTATTCTACAACTACACCAAATACGAATAATAATCAATTATATGATGTTGAATTAGTAAAAGCTGATTTGTTTAATCATTTTAATACCCGCAAAACAGAACGGGTTAGAGATTCAGAATATGGTTCTATTTTGAAAGATATGTTATTTGAATTAAAAACAGAAGTCAATATACAACAAGTTTTAGATGAAGTTCTTCGTATTATTGCAACAGAGCCACGTGTTACATTAACTAATGTTGACTTAAATACTGACAGTGACAATGAAATAAGAATTGATATGGATTTACTATATCAACCATTAGATGTTCAGTTTGAATTTAAATTGTTCTTTGATTTACAAAATGGCATTATCGAAAGCGAGGAATAATAGATGGGTACAAATATTGTTAAAAGACAAAATGATCTATTTTTAGGTGAAGATTGGAAAGTCATATATGATACATTTAAAAATGTGAATTTTAAAACATATTCCTTTGATTCAATAAAATCAAGTCTTATAAATTATATAAGAGAAAACTATCCAGAGCAATTCAATGATTGGTCAGAAAATTCAGAATTTATAATTTTAATTGATACTCTTGCATATATGGGTGAAAGTCTGTCTTTTAGGGTTGATTTAAATTCTCGTGATAATTTTATAGATACTGCTGATAGGCGCGAAAGCATTTTAAGGCTTGCCAAAATGCTTTCGTATCAACCCAAAAGAAATAAAGCTGCATCTGGTAAACTGAAAATTAAGTCAATAAAGACTACACAGATAGTAAGGGATTCGGAAGGAAAAAACTTACAGAATAAACCAATAATATGGAATGATCCACAAAATCCAGATTGGCAAGAACAATTCATTCTTGTTATGAATTCAGCATTTAATTCATCAAATCCATTTGGAAGACCATCAAAGCAAGTTACAAAAAACAATAAAGTCATTCAACTATATCAAGTAAATAGCCCAAATGTTAATAAAGTTGCAAAATCTTTTTCTGCATCTGTTGCAGGTGAAAATATGGATTTTGAAATTGTTAACCCTGATTTGGATACCATCGGAAACTTTTATGAAAAGCATCCCAATCAATCAAGTCCATTTTCCATCATTTATCAAAATGATGGTTCTGGTAATGCGTCAACTGAAACTGGGTTCTTTCTATATTTCAAACAAGGTACATTGGATTTTGAAAACCTATTATTTTCTAATGCTATAGAAAATAGAGTTTATAATTATAATGTTGATAATATCAATGAAGATGATGTATGGCTAACCGAAATTGATGAAAAAGGTAATGAAATAGAGCAATGGACTAAAGTACCAACACTTGAAACTATTGTATATAACGGCATTGAAGAAAATATAAGAAAGATATATTCTGTTCAAACACGTGATAATGACCAAGTAAGCATCCGTTTTAGTAATGGCAAATTCGGATCAGTACCAAAAGGTATTTTTAGAATTTGGGCAAGACAATCCAACGGTCTTGAATATACTATAAGTCCACAAGAAATTCGTTCAAAAAATATTACTATAAAATACAACAAAAATACTGGTACAGATAAAGATTCCAGATTTGATCTAACAATTGTATTCGACCTTCAAGATACAATTAGGAATTCTGCAACACGTGAAACAGATGATCAAATTCGTGAACGCGCACCACGTGTATATTATACGCAAAACAGGATGACTAATGCAGAAGATTATAATTCATTTCCATTAACAATTGGATCAAATATACAAAAAATAAAGTCTGTTAATAGAGTATATTCTGGACAGTCACCCTTCTTTGATAATTATGACCCTACAAAAAGATTTTCATCTACTATAAACTTTGGTGATGATGGTATCGTATATAAAGAAGATTTTAGAAAGAGTTTATTTGAAACCTTACCTACAGGCAAAACGCCTAATCAAATAGTGACTTCAATCGTAGAACCATTACTCCAAAATATTAACATAACGTCATTCTTTCTTGATAGAAACAAACCTATTGTTATAAATTTTCCATATGTATGGAACCAGATTAATGCTACTGTGTCAAGTAGTTCAGGAAATATATCAGAAGAAGTTGGTACACCAGCATTATCATTTCTAACTAATAGTCCATTCCCAAGAAATAGATTTATTGTTGGAGGTTATATTCTATTTCAAGAACCACTAACTGGGAATGAACCAGCAAATTACTCCCCTAAACAAAAATGGGCAAATATTATTAGTATAAGTGCAGATGGCATAACATTTAATATAGATGAACACATACCAAATCATTGGAGCATACTAAAAGTTATACCAAACATACGTCAATTCTTTACAAATAATGAACGTGATTTAATTGCACAACAAATTGAAAATAGCAACACATTTGGGCTAAGATACGATATTAATTTAAAATCATGGTTTATTGTAGATGAACTAAATGTATCGCCAGAAGGTACAGAATTTTCTACACAATTTGCAGGCGACAATGCAAATTTATCACGTGATTCATCTTGGTTAATTAGGGTTCAGTTCAGTAATAATGAATACAGAAGTGTATCGAGAAATCTTAGATATATTTTTGAATCCACTGATGTTGTTAGATTTTTCTTTGATCAATCAGATAAAGGCATCAATAGAAGTAATGCTCTTGTTAATAATAGTCGCATAACTATTCTTGGTATTAATGAAGATTTAAATAGTGGTAAATTGCTTAAAAAAGATTATAGTTTTAAAGTGGTTGAACCCATTAGATATTCAGATGGTTTCATTGAATCACGCAAAGTTGAAATAAAACCATTTGACAGTGATCTTGATGGGACATTTGATATCCCAGATTCATTTGACATAGTAACTTCAATAGGATCAAATATTGAAAAAGATAAAATTGTATTCTATAAAAAATCTTTCGATACTTATGGTTATCAAGAATTAATACCAGATAATAATATACTTGTTGAAAATACACTTGCTCTATTACAATTTTATGATTGGACAAATAATCCTGATAATCGTTCTGCTGGTTTTGTATTTGGGACCAAACGGTTCTATACGTGGGATACAAATTTATTAAGATTAGTTGAAAGTGATGATTTTACTTTTAGACAAGGCAGATCGAATTTGAATTTTAAATATTCCCATTTTTCATCAGAAGATCGTAGAATTGATCCATCTAATACAAATATCATTGACACATTTGTATTGACAGATAATTATAATAAAATAGTTAAAGAATGGAAGCAAGGTGATAGGACTGATTTTTTTCCGCAGGGTGAACTATCTTCAACACTCCAAAATGATTTTTCAAGTCTGGATAACTTTAAGATGATGTCTGATCAAATTGTTTGGAATAATGCCCAATTTACATTATTGTTTGGTGAAGGTTCATTACCAGAAAATCGTGCAATTTTTAAAGTAGTCAAAGTTGAAAATACACAATTAACCGATAACCAAATCAAACAAGGTGTGGTAAATGCTATTGAAGAGTATTTTGACTTGAATAATTGGGATTTTGGTGATACAATTTATACATCAGAATTAATTGCCTATATTCATAAGAAAATGTTGACAAGTGTGGCGTTTGTTACTATTCTTCCTAAGTCAACAGATGGTAGAAAAAAACCAGAAGATAAATTCCAAATTAGACAAGATTTTAATTCGCTACCATTAAACCTTGCAACAGTTGATGATATTTTAATAGTTTCATCTGCATCACCAGAGATAACATCTTAATTTAGTGATTAAATATTGATACAATAATAATAGGAATATGTATATGGATTTAATAGACGTTGATAACCTGACTAAAAAAGCAAGACTGAAAATTTCAACTCTTATTCCAGAGTATCTTCAAACACGCATTAATAGAAATTTTATTGAAGCTACGTTTGACACTTTGTTTTCAGAAGAAAATGCAGAAATAGTTACTGGTTATATTGGTGAAAAACCAGAAAGATCATATGATGCATCTACAGATTTTTATATTCCAGAAAAGAATAAATCAAGAACTGCGTATCAATTAGCACCAGTAATCAGAAGTGCTGATACGAATGTTTTATATCGTGACATTCTTAATAAACTCAAATCACAGGGCGCATTGACTAATAATCAAGAACGATTGTTTAGACAAGACTTCTACAGTTTTTCACCCATGATTGATCTCAATATGTTTATAAATTTTAATCAATATTTCTGGTTAGAAAAAGGCCCAAAGACTACTGAATTTTTTACAGAAGTTATTTCATTTAATAATATTAATAATACTATAAGCCTTGATCTAAGTAATATAAGTAATGGTGATATTATAACATTTATTGGACTTTTGCCTAATGGTATTTTGGGAGAAAATGAATATACTGTAGAAGTTATTTCAGATGGTGTTATAGCAATATTTGATGAAAATGGTGATCAAGTAGAATTTGATTTCATTTCACAGGTAGATGCAAAGGTTTATCTACGGACAGATTTATCATCAATAATTGGTAAAATCAATGTATCATTATATGGCATAACATTACAAAATGGAATGGTTATTAGAACTTACAATGATACAATTCCATCAAATAACAGTAAAAGGTTTATAGTAGAAGGTGTAGGCAATTCTATAAAACTTATTGATTTTGAAGTTCTTCTTGGATATGATAGCTCACCATATGACACACAGCCGTATGACTTTGATGAATTATCATTTTTGGATGAACCAGATAATGTGGATTATGTTACTATACAGCGTGGTGGTACAGATGGTAATATTTGGGCAATGCGCAATAGATGGTTTCATGAATCTTTATTGAATGAACAAGAAGTGTCATTTGCATTTCGCGCCACAAGGCCAATTATTCAATATAATAGAAATATTCAGCTATATAATTTCGGAACAACATACATAACTGATGTTGATGTTGTCTATGATGGTGGTGACATTCAAAGTCTTATTGGCCAACCATCATTGGTTATTGATGGTATAAGTTTAGTAGATGGGAATAAAGTTCTTATAGTTGACGATCCTGATCCGAATAGATCAAATAAGGTTTATGAAGTGTTTGGACAAATAACTGGAAATATTTCACTAAATGAAGTATTCACATTAACACAGAATGATGTGGTATATGTGAAAAATGGCAGCACATATGGTGGATTTGATTATTATATTAATAATAATAATGTTCTTATCAAAGGTCAAACACGTGAAGGGCCAAATCAGGATATATTCTTCAATCTTTATGATAGTAATGGTATAATGTTAAGTGATGAACTGGTATATACTGACAGTGACTTTGCTGGTTCAAAACTTTTTTCATATAAAGAAGATAATAACTCGGCATTTGATAAAGTTCTTGGTAGAAATGTAAAAAAGAATGATAGGGGTGAAATTGTTTTTGAAAACAATTTAGATTCCGAAATATATACATATAATATTGACTTTGTTAGAAATAATATAAATGGTTCATATTATTTTAAAATTGGTGATGAGTATAGATCACATTGGCATAAGAATGATATTACCGTAAATCAGGGCATTATTGACGAGTTTGTAGTTACAGATATAAACAAACGAATTTATGAATTATCACAAAAGCCTATGCCAAAAACAACCAAACAGTCAATAAATATTATTGCAAAGATAAATGGTATATTACTAAAGCAGGGGGTTGACTATATTATTTCTGATGAAAATGGCTTAGGAACTATAACACCTGATAAGTTTATTCGTTTAAGTGATACATTAGCTATAAATGAAAATGATTTCATAAAAGTAACTACCTATAATTCTGATACGCCAGAAAATGATTTCGAAGGATATTATGAAGTTCCGACATTAGTTGGACTAACTTCTAATATAGACAATAAAGATATTAATGAAATTGCAAGAAATGATATTTTTGATCATATCTTTTCATTACTCGAAAGACAAAATAACTTTACTGGTGATCCAATCGGGACAAACAATTCATGGAATATAGATATTAATTATGGGCGCGGTAATAAAATTGTTCAGAACATATCATCTATTGCAAGATTTGGTATTCTAAATAGTTTACAAGAAACTGACATAGTTGAATCAGTGAAGTATGCTGAAAAAGAATATAGGCGATTTATTAATAAGTTTGATCAGAAGCTCGATGAACTTAATAAATTATCTGATTTTTCACCAACTACGCCATATAAACTATGGATAGATAGAATTGTAGAAGATATCAATTTAGGAAAATCATCAGAATTTCCATTTTTCAATTCTGGTGTTGCCGGATATGATTATATTCCGCCTACCCCACAGTATCTTGGAATTATGCCAATATCAAAACCAATGATATATCTTGAAACAAATTTTACATCACCTACGTATATTCTTAAAAGACATGATGGTTCAATTAAAGTTGCTAATGATCAACAATATGATGAAGAAAGTTTTGTCATATCATCTGGATCAATTTATCAATTG
>LFIK01004562.1_pt1 | contig 11207 bp, 9 predicted proteins | sample 643401 | NCBI WGS metagenome assembly LFIK01 (sample SAMN03777447, study PRJNA286221) | soda lake metagenome | biome: soda lake; feature: Kulunda steppe; material: water; isolation source: sample T5-Br brine of Lake Tanatar-5 | place: Russia: Kulunda steppe | collected 2010-07
GCGAATGTGTCTCCTATTCCTTAATCGATGTAGGGAGAGGTTTGCACTGCCTACGTAGTTCTTTTCTTTTCATGGACTCCTATCCCTTCTGAGCAGCAGCAGCAGCAGCAGGAGCAGCAGCAGCAAGAGCAGCAGCAGCAGCAGCAGCAGCAGCAGCAGGACGACCACTGGTCGTCGACCAGGAGGTCCAGGTAGTTTTGGAGCCTACTCAGCGGCGTGGCATCCGTCGTCCACGTGACATCTGCCAGCAGCTCATTGCTTGCATAATGAGCGTTGTTGGCGTCGAGCCTAGCATACTAGCCACCTCAATCTCACAAACCCGGGTTTTTTTGGAGAGCCAAACCGTTAATCTGAATTAGATCAACTCCGGGCCCCCCTCAGACTTTTTATTAAAATGTAGAAGGCACTTCCGGGCCCCCCTCAATCTTTACAAAAGTGCCTGTACTTCCCTGCAACGTAACATACCATTTTTCCAAAATTGCCTTCCACTCACCACACCAATTTCGACCCCAAGACCACCATGAGAACCAGAAAAATATAAGCTGTCCAATGGTGTGCTCAGGTCAGGAAACGGTGCAGTGGATGCAAAGTTATGCCTTGAGAGGCCTATTTGGCCATGTTTGCCTAAGAAAGGGGTGACCCAGTGGTGGGGACGACCTGGTTTGCAGCCTCCAAAAACGTCTAAATTAGCATGAGCATGATTGAAACCTAATTAGAACTATATTCTGTTTGACGAGCATGCTCTTGTATGCAATTGAAGTTAAGTGGGCCAACAGAGGCTCTTGCAAGAGGCCTTTCCTGAGCCTTACTTTTGTTTGTTATTATGCAGTTTTCAGCAAGAGCACACTTTACAAGGGCAGTGCCTGATCTGTCTAAGCAAAGACCCTAAATGTATGCATTGGCCCTTTCCAGATCACCTATAGACATCAATGTCACATTGTTTGTGGAGATGTATTGTGGTTCTGTTGTGCGTGCAAAAGAAGTGGATTGAGAGGCCCAATTGTTAGTGAGGCACCCACTTCCGTTTCTATCCAATGAAATATTGCCAAGCGGGGTCAGAAAATGTCCCAGAAAGTGACCCCCTCCCCAGTCAGGATTACAGTGAGCATATGTTTTTTTCAAGACTCTAGGATCAAGCATATTTGTGTTGTTATGAAGATGTTATTAGAGGCACTGTGGTGCGTCCTATGCCAACCTAGGCCAGGAGCAAAGGCTCTACATCCATCCTGGTCCACATGGACGTCCCCTTCGTTCCACAATCTGTACCAGATTAAATGGATAATGATTATATGGGAAAATTGCAAAAAGGAGAGTACTCAACCTGTATCATCTTCATCACCACTACGGAAAAGTGTGCCTGTAAAGCTGTCGATACTAGCTCACTTTGCTCAAGCCCTTGCATGGAATGCACTGCTCACAGCATAAACCGCTTTGTTGCCATAAAATCTTGGTGCCATAAAACAGGTGAATGCTGCTTGCCTGTCAAACCCTGCTGCCACTTTGCCGAACAACCGTTTATATTTTGCAACCCACAATACATGATTTACTCCCTCTCCCCTAAACGCAGGAGAGCACTGCATGATTTACTTGCCTGAGCCCACCCTTGCATGCCCACCCTTGCATGAGCCCACCGCACACGATTTACTCCCTCTCCCTTGAACGCATGAGCGCAGCTTCCCTTGGTTAACCCTCCTGCTGCGTTGCCATACTGCATTACTGTCATGGCAGCTCACTTGCAAGATAACCTTTCTCCCTTGAACGCATGAGCGCAGCTTGCCTGGATGACCCTGGCCGCCGCATTCCTGGCTGCCTATGCATCAGCAGCTTTGAAGCCTATCATCCGGGACAATCTCGGCCTCTCACGCGCTGATTTAAACCATTCTGGTGCGACTTGTGTACTTGTGTCATGAAGTATCTCTGTTATCAACCATTGAGTCAAACACAACCGTTTTGAGGCCCTTAAGAATGTCTCACCCTCTCCAAGTGGCTGCCAGCTTTGTAGCTTGTCCAAGCACGGTTGTGGTTTCTCTCTCTGCAAGCGTGGACTCCAGCAGTGGCTCCATACAGGCAATTCTCCCCACTGCCCTCCACAACCTGCTCTACTATGAATCCCACTATCTGAATGTGCTCTACTACGGAAAACTACCTATGCCTTCCTGCATGCAGACGTGGCCTCGATCTGCGGCATGGTAGTGGCCAGGCTCGTGGTCATGGCCTGCCTCGATAATCTTGGGCCTCGGGTGGCCACTGCCTCTGTGCTCCTCCTAGTTGCTCCTGCCGTCTTTTGCACATCCCTGGTGGTTGATAGTGGAGGATTCGGTGCGTGCGCTCTGCCTTAGATGCTTGGCTCCTTGCCAGCAGTTTTGCCTTGGATGTATGGCATGTGTTGTGCAGCATAACTTATGCATGCATCAAGTATGGAAACAGCATGGCTTATTGCATTGACTACATTGTCAGCAATAACAGCATGTGCCCTCTGTTTGCCAAACCAGTATGAGCACCTGTGTTTACTCACTCTTGCAGTTGCGGTACGACTCCTAAGCGGATGTGCCTCTGCCATGTTTGCAATCAGCACATTTTGGGCAAGCTCCATGTTCTCCTCCAATTGCGTGGGCCTAGCAAGCTCCTACGGTGGGTACTTGAATGCCTTACCAGGAAGAAGTTGGCAGAGGTGACTATGTCCATTCAAAGGCTGGCATGAACCTGGCAGCCGCTCCTGCATACATTTAGACTGAAGCTCACCACCTTGTAAGAAATTTTTATATGTCATGGCCCAGGTTGTCAAAAAGCTGTTGCTTCTTGCCAGCTTGTCAAAAGGGGAGCCCTAACCTAAACTTCAACCCACGATTCATCATGACAATCAATGACTCAACAGAGATGTAGTCACTTTCAGCTAAGGAACACATGCATGGCAACGCAAGTGCAATAGCAACCGTGAGAATTATACAATCCATATTAAAATACCTGCATTGCATCGCAGTCAATGGTTGGGGTTCTGCTGGGGCAGGAGTTGGGATACTTATCATGCCTGCGCTTTACAAGGTAGGCTTTTGTCTAATTATGCAGCAATTGCTTCGGACAAATGAAATCCATTTTGTGTTGAGCTATTTGCCCATGGAAATCTTTGTGATGAACGCTAATTTTTGTGAGATGCGCTTAACTACCTCTCAGCCTCTGTCAAACATGTTTGTAGGGCATTTCTCGTCACACACCTAACTTTGTTTCTTGGAGATGGGCCATGTTTATACCAGGAGGCTTTTGCTTAATTGGTGGCATCGCGGTGATGCTCCTCGGCCAGGTGATAACATCTTGAATTGCAATTATGCTTTGCTTAATTGGTGGCATCGCGGTGATGCTCCTCGGCCAGGTGATAACATCACAGATTGCAAGTATGCACACCATGTGGCCGAATGCAGGAGAAGCAGAATGTTGGTGCTCCAGTTATCAGTACTGTTTTGGTGTTTTTTATGTCTAGGGAATCATTTTCTCGAGACCTTTTTTTGTTATGGTGAACCAATTATAAGCTGCACATGCACGAGAAACCTAGCACTGCCTTACATTTTGTGGCTGTGGATACGTACAATTGGATACAGTATCAAGCTGAGGATAGCACGAGAATCTCGCAAGCTCACTCCTTTTCTGGCACAGGATACTCCTACGGGCAATGTGAAAAGCCTTCAGCGCGATGGCACCATGTCAAAGCAGCCAGTGCACCCAATGGTCTTAATCAAGGTTGGGCTTAGAAACTACAGGACCTGGGTTCTGGCAGTGCTTTTTGCCCTCACTGGGGGCACAGAGGTAGGTGGTTGGCCCCAAACTGAAGAACTCTAATGTGCTGTAGACAGTGCATTGTGCACAGCCAGGGGGCAAAGCTGGAAATGGAGTGAGAGATGCTGAGCAAGAGCATACATCATGTGCCCCTTTGCACCAGCTAGGAATACAGGTACAGCTTTGGGACAAGCAACAAGGAGTAGGCTCTTTCAGTCTTGCGCGCTTGTATTGGTGTTTGAATGCCTTTCCTTGTGCACCTTAATTTCCGTTTCACTCTAAATAGCAAGAAGGTAACACCTGAATCAGTCATGTACTTGTCCATGTGCTTTTGCAGCTCTCCATCTCCAACATCTTAACAACTTACCTTTTTGACCAATTTCGGATGCCAATTGAGACAGCAGGCGGATTGTCTGCACTCTTGGGGCTTATCAACATAATAAGGTGAGATGTGCCGCAGGCTTGGCTTTCAAACCATGCATAGTAAAGCATAGAAACCCTTTGATCGTACACGCTGCAGCCCTGTCCCAAACTTGTTTCCAAGGTGCTGGTCAACAAAGCTTGGCTTATAATGTTCAGATCCAAGCACAGTGGAGCTTACAGCAGTGGCTTGCCTTCACCTCATTTGGAAGATTGGTCCATTTGCGCTCTAAAATGTACCTGAATATACCATTTATTTTAACTCTCACAACTTATCAGATGAATAACTGCTATCCAAAGTCTGGATGGTGTTTGCAGATTTATGCCGGGGCCTGGCCGTGTACGCCAGCACCAGGCTGCCACTCAGTAAACAGGGATTATTTGTCCATGTATACCAAATCCAGGACTGAGTAGACGTCAAGCTCATACCCTGTTTTGCAGATGCAAGGCACGTTCTGGTTTGAATCCTTGAACAAGCTGAGCATGCCCCAGGGGGTAGAAAAGCCAGCCCAAGATAGTTGGTGACACCTCACAGTGATGATTGCTGAGAAAAGCCATTTATGGCAGCCTCTACCTATACTGTCGGTGTGTAGAATTGTGGCGTATTTTCAGGCAAGTTCCCTAATGAGGCCCAGGATGCTGGGCACACCTTTGTAAATCCTAATATGCATCCTGAGTCTCTTTGGGGAAAGCCGCCCAATGTGGGTTTGAAGTTTGGCGTTGAATTTAAGGAGTATTGACATCGTGGATCACACACCGCAGGTTGTCCCCACCATCGGGACCCCTTAAAAATGGCCAGTTAGCATTTCTGCCCACTTGCTGGCCCCATTTCCAGACCCAACCATACACAACATGTACATTTGTCGTAAAAAGTCAGGCTGTGTAAGTAAATGCGAGGTGGGTGCGCAGCGTGTGCGCTTTTGGCCATTCTGGCATCATTTTGCACCCTATTGGCAGGCAAATGGTGCAACCCCAAACTTTCTTCAGTCCTGCCGCTTTCCAGAACTTTAGCTGCTCTTGCATGATGATTTGATGCTGCAAAGTTGGATCAGGGGGAGGCGGTCAGGAAGGTGTATTCCGTGGGTGACCCTGTCGCGATTGGATAAGGGTCCAAACACAGGAAATGCGATACCTCCGCAACACATGCATGCTTTCAAGCCAGACCAAGTCTGAAGGTTGCAGGCAATCAAATCAAATCTAGAAAATTTAAGATGGAGCCAATCGAGGGTGTGGGTGGGAAGCGGCGGGCCAAAACGTTTCCTTACATCTGCCTCTTTTAAGTGCACAGCTTGACGGGAGAGCGAGAAATCCACACAGGATGTGCGGGCCAATCTTACATATCTGCAGGCATCTCAAGCTCTGAGTTTGGGGCTGGGAGTGGGAAACAGCGCACACTCTTTCAACCTAACATAGCTTTTTTTCCAGAATTGCCTCCCACTCACCTCACCAAGTTTGACCCCAAGACCACCTTCAGAACCAGAAAAATGTAAGCTATCCAATGGTGTGCTCAGGTCAGGAAACGGTGCGGTGGATGCAAAGTTATGCCTTGAGAGGCCTATTTGGCCATGCTTGCCTAAGAAAGGGGTGACCCAGTAGTGGGGACGACCAGCACCAAACATGTCATTGTTCTTTTTTGGAGCTTTGTTATAAACATACACGCTCAAAACAAGAATGGGATGAAAAGGTGTTAGGGAGGGGGTGAAAATTGAGCCTTCCCAGACCTGGACATTTTTCTCCCAATCCTATTTGGTGTTACATGGTTTTTGGTGGAATATGGATAATTGGGTATCCTTGGGCCTAGCTTGCTGCAAGAAATTCAACTTTGTCAGCTTCCGGCCCCCCTGCCTCTGATCAAGAGCACTTTCTGCCTAATTGTTTTGCCAAATTATATTTTTGTTAGCAAATGATGCCATGAAAACCTTCTGAACTGACGCCTGAAAGATCAAAGATGTCGAGGGATCTTCGATTCCCTGCCACATTCCATCTCAACTTAAGCAGACTTTCTGCTATGACTTCCAGAATTTTTGAGATAGTCACGTACGCCTATCCCAGAGTATGCCCAGCATCCTTAAAATCATCAAGAAAGCATGCTAAAATGTTCATTGGGAGGTCTAGGCTCTAATGACGCCTGAGCTCTTCCCTTGCGTGCATTGCAGCTGTCCTTTTGGCGGCTTAGCTTCAGACATGGCAGCAGAGTGGTTTGGTGTTCGAGGAAGGTGCGGAAGCATGAAGGTCCCATGCATGCATTGCCAGTATGCCTTTTGTGCACGACTGTTCTTGTTGTTTGGACTATCAGAAATGGCGTCCTTCATCTTCTTTTGGTTGGTACTCCTTATCGGTTGCAGCCATCTTTAACGGTGTTTTGCCAATTCTCCATTGGTTGCATTGTTGCTGGAGTTAAATTTGTTGGAGCGAGTGGATCTGGCTAATTTCATGGTAGAAAGATGGGCTTGTGTGCCTCCATGGAACAGGGAATAGTGTAGCTGTGTCAAGCGAGCACACTGCTGCTATGATGCAACCCTGCAAGCCTAGCCAGTCAATGCAAGGCTCATGTTCATCATTGCCTACAGGGTGTGGACATACTTCATAACTCAATCTGTATCTGGAGTCTTCTTCCTGATCATGGGCCTGTCCAGTGACAACCTTGGTGTCACCATAGCAATGCTGATACTCGGGTCTTTTTTCATGCACATGGTGGGATCCCTTTATTGTGTGCACGTGCCACTGCTTTACTCCTGTGCATGTTCTATCCTGTCCCTCTGCGCATTAAGTGCTCCTTTGCTTTCCTCAGCTACATGTAATGTTTTGAGCCTGCGCAGCTGTGGTGTTGTGCTTTTTGTTGAAGTTCTCTGGTGTTTTGTGCCAATTGGTGTATGGGAGAGTGCAAAATTGGTGTATTTGTAATATCTCAAATCACAGCTGTTAGGCAATTTCTCTGTGGATTTGCTTAAGCTTTGTCTATGGAAATTGCAATTTTTGCAGGGTAGTGGAGCTTGCTTTGCACTAGTGAATTTTGTGAGCTACAGAGGACGAGCAGTTGTAAGCGGTGGGTGTTTTTAAGCTGCTCAACATGCACAGGGCCCTGATGAAGCTTTGGTGCCAGAGTTGGAAATGAGCAATGCATATGCCTTACATTCTTGTTTATGTTGGCAGCCTTTTTATGTTAAAGCAATGTCATCTTTTTAGTCAAGAAAGGCATGCATGTCCTACAACTAGCATTCAGAGGAATGGATAAGTGAATCGGATGCCATGGTAGGAAAGTGGGTCAGCAAGTAGTGGAAGTTGTGTGTCTTCGCTACCAAATTTGGATGAACGTTCCTGAACAAATTATTCTAGAAATGAGCATCTGTTTTGAAATATTTGTCAAATTTTTGCGATATTTTTGAAGAACGGGTCTCTTCCAGTACTGAGGCGCATGCGCATGCGCTCTCATGATCTGCAGGCCTAGTTGCATCAGGAGCTGGAATTGGTGGAGTTGCCTTACAGGCTATATTTTATGGAGAATTGTGAGTGCTTCTCTTTTGATATCATAGCTATACTGCTCTCAATACATGCCTCAATACATGCTTCATTTTCCTTGATTTTATCTTATTTATTCGTTCTGATCTTCTATTAAAATGTTTGCCTGGAATGTCAGACTTGTATGTAACAAACCTTACTTTTAGTGCCAAGTCTCTTGTTTCTCCAAATGAAAATATTGAAGGTTTCAAGAGACATCTGATGGAATCCTGTGGAACGGGGTCGCAATGCTGGTACGCTTCTTCTTCTCCTCCCCCCACTCTCTCTTTCCCCCCCTGTTCTCTCTCTCTCTCACACTCACTCACTCACTTACTCGCACTCACTTCCTCACGCACATGCATCACCCTCTCTTGCTGGTTGGGAATTCAGCCGCTATCACCCTGCGTCACTGGTCATCTTTCCAACCCGTTTGAGTTTGACATCTTCTACTTCTTATTTCTCTCCCTCCTTCTCGTTCGGCAGGTCTCGTCTTTCCTGCTCCTAACATTGGTGAGCAACTCAGTGAAAGTGCTTTCGTTGCAATTGGCTTTGCTCGTATGACTCAGTTGCAACTTGTTGGCGTTGCCCACTGGTCACCGACTTACTCAGTGCAAATTATACAAAGCATAACATACAATCAAAACGATGTGCATAAAGCTCTAACCCTTTAAAATCCGTGCCTTTTCATGTGACAGTGGTGGCCATGTTGGGGATCCATGCTGACTTGGCCGAATGGAGAACACTCAGAGATGGAATACTTTATACAGGTATCTCCAATCCACTTAACATGCAAAAAAAGATGCGGCAGAGGTTGATCATGATGCATTGAATGTGGGCTGAGTTTGTGGTCATCAATAAGAAACGTGGAGTGCTGAAGCTCTGCTTAGCTGCTCTGCATAAATGAAGCAACTACCTAACTTGTTTGTGCTTCTCAGGAGTTCACAAGCAAGGAGATTGAAGAAAAGCGCCATGCTGGAGCGCTGCGTTTTGCTAAAGAGGCAGCTGTCCAGGAGCAGCAAAAAAAGTATGTTCGCCAGTGGGGCAAGAGTGCCACACCCATGGAGGTAACTGAAATTTCAGAATGATAGAAGAGAAAAAAATGATGGATGAAGCTGGAAAAGGCCTGGCAATTGGGTGCATTTAGTAAGCAAATTTGAAAGCAGATGATCAAGAAAAGGTGTGGATGTGGTAGAAAGAAGAATTCTGAGATGTTCCAGCAACCATGTTGTGTTATGTGTCACCCTGCACACATGTCATGTGCACCATTGAGAGAAGATGAAAAAGAGAAAGATGCAATGAAGACACATACATTAAAAGACTGTGCAAGCTAGCATGCCTTTTCTGCACCTCACAATTGATGAGACTGGGATGCCACAATCAGGAGGCAGGTGTTTTTTGGGACACGTGCTCAATGTTCTGAGTATGTACAGCATAGCAAGTCAGAATGCATCTTGGCAATTAAGAAATTCAGGTACGTTGCTCAAGAGTAAATGCTGTGAGGTCTCGGCAAGCCTCCTTCATTGTTGCTTAGCAAATCACAACATGTGGCGCATAAATTGGAAGACAAAGTACTTGATCTGTAGCAACCATGCAATGTGCTTTTGATTCATGGAATCTGAAAAGTGTTCCTAGCATGCATGATGCTGTCCGACAATGCTACGAAAAGGGTCCTGCCATATTTCTTTTGCACCTGTGGTCAAGGTGCTTAAAGTACACCAGGCATTCAGATGATGTGCATGGTCATGATGGTAATGATGAATCTCGTCCTAGGATCCTAGCAAATGTATCTGAACGTGCAGTACAGCAGCAAGTGAGCTGTGTGCATGGAGAGCAAAAAAGCAGGTGCACCTCCAGAGCAGAGGTGAGGTGTAGCCTTGTGTAGTGTGTGCAAAACCCATTGAATTGCCATTGACTGTAGCTGGACAGACTTATGCTGGCCTTCTGGTGAGTGAGATGTTCAGGAATATTGTCTTAAAGAGGCTCTGGACCAATGGAGGCTAGAACATCCAAACCTATGTGCCAATGTGCCTCTGCAAGTTGTGATGAGGCTTGAGATGAGCAAGACAAAGATGGAAGACAAAGTACGAGCAACATGCACCTTCATTTGATAAAGTTGACACAAGTCTATAGGTGTGATGGTGATCAATGTTCAAGGAGCATGGCATGCTTGTTCGCACCTTTTGGTCAATGCGCCATAGAAGCACAGAATGTTTAAGAAGTGTGCGAGTTGGTGACGGTCTCAACAAGGTAAATATCAGAAGGAATTTAAGAGGCTTGATGGCAGAGTGCCGCTCATTTGTTTCCATGCGCAGAAGAGCAAGATATGAGGTGCATATATTTAAAGACAAAGTCCAGGTTTTAACCTAGAATTTGTCAATTGTGCATAGTATTCTTCGATATGGTACAACTGTTGTCTGTAGACAGTAGCCAGGTCTGCTTATGCTCAATCCATGATTACATGTGTGGTTGATTCAAAGGACATTCACTTAAGGTGCATGATAATTATGGCAAAGCAAGATGTCACAAGTCGTTCATTGATTGAGACCTGTCCTACAAATTTGACAACATGCAAAGCAGGACAAGATACGGGTGTGTATGGTGCTGGTGTGCACACCGTTACTGATGCTTGAGAATACTCCAAAGGAGAGCTTGGCAAGCTTGAAAGACCTGCAAGTGATGTTTTGTTGGTTGGCACAAGGCACTGACTCGAAGTGTATATTAAATGGTGGCTACAAAGTGACTTGTGAAATCTTTGTCAATTTGCAGAGTAAAATCCGCGCAGCTCCCCTAGTTTGGGTACGAGCTTACCATGCACAATGGACCACCTCTTGTCAAAACTGCAAATTTGAAATACCTGCAATAAGATCCATCAATGCTGAATTATGATAAGGATCACCAAGCAACCCAGAGGACCACTGATGAAACTTGTGGGAGTTTGCCTGGTAATTGCACTAGGCAAATATCCCTCCTTACATGCCATCAGTGCGACCCAGCATAGTATTAAGTATTAATTAGTTTTTCTTCCTTGTTTGAGCCCCTGGCTTCAGAAGGTGATTCCTAAGCCCCCACCTAGAAGGGCACTGATAGTTTACAAGTTTAAGTTTGACCTTCAGCCAGGTAGTTTGACTGATCAGGTTGCTGGTGAACACCAGCCATAAAAAAACCATCCATAAGCTCTGAAATAATGGTTAGGTTAGGTAACATAGCTGTATCCGCTGAACGAGGGCAGCTTAGCTGAAGCCTAAAAGGCCTGCAACCCTAAACCAACAAGGTTTACAAGGTTTACAAGGATAAGGCCTTCAGTCAAGAATTGCGACTGCTAGCCTGCTCATAAAAAACGATTAATTCATGAAGAAAAAAAGGAAGTTTATGGTTGTTCTGCTTTAAAAAAGCAGACACATCATGAGATCCTGCCTGTGAGAACAAGGGAGCATACTTCCTGCGGAGAGAGACCACCTGGGGATGTGTGCAATGAAATAGGACATGTTGTTCATCCTGGACATTATCATCAGCCTCGCAAA
>LFIK01004563.1_pt1 | contig 11206 bp, 5 predicted proteins | sample 643401 | NCBI WGS metagenome assembly LFIK01 (sample SAMN03777447, study PRJNA286221) | soda lake metagenome | biome: soda lake; feature: Kulunda steppe; material: water; isolation source: sample T5-Br brine of Lake Tanatar-5 | place: Russia: Kulunda steppe | collected 2010-07
CCGCGCCTTCGCCCAGCGACAGGCCGAAGCGGTAGTTGCGCGATTTCTCGGAGGTGCAGGTGAGCACCAGATCGCCGAAGCCCGACAGCCCCGCCAGCGTCTCCGCCCGCGCGCCCCTTGCGGCGGCGAAGCGCAGCATCTCGGCATAGCCGCGGGTCATGATGGCGGCACGGGCGCTATCGCCGAGGCCCGCGCCGATGCAGACCCCGGCGGCGATGGCGATGACGTTCTTCAGCGCGCCGCCCAGTTCGGCCCCCGCCACATCCGCCGTGCGGTAAAGCCGCAGCGCCGGGGCCGACAGCGCGGCCTGAAGCGCTTCGCCCGCGGCCTCGTCGGCGCAGGCCAGCGTCAGCGCCGTGGGCAGCCCGCGCCCGATGTCGGCGGCGAAGCTGGGGCCGGTGAGCACGCCGACCGTGGCCTCGGGGAGCGCATCGGCCAGTACGCGGGCGGGACCGCGCCCGGTTTCCAGGTCGACCCCCTTGGAACACGCGATCAGCGCCCGCCCGCGCAGCATCTCGCGCCGGTCAGACACAAAGGTCGCCAGCGTCTGCATGGGCATGGCCAGCAGAATCACCGGCGCCAGCGCGTCGCCCAGCTCCGACGTGACGATCACGGTATCGCGCAAGGTGACGCCGGGCAGGCGGCGCGTGTTCTCGCGCGCGGCGCGCATGTCGGCGGCGGCATCGGCGTCGCGGGCCCAGAGCGTGACCACCCGGTCCGACAGCGCGCAGGCCAGCGCCGTGCCGAAAGCCCCCGCGCCCAGAACCGAGACCGAAACCTGACCCGAAGCGTCACTCATGCCTTTGCCCCCTTGCGGCCCGCGCCGATCAGGGCGGGGCTTGATGTGTCCAGCGGCCAGCGCGGGCGGGCCACGAAATCGCCGTCCACCGGCAACCCGGCGCGCAAACGTTCGATCCCCGCCCAGGCGATCATCGCCGCGTTATCCGTGCACAGCGCCAGCGGCGGCGCGGTGAAGCGGGCGCCCGCGTCCTTGGCCACCGCCTCCAGCGCCGCGCGCAGGGGGCGGTTGGCGGCCACGCCCCCGGCCACGGCCAGCACCGGATCGGACGGGTTGAGCGCCATGTAGCGTTCCAGCGCGCGGCGGCACTTTTCCGCCAGCACCTCGGTCACCGCCGCCTGAAAGCTGGCGCACAGGTCCGCGCGGTCGCCCCGGCGCAACCCGGCATGTTCGGCCACCACTCCGTCGCGGGCGCGCAGCACGGCGGTCTTCAGCCCCGAAAACGACAGGTCACAGCCCGCGCGGTCCAGCAGCGGGCGCGGCAGGGGGAAGCGGGTGGGATTGCCGCTCGCCGCCTCGGCCTCCACCGCCGGGCCGCCGGGCTGGGGGAGGGACAGAAGGCGCGCGACCTTGTCGAAGGCCTCGCCCGGCGCGTCGTCAATGGTGCCGCCCAGCCGGGTGAAGGCGTCCACCCCCTCGACCAGCAGAAACTGGCAATGCCCGCCCGAGACCAGCAGCATCAGATAGGGAAACGCCAGCCCGTCGGTCAGCCGCGGCGTCAGCGCGTGCCCGGCCAGATGGTTGATGCCCAGCAGCGGCAGCCCCGTCGCCACCGCAAGCCCACGCGCCAGCATCACGCCCGAAAGCACGCCGCCGATCAGCCCCGGCCCGGCGGTCACGGCAATGGCGTCCAGATCGCGCAGGCCCAGCCCCGCGCCCGAAAGCGCCGCCTCGACCGCGTGATCCAGCTTTTCGGCGTGCGCGCGGGCGGCAATTTCAGGAACCACGCCGCCAAAGGCTTCGTGCAGCGCGCTCTGGTCCATCACCACGTTGGACAGGATCGCCGCACCCTTCGGCCCGTGACGGACCACCGCGGCGGCGGTGTCATCGCAACTGCTTTCGATGCCAAGGACGGTCAGGGGCACGGGCATGGGCGGTCCGGTTGCCAGGGGGGCGCTTCCCAGCTACCACCGGGGGCGCGGGCAGACAATGGCGCCCGTTGCCGGGGGGTCCATGTCCGCATCGCCGCACCTTCTGCTGACCCGGCCGCGGCCGCAATCCGAGCGTTTTGCCGAAAGCCTGCGCGCCGAGTTGCCGGGGCTGCGGGTGACGATCGCGCCGCTGATGGCGATTGTGCTTGACCCGCCCGCCCCCGGGGCGGCCGAAGGGATTGCGGGGGTGATCTTCACCTCGGAGAACGGGGTGGCGGGGTTTGCGGCGGGCTGCGCGCGGCGCGACCTGCCTGTGTGGTGCGTCGGCCCGCGCACCGCGCGGGCGGCGCGCGAAGCGGGGTTCGCGGAGGTCCACGAGGGCGGCGGCGATGCCCGTGCGCTGATCGCCACGCTGCTGGATCAGCGCCCGGAGGGCCCGCTGCTGCACGCGCGCGGGAGTCACGCTGCCGCCGACATTTCGGGCGCGCTACGGGATGCGGGCATCGGCGCGCGCGATCTGGTGGTCTATGACCAGCGGGCGCAGCCCCTGCCGCCCGAGGGTGCGGCGCTGCTGGCCGGCGCTGGCGATGTGGTGGTGCCGGTATTCTCGCCCCGCTCGGCGCGTCTCCTGGCAGAGCATTTGCCGCCGGACGGCAACGGGGCGCGGCTGCATCTGATCGCCATCAGCGCCGCCGCCGCGCAACCCCTTGCCGGGCATGACGCAATTCACGCGCAGCACATTGTTTCGGCACCGGACGCACGTGCCATGCACAGCATGGTGGCAAAGGTGATGCGCGCGCTTGAGGCTCAGGATAACCCGCGATAAGCTGCCCCGGATTTGCCGCGCGCAGATCACGTCCAGAATCGGCAGGAGCGCTTCAGTGGCCCGAAAGACCAGAACTCCCCGGCAAGGCAGCAGAAGTGGCACGCCGCGCTCCGGAAAGGCGCGCAGCGCGGACGTGACGCCCGGCACCCCCGAGGAGACGCCGTCCGAGGAAACGTCTGCCACGCCCGCCACCGAAACGCCGGGAGCGGAGCCACCCAAGGCAAGCGACGCAGAGGTCCGCCCGGCCCCCGAAGCCGATGCATCTGCGGCTGCGGACGGCCGCGCCGGGGCCGAAAAGCCCGCCGATCAGGACAGCAGCACGGCCGAAAGCGCTGCGGATGCGCAGCCGGAAACCGCGCCGTCTGCCACCAGGACCGAGCCCACAAGCTCGGTGGAAACGGAAATGGCGCGGGACACAGGTGGAGCGGCCGACGATCAGGCCGGGTCCGCGCAGGACGCGCCTGACCCCGCATCCGTGAGCGACGCCACGGAACCAGCGCCAAAACCCGACGCGGGCGAGGGCGCACCGGAAGCGATGCCCGAGGTCACGACCGGCGACGAGACCAGCGACAGGACCGGGACCGCGCCCGAGGCCGGTGATACCGCCAGCGCGGAATCCCCGAGCGACGGCGCAGCCAGCGGCGCGGGCACCCCGGACGCCAGCGCCGACACGCCTGATGCCGCGGAAGACGCGCCTCCCAAGACCCCGGAAGCGGAAACCTCCGGACCCGAAGCATCCGCAGCGGACGCCGCCAAGCCGGACAGCGCCGAAGAGCGGGGCACCGCGGCCGCCGCGGCCGCGGTTCCGGCAGCCGCAGGCATGGCCGCCGCCGGCATGGCGACGGCGGGCGCGGCGAGCACGGCGGCGACGAGCTCGGGCAATGGCCGCTCGGGCGCGGGCGATACGCCCGCCGCGCCCCCGCCCCGTCGCAGCGCGCTGCCCCTGTTCCTTGGTGGCGTGGTCGCTGCCGGGCTGGGGCTGGGTGTCGGCTGGTATGCCGCCGAAGAGGGCTGGATCGGCGCCGCACCCGAAGTGGACCTGAGCGCGCAGGACGCCCGCATCGACAGCCTTTCGGGCGAGATCGAAGCGCTGGAGGCGCGGCTCGCAGAGGTCGCCGAACAGGCCGATGCGCCCCGCGCCACGCCGGACGATCTGGCGCAGGTCGAAAGCGGCGTGCAGGATAGCCTCGACAGCGGCTTTGCCGAACTCTCCGCGCGGATCGACACCGAAACCGAGGGACTGGCCGAAGCCCGCGCCGAGGCGCAGGAGATCGGACAGGCCATGGGCAGCCTGTTGCAGCGGCTGGAGCGGGCCGAGGCCGAGCTGACGGATCTGGACGGTATCGACACGGTGATCGCCGATCAGGGGGCGAGCCTGAACGAATCGATATCGGCGCTGTCGGTGCGGGTGGCATCGATCCAGGGCACGCAGGACGAGCTGCGCGCCGAGATTGCCGAAGTGCGCGACATCGCGGAGCAACGGATCGAGGATATCCAGACCGCCGCCGCCGAAGCCGCCGCCGAGGCCGACCGCCGCGCCGCACTGGCCGAGGCCCGCGCCGCGCTCGACACCATCGCCGCCGCGCTGCAAAGCGGCGCGCCCTTCGCGCCCGCGCTGGCCCGCGTGGAGACCGCGACCGACGCGATCGGCCAACCCCTGCGCGACGCCGCCGACAGCGGCGTGCCCACGGTCGGCACCTTGCAGGATGATTTCGGTCGCGCCGCGCGGGCCGGGCTGAGCGCTTCATTGCAGCGTATGGAGAGCGATAGCACCACCGACCGGCTGACCAATTTCCTGCGCAGCCAGGTCGGCCAGCGGTCGCTGCAGCCGCGCGAAGGCGACGACCCCGATGCGGTGATGTCGCGCGCCACCCAGGCGGTGAACGACGGTGACATTGCCGCTGCGCTGGACGAACTCGAAGCGCTGCCCGCCGCCGGTCAGGAAGCGATGTCGGGCTGGCTGGACGCCGCCCGCGCCCGGATGGACGCCCTGAACGCCTATGACGCGCTGGCCGCAGACATGACCGCCGAATAAGGAAACACCGATGTTCTGGACGCTTTTGAAGATACTCCTGTTCGTGGCGCTGGTCGTCGGCATCGCCTTTGGCGCGGGCGTACTGATGGACACGGGCCAGACCGTCGGTCTGCGTCTTGCGACGATGGAATTCGAACTCGGCCCGGTGCAGGCGGCCATTGCGCTGCTGGTCTTCATCTTCGCGCTGTGGCTATTCCTGAAGGTCATGGGGCTTCTGGTCGCCACGCTGCGGTTCCTGAACGGCGACGAGACGGCGATCACCCGCTTCTTCATGCGCAACCGCGAACGCCGCGGGATCGAAGCCGTGACCGACGGGCTGATCGCGCTGGCCGAAGGCGACGGCAAGAAGGCCGTGGCCAAGGCGGAAAAGGCGGAAAAGCTGCTCAACAAGCCGGTGCTGACCAACCTGCTGATCGCGCAGGCGTCCGACATCAAGGGCAACCGCGCGCAGGCAAAGGAGTACTACAAGCGACTGGTCACCGATGACCGCACCCGCTTTGCCGGTGTGCGCGGGCTCTTGCGCCAGAAGATCGAGGATGGCGATACCGACACCGCGCTGAAACTGGCGCAGAAGGCGTTCGGCCTGCGCCCGGCGCATGTGGAAACCCAGGACACGCTGCTGAAACTGCAGAACCAGACCGGCGACTGGCGCGGCGCGCGCCGGACACTTGAGGCGAAGTCGCGCAGCGGCGCCCTGCCGCGCGATGTCTATAAGCGCCGCGATGCGGTGCTGGCACTTCAGCAGGCCCGGTCCCGCGCCGCCGAAGGCAACGACATGCGCGCCCGCGAGGCCGCGATCGAGGCGAACCGCCTGTCCCCGGATCTGATCCCCGCTGCCGCGCTGGCCTCCCGCGCCCATGCCGCCGAAGGCAAGGCCCGCGCCGCCGCCAAGGCGGTCAAGAAGGCGTGGGCCGTGCAGCCGCACCCGGATCTGGCTGCCGCCTTCGCCGCCATCGCCCCGGACGAGAAACCGGCCGCGCGCGCCAAACGCTTTGAGGCGCTGTTTTCCGCCAACCCCGATCATGACGAAACCCGGCTGGTGCGCGCCGAACTGCTGATCGCGGTCGAGGATTTCCCAGGGGCCCGCCGCGCGCTGGGCGATCTGGCCGAGGCTCGCCCCACGGCACGGGCGCTGACCATCATGGCCGCGATCGAACGCGGCGAGGGCTCGGACGACGCGGTGGTGCGCGGCTGGCTGACCCGGGCGCTGACGGTGTCGCGCGGGCCACAATGGGTCTGCCAGAGCTGCCAGCACATCCATGCCGACTGGGTGGCGATCTGCGACAATTGCGGCAGCTTCGATACGCTGGCCTGGGAAACCCCGCCGGACAGCGCCGGGCCCTCGGCCACCGGCACCGAAATGCTGCCCCTGATCGTGGGCACCCTGCCCGGCAAGGAGGCCGCAGACAGCGCGCCGCCCGAGGCCGAAAAGCCCGACGCGAACACCATCCCGGACGCCGAACTGGCCGATTCGGAAACCGGCGCGAAAGCCGACAAATAGGTCTGTTCAGCCCCGTCCGCGGGTGCTAAGAGCGCCCTGGGCCGCTGTAGCTCAGCTGGTAGAGCACGTCATTCGTAATTATTGGGTCCGCCCAAGAAAAACGTATGAAGCCAGTGAGTTAGATCGGGGTTTGTGGAACTAGTAGGGCCATAGTAGGGCCAAGACAGAGAAGAGTGCCGCTGTAGCTCAGCTGGTAGAGCACGTCATTCGTAATGATGGGGTCGGGGGTTCGAGTCCCTTCAGCGGCACCAGTCTTCTCCGAAGCACCTCAGGAACAGTGTTTGATCCCATGGTTTGGTGGGGCGATCCTGCCCGCCGCAAAGCTCGGGGAGTACGGCACGTTCCTCGGAAATGTCGCGAATGCGTGGCTGTGCATGATGGTGAAGAGGATCGCGCCATCCGAGGAGTGGTCCCCCTCATCCAGCGTGAAGGACGCCGGTGCCGTCCGGGTCGGACAGGATCGGGCCCGCTGACGGCGCCGACCGTCGAGGCCTTCGCGTCCGACATGGTGCAGTTTGAGTCCGGTGGGGATTTGCCGCTGGGCTGGGGCTCGTGCCGCACAGGCACTCGAAGGGCGGGAAGGCGCGGCTGGGGCGGAAATCCCGGACGGATGGCCGGGCAGAGGGGCATCGGCGCCGCAGTGCAGCTTCAACAGGCCGGTCACTCACGCCTTTCGTCGGCGCAGCTCTTTACTGGACCAATGTTCGGATGACGATATGACCCGTCTCGCCGGCCGCAAGCCTGCCGCCCAGCAATTCCACCCGGCACGGTGCGACGGCGCAGTCGGTTCCCGGCGCGGGGGTCAGCAAGTTGGCGGTGGGGCCCAGACCCTCCTGTCCCGCACCGGCGTGGATCAGAAATGGGGGCAGGTCATCCACAACCCGGAGCGCGGTGATGGCGGCGCCGCCGGGGTTGGCCAGATCGATCCGGTATTCGAGACACGCCCCGGGCAAGGCTGGCTGCGGGTCTGCCGGGGCGGCTGACGGGCCGACACCGTCACAGCCTGTGCCGTCGCGGCTGAGCACCCGGACGGATTTCACCACATCCACCCGCCCCGGCTCGCCCGGCGAAACCCCGAGAGTGAATGCCGCCCCGGACCCCGGGATGTTTTTCAGCTGGAGCCAGCCGTTCCAGCGGCGGGCCCCCCAGCCGTAGAGCCGGAACTCGACCGACGCGATTCCGACGAACGCTGACAGATCGGCGGTGATCTCGGTGAGGTTGTTCTGCGCGAGCCCGTCGATCTGCGCCACCGTCTGCCAAGCCCCGCCGTCGACCCGCATCCGCAGGGCGATGTGCTGCGGTCCATTGGGGTGTCGACTCAAACCCAGCTGCAGCGGGCCCAGATCGAAAGGGACCTCGCCCGCAACCGACCAGCCGAACCAAGCGCCGTCCGTCCGCGCTGCCGCAAGGCTGTTCCCCCGAGACCAGTTGCGGGCGGTGAAGGCGCCGGCCTGATGCGCGTCCAGCCCGGGGCCGCGGATGATGTCGGTCGCCGCAAGTTGCGGGGGCACCGGCGCTTCGGGCGGCAGCGAGGGGCCCATCTGGCTGACATAGCGCAGAACGGGGTCCGCCACGGCGACGCCGGGCAGCAGCAGCAACACCGCCAGTGCCAGAACCGCCCTCACGACCGCCCCGCGCCAAGATTGCTTCCGTCCAGCTTCAGCCGGAACTGAAGGAAGGCGCCCTGCCGGGTTTCGCCGCTCTGGCTGAAAGCCCTGTCGGAAAAGCCACGGAAGTTGTAGCCGAGCCCGAACCAACCGCCTTCGAAGGCAGTGAACCCCAGCGACACGCCGAAGCTTGCGGCAACATCGCCACCGCTGGTGCTGTGCATCAGCGCGCCCTGCAGGCCAATATCCATCCGCTCGGTCACGTCGTGGCGGTATTCCACGCCGATAAGGCTGGTCAGGTTCGACTGGCCTCCCCCGCCACTGTGGCGGGAAAAGCGCGTGCCGTAGCGCGCCGTGAGGCTTTCCACCGAGGACAGGTAGCGAGCGTGATGAACGCTGCCATAGACCTCGGTACGGCGGGTGTCGTCAGCGCTCTCGCTGCGCTCGATCTCCAACTGCACGAGGGTAAGCGGGTCATCGGGGCCGGCGCGGTGGGCCGCGCCCAGGTGCAGGTCCAGGTCATGGCCCCTGCGCTCGCCGCGGCGCGCGGCCGCGTAGAATTCGCCCCCGACGGTCCAGTGCGCGTCCACTTCGCCGTGCCCGGCCAGACGCATCGCGATGCTCTGCCCCTCGGCGTCGGTGCGGCCCTGCAGTTCGGCCGAGGCGCTCCAGGTCTCGGTGTCCTGCCGCACCCCGGCGCGCAGCGTCACGAAGCGTTTGGATTCGAACGGCAGGCCCTCGGTGGCGCCGAGGGGTGCAAGACCCGTGCCGATCCCGATATCGGTCTGGGCGTCCAGGCCAAGGCTGATCTCGCGGCCCTCGCCAAGATCGAAACGCTGGTCGATCCCGCCGAAGAAGCCCGTGCCGCCCGCCGCGCCGGCATGCGCCAGGCCACCGGTCAGGCGCGTGCCGGTCCAGGGCGCCAGTTCGACACCCGCGGCGAACAGCCCCGAGCGCGCGTCGGCCTCATGCGCGCCGGACAGCGTGGCGAAGGTGGTGGCGGTCTCGGTCATGCGGTGGCGGGCCGAAAGCTGCAGCCGCCCGGGCTGGGCTGCGCCGGTGCCGCGCCGATGGACCGGCGCCTCGACATCCACGGCCATCTCTATCCGGCCGTCTTCGCTGGTCCAGCCCGCGCGGCCCATAAGCACTGCCCAGTCGCTGCGCCCGCCCGCGTCGCGGCGATGCCGCAATCCCAGCCCGGCGCCCCATTCCACGCCAGCCGCGCGGCGCACCAGCAGCGCCTCGGCTTCGGCGCGGGTCAGGCCGGTCGCGCGGTCGCGTTCGGCGCGCAAGCCGCCATCCAGGAACAGGCCGCTGCGCGGGCCGTCCGCCCCAGGCCGCAGCCGCTTGCTGAACTCAAGCGTGCCCAACGTGTGGCTGCCACGCGCGGGCGAGGCATCGAAGCCGCGGGCGCCCTGGGCATGGCGCAGCCGCGCGTCAGCGGTGTCGACGCCATCATCCCAGTGCGCGCGCAGGTCGACCTCGGTCCCATGCGCGGTGTCACCGGACAGCCGCTTGCGCGTCTGCACCACCTCGGCGCCAAGGGTCAGTTCGTCGCTCGCCTCGTATTCGACGTCGACGCCCAGAAGCTGCCCGGCCGCTTCGCCGCTGCCCAGTTGGCTGGCGGCAAGCACCGTGGCACCAAGGCGCAGGTGATCATGCGGCGATGCCTCCAGCCGACCGCCGGCCACCCAGCCCCGGGGCAGACGCTCGTCGGTCTCGTAGGTGACGACCAGCACATGCCGATCCAGGTCGGGGGTGAAGGCTGGCACCGGACGCAACAGCGTCATCCGCCCGGTGCGCCGGTCGAGGCGATAGTCACGGCCCGGCGACAGCCGTTCGGACGCAAGCTCGCGGGTGGCATCCCCGCGCGCCACGACCAGCAGACGCACCGTTTCGGAGCCAGGGCGGATGTTGCCGCGGCTCAGGCGATAGGGTCCCATGGTGCCGTCCACGACCAGGCGGTCCTCGACCTGCTCGCGGTCGGTGGATGCGGCGAACAGCGTCAGCTCTGCACGGTCGCCCCGATAGACGGCGCGGGCCCCTGTCAGCGCCCGGTCGAAGCTGACAAGGTCCGTGTTGATCCCGGTGCGGAAATCGCCCCAGAGATACTCCTCGCCCTCGCGGCGCAGGTGGATGTGCAGCGGGCCACGGGATTCGGCCAGATGGTCCTGGCGGCTGTTGTCGCCGAAGACGTAGAAGTCGCGGTCACGGTCGCGGGTGGCCTCGCGGCGCGCGGTATCGAGCCGGAAGGTGAGTGTCCAGTCCTCGCCCACCGGGCCTTCGGCGAACAGGGCGGTGCGCGCGGCGAAATCGCCGACCGCATGGGCGCCGGGCATCAGGTCGTGCCGGATGCCGCTGCGACCGATGACGCCTTCGGCCAGCCCGATCACGGTCCAGGGGCGGCCCGCGGCCGAGATGCGCACAGCGCGGCGCACCGCACCCCACCGGGTGGCGATTTCGAACCGGGCGGTAGCGGTTTCCTGCACGGCGTCAAGTTCCAGCCGGATCACGCCGTCCGCCCCCACAAGCGCCTGCACCGTCGCCAGTCCCTCGCGGTCATGGGCGGGCGCCCCGGGCGCGGCCGCCCCGGGGGCGAAGGCGAAGGGCGGAGCCACGGTCACCGAAACCGTCGCCCCCGGGCGCAGCGGTCGACCCTGCCGGTCGGTCAGGCGCATCTCCACCACCGGACGGCTGCGGCCGTCGGTTTCCAGCATCGAGCTTTCCGGCAGCACCTCGGCGAGTTCGAGTTCGGTAATCCAGAAGACCTCGTGCGTGCGGGACAGGATCTCTTCGCCCGCTTCGTCGGTCATGATCACGCGGATCGTGTTGCGCCCCTCGCTCAGGCGCAGCCCGCGCCAGCGCTCCAGATGCAGGGTGCCCAGCAGGTTCGAGATGGACGGGTCGCGCCGCCGTTGGTCCACCGGCCTGCCGTTCAGCCAGACCTCGACCCGGGCGCCGGAGGGGCGGAGGTAGAACAGGTCGACCGCGCCGCTCTGGGCTTGCAGGCCCTGTGGCGGATAGAGCACCCGCGGCGCGCTGTCCGCGGGCTGGGCATGAAGCCACGTGGCCGTATAGGTGGCCACGGGGTCCCGCGCCTCCGGGGCGCGCCAGGCGCTGGCCGGTCCGGGGTCGGGTGCAACCTCCGCCGCCTCATCGAAGACGATGTGAAACTGTGCCCGGGCGATCAGCCCCGGCGCCGCCGTGACGAATTGCGAAAGAGCGCTTCCGGACCGCCGGGTGTTGTCGGTGCAAAGCTGCGCCCGCGCGCCGGGCGGCAGGCTGGCCGCGTCCAGCGCCAACACATGCGTCGCCCGCGGCACATCCCGGAGCGTGAAGCGGCCTGC
>LFIK01004564.1_pt1 | contig 11205 bp, 11 predicted proteins | sample 643401 | NCBI WGS metagenome assembly LFIK01 (sample SAMN03777447, study PRJNA286221) | soda lake metagenome | biome: soda lake; feature: Kulunda steppe; material: water; isolation source: sample T5-Br brine of Lake Tanatar-5 | place: Russia: Kulunda steppe | collected 2010-07
CGACAGCAGTTTTCACACTAGTCATATAATTATGGTGTGCCATTACATTTACCTGAATAGGAATATCTACGAGTTCGTAAGTGTCTATAATATTTTGTAAACATCTTGACCAATCTTCTGTTTCAAAATGTAAAGAAAATACTATATGATCGAGCGGTTGTTTTGCATACCATTCTGCGGTTCTAGTACCGTTGGTAGTCACATTTATCCAAGAAGCATGTTTTCTAGTATGATGAAATAGTTCTGAAATTTTTGGATGCACACAGGGCTCTCCTCCTGTGAAACTTATTCTTAATGGTTTGCCTATACTCGACAATTTATCAAGTGTTGTTTTTAAAATTTCGATATCAGTATGAGGAGAATGATTGTCGTGAATTTCAGCAGGGCAGTAAGAACAATCAAGATTGCATCTCTTTCCAATATTCCATTCTATTTTTAATGAATTTTGATGAGGCCACCGACTGGTAATTTTTTTCATAAGTGGTTTTGTTTCATGGCCCATTCTCTTTCTTTACACCAAAAACATTTTCCGCATTCGGGTACATCCTGATTAGGAACATAAGAATCAAAATCTAAATCGTTAAAAATTTCTGGTGCAGAGTTTTTATCTCCCTCGCAACTGCGGGTTTTTTTAAACAGCAATTCTATAATTCCTAAATCTTTATACATTTTTATAATTTTGTCTTTTGAATCAAATCTAAAAGGATGAATTACAAACAGACCCTTATCAGTAGTAAAAACAATCTCTTTGATATTGTTATTGAATTCAGAATTTCGCTCGTCAGGGGCGCCTTCGAAATTCTCAGGAGGATTTTTTGTTATTGCTGCGAACCAAGCATCTATCTTTTCTCGTCTACATATATAATTAGCAAAACTATGTGTAGAAATTTGGTCACCGCCTTTCAGGTGTCCTTGTTGGTTCGGAATAATTTTGCCAATAGTTCCGGTTTCGATTTCAGGAGATATGAAGTTTTCGTGTCTTTCGTATGTAAGTGAGGGAAATAGACTTTTGATTGTGTTAAAAATTCTTATGCTATCGTATCTTTGCCATGGTCTAGTTTCCCACATTCTTATGTTACTAATAAAATTTATTTTTATAGGTAATTGGTAATCGTAAATGTGTTTGCTCAATAGATAAGCCAACAATGCACTGTCGGCACCGCCGCTTACACTAACACCTATATTTTTCCAATTATTATCAAATGGAATCGAAATTAGTGTATTATCTAAAAAGGACAAGTTTGGAAAGATTTTTTTGATGTGTATTTTTTCCATTTTACTCATTTTTCTACCCAAGCTCTATCTAGAGAGTTGCAATTAGAGTATTTTTTTACAAAATCTTTATTGTCTAACAAACCAAGGTTGTCTAAATGTAACTTTGCAACTGGAATTAATCCTATTGATAGATATTTACTGTATGAAATATCTTGTTCTTTGAGCCATTCGTTTATTTCTGTTCGTCTTTGATCCACAAATTTCTTAGGAATATCAGGACCAAATTTTATCATAAAATCAGCAGAATAGTAGTGTAATGGCTTAATATTTTCTTTACCAACTAAATGGTCATTGTCTTTAAATACGTCAAGGATAGGTTTTCCGACTTCACAATAATTTATATATACTTCCCCGAATTTCCAAGAAAATGTAAAATGATCGTAGTCTTCTTCACTTAATCTATATCTTGGTCTATCTTTAAAGGTACCTACAATGCTAGCGAACGGATGATCGGGAAATATAGGAGAAGGTTTGCTAGATAAAAAATCTTCGTATTCGTGTATATGTAGATTTAGATTTTCTATAGCGAATTTAACATCATCTGGGGCATTTATAAAGTCACGTGTTCCTTTATTAATGTCTCCTCTCACTAGTTCAAAACATTTATGTAAATAATTTAAGGTTTCTTGCGATGTACCTTTATTTATATAAACATCAATATAACCTTTAAAAAATTTGTTAATTTTATCTATTTGCTTGTTTATACAAGAAATTATTTTTTCTTCTTTTCTTGGTTCAATTTTCCAGCTTTTAAATCTATTACGTTCGTAAAGATTATATCCTTTTGCAATTTCTCTGGCCCATTTTTGTGATATGCTGTTTTTATAAATGTTAAACGGCAGCGTGTACTGTTGGGTACAGTCAGATATGCAAATATAAAATTTTTTATACATATGGTTTAAATTCCGGCACAATGTCTTCTAGTGGTCCTTGACTTCGTGTTGCATCTAGTCTTCTGTTAAAATCTATGCAATCCTGCCAATATTTGCTTAGATCTTCTGCTTGCAGAAAATTAATATTGTCTTGTATCTGTTGATGTATTACCTGCCTTATTGTGTTGCTGGATTTTACCAGGTTAAATGTGTCAACCCGAGATTTCATATTTTCCAGTTTTTCTACTACTTGTATTTTTAATTTTTTTGGTAACACTTGTGCAGATAGAGCTCTTGGATAATTCACTCTGTGGCTGTAAAAAATAATACCCATTTCTTCTAGAAAATATTCTATAACACGGTCTATTTGCATTATGTTGTTAGACTGAACAGTGAAAGCACCTACTATTCGTGATACAGTAGGAATAGTTTTTATCTTTTTGATATTTTCTTCTACAAGTTTAAAATCACCATTGCCGCGTATGTATTCGTATACATCATGTATACCATCTATGCTTACATTAACAGCTACCGAACGGAAATAAGGCCAGTAATCAAAAATAGTTCTGCCGTCAGAAATACCTAATTTTGTACCGTTTGTTGCATACTTAATTTCAATATTATCTGCATAAGGCAGTAGCATATCAAGTATTTTATAATGACTAGGATCCATCAAGGGCTCACCGCCCGCAAATTCTACTCTGCGAAAGTGAGGCAATAGCTTTTCAAAATCTTGCCACCAATTAACAGAATCATCAAATGGACCTATATATTGTCCAGGACGTTTGGTTAATTTCTTTACGGTAGGAACAAGATAGTTGTTTTCCTTCTCGTAAAATTCTTCGACTTCCTTCCAGTCAGTCCAAGATGTAGAATCGAGCGGGTTGCACATTCTGCATTTTAGATTACAAAGATTGTTTATCTTGATTTCCATTGTAGGTAATTCAAACGGCATAGAGTAGTCATCTTCCAGTTTATCTAATGCGTCTGGATATAAGTTGACTCTAGCTTCGGGTATGACACCCCGTATGTGACGCTGTCTAAGACTCTCTACGCCTTGATCTTCTAGATGAAAGCACGGCATACACACATCAGGTCTTTCACCGTTTAAAACCTGTTTGCGGACGTCTCGCATTTTTTCCGAGTTCCATACTTCTTCGAGAGATTGTTCCTGTATCCAGCCCACGGGCTGACTTCTACAGCAGATTTTTATAGCGCCGTCTTCTCTAGTGGCAAGACCAGTAAAAGGATGCATACAAAATGTACAAGAATTATTTTCCATATCAGATATTTACACCGTTTAATGAACAATTCAATAAATAATGGCATGAAGTTAGAGTACTACTATAACTTTACTCCGGAACACGGTAAAGTTAGGAATAATCTTGTTTATACTAGTTTGATATCTAGAGATAAAAAAACTTTTGTAAAATGGTTTCATAATGATACAGAATATCATCAAGGAAAGAATGAAGTAATTGAATCTTCTCTTATGCAAGAAAAATGGAATCGAGAGGTAAAGTTTATTACTCTAATGACGAAGAATTACCCGGAACTAATTCCAGAAGTACTCGATGTCGATTTTAATAATCAAAAAATTTTTTTCAAGATAGATGGCGTTGATTTTTGGCAGAAGCATTACGATTGTAAATGTTCTTATGATAAGATTGTATCAAATTGGAGAGAGCAAAAATTAAACATTCTGTCGGCTCATAAAAAGCTACAGTTTTATAAAATTAGCCTGCATCCTAGTAGCTATTTTGTAGTTGATAAGAAACTAAAAAGTATTAATTACTTCTTTTGTTATAATTTTAACGAAGGACCAGTTAGATTTGAAGATTTTAGAACCCATATTAGTAAGAATAGACAAGAAAAATTAGAAAAGCAATTTAAAGATCAAAAAATTTGGTGGAATACAGAAATTTCTTTAAAAAAATTACAGTTGATGGCCCTAGATAGTTTTAAATCAAATTATCCAGTAGATTTTATTGAGGCAGCAAAAAAAATATATGCTTAACAAAACTATTTTTAAATTTGATTTAGGTTCTCTCAAAGAACTGTTAAATCAAGTCGAATGGGACGAAAAAGATAGGTGTAATTTAAATAAATCTATCGGACATTGGCTTTATGATCCTTATGAAATCTGTGACAAATGGAAAGGCACAGCATTTGATAGATTGTTGAAACAAATTCCTTACGATATAGGTGAAGCAAGATTAATGAAATTAGAACCCCAAACATGCTATCGGGCACACAGTGATGCGGATGATCGCTTGCATATTAATATTTTAAGTAACGAATATTCATACCTAATCGATCTAGACAACAATATGATGTACGGGCTCAAAGAAGACGGTTACCTGTATTATATGGACGGCGCAAAAATGCACACTGCTGTTAACTTTGGATCTACACCTCGTATCCAACTTGTAATTCGTGTTTTATTAAAGAGAAGTAAAAGACCTGATCATGTAAAGACAAAAATTACCTTTGTTAATCCGCCTTATAATTTAAGATACTTAATAGACCGGCGTATTTCGCCACTAATTAACAGATATACAAAAACAGGAGAAATTGGTTTTTTTGATTTGTTAAATGCAAATTCTTTATATTTTGAAATTACGCCAAACGTCTTAGATAAAATACATCTCGAAGCAAAGAATTTACAACTAGAAACTAAAATTGAAAGGATAGAAGAATGATCAGAGGAATAGGAGGCAAACCTTTTATAAATTTAGACCCTTATCTTGACATCGAAGGTTTTAAAAATTTATATTATGAGATGTGTTACGGAATTACAAAATCTCACAAAAAGGAAGGTAATATTGTTAAGCCAGCCGGCATGGGTAATTATCAACCATTGCCTAAACCTTTGTATTTGGCTATTGAAGAATACAACAGATTTGCTGAAAATCATCCTATTAAGATCTACGGCAAACAAATTGGTGAATTAGATAACAGAGATGAATTTGTTAGATTTCTTAAACTAGCTCTCGGTGCATACGATCCTTATAGGTTTGTTTTCATAAAATCAGAAAGCGGAGGCTGGCAGAGCAGGTTCGACGAAAAACCATGGACAGAAGATGCAAAACATTTTCCCGGTCTAGTAAAGTGGTTAGAAGATTTAACTGATGCTAACGGTCCTAATGTTTTTGATTATTTAGGTAGAGTAATTTTTATGATGTCAGAGCACGATGTAAAACATCCTCTACATAGGGATATTATACCTCCCGAAACAGACTATACAAATCATAGACACGAGCATATACATATTAGGCCTAATAAGGACAAGGGTTTTTATATTTGCAACGGTCCTCAAGATAAAACTGAGGACTTACGCTTTGTCGAATGTCATGCTTGTTTTTTTAATGATCAAGATTGGCATAGCGGTTACCATTCTGAAAAACAAGGATTTTCTTTAAGAATAGATGGAAAATTTACAGAGCAGTTTAGGAAAAAAATCGGAATTGATCATCTAGAATACTATTAGATTCCTATAACTTGTATTGTATATTTTGGAGTGGGACCTAAATTGCTTCCGCCATGAGGTTCCCAGAAATTAAACTTATATACATCGCCTGCGAACGATTTAGTAATGATATCATTTCCATACCAGAGGTGATGCCATGGCTTTATATCTTCGGGAAGAATAACTAGGCGTTTGATGTTAACAACCTCGGATTCCTTAACCTTATATTCTTTTACAAAAGATTCTATAGAGTCTAAATGTTGAGGAATACAACACCCGGAGGGAATCTGACTTATCCAAATTTTAAAAAACGAGAAGTAATTTGTTAATTTGTGATGTAAACTACTCCAGTCTATGTTTAGATCTCTATCCTCTATTATTCTCCATTGTATATGACTTGTGTTTTCGAATTTATCAAAAAAACCTACTTTAGATAAAAGTTCAGATTCGGAAGTTGAAATATATTTTTCAACTTCTTGAAAGTTACGTGTTACAGTGGTGCTCCAGTCAAAGTTAGATAGATTTTGATTTAAATTTTTTGGTAGGAGTTCTTTCCAGTTATCCAAATATTCGATAGTGCCAGTTCCGAAAGTTTGGAAATAATCATATACTTTATTATCTATAATACTGACGATTTTTTGCATATTTTTGTCCAGTTTTTGGTGCAGCGATTAAAGTCGTTATTAGTTTTAGTTATTTTTTTGATTTATAAATATATTATATTTAAGTAGATTAAATTTATATTAGGCAAGAACGATTTAAAAGGAAATAATGTGATAACGGTTTTTCAAGACAAATTATTTTACAATCTAGATAGTATTTTTGATATTAAATCATTTCTTTCTTTAGAAGACGATTTTTATCAGATGTTTGCTAAAAACTATAGTAAGTCGTCGTCAGTTTGGGCTGCAGGAGGGCTTGATCTAAAAACAAATCATTCTTATGTAAAAAATAATCCTTTTTTATACCATACATTCCACAACAAAAAATTTAATTTTTCTTTTGACTCAGAGGAAAAAAAGTTTGGGCAGGGTTCGTCTAATTCAATTTGGAGCGAGGAACTGGCTGTTTATCTTCAACTTAAATTTGGGGCAGTAAATCCCTATAAATTTTTACATCTTGTAGATCATAAAAACAATAGCGACGAAGTTAAGATTAGTTTGAATGACTGGGTTTTTGATTATCCTAGCATAACAAAATGGATAGACGAACTGCCTTTCTCAAACTTTGAAAATATTTCTTTAATTTATACTCCGAAGTTTGTGCAACAAGGATACCATAGAGATTTTAATCTCTATCCTATTGAAAAACCAGATAAAGTTTATAGCACTATGCCTGAATTAAACGTAGACGTATTATGGTGCCGTTTTAATTTAGACAGGCCCTTTTATCTTTACGATATAGATAGTAACGGAGAAATTTTAAGAGAAATTCCTCTTGAAGGCTATGCTGCAACCTTTAATCATTTTAATTGGCACGGTAATATAAATCCTGCAGATGCAGCGTCTTTGACTATAAAAGTCGAAGGAGATTTTTTACCGCAATTTAAACAACAGATTTTTGAAACAGACTAATTTTCTTTTTTAAAAAAATAATATATAAGATACAAGGTTAGCCTAAATGTATAAACTTAAAAATTGGCATTCTAAATTAGATTTAAAAGAATTCTATTTTGAAGCCAAAAAAAGAGGCTTTGTTAATAACTCTAGCCAAGAAAACATGATAGATTGTTTCAATAATGAAAAAGAAAAACAATTTTGGATCTTGTATAAGGATACAGACGCTATAGGATCTGTAGGCGCACATAGTTTCGATGATTTGATGGGTGATAATTCTTATAGAGTATTAACTAGAGTTTGTGCATTTAAAGATAGGTCTCCCGGTAAAAGCATTATGACTTTAAACAAGATGATAAAACAGCATCAAAATTTTAGTGATCAATTTTTTCTTCCACAGTGTATCGAATGGGCAAATAGTGATTATTTATATGCAACATCAAATGAAAGCAGTCAAGCAAGTCAGAGATTAGTACACAAATTATATTTTCCTACATTAGAAGAAATGGGGCTCGCCAAAAAAATTAAAGACACTTATTATCGTTATACATTCCAAACTGTTTGGCAAATTTTTCCAGATAATTTTCTTAAAAGCTTAAATAAGTATCCCAGATGGCAAAGTTGTCAATAAAAGTATAAAGTATAAGTTTTATTGCAAAAATATCTGTCATGTATAGAAATAAATATAGCTGCATAACGAAATTTAATGTAGCTTTTCAAAATCTTTGGTAAATTTATAATGAAATTTGTATTCTGGTATTGGAAAGAACATCCTGATTTTGAGCCAACCGAGCAACTAGATTTTAAGGACACTGAGTTAGTAAATTATTTAAAAAAACATGAGTTGTCTTATACTGTCTATCAATATTTACGGAATAGAGACAAAGAGTTTTTAAAATTTTGTAAATCTTTAAAAAAGCAAAAAATTATATATTTTGTTCCGGAAGAGTGTCGACTTTTTTTTCTAGATTATCTTGAAGAGGTTTATAAAATATTAGAAGAAAACGATTGTACTTTAGAAATTTGGTTAGGAAACTTCGAGGAAAAACAAGGAATTCTTACTATTGGAATCAGATTACCTAATGATAGAATTTCTGTAGTTAATTGGAATACATTTCTTATGTACAGATCATTATATCATTATTTTCATAAACATACTAAGGTGGACTGTAAACGACTCGATATAGACAAGCCTTTTGTGTGTTTAAATAATAGGCTTAACAGTTACAGATGTAAAATGATGGAAGCATTGGCCAAAAATAACCTAATAGATAAAGGTTACGTCAGCTGGCTTAAACTTTTCGATGATAAGATATTTGATGATATTTTTGAAAACTTTGATAATAAACCTATGTACATAGATACTGAATCAACTGCTAAAACAATGTCAAAAATTTCACAGAAAATAGTTGAAGAACAATATTTTAAAGGTTTTGTGAATGTAATTTCTGAAGGAGAAATTTTAATTAAAGATATTAGCGAAAAAACGTTTTACGCAATTCTTCATAAGAAACCCTTTTTAATTTTAGGAGCTCCTAAAATCCATAAAAAGCTACAAGATCTCGGTTTTCTTCTCTACGATAATATCTTTGACTATGCCTTTGATGAAGAAATGGACTTGGATATTAGGATTGACGGAATAATACAAAATATAAAATTAATTGAAAATAAAGATTATAATCAACTATATAAACAATTATTACCTAAATTAAACTATAATTACAATAAATACATTGAAATATTAAAAGATAAGAAAAGTTCTATACCAAAAATTTTTTTAGAATATGCTAATAATAATGATATATCTACAAAAGAATTAAACAATTTATTAGAGTATGTTCACTATACCGAAGTAGTTTAATTTGATGTTTAATTTTAATGATTTATATAAAATAGAAATAGAACTTACAACAACCTGTCAAGCTAGCTGTCCAATGTGCAGCAGAAATTTTCATGGGTTAATTCCTAATAACAATGTTAAAAATGTAGGTTGGAATTTTGAAGAATTTAAAAAAATTATTGACCTTGAGGTTTTAAGCACTGTTAAGTTAATAAATTTTTGCGGAGCATATGGCGATCCTTTACTATGTAGAGACATTAAAAAAATTTGTAGGTACCTAAAAGAAAACAGTAATGTAGAACTAATTATAAGCACAAATGGAAGTCTTTATAAAAAAGATTGGTGGGTTGATTTTGTCGACGACTTGCCGTCTAATCATAAAGTGATTTTTGGCATCGATGGTTTTAAAGAAAATCACGAAAAGCACAGAATAGGCACAAATTATGATAAGATAATATCTAATGCAAAAGAATTTATAAAAGCAGGAGGAAATGCACAAGCACAATTCATCAGTTTCGGGCATAATAAAGAAGACTACATTCAATTAAAGGAATATTTGTTAGGCATAGGCTTTGATGCTGTTTTTAAAAAATATTCTTATAGATTCAGACATAATAGTTTTTCAGTTTTAGATAAAAGTTACAACGAAATTTATAAACTTATTCCAGATAATGAGAACCAAGTTATAAATTATAAAGACAATGAATTGCCTGACATATTAGAAAAGGCAACTCAGTCAAAAATAGATTGTAGATCTGTGCGTTTGAAGGAAATTTATATAGATGCTTATAAACACCTTTATCCTTGTTGCGAAACTGCAGGTATTCGTTATGAAATAGCAAGAATAGATGAGCCTAATTGGAACAGTTTTCTTCCAAAATTTAAGACACAGATAGCAGGAATTCATAAAGAATATAATAATATAGGATATATCGATCTACGGAAAACCTCTATAAAAGAAGTATTAAACGACTTTAGATACAAAGAGATTTGGGAAAAATATTGGATACTTAAAAAGTCTTTTGTATGTAATCTTGTATGCGGTAAAATTCAAAACAAAAAGTTTTATGATAGAGATTCTCAATTTAATTTATAACATTTATGAATCAGGATTAGGAATTATTAATTAAAATCTATCCAATTAGTTCCGTTATAACCTTGAAATTTTGGAGAACCAGTGCTATCATCATGCCCTGCTAAGAAAATTATCATTCCTGGTTCAGGATTAGGAATATTAGTATCTCTTTCTGTCTCGTCTGCGTAAGAACCGGTTTTAAATAAGCTAGACTCTGCTACGCCTTTCCCGTTCAAAGTAAAGACTGATTTTAAATCTCCTTGATCATCGGCAACAAGGAAATCTAAAACAGATCCACTATCTGAATTTTCTAATTTAGTGAGAATTACACTTTTTCCTGCGTAATCGTCTATAGAATCATCGAATATAGATGTGCCAAAACCGCCTATAGTATCTCCCGGGTCTGGAGAAATAAGTGAGTCGTTAACAGTCTTACCTGATTCTAGTAGTAGGAGATTAGAAAACAATCCGCCATCTATTTGGTTAGCACGAATACTAACACCTTCTTCTGTAAAAACGTTAAATCCTTGTGTTGTAAAAACAGTAAATTGTTCAAATTCGTCTTCAACAGTTATATTCGAATCAACAATTTTTAAAAATGAGGTATTCAATGATGAATCTGTAGCATCAATTAGAACAGTAGAGTCTTCGCTAAAAACCGAACCAGTAAGGTCGCCATTGATAGACGAAACATTTAAATTATCAGTTAACCCGTCATATAAAACTGCACTATCGTCTTTAAAAATAGTGTTTATAGATATTGACTCAGATATAATTTCGCCGTTCACAAACATTCCAGTAAAATGACCATTTTGCCATCTAAAGTTTTCAGAACCTAGATCAAAAGCAGTATCAGTAGTAGGAACAAGATCTGAAGAAATTGTGCCGCCGATGATGATATTATCCTCAACACCGTCGCCAATGTTTATGTTACCAGTAGCAGTTATATTGCCGTCTATGTTGATATTACCATTGCCAACAATGTCGTTGCCGTTTAGGTCCAGATTGGCCGAAAGGCTAGGAGAGTCGTCGTTTTCTAAACTTGCACTTACTAAGCTGCCGCCCTGCGTTGTGCCATCGCCTACATATATGAGGCCTGTGTCTGTAACGTATAACAG
>LFIK01004565.1_pt1 | contig 11202 bp, 15 predicted proteins | sample 643401 | NCBI WGS metagenome assembly LFIK01 (sample SAMN03777447, study PRJNA286221) | soda lake metagenome | biome: soda lake; feature: Kulunda steppe; material: water; isolation source: sample T5-Br brine of Lake Tanatar-5 | place: Russia: Kulunda steppe | collected 2010-07
AATGATTCCTATCGTTTTATTTCTAAGCTTATGGATGTTTATATGATGGCTGGTGTTCACCAGCAACCTGATCAGTCAAACTACCTGGCTGAAGGTCAAACTTAAACTTGTAAACTTGTAAACTTTCAAATAAGCAGAAACAAGAGCACGAGGCTTGTTGCTAAGCCTGAGTCTGTCTGTAGTTGCAGTAATAGACAGCCTGGTTCAGCAAAACTAGACTGATTGAATGCAAAGTATGTAGTGTGTAGAAGCAGGCATGCACTCTGTGTACGAGGTACAAGCTGATGGATAAGGGTTTAGACTGGGCAAGCCCTCTGGTTAACCCTGATTGATAGTTACCGCTATGACAGCTTCAAGCTGGTGAACTTTGCCACTAATCATCGACATGATGGCTGAGGAAGTTTGTCACTCAACATGCGGATCATATGCCAGTCTGACAGACGCCCCAAAATCTTAATTACAAAGCCAGTTCCAAATAAGGACTACTTCATGCTTGCTTCATACTCGGACGCCACCATGCCCCTAGGGACAAACTTGCCCTTGCGCTTCAGTTTCTGGGAAAAAGAGCGCGCCCTGCTGAATGCAGCCTCAAGGGGCCGGTCCTCCTCAATGAACCGGCGCAGTACCTCCACAAGCGGTATGTTGAAGTCCCTGCACGCCGTAAGGGAAGTGAGGACATGCTGCATCTGTGTTAAATGCCTTGTATGAAACTTGTGTGAAGGGCATGCACTCAGAGCGTGCTGCACTGCAGCACGAATTCCTCTGTCTCACCCACAGCCTCCACCCTTCAGTATGGTGGCACTTTGTGTGCAAGGGTTTGTGACCACAAAGATCATTTTAAGAACTCGATGCCACGGCACCAAGAAAGCCCCTCCGCCCCCTCCCTTTCTCTCAAAGACCGGCCGTGACCACTTACAAACCTATCCAGCTAATCTTCTAGGATTTGGCTAATGGCAGATCCTGAGCGATAAGCATGTGATGTCCCAAAGATGACTTTTGAGTTTGCATGACTCAGTCTGGCTGTTGTAACCTTGACACCCTGACGGCACATCCTTTTCAGGCCAGTCAGCCAACTCACCTACCAACTTGCCCCACAGATGCCACAGCACCTTCCCACAATGCATCAGTACAACACTGTCCAATTCAGCCACTAGCCTATCAGCCCACTAGCTTGGCTGACGGTGTCAGTCAGCAGTGAGTTGTATAACTTGTATACACTGGTCACGCTGAACTAGTGCTGTCGCAGCACTGTTGTGCCAGGCTTATGCTCCGCCAGACCGGTCAAGTTGGGCTTTGTTATGGTCTTGTTAACAGTCCAGTTAGAACCCACCAGCCTCTCAGCATGCCAAGCTTGCCGTACCGTACCTGTACATGGATGTGACCTTGCCAGCCTTGCCTGCCCTGCCGGTTCGGCCCGTGCGATGCAGGAAGTCTATTGCGTTGGGGGCAAAGTCAGACTGCAGGAGGCGAGGAAGCAATGCAGGAAGTCTTTTGCGTTGGGGCCAAAGTCCGACTGCAGGAAGCGAGGAAGCGATGCAGGAAGTCAATTGCGTTGGGGGCAAAGTCAGACTGCAGGGAGCGAGGAAAGAGCGAGGGCATGTGCAAGCTTTCCCTGATCTTTCCCCAACCATCTAAGTGCGTTGCTTGGACTTGGCAAGTCTGGCACAGCCAAAAGGCGTGCATGACTCGGCGCGTGGCTCACCGCAATGACATGTGGCCAAACGGAGGAATAAGACCCAAGTGTTTTTGGCCATGCAGGACGTGAAAGGTAGGAGGGCAGGCTGCACAAGCAGGGATACCCTTTCGGTGGCATGCATTGAGGGCGGCAGGCAACGAGGGAGGGGTAAGTTCCTGGAGCCAGCATTAGCCAGACCCCAACCATTTGAAAGCGCGTCCTACAGATGACGCTCACCTGGATGTGGTAGGTGCGAGATGTCCTGGATGTATATGCCTGCACATTCCTGGCACTGGTGCCAGGTAGACACCCAGCCATTAAAAAATGTATCCTACAGAAAGCGCGTCCTACAGATGACGCTTCACCTGGATGTGGTAGGTGCGAGATGTCCTGGACGTTTATGCCTGCACATTCCTGGCACTGGTGCCAGGTAGACACCCAGCCATTAAAATATGGATAAAATGCGTCCTGCAACTGAAGCTCACCTGGATGACGTGCGGTACATCCTGGATGACGTGTGATACATCCTGCAACTGAAGCTCACCTGGATGACGTGTGATACATCCTGCAACTGAAGCTCACCTGGATGACGTGTGATACATCCTGGATGACGTGTGATACATCCTGCAACTGAAGCTCACCTGGATGACGTGTGATACATCCTGGATGTCTATGCCTCTGGCAGCCGCATCTGTGCAGACTAGGATGCCAGCTGACTGCGTCTGCATGCGCTCCAGGGACTCTGTGCGCTCGCCTAACAGTCGATTCTTGTGGTACACCATGTGCCTGGCGACACAGGTAGAGGGCAGGCATACAGCTTTCTGTGGCACACCATGTGCCTGGCGACACAGGTAGAGGGCAGGCATACAGCTTTCTGTGGCACACCATGTGCCTGGCGACACAGGTAGAGGGCAGGCATACAGCTTTCTGTGGCACACCATTCGCACTGCCCATCCTGAGCGCTAGCAGTGCTCAGCTCAAGAAACCCAATCGCCCCGACCAACCAACTCCACCCACCCACGGTTTTTCAAGTGGGTACCCGCCAGCAAGGTTGCTGCCCCGGCAGGCTCAGCATTGCTGCGCACATGTTCACATTGCAAGGAAGCGCCGTGCACACCCACACCCTCACCCGCCCCACTCACTCGATGCCGGCGGAGCGTAGGACCGTCGCCGCCGCGTCCGCGGCCGCCACATCCTTGGTAAAGATGAGCACCTTGGCGGCGCCGCGCTGGTAGTCTGGGTCGCCCTTGATCACGCCCACCAGCTGGTCTCCCCAGTTTGCCTCATCAACCTGCAGGCGGCGCGCAGGCATCAAACTTGGTTGGAGCGCCGCCCTGAGTGCTGCCCATTCTTCCACTCAAAGTTGACATGAGTCCTTGAGGCGGCCAAAGGGGTACACGCCCTCTCACAATTCTAATCGTGTCACAGTTTCAACAGGTTGGGCCTGTGCCAGGGCACCGAGGCACTATCATTGTCTAGGGCTCGCGCGCTGTGCACGCAATGCCCGCACAGGAATGCATGCTCTTAGCAGAATACATTATCAGTCCAGAGTTGTGCCACAGGTCACGAGGTTCCTCATAAAGGCCACGTCTACTCAACACGTGTGACAGACTGATAACCCTCCGTGACTTATTAGAAGGCTGGCGGAACGACAATCTTGTTGACCTGCACACCCCAACCGCATGCCCCCCTGCATTCAAACTGTTTCAGCAGACAGTTGGCAGTTGGCAGAGGATCATGCATGCATGCTAGGGCACGCTTCTAACACACATGCGCACGCCCACAATCCGGGACAACACACCTTCATCATGTGCTGTGTCACTTGCCGCTTGCTTGAGAGCAGGCACGCACTTACAATCCACACGTACGCAACCCAACCTGGCACACCTCCGTCCCGCTGTGTGTCAGCTGCCGCTTGCTCGCGTGCAGGCACGCAGTTCACAAACCGCACGCATGCAACCCAACCCGGCACACCTCCATCCAGCTGTGCGTCACGTGCCGCTTGCTCGTGTGCAGCGCGTCTGTTGCAATCCACTCTGCATCCGGGTACAGCTTGTTGATTCGGCTTCCCACGTCAGAAAAGGTGATGGTGGGCATGGTGGCTGCGGCAAACACGTACTGCCGCCTCCAATAAGGACCCAGCACAGCGCCCTCTGTAGGGGGCTTTGGGGCGCGGAAGCCTGCGGCAAGCAGGCCAGGGGCGCCCCCTGCACGCGCGCACATGTGTGTGTGTGCATGTCTGTGTGTGTGTATGTGCGTGGACACAAGGAATGCACATGCTTCCACATAATGTGTGTGTATGTTTAAAAGTGCGCGTGTGTGCACGCATGTTCTCGTGTGTGCGTACGCGTGTGGGTGCGCGCGCGTACAACCATGGTGCCCTATCATGGACAGCCCAGACTCTGCTGGCTTTGTGCTGCACAGATGTGCTGGAGCAGTCCGACTAGCAGCCGGAAAAGTCATCTCCTGCGCTGGCGGCTGGCCAGGCCCATTCATGTTCTCAACAGAGCAGTAATCCATGGCATTGATCACATCCAAAGCTGCCAAGCACCCCGTGCACGGCCCTTGCCTGCCCCACACAAAAAAAGCGGGCACAAACCCGAGTATCATCCCGTGTGTGACAGCATCCCTGCTTTGCACGCCATCATGCATTGCGTCCACCGTGGACTCATTATAATATTCATGCTTTAAAGCACAGGCAAGTCACGCCTTTGCATGCGTGGGTTCACACACACGTACGCACATGCCGACACACGGATACGCACATGCTCACACACACAAACTCTCATGCAAGCAGGGCTTAATCAACACTTACATGCGTGCACATACTTGAGCGTGTGCACACACACGCACACACACTCTTGCGCACCTCGCCAGCAGGCCTGGTGTAGGGCGCGGGGCAGCCTTTTGAAAGCAATCTCGTTGATGCCCAGCTCTTGGAACACTTTGGCCTCAACCTGGCGACGGTCGTTGGCTCTTAGCGCCTGCACCATAGGAGCACAGCAGAGCTGTGGTTGTTGCCTCTCAGCACGTGCACTATGGACAGCAGCGTCAAGCCCACTCCGGGCATATGACGACTCGCAACACGAACAAATAGCAAAGCTGGACGCACTGCCCTGCTCCGGGCCTCAGGCCACTGACAGATCCATACTTGCACCCCCCTTCGCCGCATGCAAGCCTGCAGCGCAGCCAGCGCACAACACTGCGGTGCCTGCTGTGGGCCCTTGCTTACCCACGGCCAGCCTCACCTGCAGTAGCTCCTCCACAGGCTTAATGTACGCGTCCCCAAACAGCATGTCCGCCTCGTCAAGCACAACGTGCCGCACGCGCTTCTCAAAGCCTTCTATTGTCCACAGCCACCCATACGCCCCTCCTGTGTTGGTCAGCACCTCACGTAAGCCCCCTGGGGTGGCGACGATGATGTCAGGGGGGTCATAGGGGGGAGGGTTGCTCGTATTGACCTGTGTGGGCGCGCACATGTAGTGTGTAGGGAAAATGCGTGCGTGCAAGTGCTTGAAATGCGAGTGTACGTGCAGGTGCATGCGTGTGCGTGCGTGTGATGCTGGTGGGGCACGCATGACTTGCACATCCACCTGCCGGCGTTGCAACGCCCTTTTTAATGCTGACACATGCAGACACCTGCCAGCGTTGCGACGCCCTTTTTGATACTGACACATGCAGCACCTGCCGGCGTCGCAACGCCCTTTTTGATGCCGACACATGCAGACACCTGCATCGCAAAAACTTGATGCTGTGCAAACACCTGCCCAGTCAGGTTCTGTAGCACACAGCCATGAAGAAGCTGCATTTCAGGAGCTGAGCAGCCTCGAATGAGCCACATGCCTCTAGGCTGTAGATGGTCACATGGCTTGAGGGAAACAAAACACCTGCGCAACCATGTGACGCATGCTCCGCCAGTAACATCATGTGCACATCAGCTTGGGCTCAAGATCCAGCGCGGTTGCCGTGGCGGCTTGCACTTACGAATGCCGCAGACAGGAGAGGCTGGTTGTCCGGCCCCCTCAGGGACTGCACCGTGGCCACAATTTGCTGGCACAGCGCCTGGTTGGGGCACAGCACCAGTGCATGGTACTGGTACCGCAGCTGCTTCTGCTTTGCGCTGCAGTGGCGCACAAGGAGGAGGGTGGGGAGAGGGGTGTGCTTCAGAGCGCCGTGTTTCGAAGCACAATGTTTGCAGCAGCACTGCTACGGCGTGAGGCTTCCCTTTGAATCATACCAGGGAGGAGGGAGGCTATGGAACTGCAGGGCCTGCAGCACAAGTTGACATACAGATCTGCGCACAGAGAGTATGTGAGTATGCCAGGTCCAACCTTGAAGGCTGGATGGCCGCGGACTAGGAGTGGGGAGAGGGGCAAAGCGCACTTCCATGCACTTGCCTGCACAGGAGTGTGCACATGCCAGCATGCAGTGGATGTGTTTGCAACAAACCCACCTGAGGAGCATGGTTCCTATGGGGAGCAGGTATGCCAGCGTCTTGCCGCTGCCTGTCTCTGCCGCAATGACCGCCTGCTTGCCTTCCAAAAGGACGGGTGCTGCGGCCTCCTGCAAACCAATTCCAATGCCTTGCGCGCATGAGCAGGACCTCAGCGCTGTGCCAGGCCTGCGGCTTGGCTGCTGCAAGTTTGCCTGTGAGGTAGCCTTGCGCAACCATGGGAGGACATGACCAGGCAGCCAGCACAGCCACTTTACAGCCACCTTTTGCGTTCATGGTACAGGCACTATCGTCATGCACGTGAACGTGACTCCTGGGCCTTCATGAAGTGAGCAAAACTCTCAGGGCGTAGGCACGTCAGGCAAGTGTACCTGGATGAAGGATGGCCTCTGAAGGCCGACGCGTTCAAGGGCTTGGGCGAGCCCTTCATGCACGCCCAAGCTGCTGAAGGAGGTGGCCTGCTGTGCATAGAAGTCTGAGGCTGCAGCTGAAATGGGCATGATGCGGGGACGCTGCGAAATGCGTGAACGCTTGAAGCCGCGGGCAAGGTGGAGGCTGTTGGACGGCAAAACGGTGGGCTGCACAACATGAGCAGCGAGGGCTGGGTGCTGCAGGCTGCCTTGTAACCCCATCATTCTGGCCAGGCAGTAGCAGGCTGCAGCCTCAGTCGAAACCAGTGAGCCAGGCAAGAAGGATGAGGGGGCTGCTGCCAAGGAGACTGCTCTAAGCAAGGAGGATGTCCACCTCAGAACTTCATACATCCAAGCATCCTAGCTGATGAATGCAATTGGAAGCAGCATCTCCGTGTATGCTGTATGGCTGGCAGCAATATAACTCTGCTTTCTTTCAAGTTCCCGGTGCATCAAAATAAAGTTGATAAAATAATAGTATTGAGAACAGTTAAGTATGACCATTTTCCTCACAAGTCCTTGCCCGGTGTTTCTGCCAGAAATTTCAAATGTTCTTGTGTAAAGAAGGAAGGGACTTTGACCACACTCTAATGTGACAGCTGCAGCACGAGCTGCGTCCTTCATCGATGAGCAGTGATTTGCGTTTGCAGAAGGACCAGGTGAACCTGAGATGTATGGGATTTGTGGGATTGTGTTCCTCCCGGCCGAGTTGGGTCTCGCTTTATTGCTTGGAAGGGGAGGGCTGTTGGGTGCAGGCCCCGTTTGACTGCAGGCCTTGGGTCCTGCATTGATTACCCTGATAAATACAGTGAAGCTTTGATTCTTTGTGTGCAGGCATTTGGGAAGGCAGGGGAGCAGGCAGGCACGAAAGGCATCGCTTTGACCAGCTCACCTGCAAGCCAGCCCCGCTCTGACAAGCAGGCCCCCCATGGAGACCAGGCACCTCTGTGCCTCTCTGGGATCAGTGCCTCTCAGGCGAGCAGCAGCAGCACCGCCAGCTGCGGGAGTAACAGCACTGTTGCCAGCGGCGGGCTGTTGTCACCTGTCAAGGACTACCTGACCAAAGCTGTAGTGTCCTTCACCGGGCGAGGCTTTGTAGAAGTCCTTGAGACACCAGAGACATGCATCAGGCGCCCAGGCACACGAGCTGCCACCTGGGAGACAAGGTAGGGGAGCGCTGAGGGGGCGCAGGCACGGACAACCCCGCGTGACAGAGACCTGCGCTTGCCCACCCCTCCCTATGTCTCCCTGCCCGCCCCTCCCTGTGCATCCCTGCATCTTACTTAAATGTCAATGCCAACATGCTAATGGCACGATCTGGCGGCAGGAGCATCTGCATCGGTGCGGCGGCTTGCGCTGCTTTCATCGCGCCTGTCAGGCAGCCAACTTGCATGGCTTCTGCAGCCACTTTGTGGCAGCGTGCGCTTTCCCAGTTGGCTTTTAAGGCGCTGATTACGGGTGCTGAGCGCCTGGTGTCCATACTCCTGTGTGCTTGCAGGGCCGGCAGCCAGGGCATGCTCAGCTCTGTGATGTTGGAGCTGAAACAAGCCGAGACAAGTGGTGTTGTCGTGCAGGTGCGCCCTGCCCTACCTCTGGCACCCTTGCAGCTTGGATTCCTGGCTGGGCAGTGGATGGGACCCTCTGCTAGGCAGTGGATGGGTAACCTCATCTGGGCGGCACCTAGCGCGTGATCCTCAGCCACGGTGTCCTAGGCCGCACCTCCACCCCCCACCTGAAGTGCTGCAGGGCTCTGTGGGCTGTGCGCCGCACGCTGCTACAGCAGAGGGTGCTGTGGGATCAAGAAGGGGGTGGAGCTGAGGTGCCGCCGGCGCATCTGCGGGACTGACAGCCGCACGCGTGGCCCATGAGGGGCCGCCCCTCAAGTCGTCTCGCCCCCTCTTTTGTCGCTCTCCCTCCCTCCCTGAACCTCTCCCTGGGCCTCAGCCTGAGCGTGATTCCGCACGTGGCTGCCCTTTCCCTCCCACGCCCTTCTTTTCCGTGTCCGCGCTTCCCCCCCCCAACCTTGCTCCCTTGCACGCCCCTGTACGTGCGCAGGTGGTGTTCCAAAAGCCCTACCTGCCCGAGGCCGTGCGTTTCGCGCATGCCCCAAGCGCTGCAGCCGCGCCCGCGCCCCTGGGCCCGGACCAACGCCTGCAGCCCAGCAGCAAGCACCTGTTCAAGCTGGGCAGGGACATGCGGGTGCAGCGCTTCCTGAGCCTCACCTTCCTTGGCCTGTCCGTGGAGCCCGCGGCAGGTGCGTGCGTGTGTGTGCATGCGTGTGTGTGTGCATGCGTGTGTGTGTGTGTTTGTGTGTGTGTGTGTGTGTGTGTCGCCAGACAGCTGGCATGCGTGGAACCATGGTTGAGCAACCTGCCTGTGGGTTCCCGTCCGCGCTGGCGGGCGGTGCGGGGCCCAGGGGCAACTGCACAGAAGGAAAGCAGCGACTACGGCACTGCACCCCGCGCAAGGAGAGCGCTGCAGCTGTGGCACTGCACTTGACAAAGAGAGAATGCTGCAGCTGCGGCGCTGCGCACAGAGAGGCCGCTGCGGCTCTGCCGCTCTACCTCGCACCAAGAGAGCACTGCGACTACGGTGCTGCACTCGGCCCATGTGTCCTGCCTGCATGGAGGGAGCGTCTCATGTCCCTCGACCCCTGTGCACGCCGCCTCCGCAGTCGCTGGGCACTGCGCGTCACCTCCCCCCCCTTGCGTGCCGCTGCGCACAGGTGCACACGTGGTGAAGCGGCTTTTGGTGTACAGGGAGCCCAGCGGGCCTGGCCCAGCCGCCGCCAGCGGTGCGCGGCATAGCGATCCAGACCTGGAGGGCGTGGGCTGCAGGGAGCCCTCCTTCAACACCGGCCTCGGCGGCGGTGGCGGGGGAGTGCGCACCCTTGCAGCCGGCCTGAGGCTGGCGTCTGCAGACAGGCCTGCGCTCGAGGTGGACGGGCCCTGGCCACGTGACGCCGCGGGGAGTGGCAGCAGGGAGCACAACGTGGACGGCTCAAGGGATTTTGCAGCGGGCTGCGGCGCTGCTCCAGCCGCCGCCCGCAGCCCTCTTGCCTCCCTTGCACCTCCTGCTCCTCTGCAGCAGCAGCAGCAGCAGCAGCAGCAGCAGCAGCAGCAGCAGCAGGAGGCACAGCAGGAGGCACAGCAGGAGGGGCGTGGCATGCCCAGCGTGTATGCAGTGCGTGATGCAGTGCGCGCGCTGAGTGGCAGCCCCCCGAGTGGTGGCGCGTCGCCGACGCCGCCCTTGCGGGAGCGGCCGCCCTCGTTCCCTGGGTTCGGCCTGCAGGACAGCATCTCGCTGCCACCGCCGCCCGCGCCCCCGCCGCCGCCACCGCTGGTGCCGCCGTTGCCGCAGCAGCAACAGCGGTGCCTGCCTGCCGCCCTGGCGCTGGGCAGCAACGCCTGTTTTGTTGAGAACACCCTCTCTCCGGCACCTGCCCTCCCTGTTGGGCAGCCCTCGTCCGCCCCCACTGCCGCCCCCGCCTCTGCCTCGTTTGCTGGCTTCCCTCAAACCGCCGGCTTGGCAGATTCCATCTCCCTGCCCCCTCCCCCCCCACCCAAAGCAGCCCTGCAGCAGCAGCAGCAGCAGCAGCAGCAAGACACTGCGCCCGAGCCCCCAGGGTCTGAGAGCGCCCGCGCCCTGAAGCAGCGCCACCGCGCACACCTGCGCATCCGCGCCTCTATCGTTGACGACGCGCTGCCAGCAATGGGCTCGCCTTGCTGCCTGCCCTCCTGCCGGCCTGGCGATGGAGACACCCTGCCAGCCATGGGGTCGCCTTGCCTGCTGCCCACGTCTTGCAGGTGCGCGACTGCCCCCGGCTGACGCGCCCCTTTCGCCGTTGCGCGCAGACGTCAGGTTGTGCACCAGCGTCTGCGTCCATGAATGCTGCTGCCACAGCACTTGCGCACATGGCGCGCATGTGTGTGTATGTGTGCTCGTGTTCTTGTTGCAAATTTCATGTTTGAAATTTGTGCATGTGCACACATTTGCCTGTGTGTGTTATTGGTTTTGTACACAGGGATGAGTGTGCGCATGTGCGTGTGTGTGTGCATGTGCATGTGTGTGTGTGTGTGCAGTGAGTCCCGTGCCCGTCAGATTGTCAGCACATGGGCATAGGAGCACACAGGCAGGGGCTCATGACCACATGGAGGGAAGTCCCTGCTTGCCCTTACTCACCGTACACCCTGCACCCCTTCAACCGCCACACCCTGCATCATTTCACCCGCCACACCGCGCATCCCTTCACCCGCCACACCCTGCATCCCTTCACCCGCCACACCGCGCATCCCACGCCATCTACCCACGCCTGCGCCCATGCCCAGAGGACTAGGGGGCCTCGACTCCCACGCATACCCAGCCCTGGGCTCCCCATGCCTGCCCGCCAGCCACAGCAGCGGCGGCGGCGGCAGCAGCAGCAGCAGGAGCGGCAGCGGGGGTGGCGGCAGCGTGTGCGGGACAACAGCTGCGCGGGTCGCTGGGGGGGAGGCGGAGAGCGGACCGGCTGGGACGCTCGCTGCCACGGCAGCTGACGCTGGCGCTGCTGCTGCCGTGCCCCGGGGCGCGGGGGGGGCGGCGGAGGGGTCGGGACGTGTGGGTGTGCTGCAGGGCGGCGGAGCAGGGTCACGGCAGGGCAGCCGCTTCCAAGAGGAGGCGGTGCA